>Ga0209050_1000141_pt1 | contig 173116 bp, 160 predicted proteins | sample Araplavi_mTSA_r2_FD_184276 | JGI IMG/M metagenome (GOLD analysis project Ga0209050, IMG submission 184276) | Arabidopsis root microbial communities from North Carolina, USA - plate scrape MF_Cvi_mTSA_r2 (SPAdes) (version 2) | ecosystem: Host-associated > Plants > Roots > Endosphere | place... | reverse complement strand
TCGACGACCAGATCGCCGAACTCGCCACCGCCTTCGGCCTCAACGCCTCCAACATCCCCCGCTGGCGAGACCTCCCAGACCCCGACCCCGACACCGTCGAAGCCTTCCTCGCCGACGACTCCGACGATGGCGAACATCCCAAGTGGCGTAGCTCGGGCTGAGCCAAGCTTGTCATCCCGGACGGCGGGCCGATCCGGGACCCAGAAGGCCACATCCCCTGCACATCCCCTAGGGTCCCGGCGCTTCGACCGGATGACAGCGGTTGGGACTGGCCCGCTCACATCTCAGCGCGTCATCCCCGGGCTCGACCCAGGGATCCATCCCCGTGCGTCCATCCCCGTGCGTCCGCGAGGTCCGCACCGCATCCGGCCGCGCCGCTTGGATGGCCGGATCACGCCCGGCCACGACGAACAGGTACGGGGTTCGCCCGCCACGCCGCCCCACACTTGAGGCGCGGGGCCGCGCGCTATAGGTTCCGCCCCTCGTTAAAGCGACACCCGCGCCCGGAGCCCCCTTACGTGACGGATCTATTCGAAGAGGTCGAAGAGCAGCTTCGCTCCGACCGCTACAAGCAGTTCATGCGCAAGGGCCTGCCATGGATGCTGGGGCTCGCCGCGGCCGCGCTGATCGCCTTCCTCGGCTACTGGGGCTACGACGCCTACCGCACCAAGCAGATCGCCACGGCCTCCGAGTCGTACGCCGCCGCCATGGACGCCTTCGTCGCCGGCGACCGCGAGAAGGCCGCCAAGCTCTGGACCGAGGTCTCCAAGTCGGACGCCAAGGCCTACAAGGCCCTGGCCCTGATGCACCTCGGCGCCCAGGCCATGGCCGCCAACAAGCCGGCCGACGCCGCCAAGCTGTTCGACGAGGCCGCCGCGGCCGCGCCCGACCCGATCATCGGCGACGCGGCCCGCCTCAAATCCGCCTTCGCGGTCCTCGACACCGCTCCCCTGAAGGACTTGGAGGGGCGCTTGAAGCCGCTGATGGAAGACGGCCATCCGTACCGCGTGCAGGCCCGCGAGGCGCTGGCCTTCGCCAAGCTCAACGCCGGCGATCTCGCCGGCGCGCGCGGCGACTTCGTGCTCATCTCGCAGTCCCTGGACGCCCAGCAGGGCGCCCAGGCCCGCGCCCAGGCCGCCATCGGCCTGATCGATTCGGGTTCGGCCAAGGCCGTGCCCGCCGTGGTGAAGGCCGCCCAGGCCCTGCCGCCCCCGGCGGTGGTTCCCCCGGGCGCCGTGATCGCCCCGCCGCCGGGCGCCGAGGCCGCTCCGCAACCCCAAGGTCCCGCTTCGCAATGATCCGCCGCCAGACGATTCTCGCCGCCGTCCTGATCGCGGCGCTGGGCGCGAGCGGTTGCTCGACGGTCGGAAAGCTCAATCCCTTCGGCAAGAAGGACAAGGGCCCGGCCGAGCTCGCCGGCGAAGGCCAGCGCATCTCGATCATCCCGCCCGACCAGATCCTGGCCCCGGCCGAGGCGCTCAAGGGCGTCGACTTCGCCCTGCCGCCGGCCGAGGCGGTCGCCGCCTGGCCGCTGCCCGGCGGCACGCCTGAGCAGTCGGTCGGCAACGTCGCCGCCGGCGCGAATGTCTCGATCTCGTGGCGCAAGAACTTCGGCCAGGGCGAGAAGCGCGGCCGCTACGTCACCGCCCCGCCGATCGCCGCCGACGGCAAGGTGTTCGTCATGGACGCCGACGGCCGCGTCGTGGCCGTGGACGCCCAGTCCGGCTCGCAGATCTGGCGCACCGGGACCAACCCCGGCGACAACAAGCGCGACAAGCTCGCGTTCGGCGGCGGCATGGCCTACGCCGACGGCAAGCTCTACGTCTCGTCGGGCTACCGCGAAGTCATGCAGATGGACGCCAAGACCGGCGCCGTCGGCTGGCGGACCAAGACCCCGGAATCGATCCACGGCGCCCCCACCGTCTCGGGCGGCCGGGTCTTCGTGGTCTCCCTCGACAACACGCTGCTGACCTTCGACGCCGCCACCGGCGCCGCGTCCTGGACCTACCAGGCGCTGTCCGAGCCGGCCCGCATCCTGGCCGCCTCCAGCCCGGCAGTGTCGGGCGACACGGTCGTGGCCGCCTTCGGTTCGGGCGAACTGGTGGCTCTGCGCGCCTCCAACGGCAACGACCTCTGGAACGAGGCGCTGTCGCGCGCCAGCCGCACCAGCGCGCTGTCGGAGATCCGCGACATCGCCGGTCGCCCGGTGATCTACCAGGGTGACGTCTTCGCGGTCAGCCACTCGGGCGTCTTCGCCGCCACCGACCTGCGCACGGGCCAGGCCCGCTGGAGCCTGCCCGTGGTGGGCGTCTCGGCGCCCCTCGCCGCCGGCGACGTGGTCTACGTGGTCTCCAAGACCGGCGACGTGATCTGCGCCAGCCGCGAGAGCGGCCAGATCTACTGGATCAAGAACCTCAACGAGGGCTTCAAGGCCAAGAAGAAGGGCGGCGTCCTCGGCATCGGCGGCCAGCGCCAGACCCGTCCGGTCTGGTCCGGCCCGTTGCTCGCCAGCGACAAGCTGCTGATCGTCGGCCAGACCGGCCAGCTGGTGGCCCTGAACGCCAAGACCGGCGAAATCGAGAAGCGCGTCGAGCTGAAGGGCGCCTCCACGATCGCGCCCATCGCGGTGGGCGATACGGTCTATGTGGTCACCGAGGAGGCCGACCTGATCGCGATTCGCTGATCAGGACGCTATAGACTGCCCGAATGACGCTTAAACTCGCGATCGTCGGGCGGCCGAATGTCGGCAAGTCCACGCTGTTCAACCGGCTGGCCGGCAAGAAGCTGGCCATCGTCGACGACCAGCCGGGGGTCACCCGTGACCGCCGGTTCGGGACCGGCCGGCTGGGCGACCTGGACCTCGACCTCATCGACACGGCCGGCTTCGAGGACGTCACCGACGAGAGCCTGGAGGCCCGGATGCGGGCCCAGACGGAGCTCGCCGTCGACGAGGCCGACGTGGCGCTGTTCGTCATCGACGCCCGCGAGGGCGTGACGCCGGGCGACGAGATCTTCGCCGAGGTGCTGCGCCGCAAGGGCAAGCCCGTGGTGCTGGCCGCCAACAAGTCCGAGAGCAAGGCCTCCGAGGCCGGCGTCTACGAGGCCTTCGGCCTGGGCTTCGGCGAGCCGATCCCAATTTCGGCCGAGCACGGCGAGGGCATGGCCGACCTCTACGCCGCCGTCCTGGCCAACGTCTCCGACGAAGATGAGGAAGACGACGACGCCGAAGCGGCGGCCAAGCCGATCAACATCGCCATCGTCGGCCGCCCGAACGCCGGCAAGTCGACCCTGGTCAATGCCGTCATCGGCGAGGATCGCCTGCTGACCGGCCCCGAGGCCGGCATCACCCGCGACGCCATTCCTGTCGACTGGGACTGGGGCGGCCGCGCCATCCGCCTGGTCGACACCGCGGGCCTGCGCCGCAAGGCCAGGGTGCAGGAGAAACTGGAGAAGCTCTCCACCCACGACTCCATCCGCGCCATCACCTTCGCCGAGGTGGTGATCCTGGTGATGGACGCGACCCATCCCTTCGAGATCCAGGACCTGCAGATCGCCGACCTGGTCGAGCGCGAAGGCCGGGCCCTGGTGTTCGTGCTGGCCAAGTGGGACCTGATCGAGGACGCCCAGGCCAAGCTGGCGGAGTTCCAGGAAGAGGTGACCCGGCTCCTGCCCCAGGTGCGCGGCTCGCCGATGGTGGCGCTGTCGGCCGAGACCGGCCGCGGCCTGGACCGCCTGATGCCTGCGGTCCTCAAGGCGCACGGCGACTGGACCACCAAGGTCAAGACCCGCGATCTGAACGACTGGCTGCGCATGGCCGTCGAGCGCCACCCGCCGCCGGCGGTGAATGGACGTCGCGTGAAGCCCAAGTACGTGGCCCAGACCAAGGCGCGGCCGCCGACGTTCGTGCTGTTCGCCAGCCGCGCCGACCAACTGCCCGACCACTACAAGCGCTATCTGATCAACTCGATCCGCGAGAGCTTCGACCTGCCGGGCGTGCCGATCCGCCTCAGCGTCCGCTCGAACAAGAACCCCTACGCCGAGGACGGCGAGAAGTCGGGCCCGGGTCCGGCCAAGACCGCGCCCACCTCGGCCAAGACCGGCATGGTCGCCAAGGCGCGCAAGGAGGCGGCCGAGAAGGCCAAGGCCGGCGCCGAGGGCAAGAAGCCCAAGGCCGCCAAGCCGAAGAAGGTGAAGGCGGGCAACCCGCGCGGCCGTGCGGCCAAGCTGTCCCGTCCGGGCGTCAAGCCGAAGCGGGCGTCGCGGCCTTCCAGTCCGAAAAGACCACGTTAGCGGTCGGCAGGCCCAGGTCGGCCTGGGCCAGTTCGACGATCAGCGGCCCGATCTCGGACGGGTCGGGCAGGTGGGCCGGATCCTCGCCCGGCATCGCCTCGGCTCGCATCCGGGTGCGCATGGCGTTGGGGTCCACGAGGACGGCGCGGATCTTCGTCTGCTCCAGCTCGTCGGCCCAGGTGCGCACGAGGTGCTCCATCCCGGCCTTGGTCGCCCCGTAGAGGCCCCAGAAGGCCTTCGGTCGCGCCACGCGGCCGGTGGTCAGGAAGATCGCCCGCGGCCGCTCCGAGGCCCGCAGCAGGCCCTCGACGCTGCGCATCAGCCGCCACGTGCCGGTGAGGTTCACCGAGACCACCCGGTCCCAGTGCTTGGGCTCGATATGCGACACCGGCGTCAGCGATCCCAGCAGCGCGGCGGAGTGGACCAGGATGTCCAGGCGTCCGAACCGCTGGTGGATGGCCAGGCCCAACTGGTCGATCCCGTCATGCTCGCCCAGGTCCATCGGGACCAGCGTCGCCGACTGGCCGGTCAGCGCCTTGATCTCGTCGTCCAGGGCTTCCAGCGCGCCCGGTGTGCGGGCGACGGCCACGATGTGCGCTCCGGCCTCGGCGAGCGCGAGCGCGGCGGCCTTGCCGATGCCGCGACTGGCGCCGGTGACGAGGGCGATATGGTCTTTGAGGGGCAGGTCGGACATGAGGGCGGCTTCCTAGCCGCTTTGGGCTTCCGTGTCAGGCCGTTGGGCGTACCGCTGCGCGATCGCCGCGCAGGCCATGAGCTGGATCTGATGGAAGATCATCAGCGGGATGAGGGCGATGCCGGCCACGGCGGGGCTGAAGATCGCCGCCGCCATCGGCGCGCCGCTGGCCAGCGACTTCTTCGAGCCGCAGAAGACGATGGCGATCTCGTCCCCCTTGGTGAAGCCCAGAACCCGCGCCGCCAACGCCGTGATTCCCAGCACCGCGCCCAGCAGCAGGAGGCAGATCACCAGCAGCCGGCCGAGGTCCAGCGCGCTCAGCTTGCTCCACACGCCCTCGACCACCGCGCCGGAGAACGCTGTGTAGACCACCAGCAGGATCGAGCCCCGGTCCAGCCGCGACAACACCCCGTTGTTGGCCCGCACCCACTCGCCGATCCACCGTCGCAGCACTTGTCCGGCCAGGAACGGGACCAGCAGCTGGATCACGATCGCCCAGAATGACGAAGCGCTGACCCCGCCTTGCGCGTGCAGCAGCACGCCGACCAGCAGCGGTGTCAGGAATACGCCCAGTAGGTTCGACGCCGAGGCCGAGGCCACCGCCGCCGGCACGTTGCCCCGCGCCACGCTGACGAAGGCGATGGAGCTCTGGATCGTGGACGGCAGGCAGCCCAGGTAGATGATCCCGGCCGCCAGCTCGGGCGGCGTGATCCAGGCGGGCAGGGCGACGACGCCCAGCGCCAGCAGCGGGAACAGCACGAAGGTCGAGGCCAGCACCAAGAGGTGCAGCCGCCAGTGCGCCAGGCCGCGCACCACCGCCTCCCGCGAGAGCCGCGCGCCGTGCAGGAAGAAGACGCCGGCGATGGCCACCTTCGTCACCCAGCCCAGCACCTCGGCCGCCTGACCGCGCGCCGGGAGGACGGCCGCCAGGACCGCCATGGCGATGATCAGGACGAGGTACCAGTCGGGCTTGAGGCGGGCCCGCCAGCCCTGGCTCACGCGTCGACCAGGAACGAGAGCTGGCGCTCGACGAGCTCGTTGCGGCCCAAGGCGATCTCGCGGTCGAGGAGCCGCGTGGGATATTCGCCGGTGAAGTAGTGGTCGGTGAACTGCGGGTGCTGCGGATCGCGCACCGTGTCCATCGCCGCGTAGAGCCCGTCGACCGAGAGGTAGCCCATCGAGTCGACGTTCAGGATCCGGGCGATCTCTTCCACCGAATGGTTGGCCGCCAGCAGCTTCTCGCGGTCGGGCATGTCGATGCCGTAGTAGTCGGGCCACATGATCGGCGGCGAGGCCGAGCGCAGGTGCACCTCGGCGGCGCCGGCGTCGCGGACCATCTTCACCACGCGGATCGAGTTGGTGCCGCGCACGATGGAGTCGTCCACCAGCAGCACCTTCTTGCCCGCCAGCACGGCGCGGTTCGGCGCCAGCTTCATGCGCACGCCCAGCTCGCGCTCGCCCTGGGTGGGCTGGATGAAGGTGCGGCCCACGTAGTGATTGCGGATGATGCCCATCTCGAACGGCACCCCAGCTTCCTGGGCGAAGCCGAGCGCGGCGGGGACGCCCGAGTCGGGCACCGGCACCACGACATCGATGTCCGCGGGCGCCTCCTGAGCCAAGCGGCGGCCCATGCGCTTGCGCACCTCGTAGACCGAGCGGCCGTTCACCACCGAGTCCGGGCGGGCGAAATAGACGTATTCGAAGATGCAGGGCCGCGCCTGCTGGGCCGGGAAGGGTCGGAAGCTGCGGATGCCCTTCTCATCGATCACGACCATCTCGCCGTGCTCGACGTCGCGGACGAACTTGGCGCCGATCATGTCCAGCGCGCAGGTCTCGGACGCCAGCACGGCCTTGCCGTTCAGGTCGCCGAGCACCAGCGGGCGGATGCCCAGCGGATCGCGCACGCCGACCAGTTTCTTGTTGGTCATGGCGACCAGGGCGTAGCCGCCCTCGATCTGCTGCAGCGCCTCGGTGAACCGGTCGATGAACTTGGAGCGCCGCGAGCGGGCGATGAGGTGCAGGATCGCCTCGGAGTCCGAGGTCGACTGGAAGATTGCGCCCTCGGCCACCAGCTGCTCGCGCAGGGTCAGGAAGTTGGTGAGGTTGCCGTTGTGGGCGAGCGCGATGCCGCCCGCCTCAAGGTCGGCGAACATCGGCTGGACGTTGCGGATGAAGCTGCCGCCGGCCGTGGAGTAGCGCGTGTGGCCGATGGCGACGTGGCCGGGCAGGCGCTTGGAAAGGTCACCCCCGCCGAAGGCGTCGCCGACGTACCCCATGTGGCGCTCGGTGTGGTAGCGCTGTCCGTCGAACGAGGCGATGCCGCAGGCCTCCTGGCCGCGGTGCTGCAGGGCGTGCAGGCCGAGCGCGGTGATGCCCGAGGCCTCCGGCACGTCGAAGACGCCGAACACCCCGCACTCAAGGCGGGGGGAATCGTCGTCCGGGTCGCGCGCCGGGGGGGACCAACGCTCGTGCGCCTGGCTCATCGGGATCGCTCCTGACGGTCGGTGTCTGTGGGTTCGCGCGCCTCGTACCCGTCTGTCGCCGATCTGTCACCTGACCCGTCGCCGATTGCGTGCTCGAAGGCGGGTTTCAGGCGACCGGCTACATCCAGGCCTTGTGGCGCGAGGGTCTCCAACAACCTGCCCATGTTGCTGGCCACCGGCCAGGTGCGGGCGCCGGTGATCCACTTGGGACGCAGGTCCTCCGGCGTAGCGGCGTTGAACATCAGGTAGAGCGCGCCCAGGACGATGAGGCCGCGGCCGAGTCCGATCAGCAGGCCCAGCGAGCGGTCGAGGAAGCCCAGCATCTGGGTGCTCTGCACCTGGCGCGCGATACCTGCGCCGATCAGACGCAGGGCGATGAAGGCGATTCCGAACACGCCGACCAGCGCGCAGGCCGTTCCCAGCCAGCCCGGCTGGATGAAGCCGCGGAACATCGGGCCGAAAGCCGGCAGGCCGAAGATCGCCAGACCGGCGGCGACCACCAGCGCCACCAGCGCGAACACCTCGCGCACGGCGCCGCGGAAGAAGCCGACGCCTGCCGAGACCGCCAGCAGGCCCAGCACGATGATGTCGAACTGGGTCACGCGCGGTCGTCCCAGCCGGCGTCGTGGATCCGCTGGATCGCTTCGGCCAGGCGGCTGGCCCGGGCGTAGGGCAGGGCAGGGTTCTCCAGGTCGGCGGGGCCGAGCGCACGGCGGAAGCCCAGCTTCGCCGCCTCCTTCAGGCGCGAGTCCATCCGGCTCACCGGCCGCACCTCGCCCGACAGGCTGATCTCGCCGAACACGACACAGTCCTGCGGCAGCGCCACGTCGAAGGCCGACGAGGCCAGGGCGGCGGCGGCGGCGAGGTCGGCGGCGGGCTCGGAAATGCGCAGACCGCCGGCGACGTTCAGGTAAACGTCCTTGTCGCCGAACCCGAGGCCGCAGCGGGCCTCCAGCACGGCGAGGATCATGGCGAGGCGGCCGGAGTCCCAGCCCACCACCGCGCGGCGCGGCGTGCCGTATGCCGAGGGCGCGACCAGGGCCTGGATCTCGACCAGCACCGGCCGGGAACCCTCGATGCCGGCGAACACGGCCGCGCCGGCCGCTCGCTCGCCCGAGGTGTTGAGGAAGAGGGCTGACGGGTTCTTCACCTCGGAGAGGCCCGCGTCGCCCATCTCGAAGACGCCGATCTCGTCGGTGGCGCCGAAGCGGTTCTTGGCGCCGCGCAGGATGCGGAACGGATAGCCGCGCTCACCTTCGAAGGCGAACACCGCGTCGACCATGTGCTCGATCACGCGCGGACCGGCGATGGCGCCTTCCTTGGTCACGTGGCCGACCATGATGATCGAGATGCCCCGCTTCTTGGCCAGTCGGGTCAGTTCGCCCGCCGCGGCGCGGACCTGGGTCACCGAGCCGGGCGCCGCCTCGTGGTTGTCGCTCCACATCGTCTGGACGGAGTCGATCACCACCAGGTCGAAGGGCTCGGCCTTCAGGCCGTCGAGGATGGCGCGCAGGCTGGTCTCGGCGGCCAGCTTCACCGGCGCGTCGGCGAGCCCCATCCGTTGCGCGCGGCCACGCACCTGCTCGATGGCCTCTTCGCCGGAGATGTAGGCGCAGCGCTGGCCACGCCGAGCCGCCTCGGCCGCCACCTGCAGGAGCAGCGTGGACTTCCCGACGCCGGGATCGCCGCCGACCAGGATGGCCGAGCCCGGCACCACGCCGCCGCCGCAGACCCGATCCCATTCACCGACGCCGGTGGCGATGCGGGGCGGGGCGGGCGTGGTCTCGTCGAGGCCTTCGAAGGCCAGATGGCGGGTCTTCGTGGCCTTGGTCGGCTTGAGCGCCCCGGGCGGGCGGCTGGTCAATTCCTCGACCAGCGTGTTCCACGCGCCGCACGCCGGGCACTGGCCGGACCAGCGCGTCTGCACCGCGCCGCAGGACGTACAGGCATAGACGGCGCCGTCGCGGGCCATGGGGTCTCCTGATTCGAATGCGACGAAGTCTATCCGACCCGCGGCGGCGGGTCTGTGCGGCCGCTTGCCGTCGCACGTCGCTGGGATAGGCTTAGGTGTCGTCGGGGGACGAGCTTAACAAGGGCTGGAGAGAGACGATGAGCGTGGTTGAACCGGGATCTGCCGGCGCGGGACTGGTGGCGCGGGTGAAGGGCATCCTGCTGAAGCCCTCCGAAACCTGGGACGTGATCGACCGGGAGCCGGCGACGATCGGCGGCCTCTACAGCGGCTACGTCATGTTGCTGGCGGCCATCCCAGCGGTGTGCAGCCTGATCGGCTTGCTGGTCTTCGGCATCGGCGGGTTCGGCTTCAGCTTCCGCCCGTCGCCCGTGTGGCTGATCGTGCAGGCGGTGCTGCAGTATGGCCTGAGCCTGGCCATGGTCTATGTGATGGCGCTGATCATCGAAGCCCTGGCTCCCAATTTCGGCGGGACCAAGGACCGGATCCAGGCCTTCAAGGTGGCGGCCTATTCCCCAACCGCTTCGTGGGTCGCGGGCGTCTTCGGCCTGCTGCCGGCGCTGGCGATCATCGCGGTCCTGGGCGGCCTCTACAGCCTGTTCCTCCTCTACAAGGGCTTGCCCAAGCTCATGAAGACGCCCGAGGACAAGGCGCTGCCTTACACGGCGGTCGTCATCGTCGTGGCGATCGTCGTCAGTATCGTGATCGGCGTGGCGACCAGCAGCGTCATGGCGGCCACCGGCGCCCTCAATCCGGCCAACGCCATCGGCGCGGTCTCGGGCACGGCGAAGGTGCCTGGCGTCGGCAATGTCGACCTCGCCAAGCTGGAGGCGGCCTCCAAGCGGATGGAGGCCGCGGCCAAGCAGGCCGAGGCCGGCACGGCGACCGCCACCGACCCCGAGGCCCTGAAAGCGTTTCTGCCGGCCAGCTTCGCCGGCTACACCCGCGGCGAGGTCAGCGCGTCCAGCGGCGGCGCGGGCGGCTACCAGGGCTCGCAGGCCGACGCCGAGTACACCAAGGGCGACGCCAACATGCGCCTGGAGGTTACCGACCTGGGCGCCGCGGGCGCGCTCGCCGGCATGGCCAGCGCCTTCAACGTCAAGTCGTCGAAGGAGAGCGGGACCAGCTACGAGAAGGTCGGCATGGTCGCTGGCCGCATGACCCAGGAGAGCTACGACCGCGCCGCCAAGCACGGCGAGTACAGCGTCCTGGTGGGCGAGCGCTTCATGGTCCAGGCGCGCGGCGACAACGTCACCATGGACGAGCTGAAGGCCGCCGTGGGCTCGGTCGACGCCGGGCGGCTGGAAGGACTCGCCAAGGCGGGCTAGGTCCTAGCCCGTGCCTTTGGAGGGGCTGGGATGGACGGATCGCACGGCGGGCTCGCGCGCGCCGTAGGGCTGCTGGTCTCGCCGGGACGCGCCTGGGCGCAGATCGCCGAGACGCCCGCCGAACCGCGCCCGCTGTTCCTGCGCTACGCCCTCCCGCTCGCCGCGCTGCCCGCGCTGTGCAGCGTGGTGGGCGTCCTGGTCTTCGGCTTCAACATCGCCAACGTCGGCGTCCACATGAGCGTGGTCGGCCTGATCCTGGGCGCGCTCACCGGCTACGCGCTGACGCTGGCCGCGGTCTGGGCGCTGGCCCGCTTCATCGACCTGACGGCGCCGGCGTTCGACGGCCGCCGTGACCGGCGCGCAGCGCTCAACCTGGTGGTCTACGCCGCCACGGCGATGTGGGTCGGCGGCCTGGCCGAAATCTATCCCAGCCTGGGCATTCCTGTCGGCATCCTGGCCGGGCTCTACAGCCTGTACGCGCTCTACGTCGGCCTCCCGGTGATGATGGGCGTGCCCGAGGACCGGCGGCTGACCGCCTTCGCTGCGGTGCTGATCGCCATCCTGCTGCTGACCGTGGCGCGGGGCATGGTCACGGCCAAGGCGGCCGAACTGGGTGGGCCGTTGTCGGCCTCCTATGCGCCCAGATAGACCCGCTCGGCCCGCGGGCTGATCCGCACCAGCACCTCGTGCGCCACGGTGCCGGCGGCGTTCGCCAGGTCGTCGAGTAAGGCGTTCGGGCCCAGCAGCTCCACGTGCTCGCCCGCAGTGATCGCTGCGTCGCCGATGTCGATGACCAGGAGGTCCATGTTGACCGCCAGAAGCGGCCGCCGCGCGCCAGCCGCCCAGGCATAGCCGTGGCCCATGGCGCCGCGGATCACACCGTCGGCGTAGCCCGCCGCCACGACGGCGACGCGCATCGGCCGGTCCGCCGTGAAGCCCGAGCCGTAGCCGACCCGGTCGCCGGGCTGGAGGTTGCGGATGTCGAGCACGGGAGCCGTCAGGGTCACGACCGCCTTCAGGCGCGGATCCGGCCGCTCCTCGGGCCCGCCCCCGAACAGGCTGATGCCGGCGCGGACCATGTCGTGGCGATAGTCGGCCGCGAGGAAGGCGCCCGCCGAGGCGGCGAGGCTGGCGCGGGCCTCGGGGAACAACGCGCGCGCCTCCCGGAAGCGGGCGAGCTGCTGCGGGTTGCGGGCCTCGGCCGGGTCGGTCGCCGAGCCCAAGTGGCTGACCAGCAACGGCACGTCCAACATCCGCAGGCCGCGCGGCGCGGCGACGAGCGCGCGCGCTTCGTCGGTGGTCAGCCCCTGGCGGTTCATGCCGGTGTCGACCTGCAGCGCGATCCGGTAGCCGCCGCGCGCGCCGGCCAGCGCCAGGGCGGCGTGGGCCTGGGGCAGGGTGGAGACCACCGGCGTGAGGCCCGCCGCCGCCTGTCGGTCGGCCGTGCCGGGCAGGAGGCCGTCCAGCACGTAGATGTCGGCGGCGCGGTCGCCGAACTCGGTGCGTAGGGCCTCGCCCTCGGCGACGCGGGCCACGAAGAAGCTGCGGGTTCCCTCGGCGTGGAGGCGCCGCGCGATCGGCCCCGCGCCCAGCCCATATCCGTCGGCCTTCACCACGGCCGCCACCTCGGCGCCGGCGGCCGCCTCGGCGATGATCGCGCGGTTGTGGGCCAGCGCGCCGAGATCGATGGTCAGGCGCGCGCGGTCGGGTGAATCCATGCCGCCTTAGTGCGGGTCGTAGCGGCTGCTGTCACGAGCCAGATTGCCGAACTTGGTCGTGTCGGAGTTGAACGACAGCTTCACAGTGCCAATGGGGCCGTGACGCTGCTTGCCGATGATCAGTTCGGCCAGCCCCTGCACCTGGTCCATCTGTTCCTGCCAGCGGAAGTGCTCCTCGGTGCCTTCCCGCGGCTCCAGGCGGCTCAGGTAATACTCCTCGCGGTACACGAACATCACCATGTCGGCGTCCTGCTCGATCGAGCCGGATTCCCGCAGGTCGGAGAGCTGGGGCTTCTTGTCCTCGCGGTTCTCGACCTGGCGGCTGAGCTGGCTGAGCGCCATCACCGGCACATTCAGTTCCTTCGCCAAGGCCTTGAGACCCTGGGTGATCATCGAGACTTCCTGCACCCGGTTGTCGGGGCCGCCGGCGCCGGTGGTGATGAGCTGGAGGTAGTCGACGATGATGAGGTCGAGGCCGACCATCCGCTTCAGGCGCCGCGCACGCGCCACAAGCTTGGCGAGGGTGATGCCGCCGGTGGCGTCGATGTAGAGCGGGGCTTCCTGGATCTCGAGGGCCGCGTCGCGGATGCGGCCGAACTCCATCGCGTCGATCTCGCCCTTGCGCAGGCGGTCGCCCGAGACGCCCGAGGCCTCGGCCAGCAGGCGCATGGCCAGCTGCTCGGCCGACATTTCGAGCGAGAAGAATGCCACGACGCCGCCGCGCACCGTCTTCTTCGACCCGTCGGGCTGCGGCTCCCAGGCGTAGTTGCGGGCCACATCGAAGGCGATGTTGCAGGCCAGCGACGTCTTCCCCATCGAGGGGCGGGCCGCCAGGATCATCAAGTCGGACGGGTGCATGCCGCCGATCTTCTGGTCGATGTCGATGAGGCCGGTGGAGAGGCCGGCCAGGCCGCCGTCGCGGCTGTGAGCCTCGGCGGCCATGGCGACCGCACCGCGCAGCGCGTCAGCGAAGTTCACGAAGCCCTGGCTGACCCCGCCACTCTCCGCGAGCTGGTACAGCTGCTGTTCGGCGGCCTCGATCTGGTCGCGGGCGTCCAGTTCGGCGTCGCCCTGCTGGGCCTGGACAGAGATGTCGCCGCCGATGCGGATCAGCTCGCGGCGCAGGGCCAGGTCGTAGATGGCGTTGGCGTAGTCCGGCGCGTTGGCGGCCGGCGGCGCGCGCTCGACCAGGGCGGCCAGGTAGCGGACGCCGCCCAGTTCTTGGAACGCCGGATCGCGGCTGAACTGTTCGGCCAGCAGGATCGGCTCGGCCAACTGGCCCTTCCGGATGTTGGTCTGGATCGTCTGGAACAGCCGCTGGTGGAACGGCTCGAAGAAGTGGTCGGGCAGCAGGTTGTCGCCCAGGCGCTCGAACGCAGCGTTGTCGTAGAGCAGGGCGCCCAGCAGCGCCTGTTCGGCCTCCAGGTTGGAGGGCGCGTGCGGGATCGCGATGTCGTTGGACACGGGACGGAGGTCGAGCGCCGGGACGAGGGACATGGGTTTACGGATAGCCAACGCGGGCCCGCGGATCACTGCGGCGGATGACACATTTGTGGAGCTGTCCACACACGAATCCGACCCTGTGGAAAAGCGTGGCCCGCGAGAGCTCGCGCAAACGAAAACGGCGCGGGAACGATCCCGCGCCGCTACGTCAGAAACGGACGTACTAAACTACCAGCTGATGCCCAGGCGGCCGTACACGAACCGGCCATTGAAGCCGAACGGCGAGTAGCCCGGGAAGCCGATCGAGCCCGTCGGGCTGTTGATCGTGCCCGGCGTGAAGTTCGGGTACTTATCGGTCAGGTTGTTGACGCCCAGCGCCGCGCGGACCCCGTGCGGGAACTCGTAGCGGACCTCCAGGTCGATCAGCAGGGCCTTGCCGGTCTCGTAGTCGAACGTCGGGTTGTTGTTCGGCACCAGGACGCTGTCGTAATGCGTCGCCTTAGCGGTGAGGCCCAGGCTCTCCCAGGTGTAGTCGCCCGAGAACACCAGCTTCGTCTCCGGCGTGCCTTCCTCGTAGGTGAGGCGGTTGCCGCGGTCGAAGACGAAGGTCGGCTCGGGCAGGGTGGTGATCGTCGGCAGGTCGGGGATCTTGGTGACCTTGGTCTTGTTCAGGTTCGCCGCGGCCGTGAGGTCGAGGCGGCCCGGGCCGACGTCGGTGTGATAGCGGGCGACGATGTCGACGCCCTTGGTGGTGGTGTCGACGCCGTTGATGAAGAACCGCGCCCCGCTGATCCCGAAGGGCCGCAGGATGTTGTTGATCACGGCGGCCGTCGCGGCGGGGGTGTTGGTGTTCGGCAGGTTCTCGGACAGCACGATCCGGTCGTCGATCTCGATCCGGTAGGCGTCGACGGTCAGCTCGAACGGACCCTGCCGGAAGACCGCGCCCAGCGAGTAGTTGATCGATTCCTCGGCCTTCAGCGGCTTGGCGCCGAGGGCCAGCGAGACGGGATGGTTCACCGGGAAGGTGCCGATCTCGATCAGCTGGAAGCTGGTCCCGACCAGGGTGTTGTTGGTCGAGGTGTAGGTGAAGAACTGCTGTTGCAGCGCCGGGGCCTTCACGCCGGTCGAAACGGCGCCGCGCAGGGCGAAGGCGTCGTTGAAGTCGTAGCGCGCCGACAGCTTACCGGTGACCTTCGAGCCGAAGTCCGAATAGTCCTCGAAGCGGCCGGCCACGTCGAAGCCCAACTTCTCGGTGATCTTGCCTTCGAGATCGAGGTAGGCCGACCAGTTGTGGCGGCTCTCGTTGACGACGTTCGACGGCCGGAAGCCCGGGAAGCCCTGGCTGACGCCCGCCTTCGTCGTGTCCGGGCCCAGGGTGTAGGAGGCGGGCTCGCCGGCGCCGATGTCGAAGCTCTCGCGGCGGTATTCCAAGCCGGCCGCCACGTTCAGCGGCTCGACCAGGCCCACGTCGAAGCCGCGGCTGACGTTGAGGTTGATTAGCCACTGATCGTAGTCGAGCGAGCCGGCGTAGAAGTCGCGCTTCGAGGCCGTCCCGAACGAGGCGTTGATCGAGTTGACCGTGTAGTAGTCCAGCGCGTTCTTGCCGTAGCTGACGCCCAGGTCGGTCTTCCACCCGGCCACCGCGCCGCGCACGCCGGCCTGGACGTTCCAGTCGTCGATGTCGGTGTCGATGCGCGGCAGGAAGCCGCCCGGATAGACAGCCGGCACGTTGTTGGCGTTGTTGTAGGCGCGCGCGGTGGCCGCGGCGCTGGTGTCGCGGTGCTGGTAGCCCGCGTAGCCGTACAGCTCCCAGGTCTCGTTGATCGGCAGGCCGGCGTTGGCGTAGCCGCCCAGGCTGCGGGTGTAGGGATCTCCGAAGCGGCCGAGGATGATGGGCCGGCCGTAGTTCGGCAGCGCGGTGGTGTTGATGTAGTCCGAGCGGTTCGTCGGATGGCGCAGCGACCACTCGCCGGAGAGGGTCAGGAAGCCCTGGTCGCCCAGCGGCAGGCCCACCCAGCCCGACAGCGATTCCTGCAGGCCGTCGTTGGCGTCGCGCTTGCCGCGCGAGGTCTTCACCTCGGTGTCGTAGATGCCGTAGCTGGCCGTGACCGCGCCGCCCTCGCGCGCCTGGCGCAGGCGGATGTTCATGACGCCGGCGATGGCGTCGGCGCCATACTGGGCCGAGGCGCCGTCGCGCAGGATCTCCACGCGCTCCACCGCGACGGTGGGGATGGTGTTGAGGTCGAAGGCGGTCGAGCCGCGGCCGATCGAGCCGTTGACGTTGACCAGCGCCGAGACGTGGCCGCGCATGCCGTTGACCAACACCAGCGTCTGGTCGGGGGCCAGGCCCCGCAGCGTCGCCGGGCGGACGTGGTCGGTGCCGTCGGTGATGGCGGGGCGGGGGAAGTCGATGGCCGGCGTCAGGTTGGAGAGCGCCTGGGCGAGCTCGGTGCTCGCGCCCTGGCGGGCCAGCGCTTCGTTGGTGATGACGTCCACGGGCGCCAGCGTGTCGAGCCGCGAGCGGCCCTCGGTGCGCGTGCCGGTGACGACCAGCTCCTCGACCTCGGAATTGGCCGGCGTGGTCTGGGCCGCGGCGGCGCTCGCCAGGAGGCTCGCGGCGGATGCGGCTGCGAACAGCAGGATGCGGTGGTTCATGGTTCTCCCCGGAGGCCGCCGGATCATCCCGGTCTCAATGGCCTTCACGCTGGGGAAGCTAGGGTGTCGCGATTTTGACGCAAATGACAATATTGCAACACCGACATACGAAAACGGCGCGGAACCGAGGTCCCGCGCCGTCTTCTGTCGAATAGCCGACGCCCGAACTTAGGCTTCGGTGAACTCCTGGGCCAGTTGGCCCGCACCGCCTTCGAGGAGGTCGGCGGCGGCCTGTTCGGCAGCCACGCGCTCTTCTTCGAACTGGGCGTTGATCACGTCCTCGCCACGGGCTTGGCGGTCGGCCTCGTCCTGGCTGCGGGCGATGTTCAGGGTGACAGTCACGGTCACTTCCGAGTGGAGGCGGACCTTCACTTCGTGCATGCCGAGCGTCTTGATCGGCTTGTCCAGAACGACCATCGAACGTTCGATCTTGCCGCCTTCGGCGTTGACCGCGTCGGCCACGTCGCGACCGGCCACCGAACCGTAGAGCTGACCGCTCTCGCCGGCTTGGCGGATCATGACGTACGACGTGCCGTCCAGCTTCTCGCCGGACTTGCCGGCCGCTTCCTTGGCCTTCGCGTTGCGGGCCTCGATCTCGGCGCGCTGGGCTTCGAAGACCTTGAGGTTCGCCGCGTTGGCGCGGAGGGCCTTGTTGCGGGGCAGCAGGAAGTTACGGGCGAAGCCGTCCTTCACGTTGACCACGTCACCAAGGACGCCACGGCCTTCCAGGCGTTCGAGCAGAATGACTTTCATCGGTCCGGCTCCCTTACTTCACGACGTAGGGGAGGAGGGCCAGGAAGCGGGCGCGCTTGATGGCCTTGGCCAGTTCGCGTTGCTTCTTGGCCGACACCGCGGTGATGCGCGAGGGCACGATCTTGCCGCGCTCGGACACGTAGCGCTGGAGCAGCTTCACGTCCTTGTAGTCGATCTTCGGGGCGTTGGCGCCGGAGAACGGGCAGACCTTGCGGCGGCGGAAGAACGGGCGGCGCGCGCCACCCGCGGAGGCGCCGGCGGCCGGAGCCGGGGCGGCGGAGGTTTCGTCAGTCATGTGATGAGCCTCCCTTTCTTAGAACTGCGGGACGTCGTCGCGGCGTTCGCGGTCGCGATCGCGGCGGGCGAGGATCGGCGAGAGCTCGAGGTCGAGCTCGTCGACGCGCACGGTCATGTAGCGCAGCACGTCTTCGTTGATCGACAGCTGGCGTTCCATTTCCTTGACGATGTCGGCCGGAGCGTCGATCGCCAGCAGGGAATAGTGACCCTTGCGGTTCTTCTTGATCCGGTACGTGAGGTTGCGGAGGCCCCAGTACTCGATCTTCGCGACGTTGCCGCCGCCTTCCTCGATGAGGTGCTTCAACTGATCGTTGAGGGCTTCGGCTTGCTGCGGCGAGATATCCTGCCGCGAGATAACGACGTGCTCGTAGAGCGCCATGGTTTCCTTCTTCCGTTGTGGAGGGCGGCGCGGCCGGCGGCGGAAGTCCGCTGGTCACGATGGATCTCGGGCGCGGCGACCGGGGGTTTCCCGATCCATTGGGGTTCCGCGAAGAGACCGCCTTCCGTGAAGAGGCGCGCTCATAGGGGAAAAGCCGAGCGCGGGCAAGGGTTTTCGGGCCGTTGCGGCCGTCGCGGCGTGCGGTGATGGTCGGTCGCAACCTGGGGGATTCGAATGCGCCTGATCTTGCTCGCAGCCGTGACGGCGGCCGCAGCCGCGATGTCGACCGCCGCTGTCGCGGAGCCGACGGCCACGAACCTGGAGCTCGCGCGGCGCTACGCGCACGCTCTCCACATGGAGAACATCATGGGTTCGATGATGAACAACCTGATGCCCGTCATCATGGACCGGGCCGCCAAGGCGCGGGGCGTCACGGTCACGCCCGAACTGAAGGAGGCGATGGCCCGGGCGGCGGACCAGTCCGCCCGCAGCATCACGCCTCGGATGCTTGAGGTCATGACCCCGGTCATCGCCGAGAGCTTCACGGAAGAGGAGCTTCGCGCGGCCGTCGCCTACTATGAGAGCCCGCAGGCCCAGTCGCTGCTCGCCAAGACGGCCGCCTACACCGCCAAAGTCACGCCCCGGCTCGCCGAACTGATGCCGATGATGGAGGCCGATCTCCAGGCCCGGGTCTGCAAGGAGATCGGCTGCGACACCGCGAAGTAGGCTACTTCTTGCCCTTGAAGGCCTTAACCGCCGTCAGCGTCTCGGACACGTGCTCGGTGGGGTCCATCTTGGTGTAGGCGTGCAGGATCGTGCCGTTCGGGGCGATCACGTACGAGGTGCGGTCCGACCAGTCGGGCTTCATGGCCAGGACGCTGTCATACTGCTTGGCGATCTTGGCGCCGGGGTCGGCGGCGACCGGGAAGCGGCCCGAGCATTTCTCGGTGTCGGCCGAGAAGCTGGCCAGCTTGTCGAGGTTGCCGGCCGTGACGCCGATCAGGGTCGCGCCCGCGGCTTTGAACTGGTCGGAGGCGTCGGCGAACATCTTCGCTTCGATGTTGCAGCCCTTCGTCTCGGCCGCCGGGAAGAAGTACAGCACCACCGGGCCCTTCTTACGGGCGTCGGCCAGCGAGAAGTGCAGCGGCTTGCCGGCCTGATAGCCGTCGGCGGTGAAGTCGGGGGCCTTGTCGCCGTTCTTCAGGGCGGCGAGGGCCGGCGTGGCGCAGAGCGCGGCGAACGTGGCGGCGGCGAGGACGAGGCGCATGGGTCGTTTCCTTGGGGACGCTGAAAAGCGCGACAGTTGAATACCCCCGTTTCGAAGCGCGCAAGGGGTTCGCGGCGGCAGGGAAGTTGCAAGGGCGGGACCTGGCGCCCGCCGACTGTCCCAATGACGATTTCGGGGGATGACGCACAACTTTTCACGCGCGCGATTCACCTTCGCGTGTAGCATCGCAGCGTGACCGGCGCGGGGACGCCGGTTCGGGGGTTAGATGGCTGACGACGGGGGCTGGCCGAAACTGGCGAGCGTGGAGCCCGTGGCTCCGGGCGACGATCGGATTCCGGGCGACGAGCGCACGCGCGCGGCGCTGGGCGAACTTCGCACGGTGCTGGGCGAGCTGGAACGCCGGCTCGCAGCGGCGCCATCCCAACGGCCGGAGACCGTCGCCGGCCTGATCCACGCGCTGGACGCCCTGAGCCGCCGGATCGTCCGCAACGAGGCTGCGGCCCAGAACCGAGCCCGGGAGCTGACCGCCGCGGTGGCGTCGGTGACCCAGTATCTCGAAATCCAGATGTCGTCGCAGGCCGCGCGCGAGGACCAGCTCAACGCACGCCTCGACAGGCTGCTGATCGAACTGGAGCATGTGCGCGTCGCACAGGTCGCCAACCGCCGGGAGCCGGCGCCGATCCGCATGGTGCTGGCGGCGGCCAGCGTCGCGGCGGTGCTGAGCCTGATCTTCGCCGGCGTGGCGGCGGTCTCGCACTCCGGCCCCGCGCCGCTGCTGGGCCCCGAGCCGATCGTCGCCGCCGAAGCCGTCGCGCCCAACACCTAGCCGTTCGGCCGCACCAGGATCTTCACGTGCGCCTCGGGGTCGCCCAGGGCCGTGAACGCGCCCGCCACGCCGTCCAGGTCCACCGACCCGGTGACAAGGCCCTCGACGTTGATGATCCCTTCCGCGAGCTGGCGCAGGGTCATGGCGAATTCCTCGGGCGAGTAGCCGAACACGAAGGTGAGCTCGATCTCCTTGGTGATGGCGATCGAGGGCTCGATCCGGTCGGTCTCCATGCAGACGCCCGCCACCACGATCTGGGCGCCCGCGGGCGCGGCTTCGATCAGCGATTGGACGACGCCCGGCGAGCCGACGCACTCGAACACCACCGGCCGCGCAATCGGATTGCCCATCATCTGCATCATCGACTGGGCGGCGCGGCTTTTGGGCACGCCCAGAGCCTCCCAGCGGTCGTGCGGGTTCTCAACGGCGGGGTCGATGACGATGTCGGCGCCCAGCTTCTCGGCGGCCGCCCGGCGGCGGGGCGAAAAGTCGGCGGCGATCACGGGGCCGTGGCCCTGGGCCTTCAGCGCGCCGATGACCGCCAGACCCACCGGGCCACAGCCCACGACCAGCGATACCGATTTCGGCTCCAGCCGCGCCTTGGCCACCGCATGCGCACCGACGGCGAACGGCTCGGTGAGGGCGGCGGCGTCGGTCGCCAGACCGTTCGGCACCTCCAGCACCATGGCCTCGGTCAGCAGCATCTGCTCGGCGAAGCCGCCGGGCAGGCGGTTGGAGAAGCCCAGCATCTCGACGCCCGCGCCGTGCATGGTGACGGGGACGCTGACCACGCGGGCCCCGGCCTTGAGCGTCTTGGGCGAGCCCGGCCCATGGTCGAGGATCTCTGCGCAGAACTCGTGGCCGAACACGGTGTCGGCTGTGGGGTCGAAGCCATTATCCAACCCGCCCGCGCGCCGGGACAGGTCGATCATGTGCTCCATGTGATGCAGCGAGTGCAGGTCGGACCCGCAGATCCCGCACGCCAGCGTCTTCACCAGCACCTGGCCTGCGCCCGGCGTCAGGTCTGCGATCTCGTCACAGACGAGGCGTTTGTCGCGGCGGATCACGGCCTTCATGCGTTCACTCCCCAACTCGTCATTCTTGTCTGCGCCGGCTCTATCCCCTAACCCTCGCGCCTCGGAATCACTAGGAGCGGGATCGTATGACCCTCGCCTTTCTCTTCCCCGGACAGGGCAGTCAGGCCGTCGGCATGGGCCAGGACCTGGCAGATGCCTTCGCTTCCGCACGGGAAGTCTTCCAGGAAGTGGACGACGCGCTGAATCAGAAGCTGTCGGCGCTGATGAAGGACGGCCCCGAGGACCAGCTGACCCTGACCGAGAACGCCCAGCCGGCGCTGATGGCCGTGAGCGTGGCGGTGATGCGCACGCTGGGGAAGGAATTCGGCATCGGCGTGGAGAAGGCGGCCTTCGTAGCCGGCCACAGCCTGGGCGAGTATTCGGCGCTGGCGGCCGCGGGCGCGATCAGCCTGTCGGACACCGCGCGTCTCCTGAAGCTGCGCGGCCAGGCGATGCAGCGCGCCGTGCCGGTGGGGCAGGGGGCCATGGCCTCGCTGATCGGCCCGAAGACCGACCTGGCGTTGGCCGAGGAGGCCGCCAAGGCCGGCGCCGAGGTGGGCGTCTGCGTCGTGGCCAACGACAACAACAACGGCAATGTGGTGATCTCGGGCGACAAGGCCGCGGTCGACAAGGCCATCGAGAAGGCCAAGGAGCTGGGCGCGCGGGCGATCCCGCTGAACGTCTCGGCGCCCTTCCACTGCCCGCTGATGCAGCCCGCCGCCGATGAGATGGCCGAGGCGCTGGCCGGCGCCACGATCCTCGCCCCGCGCGCGCCGCTCGTGGCCAATGTCGTCGCCACGCCGACCAATGACCCCGAGGCGATCCGGCGGATGCTGGTGGAACAGGTAACGGGCCGCGTCCGCTGGCGCGAGAGCATGATCTGGATGGCGGAAACCGGCGGCGTCACCCGCTTCGCTGAGGCCGGCGCCGGCAAAGTGCTGTCCGGCATGGCCAAGCGCATCGCCCCCGACGCCGAGGCTTTCCCGCTGAACGGCCCGGCCGACCTCGAAGCCTTCGCCAAGAGCCTCTAGAGAGAGCCCATGTTCGACCTGACCGGCAAGACCGCCCTCGTCACCGGCGCCACCGGCGGCATCGGCGGCGAGATCGCCAAGGCCCTGCACGCCCAGGGCGCGCACGTCGTCCTCTCCGGCACCCGCGAGGCCGTGCTGCAGGAACTGGCCGCCGGCCTGGGCCAGCGCGCCTCGGTGGTCGCCGCCAACCTTTCGGATCCGGCAGCCGTGGATGGCCTGATCGAGGCGGCCGAGGCGGCCGCGGGCGCGCCGATCGACATCCTGGTGGCCAACGCCGGCATCACCAAGGACGGCCTGCTGATGCGGATGAAGGACGAGGACTGGGAGACCGTCCTTAAGGTCAACCTGGAGAGCTATTTCCGCCTCAGCCGCGCGGCCATGCGCGGGATGATGAAGCGCCGTTTCGGCCGGATCATCGGCATCACCTCGGTGGTGGGCGTGATGGGCAATCCGGGCCAGGCGAACTACGCGGCTTCGAAGGCGGGCATGATCGGCTTCTCCAAGGCCCTGGCCCAGGAGGTCGCGACGCGGGGAATCACCGTGAACTGCGTGGCGCCCGGCATGATCGAAAGCCCGATGACCGACGCGCTCAACGAGCAGCAGAAGGCCACCATCCTGGCGACCATCCCGGCGGGAAAGCTGGGCTCCGGGGGTGACGTGGCCGCGGCTTGCGCCTATCTGGCGTCGAACGAGGCCGGATATGTCACCGGCCAGACCCTGCACGTGAATGGCGGCATGGCGATGATCTGACTATCGCCAAGCCAGGGGAACATGCTACCCGGCCCCCGAATTTGATCACCAAGGCGACAGTTGACTTCAACCTCACCGTCGTCGATGCAAGCACTGACTAAGCCCTGAGGGACCTACCAAATGTCCGACGTTCTTGAACGCGTCCGTAAGATTGTGATCGAACACCTCGACGCCGATCCCGAGAAGGTCACCGAGAAGGCTTCCTTCATCGACGACCTGGGCGCCGACAGCCTCGACAACGTCGAGCTGGTGATGGCCTTCGAAGAAGAGTTCGATATCGAGATTCCGGACGACGCGGCGGAGCACATCCAGACCGTCGGCGACGCCGTGAAGTTCATCCAAGAGCGGCTGGGCGGCTAAGTTCGTCCGGACTAGAATCCAGGAATCAATGAGCCGCCGCGTCGCTGGGTGAGACCCGATGGCGCGGCGGTTTTCGTTTCTGAGGTAGCGCCATGCGTCGAGTCGTCGTCACCGGCATTGGGCTCCTGACCCCGCTGGGGCAGGGCACGGAGCTGAGCTGGAAGAAGATCCTGGAGGGCAAGTCCGGGGCCGGGAACATTACGGCCTTCGACACCTCCGACTATGCCTGCAAGGTGGCCTGCGAGGTCCCGCGCGTCGACGGACGCGGCGGCGGCGGCCCCGACATCCCCGGCTCCTTCGATCCCGACCAGACCATGTCGGCCAAGGATCGCCGTCGCGTCGACGACTTCATCCTCTACGGCATCGCCGCGGCGGACGAGGCCATCAAGGACTCGGGCTGGCAGCCTGAGGATGACGAGGGCCGCGAGCGTACCGGGGTCATGATCGGCTCGGGCATCGGCGGCCTCGGCACCATCGCCGAGACGGCCATCGAACTGCATGAGAAGGGCCCGCGCCGCGTCAGCCCATTCTTCATCCCCTCGTCGCTGATCAACCTGGTCTCGGGCCAGGTCTCGATCCGCCACGGCTTCAAGGGTCCGAACCACGCGGTGGTCACGGCCTGCGCCACCGGCGCCCACGCCATCGGCGACGCCGCGCGGCTGATCAAGTACGGCGACGCCGACGTGATGATCGCCGGCGGGGCCGAGGCCAGCGTGGTGCCCGTGGGCATCGCCGGCTTCATCGCCTGCCGCGCCATGTCGACCGGCTTCAACGAAGAGCCCACCAAGGCGAGCCGCCCCTACGACAAGGACCGCGACGGCTTCGTCATGGGCGAAGGCGCGGGCATCCTCGTCTTGGAAGAGCTGGAACACGCCAAGGCGCGCGGGGCCAAGATCTACGCCGAGATCGTCGGCTACGGTCTGGCCGGCGACGCCTATCACATCACCGCCCCGGCCGAAGACGGCGACGGCGGCTTCCGCGCGATGAAGGCGGCCTTGAAGGACGCCGGGATCTCGATGGCCGACGTCGACTACATCAACGCTCACGGCACCTCGACGCCGCTCGGCGACGAGATCGAGCTGGGCGCGGTGGAGCGGCTGCTGGGCAACGCGGCCCCGAAGGCCACCATGAGCTCGACCAAGTCGGCCACCGGCCACCTGCTGGGCGCGGCCGGCGCCATCGAGGCGGCGTTCACCGTGCTGGCGATCCGCGACCAGATCGCGCCGCCGACGATCAACCTGGACAACCCCTCCGTCGAGACGGCCATCGACCTGGTGCCGCACAGGGCCAAGCCGATGGAGATCAACTTGGCGCTGTCGAACAGCTTCGGCTTCGGCGGCACCAACGCCTCGGTGATCTTCAAGAAATACGCGTGAGCCCACGGCGGATCAGCAAGCGGGCCGCGGGCGGGGGCGCGCTGATTGCCCTGGGCCTGACGCTGCTGATCGCGCTGGCGGCCGTGTGGAGCTACGCCGGCCCGGGCCCCAAGGCCCGGGAGGGCGCCGCCACGACCGTGGTGGTCGAGCGCGGCCTGGGCGTGCGGCGCATCGGCCAGAGCCTGCAGGCGGCCGGCGTCGTCACCTCGGCCAACCTGTTCGCGGTGGCGGCCCGGCTGACCGGAGCGGCGGGACAGCTCAAGGCCGGCGAGTACGAGTTCGCTTCCGGAACACCGATGGCCCAGGTGCTGGCCGACATCCGCGCCGGCAAGGTGGTGCGCCGGGTGATCACCATTCCCGAGGGCTGGACCAGCGGCATGGCGCTGGACGCCGTCAACGCCTCGACCGACCTGACGGGGACCGCCGTCGAGCCGCCCGAGGGCTCGCTCTTGCCCAACACCTACGACATCCAACGCGGCGAGACCCGCGAGGCGGTGCTGCAGCGGATGCGCGACGCCCACGACAAGCTGTTGGCCGAGCTGTGGGCGAACCGCCAGGCCGGCCTGCCGCTGAACTCGCCGGAAGAGGCGGTGACGCTGGCCTCCATCGTCGAGAAGGAGACCGGCGTGGCGGCCGAGCGGCCCCGCGTTGCGGCGATCTTCGTCAACCGCCTGCGCGCCGGCATGCTGCTGCAGAGCGACCCGACGATCATCTACGGCCTGACCAAGGGCCGGCCGCTGGGCCGCGGCATCCGCGCCTCGGAGCTCGCCGCGGACAGCCCGTGGAACTCGTACAAGGTCGCCGGCCTGCCGCCGGGGCCGATCGCCAATCCGGGCCGGGCCTCGCTGGAGGCGGTGCTGAACCCGCCAAAGACGAACGACCTCTACTTCGTCGCCGACGGCACGGGCGGCCACGCCTTCGCCTCGACCTACGAGGAGCACGCGAAGAATGTCGAACGCTGGCGCGCCATCGAACGCCAGCGGGCGACGACGGGAGGACGCTGATGCCGATCTCGGGGATGACGGGGTTCGGGCGGGTCGAGGGGGCGCACGCCGGTTGGACGTGGGCCGTGGAGGCCCGCAGCGTCAACGGGCGGAACCTGGAGGTGCGCTTCCGCGGGCCGCCGGGGTTCGAGAGCCTGGAGCGGGCGGCGCGCGAAGGGGCGCAGGCGCGGTTCCAGCGCGGCAACGTCACCGTGGGCGTGCAGGCCAAGCGCAGCGAGGGCGCGGGCGCGGTGCGGGTCAACGTCGAGCAGTTGGAGCGCTACCTGGCGCTGGGCGCGCCGTTCATGGAGGACGGACGCATCAAGCCGCCGCGGCTGGACGGCCTCTTGGCGCTGCGCGGCGTGATCGAGGCCGACGACGCGGGGCTGGATCCCGAGGCCCAGGCCGAGCTGGAGGCCGCCATCGCGGCCTCCGTGGCGGTGGCGCTGGACGGTCTCCTGACCGCGCGGCGCGAGGAGGGCCGGGCGCTGCTCTCGGTGCTGTCGGCGCAGGTGGAGCGGATCGGCGACCTGGCGACCCAGGCGCGGGAGACCGCGGCCGGGCAGCCGGCGGCCATCAAGGCCCGCTTCGAGGCGCGGCTGAGGGAGCTGGCCGGCGAGGCCGCGAGCGAAGAGCGCATCGTGCAGGAGGCGGCCGCCATGGCGGTGAAGGCCGACGTACAGGAGGAGCTGGACCGGCTGGGTGGGCATGTGGATTCGGCGCGCGGCCTCTTGGCCTCGGACGCCGCCGTCGGCCGCCGGCTCGACTTCCTGACCCAGGAATTCATGCGCGAGGCCAACACCTTGTGCTCGAAGTCGCAGATCGCGGCCTTGACGACGGTCGGCCTGGACCTCAAGGCCACCATCGAGCAGTTCCGCGAGCAGGTGCAGAATGTGGAGTAGGGGCCGTTGACGCCGGACGATCACCATAGGCCCTGGGAGACGGTGCGGCGGGGCCTGCTGCTGCTGGTTTCCAGCCCGGCGGGGGCGGGGAAGACCTCGCTGACGCGCCGGCTGGTGTCGGACCACTCTGACCTGACCCTCTCGATCTCCGCGACCACCCGCACGGCGCGGCCGGGCGAGGAGGAGGGGCGAGAGTACTACTTCAAGACCCGGGAAGAGTTCGAGGCCATGATCGCGGCCGGCGAGTTCCTGGAGTGGGCCGTGGTCAACGGCAACTACTACGGCACCCCCAAGGCGCCGGTGATGGCAGCCCTGGAAGGCGGTCACGACGTGCTGTTCGACATCGATTGGCAGGGCGCCCAGCAGATCGCCGAGAAGGCCCCCGACGACAGCGTGCGCCTCTTCATCCTGCCGCCGGCCTGGGACGACCTGGAGCGCCGCCTTCGTGCGCGCGCCCAGGACAGCGAGGAGACGATCAAGTCGCGGCTTGAGCTCGGCCAGGAGGAGATCGCCCATTGGGCCGAGTACGACTACGTGATCGTCAACAAGAACTTCGACCGCGCCTATGCGGACCTGGGCCACATCTATCGGGGCGAACGGATGAAGCCGGGGCGCAACCCATGGCTGCCGGGATTCGTGGACGACCTGCTTGCCGAGGCGAGGGGCGGGGCAGAGCCGGCCGAGCCGCCGAAGACCGTGCGCCTGCGGCCGGTGCAGAAGTAGGCCCTGGCCGACGGGCTTCGTTGGCGCGTCAGCGCCGACAGGATTCGACCACGGACCACACGAACCACACGAACGAGTGGCGCCCGCAGCGACGTCGTGGTCCGAGCGGATGTCGTGTGGTTCTTGGTCGATTGATACGACGCCTGCGGCGCGTCGGGCGAGGCGGGGTTCGCGAATGGAAGCGGTGACGGTCGCGGAGCTCGAGGGCGAGGTGGGCGCGGCGCTGCTCGCGCTGAACAACGCGCACGCGCAGGAGTTGTCGTGGCTGGAGCCGGAGAAGCTGGCCGCCATGGTGGGCGAGGCGTTCCTGGCGCGGCGCGTGGGGCTGGACGACGCGCTGCTGATCGCCTTCGACCAGGACGCCGCCTACGACAGCCCGAACTTCCTGTGGTTCCGCGAGCGCAACGACCGGTTCGTCTACGTGGACCGCATCGTCGTGGCCGAGAAGGCGCGGGCGCGGGGCCTGGCGCGGACGCTCTACGAGGCGCTGTTCGAGGCCGCCCGCGCGGCCGGGCATGTGCGCGTGGTCTGCGAGGTCAACTCCGACCCGCCGAACCCGGGCTCCGACGCGTTCCACGCGGGGATGGGGTTCGTGGAGGTCGGGGCCGCCGTGCTGCCGGGCGGCGGGAAGGCGGTGCGGTACTTCGAGCGGAGGGTTTGAGGGGAGACGGCTTTTGACTCGGCGGAGACGCTCGGGAGGACCGCGCTTCGGCACGCCCCGCGGGTCCTCGAAGGGTCCGTTTTCGCTCCGCGACTGAGGAGGTAACCCGTACTTTCGGCCGGCTGGCGAACTGTATCCCCCGCGGCTAGGCTTCGTCGACCGCAGCCGCCGGCGCGGCTTATGCGCCCTTCGTGAGCATCCGGACCTGGGCCCGCGGGCGCCGCGCTGCGCATTCCCAGACACCATCTCACGCGGCTTGCCGCGCGATCCTGTGACGTACGGGCGGACGCCGAAGCGGTCGAACGCCGTCGTCGGAGAGACGCGGGCCAATAGCTCCGGCGTCGGGCGTGGTCTCGACGTCCGCAACTGACGCCGAGGCGAAGCGCGGAGGCGTGGGAGTGGGCGCCACGCCATGACCGGCGGCCAGGGCGAAGACACAACTCTTCCCGAACCTCTGGAACGTGCGGAGGTGGCGTGATGCAGACGGTGAGCGCCCGCCCGACGTCGGCATGCCGCTAGAAGCGCTTGCTGAAGAGCAAGCTCACGGTGCGGGGGCGCGGTGGGGTGATGATCTGTTCTCGGCCGACCAGATAGGGATTGCCGAAGGAGAAGGTGTTGGCGTGGCCGTTCAGCGGATTGTCGAGGGTGGCGCTCAGGGTCCAGCCTGGCATCGTCAGGCTCGCCACGCCGCGCAAGCCTAGGGATTTGCCCATCGCTTGCGCCTCGTCGGCGCCAAAGGTCAGGTACGACGAGCCGACATAGGAGGCTTGGCCTTGCAGGCGCAGGGTGGGCCCCGCGGGCAGGTCCCAGTGATAGTCGACGCCGAGGCTGGCCGAGGCCCGGGAGACACCGGGAAGGGCCGCGCTCTTGCCCGTGCTGAAGGCGGGATTGAATCGGGTGACTTCAGGATCGTTGAGCAGGGCTGCGGCGCGCAAGTCGAGCCGCTCGTTGACGCGGAAGGCCACTTCGACCTCGAAACCCCGGTTGACGCCGTTGCCGATGTTGGCGGTGTAGGCTGTGCCGTCGGCCAGGTACTGATCGCTTTGGACTTGCTCCCAGGCGGCGTGGAACACCGCCGCGCGCCCCTGAAGGCGCTCGTCGAACGCCCGGAATTTTGCACCGAGTTCGTACGTCCACAGTTCGTCGGCCGCGTATTGGCTGGGGGGCGTGCGGGGCGCGTCGAACACCTGGCCCAACCGCCCCGCGGTGTTGAACCCACCGGGGCGATAACCTTCGGACGCCTGCGCATATGCGAGTAGGCCGGGCCGCACGTCGTAGGTGACGAGGAGCTTTGGCGAGAAGCCGGCGGCGTCGGCCGATCGGCTGACAAGGCGCCGACCTGCCGTCTGGGTGACGGTCGAGTCGGTGCTGAAGCTGAAATCGAACCAGCGCAGGCCCGCCGTGACCGAGAGGCGCGCGGTGGCGTCGAGCGTGACTTCCCCATAGAGAGCCGCCTCGTTGATGTCGTCGCGCCGGCGCTCGGCGTAGGCCGCTGCCGATCGGTCGGAGACGGGGCTCAGGGCGGTGGCGAGCCGGATCGAACCCTGCGAGGCGAATGCCCCGACCAGGCCGTGCAAGCGGTGTTCGCTGGGCGAAGCATAGGTGACTTCGGCCACCGTCAAATCGATGCTCTTGGTCTCATCGAACGCCGCCGGGGCGCCGGCCAACCCATAGAGCGCCGAGACCGCGGTCGCGTCGTAGCGGCTGTCGAATTGGTGCGACAGTCGCGACACCGCGCCCGTCACGCGACCCCAGCCGCCGTCGCCGGCCAGGGTGAGCGATACATGATCGAAATCGTTGTCGTGCGGCTCGCGCACCCAGGAGTCGCGAACCTTCGGTCCCAGCCGCCGCAGCCCGTACTGGGTGTCCTGGTTGTCGATCGACTGGTGGGTCAGCCCCAGCGTCAATGTCCAGTCCGGCGTGACGCTCGCGCGAAGGGTAGCTCGCGCGCCGACCCGGTCCGAACCGTTGGCGCGGCGCAGCCCCAACGTGGGGTTGGCGATATAACCGTCCTGGACGTCACGATAGACCACGGCCCGGAGCGCCGCTCGGCCGCGGAAGAGCGGCAGGTTGGCCATGGCCTCCAGCTCGCCGCCGCGCCCGCCGCCCTGGGTGACGCCCACCCCCGCAAGGACGCTGGCGGAATAGCGATCGAGGTCGGGCTTGCGGGTTGCGATCCGCATGACCCCGCCCAGGGACCCTCCGCCATAAAGGGTGCCTTGCGGACCGCGCATGATCTCCACGCGCTCGATGTCAGCCAGACGCAGGTTCGGGTCCGGAGCGCTGTAGGTGATCTGCACTTCGTCGAGATAGACCGACACCATGGACTGCGCCTGACCGGTGAAGGCGCCGTCTGACAGGCCCCGCAGCAGCACCTTGTCGCGGCCGGGCCCAAGGTTGGTCACCGTCATGCCGGCGACCTGGCCTGTCAGGTCGCGTACGCTGGCGAGCGCTTGGCGCTCGAGCACATCCGGCGAAACCACCGAGATGGCGTATGGCGTGCGGCCGGGAAGGTTGGGATAGCGCTGGGCGGTGACCACCACCTCTCCGATGCCGACCCGAGCCGGAGCCTGAGCCGCGTCCACAGGCCGGGCCGGCGCGGCGGCCAGGCGGTAGATGATCACCGTGCGCGGATCGGGCTGCCGATAGCCGCAGCCGCTGCCCGCCAGTATGGCGTCGAGCGCGGCCGAGACGGAAAGGCGGCCGGACAGGGCGGGGGCTCGGCCACGGCATGCGTCCAGATCGCCGCCCAGCGAGAGCTCGGCCTGAAGCGCAAAGTCGATCAGCGCCGCACGGACCGCCTTTGCGGCGATCTGCAACCGTACGACGGGCGGGTCGCGGCCCGCGAACAGGCGTGGGGCGGCGTCGGCCGGAGCGCCGGCGAGGCTTGCCAGGCCCGCGCCCAGCGCTGCCGCCCGCAGCCGGGCGCTGACGCGGTCGACAGCCACGATCAGCGGCGCGCCGTCTTGACCTTGAGGATCACCTCGCTCGCCGTCGTCTCGGCGACGATGGGGGCGAACAGTTCCAGGCGCCGGACCATGGCGGCCTCCTCGTCCACCAGCAGGACGCCCGAGACCGTCACCGAGGCCGCGCTGGCATCGACGCGGATCGGCTTGGCGACGTAGCGATTGAGGTCGGCGACCACCTCTGCCAGCGGCGTACGGTCATATATCAGCCTGCCGGACTTCCAGGCGAAGGCCATGTCAGGAGCGACGTCGCGCGTTTGGGCGCTTGCGCCGGGCGATTGGACCAGTTGCTGCCCGCGCGCGAGCTTGACCGTTCCTTCCTCACCGCCCGAAACCGCCACCATGCCCCGGCGCACTGAGACGGCGAGGCGCCCGGCGTGGCTGAGGATGTTGAACTCCGTGCCGAGCACCCGCACCTCGCGCGCGCCGACGGTCACGACGAACGGGCGGCTTTCAAGGTGGGCGACGTCGAAGCTGGCCTCGCCATCGACCAGGATCGCGTCGCGCTGCCGGCGACCCAGCCGCACGCGCAGCGTTGTCGCACTGCCCAGGGTCAGGCGCGAGCCGTCGGCAAGTGCGATCTCGCGCGTCTCGCCCCGCTTGGTCGCGTAGCCCGTGTAGGCCGGCTCCGCCAACCGCGGCGTCACCGCCAAGACGGCAATGGACGCCGCCGCGGCAACGCCAAGGCCCATGAGCAGGGCGCGCCGCGGCGTGCTGGCGCGACGGAGCCGCAGAGGCGCGACATTTGCGGTCAGCGGCGCGGCCTGAGGGGCGTTGCCGGGCAAGTCTTCCAGGTCGAGCCACACGGCCTCCACGGCCGCGTAGGCCGCAGCGTGTTCGGGATCGGCCTCCAGCCAGGCGTGGAACGCCGTCCACTCCTCCAGAGCGGCGTTCTCCTGCAGTTTGGCGAACCAGTCGGCTGCCGCCTGCTCAATCTGCACTCGAGGGAGGGACCTGGTCATCGGCGGTTTGCGCTTTCTTCGCGCCCGGCCTCGGACGGGCGTCGCCATATTGACGCCACGCCATCCCAACGCCCTCTCCACATCGCGGTGAGGTGATGCATGCCCGCCACGCTCATCGCCCCACCTTGGTGATGAGATGGCCGAGGGCCAGGCTGACGTGCTTCTCCACGGCGCTGCGCGAGATGCCGAGACGTTCGGCGGTCTGGGCGTGGCTCAAACCCTCGAACTTGTGCAGGCGGAAAATCTTCTGGGTCAGCGGTGCGAGGGCGTCCAGCGCCGAAGCCAGCTTTTCCAGTCGCTGCCTTGCGATCACCGCACTCTCGGCGTCGGGCGTGTCGGACACGTCCTGAGCGCCGACGCTGGCATGATGCGTCCGTCGCCATTCCGTCTCGCGAGCGCCCGACCGTTTCGCCTGCCGCAGGCGGTCCAGCATCAGGTTGGAGGCCAAGCGGTAGAGATAGGCCGGCGGGTTGTCGATCGGCTCGTGGGCGGCCGCCTGAACCTTCAGATAGAGTTCCTGGACCAGGTCCTCGACATCGCCCCGGCCGCCGAGGCGCGCCAGGAAGAAGCGGCGCATGTCGTCGCGGCGCTCCAGATAGGCGCTCGCCAGGGGCGAGATGTCGGGGGCGGCGTCCTTCATCTTCAGCTCTGGCGCGAGGTCGAAATCTGACGGTCGGCGTCGTTGGTCATCGCCAGGACCTGGGAGCCGCTGGAAGAGTCGGTGGATTTTCAGACATCGCCCGCTGGGGCGGCGAAGGCAAGCGCCCGCGCCTTGCCGCAGCGGCGACTATTCCGGAAGGGCCCGTCTCTGGCCCACGATCCTGGCGATCGCGGCGAAGCCTTCGGCCACGCGCTCGGCGAGCCAGCTGACCGGGTTCTGGCCCGGCCGCTTGCGGCTGGCGATCCAGGCGGCCACGCACGCGGTCGCGAAGACGGCTGTGGGCGCGCCGATGGTGACCGCGGCTGGCAGGCGCGGGGACGTCATGGACTTGCCCAGAACCATGGCGGTCTCGAAGCCGAAGAGCATCAGTCCGCCGATGACCATTGTGGGCCCTGAACCCGCGCGCTTGGCGCTCAGCCCAAATGGCACGGCCAGGAGCGGCAGGAGCGGCAGGATCAGGGCCCGGGATACCCGCGAGAAGAGCTCGGCCAGCAGCGCCTCACGGGGGAGGGCCGGTTCCGCGGCGCGAAGGCCCAGCCGGGCCAGTTCGATCAATGTCAACTCGCTGGTCTCGTCCCCCCGCGCGCGCGGGAGCCCGGCGGACTGCGGCAGGGGCAGGTCGAACGTGAAGGTGGCGAAGTCCGTGACATAGACCCGCCCGTCGCGCGTGGTGCTGACGAGTCGGCCGTCGTTCGCGACGAAGGTGACCTCGCGGGCGCCCCGCGCCTTGAGGACGTCGGCCGAGACGGCGGTCAGCAGATCCTCGCGGCCTTCCGGGTCCAGTTTGCGAACGAACACCCGCGCCAAGCGCCGGCCGCTGGCGTCCGCGTCGTCGGCCGTCAGGAAGACGCCCGGGCCGGCAGCCAGCACCGCCCTGGGGCGAACCACCCCGTTCCAGCCAGCCGCCGCCGCCGCATTCAGCACCGTATGGTAGGCGTAGCGGCTGTAGGGCTGGATGAAGCCGAACAGCGCCGCGCTGAACAGCATGAGCACGATGCCCAGGCCGACAAACGGCGCGGCCAGGCGGCCCAGCGAAATGCCGCCGGCCAGCATCGCATCGATTTCCGAGCCCTTGTTCAGGCCGTCGATCACCACGAACAGGCCGATGAAGAAGCCGCCGGGCAGGGTGAGGCCGACGTAGTGCGGCAGGAGATTGACCAGGAGTTTGGCGAGGAAACCGAAGCCCTCGGTGGTTTGCGCAAGCAGCTGGAACGAGCGCATCAGTCGTTCCATCAGAAACGCCACCATCGTGCTGATCAGCACGGCGGACATCGGCGCCGCCGCGCGTCGGAGCAGGTGCCTGTCGAGGTTGGTCAGGATCATTGCGCGATGCGGCCCAGGGAGCGCTGAGGCGCGCCGGCCAGGGTTCCGCGCGAAAGCTCCGTTCCGACCGCAGCAGGCAAGCGGCCGTGCGGGCGCCGCTCGACCGGCGCCGGCGACGGGGCGCGGCGACCGAGCGCCTCGACATAGACTTCGACGACCTCGTCGAGGACGTCCGACCAACGATAGGCGGTGCTTCGCTGGAGGGCTTCGGTCGCCAGCCCGCGCCGCGCCCCGTCATCGACGAGCAGCTTCGAGAGCGCCGCGGCATAGGACCCGGGATCGTCGGGTGCGCAGAGCAGGGCGTTGCGCTCGTGGCGCAGCAGGGCGCGCGTGTTCGGCGCATCCGCGCAGACCATGGCGAGGCCGCAGGCCATGGCCTCGAGGTTGACGTTGCCGAACGTCTCGGTGGTGCTGGGGTTGAAGAAGATGTCGCCGCTGGCCAGCGCGGCAGCCAGGGCCTCTCCCGTCAGGAAGCCCGCGAAGACGGCGCGCGGCAGGCGCGCCTCGAACCAGGCCCGGGCCGGACCGTCGCCGATGACCAGCACCTGAGGCGCATGACCGGTCTCCTCCAGCCTGGCGACCGTGCCGGCGAAGGCCGCCAAGCCCTTCTCCATGACGATCCGCCCCAGATATACGATCACCGGACGGTCGCGATCGAGGCCGACGCGCTCCCGCCAGGCTTCGTCGCGGCGGCCCGGATTGAAGAGGCGGGAATCTACGCCGCGCGCCCAGATGCGGACCGACGTCGATCGGGTCTCCCTGCGCAGGTCGTCAGCGATCGCATCGGTCGGGGCCATGACGTAGTCGCAGGCGTCGTAAAACCTCCAGAGCTGGCGACGGACGATGGGGCGCAGGAAGCCCATCCCGTAGTAGTCGAGGTAGGTATCGAAGAGGGTGTGGAGGCTGGCGACGACCGGGACCTTGAGGGTTCGGCCCAGGTTGAGCGCGGCTCGGCCGAGAAGGTCGGGGGCGGAAAGGTGGATCAGATCGGGCTTGAACGCCTCGACGTCGCGCCGGATCGTGGGGGGAAGACCGAGAGCCAGGCGATAGTCGGCCCGGAACGGAATCCTCACCGAGGGCACCGACACAAGGTCCCCGACGGCTGCGAACGCCGGGGTCGGAGAGGTCGGCGAATAGACCCGCACGGTCGCGCCCAAGGTCTCCTCGAGATGACCGACCAGCCGGTTCAGGGACTTGTTGGCGCCGTCGAGCGTGTAGTTGTAGTTCCCTGAAAACAGGGCGATCCGCGCCGGGCGCGCACTATCGACGCCCGTGTGAGCCTTGATGCTCATGCTTGTCCTTCCAAATCGCCCAGTCCCGGCGACCAAGACGACGCGCCAACCACGCCACCCCACGGATTTTTTGGAATCGATGAGGTCCGCACCGGCCCATGTCGTCCTCCCGGGAAGACAGCGCCTCATCACCGGCACGGTGATGCTTTGCGGGGGCGCCTGGCGTATTTGGAAAGCTGCGAAGACGCGATGCGGGTTGTGGATGTCGCCGAGTTCTATTCCCCGACCGGCGGGGGCGTGCGGACCTACATCGACCGCAAGTTCGAGGCCGCGGCGCAGCTAGGCCACGAGCTCTTCGTGATCGCGCCGGGGCCTTCGGACGGATTCGAGGCCCGTGGCGCAGGGGGGGTGATCCAGGTCCGCGCGCCGGCCCTGCCGTTCGACGCCAACTATCACATGTTCTGGGATGCGGCCCCGGTGCATGGCTGGCTCGACCGGATCTCGCCCGACCTCGTCGAAGCCTCGTCGCCCTGGCGGGGCGCCTGGATCGTAGCCGGCTGGGACGGCGCCGCGCCCCGCTCCATGTTCATGCATGCTGATCCGGTGGCGTCCTATCCTCACCGCTGGCTGGCCTCGGTGGCCAGTCCCCAGCGCGTAGATCGCCTGCTCGAAGTGTTCTGGTCGTATCTTCGCGCGCTGACCGGGCGGTTTTCCTCGGTCGTCACGGGCGGCCCTTGGCTTGCGGAGCGTCTTGGTCGCCAGGGCGTTGGCGCAGTCACCAGCGTCACGCTGGGGGTCGATCGTGGCGCGTTCTCGCCGACCTTGCGCGACCAGCGTCTTCGATTGGCGCTGCTCGAAGCCTGTGGCTGCCCTGGCGGGGCCCGCCTGATCCTGGGGGTTGGCCGCTTCCATCCCGAAAAGCGCTGGCCGATGGTGATCGAGGCGGTGAGGCGGGTCAGCGCCGACGCCGCGATCGGTCTGGTGCTGGTCGGCGACGGCATCGACCGCAAGCGGGTCCAACGGGCCGCCGCCGCCAATCCTCACGTGCGCATATTGCCGCCCATCCGTGACCGCGCCCTTCTGGCCGCCCAGTTGGCCAGCGCCGACGCCTTGGTCCACGGCTGCGAGTCGGAAACCTTTGGCCTGATCCCTGCCGAGGCCATGGCCAGCGGCCTTCCGGTCGTGGGTCCGGATCGTGGCGGCTTTGCGCATATGGCCCAGCCGGAGATCTCGGAGGTCTACCGCGCTGGCGATGTCGGGGCCGCCGCAGCCGCTCTCGGTCGGCTGCTGGCCCGAGATCCCCTTGCATTGAAGGCCGCCGCGATCGAGGCGGCCGCCAGGGTTCGGCGCGACATCGACCATTTCGCGGACCTCTTCGATCACTATCGGTCGATCGTGGCCGGCGTACGAGCATGACGCGGATGGCCGGGCGGGAGGCCGCCCATCGAGCGCATGCCCTGGAGAACAGGGCCCCGCGGCGCTGGGCCCTGCTCGGCGGGATCGTGGGGGGCGGCATGGCCCTGGCCATCGTGCTGCAGTTAGGGCGCGCGACCGACAAGGTGCTGACGACGAGCGGGCAGTTGCCGCCGCTCGTCTGGCCAGCGCTCCTGCTGCTGTATCTGATCCAGCCGCTGTCCGATTTCGTGGTCTTCCGGCGCCTCTGGAACCTGCCGCCGGCGGGCCTCGAGGCGCTGTTGCGCAAGAACGTCATCAACGAGGTCGTGCTCGGCTACGGGGGTGAAGCCTATCTCTATCTCTGGGCGCGCCGCTCGCCCGGCGTGGCGGCTGCGCCGATCGCCGCCATAAAGGACGCCAACATCGTTTCGGCCTTGGCGGGAAATGTCCTGACCGTGGTCCTGGCGGCGATCAGCGCGACGCAGCTGCGCGAACTCGATTTCGCCCGGCAGGTGGGACCGGCGCTCTGGTCGGGGTTCGTCCCCCTGGCGATCTCGGTGCTGGTCCTGCTCTTCGGGCGCCTGGCGTTCTCGCTGAGCCTGACGCAATTGGCCTACATCGTCGCGGTCAACGGCATGCGTCTGGCCCTCTGGACCGGCCTCACCCTCATGATCTGGCGCATCGCGCTGCCGGAGGTCCCCCCGAGCGACTGGATCGTCCTCCTGGCGATCCGTTGTCTGGTCTCGCGCATTCCGCTGATCTCCAACAAGGACCTGGTGTTCGGCAATCTGGTCCTGCTGATGCTGGGCGCGGGCGCGCCGATCGCGATGCTGCTTGCGGCCTTGGCGCTGATGACGCTTCTGCTGCATCTCGTGGTCGTCGGCGTACTGGGCGCGGTGGACCTGATCCGCGGCCTACGCGCGCGCTCGGGCGGGACGATCGGCGTGGTGGCCACCGGAGCGGGTGCAGCGCATGACTAGGTGGCGTCTTCCTGGGCGGGACATCTGGCGGATCGGTGTGGCCGAAGCGTCGGTCGTCGAGATCGCGCGCCACGGGTTCCCGCCCGCCGCACGCGTCCATTGGATGCCCGAGGAGGGGCGTCTGAAGTTCCTGGCTGACCCGTTTGGCGCCTGGGCGGACGGACGTCTGCTGCTGTTCGCCGAGGCCTATGACTACCGGACCCGCCACGGCGTGATCGAGCTTGTCGAACTGGGCGCCGACTTTTCGCCCGTACGGCGCTCGGTGGTGCTGCGCGAGGCGTGGCATCTGTCCTATCCGCAGGTCTTCGAGGCCGAGGGCGACTGGTGGATGATCCCGGAGGCTCACCGATCCGGCGTTCTCACGCTCTATCGCGCTGCGGCGTTTCCCAAGGGGTGGGAGCCGGTCGTGCGGCTGGAACTGGACGCGCCGGCCATCGACGCGACGCCATTCCGCCACGACGGTCTTTGGTGGCTGGCCTATTCGCCGGCGGGCCCCCAGCGCTGGAAGCAAGGCCGTCTGCATTTCGCGTTCGCAGAACGGCTGACAGGGCCGTGGCGCCTGCATTCGGGCAATCCGGTGCGCAACGACCTGACGTCGAGCAGGCCGGGGGGCGCGGTCTGGCTCGAGAACGGCGTTCCGCACCTGCCGGTCCAGGACTGCACGCGCACCTACGGCGGGGCCGTTCGCGTGCTCAAGGTCCTGGAGCTCTCGCCCCAACGTTTCGAGGCCGAGACGACTGCGCCGCTGCTTCCGCCGTCAAACGTCGGCGCCTATCGTCAGGGTCTGCACACGCTGTCGGCCTGCGGACCCGTCACCCTGTTCGACGTCAAGCGCATCGACCGATCCCTGTGGTGAGGTGACGTCGATAGCTCGCCGAGAGGGATCGTCGGGCGTTCACACAGTTGAGCGTTTCACCAGCTGTTCCGCCGGCGCGCCGCCTTCTGGAGCGCTTTGCGGAAGCGTATCGTCGCGAGCGGGGCGTCCTTGTGGTCCACCCTGCAAATGTCGCGCTGGGGAGCGTAGGCTTTTAGAAATTTTCGACCTCTCGATGGCGATTTCGACCATCGACATGGGTGAATTCTACCGCGTAAAAGCCGCCCGGCGTCGAATGCGGCCTTCCGGCCGGTTGTCGCCGAGGGGAACGCAGGATGACGATGCGCGCGATGGAAGAGCAGGGCCTGTACGACCCGCGCAACGAGCATGACGCCTGCGGCGTGGGCTTCGTCGCCAACATCAAGGGCCGCAAGTCGCACGAGGTGGTGCAGGCGGGCCTGCAGATCCTGGTCAACATCGACCATCGCGGCGCGGTGGGCGCCGACCCACTGGTGGGCGATGGCGCGGGCTGCCTCATTCAAATCCCGGATCGGCTCTACCGCGATTGGGCGAACGCGGCGGACGTCGAGCTGCCGCCGGCTGGCGAGTACGCGGTCGCCATGTGCTTCCTGCCTCAGGACGAGCTGGCGCGCGTTGCCGCCATGGAGCAGTTCGAGCACTTCCTGAAGGTCGAGAAGCAGCCGCTGATCGGCTGGCGCGACGTGCCGGTGAACACTGAAGGCCTGGGCGAGGCAGTGCTGGCCTCCATGCCCATGATCCGCCAGGCGTTCGTCGGCCGGGGCCCGAACGTGAAGGACCAGGAGGGCCACGAGCGCAAGCTGCTGGCGGTCCGCAAACAGTTCCAGAACCCGCTGGAGGAACTGGCGGCCAAGCGCGGCATCCCCGAACTGACCCAGGTCTACCTGCCGTCGTTCTCGACCCGGACCGTGGTTTACAAGGGCCTGCTGCTCGCCCATCAGGTCGGCAGCTTCTATCGCGACCTGCAGGACGAGCGCTGCGAGAGTGCGCTGTCGATGGTCCACCAGCGGTTCTCGACCAACACCTTCCCATCGTGGAAGCTGGCGCACCCCTACCGGTTCATCGCCCACAACGGCGAGATCAACACCGTCCGCGGCAACGTGAACTGGATGAACGCGCGCCGGCGCACGCTGGAAAGCGAGCTGCTGGGGCCCGACCTCAACAAGATGTGGCCGCTGATCCCGCATGGGCAGTCGGACACCGCCTGCCTGGACAATGCGCTGGAGCTGCTGGTCGCCGGTGGCATCCCGCTGGTCCAGGCCATGATGATGCTGATCCCGGAGGCGTGGGCCGGCAACCCGCTGATGGATGCCGAGCGGAAGGCCTTCTACGAATACCACGCCGCGCTGATGGAGCCGTGGGACGGCCCGGCGGCCGTGGCCTTCACCGATGGCCGCCAGATCGGCGCCACCCTCGATCGCAACGGCCTGCGCCCCGCGCGCTTCGTCATCACCGATCAGGACCATGTGATCATGGCCTCGGAGGTCGGCGTGCTCGACGTGCCGGAGGAGCGGATCGTCCGCAAGTGGCGCCTCCAGCCCGGCAAGATGCTGCTCATCGACATGGAAGAGGGGCGCATCGTCGAGGACGAGGAGATCAAGACGAAGCTCGCCGCGGCCGCCCCCTACCAGCAGTGGCTGGCCGACACCCAGTTCAAGCTGGAGGAGCTTTCGCTGGACGACGTCTCGGTCGACCCGCCGACCAACGATCCGGCGACCCTGCTCGATCGCCAGCAGGCCTTCGGCTACACGCAGGAGGACGTTCAGGTCTTCCTTGAGCCGATGGGGCGCGACGGGGACGACCCGATCGGCTCCATGGGCCACGACACGCCGATCGCGGTGCTCTCGTCACGCTCCAAGCTGCTGTACGAGTACTTCAAGCAGAACTTCGCCCAGGTGACGAACCCGCCGATCGACCCGATCCGCGAGGAACTGGTCATGAGCCTGGTGTCGATGATCGGGCCGCGCCCGAACCTGCTGGGCCGTCAGGCCGGCGTCCACAAGCGCCTGGAAGTCGCCCAGCCGATCCTCACCGACGAGGACTTGGCGAAGATCCGCGCGATCCATGAGCTGCTGGACGGCGCCTTCCGCACGGCGACCATCGACATCACCTGGCCGGCCGAAGACGGCGCGGACGGCCTGGAGCGGGCGATCGAGCGAGTGTGCCGCGACGCAACGGACCACGTGCTGGCCGACGTCAACATCCTGATCCTGTCGGACCGGTCCGTGTCGGAGGGGCGCATCCCAATCCCGGCGGCGCTGGCCACCGCGGCCGTACACCACCACCTCATCCGTCAGGGCCTGCGCATGCAGACCGGCCTGGTCATCGAGACGGGCGAGGCGCGGGAGGTGCACCACTTCTGTGTCCTGGCGGGCTATGGCGCCGAGGCGGTGAATCCCTACCTGGCGTTCCAGACGCTGGAACAGGTCCGCGTCCGCGACGGCCTGGCGCTGTCGGCCTACGAGGTGCGGAAGAACTACATCAAGGCTGTGGGCAAGGGCATCATGAAGGTGATGTCCAAGATGGGGATCTCCACCTACCAGTCCTACTGCGGCGCCCAGATCTTCGACGCGGTGGGCCTCTCGTCCGCCCTGGTCGACAAGTATTTCACGGGCACGGCCACGACCATTGAAGGCGTGGGCCTTCAGCAACTCGCCGACGAGGCCGTGCGCCGCCATCGCGACGCGTTCGGCGACAGCCCGATCTACCGCTCCATGCTGGACGTGGGCGGCCAGTACGCTTGGCGGCTGCGCGGGGAGGCGCACGCCTGGACGCCGGAGTCGATCTCGAGCCTGCAGCACGCCGTCCGTGGCAACCTGCCGGCCGAGTACGCGAGGTTCGCCGACGCCATCAACGAACAGAGCGAGCGCCTGCTGACCCTGCGCGGCCTGATGCGCCTGACGCCCGCCGAGACGCCGCTTGCGCTGGACGAGGTCGAGCCCGCGGCGGAGATCGTGAAGCGCTTCTCGACAGGCGCCATGTCATTCGGCTCGATCAGCCGCGAGGCGCACACGACGTTGGCCATCGCCATGAACCGTATCGGCGGGCGCTCGAACACCGGGGAAGGCGGCGAGGAGCCCGATCGCTTCAGGCCGCTGCCGAACGGCGACTCCATGCGCTCGGCGATCAAGCAGGTGGCTTCTGGCCGGTTCGGCGTCACCGCCGAGTATCTGACCAACGCCGACGACATCCAGATCAAGATGGCCCAGGGGGCCAAGCCCGGCGAGGGCGGCCAGCTGCCCGGGCACAAGGTCGACAAGAACATCGCCAGGGTCCGGCACTCGACCCCGGGCGTGGGCCTGATCAGCCCGCCGCCGCACCACGACATCTATTCGATCGAGGACCTGGCGCAGCTGATCCACGACCTGAAGAACGTCAACCCCCGCGCGCGCATCTCGGTGAAGCTGGTGTCGGAAGTGGGCGTCGGCACCGTCGCCGCGGGCGTCGCCAAGGCGCGCGCCGACCACCTCACCATCTCAGGCTTCGAGGGCGGCACGGGCGCGAGCCCGCTGACCTCGCTGACCCACGCCGGCTCGCCCTGGGAGATCGGCCTGGCCGAAACCCAGCAGACCCTGCTTTTGAACGGCCTGCGCTCGCGCATCGCCGTGCAGGTGGACGGCGGCCTGCGGACCGGGCGCGACGTGGCCATCGGCGCGCTGCTGGGGGCCGAGGAGTTCGGCTTCGCCACCGCGCCGCTGATCGCGGCCGGCTGCATCATGATGCGGAAATGCCACTTGAACACCTGTCCGGTGGGCGTGGCGACCCAGGACCCGGTGCTGCGCGCGCGGTTCACCGGCCAGCCCGAGCACGTGATCAACTACTTCTTCTTCGTGGCCGAGGAACTGCGGGCGATCATGGCGCAGATGGGCTTTCGCACGCTCGACGAGATGGTCGGCCGGGTGGACCGCCTCGACATGCGCGAGGCGGTCGACCACTGGAAGGCCCAGGGCGTCGACCTGTCGAAGCTGCTGTACGCCGCGCCGTCCGAGGGCAAGGCGCTGCATAGGGTCGAGGCGCAGCAGCATGGGCTGGAGAAGGCGCTCGACAACCGGTTGATTGCCGACGGCCAGCCGGCGCTGGAGAGGGGCGAGCCGATCCGCGCCGAATACGCGATCCGTAACGTGAACCGCACCGTGGGGGCCATGCTCTCGGGCGAGGTCGCCAAGCGCTTCGGGCACGCGGGGCTGCCGGAAGACACTATCGCGCTAACCCTGCGCGGGACCGCCGGCCAGAGCTTCGGCGCCTTCCTGGCCCGCGGCGTCAGCCTGACCCTCGTCGGCGACGCCAACGACTATGTGGGCAAAGGCCTGTCGGGCGGGCGTGTCGTCGTGCGCCAGCCGGCGGCGTCGCGTCGCGACCCGACCCGCAACATCGTGGTCGGCAACACGGTCCTCTACGGCGCCATCGCCGGCGAGGCCTATTTCGAGGGTGTGGCGGGGGAGCGGTTCGCCGTACGCAACTCCGGCGCCGTGGCGGTGGTCGAGGGCGTGGGCGATCATGGCTGCGAATACATGACCGGCGGCGTGGTCGTGGTGCTGGGCGACACCGGCCGCAACTTCGCCGCGGGCATGAGTGGGGGCGTGGCCTACGTCTACGATCCGCGCAGGCGTTTCGAGCCGCTGTGCAACAAGTCCATGGTGGACCTTGAGGTGATCGAGCCCTGGGTGGCCACGGACGACGACCCGCTGCGGCCCAGCCAGCGGTCGCTGTCGGTCGAGAACGCCGGCATGGGCGACCTCTTGAGCCATGACGCCGAGCGCCTGCGCATCCTGATCGAGCGGCATCACCTGCACACCGGCAGTCTGCGCGCCGCCGAGATCCTGGAGAACTGGGAGCGCACGCTGCCGTCCTTCGTGAAGGTGATGCCGAAGGACTTCCGTCGGGCGCTGACCGACATGGCCAATGAACGCGCCGCGGCCGCCGCGGTCGCGGCTGAGTGATCCGGGGGAACGACGATGGGCAAGCCGACCGGATTTCTCGATTTCGAACGCAAGGACCGAGGCTACGCGCCGGTGGCCGAGCGCCTGAAGCACTGGAACGAGTTCGTGCTGCCGCTGCCGCAGGACGAGCTGCGCCAGCAGGCCTCGCGCTGCATGAGCTGCGGGATTCCGTTCTGTCACCAGGGCTGCCCGGTGAACAACCAGATCCCGGACTTCAACGAACTGGTCCACCGCGACCAGTGGCGCGCCGCGCTGGACAATCTGCAGTCCACCAACAACTTCCCGGAGTTCACCGGGCGGATTTGTCCCGCGCCCTGCGAAGCCGCCTGCACCCTGAACATCCCCGACACTCCGGTGACCATCAAGTCGATCGAGTGCCAGATCATCGACCGGGGTTGGGAGGAGAACTGGATCGCGCCCGAGCCCTCACGGCGTGGCACCGGCAAGCGCGTGGGCGTCGTGGGCTCCGGGCCGGCCGGCCTGGCCTGCGCCCAGCAGCTCGCCCGCGCAGGGCACGCCACGACGGTGTTCGAGAAGTCCGACCGGGTGGGCGGCCTGCTGCGCTACGGCATCCCCGATTTCAAGATGGAGAAGCACCTCATCGACCGGCGCGTCCGGCAGATGGAGGGCGAGGGCGTGATCTTCCGCACCAACTTCGAGGTGGGCGGGATGGTCTCCGTCCAGCGCCTGCTGGACGACTATGACGTGTTGGTGATGGCCTGCGGGGCGGAAGATCCGCGCGACCTGCCGGTTCCCGGGCGGGAGCTGTCGGGCGTGCACTTCGCAATGGAGTTCCTGACCCAGCAGAACAGGCGCAACGCCGGCGATGAGGAAGCCGTCGCCGCGCCGGCGGGCACGATCGACGCCAGGGGCAAGCACGTGGTGGTCATCGGCGGTGGCGATACCGGCTCGGACTGCATCGGCACCTCGAACCGGCAGGGTGCGGCTTCGGTGGTCCAGCTCGAGATCATGCCGATGCCGCCCGAGCGTGAGAACAAGGCGCTGAGCTGGCCTGACTGGCCGCTGAAGCTGCGCACGTCCTCGTCGCACCAGGAGGGGGCTGGCCGCGAGTTCGCCGTGGCGACCAAGCGGTTCATGGGGCAGGACGGTCGCGTTACCGCCATCGAGTGCGTGCGGCTGGAATGGGTCGCGGGCGGCGACGGGCGGATGCAGATGCAGGAAGTCGCCGGCTCGGCGTTCGAGCTGAAAGCCGACCTCGTGTTCCTGGCGATGGGGTTTGTCGGGCCCCGGCGCGCCGGCGTGGTCGAGCAGAGCGGCGTCGATCTGGACCCGCGCGGCAACCTGCTGGCCGGCGTCAACGACTACCGGACCTCGGACTCGAGGATCTTCGCGTGTGGTGACGCGCGGAGAGGGCAGTCGCTGGTGGTCTGGGCCATCCGGGAAGGTCGGCAATGCGCTCAGGCGGTCGACGCGGCCCTCATGGGCGTGTCCCAGCTCCCCCGATAGTTGGCGGACGAAGGCGGCGTGGCCCTCAGCCCGGTCGCGCCGCCCGCCGCCGCAAGGTCGCGCCCGCTGCGCCGAAGCCTAGGACCATGAGAGCCCAGGTTTGGGGCTCCGGGACGCCGCCGGTGACGGAGTCGATGCGCACAGAGACGGCGGCGGAATGGGTGGCGGCCAGGGTGGTGGTGTCCTGGGTGAACAGGTTCACGTAGGCGTAGAGGTCGACCGGCGGGTTGGTGAAGACGGGCGCGGTGTGGGCGAGGCCGGAGAGGGCGCCGTCAGAGCTCGATCCGCCCAGGTTGATGTAGTTCAGGGTGTAGAAGCCGTCCTTGGTGAACCGGTCTTCCGCGTGCTGCTGGAAGCTGACGTCGGTGCAGTTGAGCGTGCAGCCCGGCTGCAGGGTGCGGTCGAGGCGGTCGTCGTAGCCCTGCGTCGCGCCGAAGGTGCGCGTCACGCCGTTGAGCAGGATGGTGGCGGTGACCGGGTTCGCGGCCCCGTAGCCGCTGTAGTTGTCGTAGTAGACGTCGCCGACGTAGGTCGCGCCGGCCTTGGCGTCGTCGTAGATGACGTTGGCGACGAACGACATGCCGACGAGCGACGCGCCCGGGCCAAACTCGCCCGTGGTGTCGAGGGCAGACGTGACCACGCCGCTGTAGGTGAGGTTGTAGACCGTCGCCGAGGCCGGTCCGGCGAGCGCCAGGCTCGCGCCGAGGGCGGCGACCCAGGGCGCCGCGACCGCGTATCTCCCGATCTTCATCCTGTCACTCCACGCTTTGCGACGCCCACGGGCCAGCGGCGCGCGGGAGGCCGCGAAGGGGCGCGGCGTGGACAGGCTATGGGGCGCGGTTCGGCGGGAAGAGTGACAGCGCGATGCAGGTCGGCGCATCGGCGTGCACCGCCGGTCTTGCCCAGCGGCTGCGCGGCCCGCGTCCGACACGCGCCTAAGAGGGGAGACCCCTTGTCTGCTTCCTCCAGTTGCGCCACGGTCAAGCTGCTGCGTGTCCTTGAGGGGGGAGGCTATGCGGTGGGACCGGATCTGTTCGCGCCGGCGATGACGGGATGCTGCGAGGGTTGCGGGCAGGGCGACTGCGCGCCGGCCCACCATCGCACCGTCGGCCTGAGCAAGGCGCGCGCCGATCGTCGGATCGCCTGGCGCCGGCTCTGCGTGGCGTGTGCGAAGAAGGCCCGGAGGCTTCGTGTGGCGCGCGCGCGTCTCGGCGGCCTGGCGTCGCTGGGCGCTGTCACGCTGGCCTGCATCGCCGCGCACTATCTGGTGAACCAGTTTCCGAGCGGCCGCTCGCCCTGGCGCGACACCGCCATTCTCGTCTCGGCGCTGGTGCTGGCCCTGGCCAGCCTGTTTGCCGCCTACGAGCGTGGGGGGCGCGCCTGGGCTGTCCGGTTCTCCGTCATCACCGACGGCAAGCGTTCGGACGCGGCCGCGCCGTCCGGCGGGGCGGCGGGCCTGCTGAGCCTGTTGTGGCGTGCGTTGAGCGGGCGGCACGGCCCGGAGGTCCCGAAGGTGGCGCCCGGCGCGCGTGTCCGGCGGAGCTGGGTGTTCCACCGTGGCTTCATCCTCGCGGCGCCGAGGTCTTCAGACGACACCATGGAGACCAAGACCGGCCGCAAGGTGCTGGTCTGGCGGCGATGCGTGTCGGGTTTCTGGGGCGAGGCGCTGCTCGTGGTGTCCGCCATCGCGGTCTGCCTCACCGTCGTCTGGCAGGCCGAGCGGGGCAGTATCGTCGGCTGCCTGCGCGCGTATCCGGAGTGGATATATCCCGTGATCCTGCTGGCGGCGTTCGTGGTGGCCGACTACTCGGTGCGGCAGGTGGACAATTGCCGCAGCCGGGGTCGGTCGGAGGCCTATTGCCAGCTGATGGGCAGCGCCTACGCGGCCTATGGGATCTACAGTTGGTTGCTCTTCGCCTTCGGGACCATGATCTTCGGGGTTCTCGGTCAGGAGTTCATGGCGTTCGCGAAGGACTTTCAGATCGAGCGCGGCGTGCTGGCGAACCGCCTGGCCGACGCAAAGGCGGCGCTGGCCGCCACGCCGGTCACCACTGCCCAGGCCGCGAAGGCGCTGGCCTTGGTTGAGCGGGCCTACGGACGGGTCGCCGACGCCAATATAGCGCTGCAGCGGCAGATGAACCCGGTCTTCCTGTTCGCGGCGCTGCTCATCACACTGAATATCGTGATCACCCACACCCGCCTGAAGCAGCTGTTCGCGAACGACGCGCGGATCTTCACGCTGATCTTCACCTACGTGCCGTTGGTCCTCGTCGGCCTCCTTGGATTCTACGTCTACAAGAGCTCATACGAGTCGATGATGCTGGAGGTGTCGTCGAGCATTCGCGCCCTACGGTTCGACTACTCCACCCTGCCGCCGGACCAGGCGCGGCGCCTGCAGGAAATCATCATGGCGTCGACCGCCGGCGCGGGGCTGTTCGGCTTCGTGGGGGCCGTCAGCGGTTCCGGCTCCGGCGCGGCGGTGTTCATCTGGTTCCTGAAGGAGGCCCTGGACCGGAGCGGCAAGGCGGACGACGGCAAGGACATCGGCCGCCGTCCCAAACCCCGTTTCCGGCCTGTGTGAGGCGTGATGGCGGACTCTGATCAAGGGCGCGCAGGCGCGGAGGATCGCCCGGGGGCCGGGCGCGGCTTGGTCCGGAAGCTGGGAACCGTCGTGCTGGTCGCCGCTCTGGCGCTCGGAACAGGCGGCTTCGGCACGGTCGACGGGCTCGGGCAGTCCTCGGAGCATGCCCGTATGACCCGGCGCGCGCTGGCGGGCTTCGGGATCGCGCCACGGACCCTCAAGGCGCTGGCTGGGGGCGGCTGGAGCTTCGGCGCGGTCGGCGCCGCCGATCGGCCCCTGCGCGGCCTGACGGGGACCAAGGCCGCGCACTGCGACGGCGCCGACCACCTCGACCTGAAGGGGTATCCTCAGTCCACGGACGCCGCCGCCGGACATCTGGAAGCCTGCCAGCGCTGGATCCGCGACAACATGGACGCCGCCGTCGCCGCGGCAGGTGGGCTCGCGCACGGCGCTGGGATCCCCGCTGAGCAATGCCGGTTCGACGGCAAGGCGGGCGGAAACGCGAAATGCGTCGTCCTGGAGCGTTTCGGCCTTGCCCTGCACGCGAGCCAGGACTTCTACGCCCATTCGAACTGGACCGACGCGCCGCTCGCCGGGCCGCCGACGCTGGAACGGCCGCCGGGGCTGGGGGCGCTGGGGCCGTCCCCCTGGCTGCTCTCGGGCGCGGCGACGTCGCCGCCGAGGGGTTTGATCACCGGCTGCTTCGAGTCCCTGCCCGAGGCCTTCTTCTGCCACGGTCGTGTCCGTCACGAGACCCTCAAGAAGGACAACGGCGACATCCCGCCCAGCGGCCCAATCGGTGAGGGGCGGACGCCACGCGGCAAGATCGACCGGAACTTCGCGCGCGCGGTCGATGCGGCGATCCAGGATACGACCGAGCGGTGGCGCCAGCTCGAGGCGCGCATCCTAGCCCGCTACGGTCCGGCGGACGGCAGCCTCATCCTCTGCCGGCTGAAGGCGGACGACGAGAAGGCCTGCGCCATGCGGGGGCGGCCGTCGGCCTAGGATGAGCCGGCGCAGCGCCCGGCCGCAGGCTCAGCGGCCCTGGAGCGCCGCGATGATCTCTGCGTCGCCCGTGCGCTGGGCGCGTTGCAGCGGGGTCACCTTGTCGGCGCCGGTGTGGTCGCGACGGGCGCCCTTGGCCAGCAGGGCGCGGACGACGTCGGCGCGGCGGTCCTGGGGGAGTTCGCACCAGACGGGCGCGCGGTCGGCGGCGTAGTCGAGGGCGGTGTAGCCGCCGGCGTTCGGCGCGTTGGGATTGGCGCCGGCGTCGAGCAGGATCTGGACGAGGTCGAGCGCGCCGGCCTGGGCGGCCTGCATCAGCGGCGTCATGTTGGTGGTGGCGATCTTGACCGGGTTGTCGAGGCCGACCTTGCGCGCGGCGATCAGGCGGACGATCTCGACGCCCTCGGCGCGGCGGGCGGGGTCGGGGCGGTCGCCGCGGCCCAGGAGCTGGCCGCCGTTGACGGCGAAGAAGGCGGCGTTCAGCGCATTGCCGCCGTTGGCGCCGCGGCGGGCCGGGTCGGCGCCGTGGGCCAGCAGCACGCGCACGGCCTGGGCCTTGCCCATCAGCGCCGCCAGGCCGAGCATCGACCCGTTCTCGGTGTCGGCGTTGGGGTCGGAGCCGGCGCGCAGCGCGGCCTCGATGGCGACCGGATTGTTCTGGGCGACGGCGAGCTGCAGCGCCTCGGTGGTCTGGGTGGCGGCCGGCTGAGCGAGGGCGAGGAGGGCCAGGGCGGCGAGGGACGCGGCGAGGGGACGGGACATGGCGGATCGATCCGGTTGGGCGCGGGGCGCGAAGAGGTCGTGAGCTGGGGGCGGCGGCGCTAGCGGCGGCCGTAGTGGTCGACGGCCCGGCGGGTCGCGGCGTCGTAGTAGAAGGGGGCCTGCTCGGCGCCCTCGGCGGCGGCGGGGTCGCGGGCGTAGCGGACGTAGGTCGCCCAGTGCCCGTGGGCGTTGCGGCAGTGGCTGTCGCGCTCGTTGATCGACGGGCTGTAGCGGAAGGTCTGGTAGTTGTCCTGGGTGTAGCCGGTGCAGGCGGCCTCGGCGAACAGCCAGTCCAGGCGGCCGCGCTCGGCCAGGATGCGCTCGGCGTTGGTGGGCGGCTTCGGCGCGGCGCCGACGCCGGCGTAGTCGCCGCTGGCCGCCGAGCGCTCGATATCGTCGGCCTGCTTCAGCATTGCGGCGCGGGCGTCGGCGGGAAGGCTGTCCTTCAGCTTCTCGACGTCGGCGCGGATCTGCCTTGCCGTGTCCAGCATCTGCTGGGCCGTGCTTTGCGCCATGGCGCCCGCCGGGACAGAAAGGGCGGCGATCAGGGCGAGGAGCGGCAGGCGGCGCATCCGGACAGGAACTCCAGTCAAGCTCGGGAACCGACAATACGGTCGAACGCGGGATTCGGACGAGGCCGCCGGGCGGGCTTAGTGATCGGGCAAGGCTGCGGGCTTAGGCTCGCCGCCATGGACCGCTTTGCGCCGCGCATCGACATCATCCGCTACGACCAGGGCGACCGCGGCCACGCCGAGCCCTGCCGCGCCTGCGGCGCCAGCCAGGACGACGGCGTCGAGATCCTCTTTGCCTACCCGGACATCAGCTATCGCGTGCGCTGCCGGGCGTGCGGGGCGCTGGGCCCGGAGAGCTGGAAGGACGAGCCCGCGGACCACGAGGGGGCCGTCATGCGCGCGATCGCCGCCTGGAACGCGTTCGGCGGCCGGGTCAGGTCGCCCTGATCCGCCAAACGGCGTTACACTCGACGCATCCTGAACGCGGGGAGGGCGATCGGATGCGGGGGTTGGTGGGGGTCGCGCTCGGGCTGGCGTTGGCCGCGACCGGCGGGACGACCGCGGCGCAGGGGTTCTCGGTGGTGATGGACTGTGGGGCGTCGTCGTCGCCGCAGATCCGCACGACGCTGTACTTCGGGCTGTCGCGGCCAAGCGGTGCGGTGAGCGAGCTGGAGTGGCAGCTCTTCCTGCGCGACGAGGTGACGCCGCGGTTCCCGGCCGGGCTGACGGTGTGGGACGCGCAGGGCCAATGGCGCGGGCCGTCGGGGGGGCTGGACCACGAGCGGTCGAAGGTGCTGCTGATCGTGCACGCCGACACGCCGCAGGCGCGCCAGGCGATCCAGGATCTGATCGCCGCCTACCGGAGGGCCTTCGAGCAACAGGCGGTGCTCTGGGAGACGGCGCGGGTCTGCGTGGCCAGCTAGCGCGGCAGCGACTGTCACGAAACGAGGGCAGCCTGGCGTCTCTCCGGCGCGCTGGGGTTGCGGGTGATTGACACGTGTACTTCCGCGCGCTTCGCTGCGGGCCTTAACCATGGTGGGGTTTTCAGTATGCGTAAGCTGTTCTGCGCCGCGTTTGCCGCGGCAACCTTGACCGCCGGCTCGGCGGCCGCGTTCCCCGGGGAGTACGAGATCCCGGCATTCCCGCTGCCCGACATCGCCTCGCACGTGGCGATCTACGGCACACCCGACGACCCGAAATTCTGGGAGGGGCCGGACGTCGACGACACGACGATCATCAAGTTCCGCGCCCACGGGCTGATCGACGTGATGTTCAGCTTCAAGATCAAGGACGCCACGCCAAACGCCTATGTGTCGCTGGGCGCGCCCGACTACGACCGGGGCCAGACGTCGGGCGCGCTGGGCATGACCGACGAGTTCGGCAACTTCGAGTCCGGCCTGATCCCGCTGGTGTCGACGAACATGGGCTACCTGTTCAACACGCTGGTGGTGGGCCCGAAGTGGCCGGCCGGCGCGACCATCTGGCAGTCGTTCGACATGTACGATTTCCAGCTGACGGGCCTGCAGGGGCCGGCCGTGCCGGAACCTGCGACCTGGGCGCTGATGATCCTGGGCTTCGGGGCGGTCGGCGGCGCGCTGCGCCGACGCCGGCCCGCATCGGCCCAAGTGTGACCGCGAAATCCTGGAACCAGCTGGCGGCCGCGCTGGCGATAGCGCTCTGCGCCGCACCGGCGGCCGCGGAACCTGTGAAGGTAAGGGTCGAGGCCAAGCCGCATTGGACCGACGGAACCGTCTCGATCGTCGAAGGCCAGCGCCTGCGGATCGCGGCGACCGGCACGTGGACGGACTGGACGATCACCCGGGGTCCGGAGGGCTTCTCGAAGTGGTACCTGAAGCCGTTCGAGAGCGGCCGCCGAATCCCGAAGGCCAAATGGTTCGCCCTGATCGGCTGCGTCGGCCAGACGCTGGACCACTGCTTCGTGGTCGGGCGCGGCGGCACTTTCACGGCGCCGGCCACAGGCCGGCTCTGGTTCTTCGCCAACGACGTCCGCAGCGCGCACTGGAACAACAAGGGCCACGTCGACGTGACGGTGGACGTGGAGCCGGCGGCGAGCTGACCGCCTCTAGAACGGCACAACGCAGGTGACGCCCGCGCGGGCGTTGCCGGTGTCGCCCATAGGGTCGACGTCGCCAGTGGCGCGGGCGCGGCAGCCCTTGGTGGGGCGGCGCGACAGGAAGGGCTCGGGGTTCACCGCGTAGCGGCCGGTGAGGTCGAGGTTCAGCTTCGGGTCGGCTGGGGCGGCCTTGGCCCAGCGGCGGGCGTCGCAGCGCTCGCGCTCCTCGCGGGTCAGCCGTGGATTGTCGCAGCCGGCGAGGCCGCGCAGGGCCTGGCGGGCGGCGCCGGGCAGGGCGTCCGGCGGCGGCGCGGCCTGCGGCGCCAGCGGCAGGGTCTCGACGCCCGGCGGCGCGGCGACGGGCGCATGGAGTTGGAGCGGCGTGCGGCGCGGGGCCTCCCGGCGTTCGGTGCGGGCGGACTCGGGCCGGGGCGGCGACGTGTGCGGGCTGACGAGCACGACCTGGACCACCGGCGGCTCGGCGTAGGTGGCGACCTGGACCAGGAAGCGGGCCAGGACCGCGAGCACCAGCACGTGGAAGGCGATCGACGCTGCGACGGCGAGCGTCCGCGCGCGGCCCTGCGGCCGTCTCCCCGACATGGTAGTCCCGCGTCCCACGGGTCGGGATTGCGGTGGAGCTTAGAGGCTGAAGTATGGCCCGGACGGGGCGGTTCTCAGCCCTTGGCCAGGGCGGCGGCCTCAGCGGCGCAGTCGCGCTTGGGCGTCCTGCCGGCCGCGCGGGCGGCGGCGATCTCGCTGCGGGCGGCGGCGAGGTCGGCCTGGAACTCGGCGTTGCCCTGCAGGCGGGCAAACACCGCGCTTCCGACGACACGCCCCTCCTCGGTGTCGCTGAGCCAGTGGACGTTGCAGACCGCGCGGCTCTGGCCGAAGGCGCGGCCGCGGGCCACGAGTGCGTCGCCGCGATCGGGTGCGGCTTCGGCCAGGATCAGGCCCCAGGTCCAGCCGACCGCCGAATGGCCCGAGGGGTACGAGCCGTCCTTGCGCAGCACCGCGTCCTCGGCCGGGGTGCAGATGGGCTGGCCATTGGACATGAACGGCCGCTCGCGCTTGTAGAGGTTCTTGACACTGTAGGGGGCGAGGCCGGCGTCCAGCAGGGTGCGGCGCAGGATCGTGTAGAGCTTGGGCGTCGACTGCTCGTCGATCTGTACGCCGAGGGCGCAAGAGAAGGTCTCGGCGGCCTTGGGAAACGCCAGTACGGCGTCGGCGGTGGCCACCTCCCAGCGCGGCGTGCCGCGCAGCGCGAGCAGGGCCTTGGAGGCCTCGTCGTCGCGCGCCTGGGCGGCCGAGCCGGCGGGTGGAGGTGGCGGCGTGAAGGCCAGGCCGTTGGGCCGCGCATCGGCGGCGAGGTAGGGGGCCAGGTAGCCGGGCGGCGGCGGGCGCGCGGCGGGCGCGGCAGGCGTCTCGGCCGGGGCGGCGCCGGCGCCGCACGCGAGAAGGGCGGCGCCGCAGAGGGCCGCGTGAATCCTGGTCATGCCTTAAGTGTCCTCTCCCTGGGGCGCACAGCGTGGCCGGGGAGGCGGGGGTGGCGCAAGTCTTCTCCCGAGGAACGGCGTCATCAAAATGTTGCGTAATTACTAGTGCAATTAGATTGAAACGACTCGCGTTATGTGGCCTTGTCCGGGTGGGGCTGGCATTCGCGTGGAGCCGGTGTTCCGCGCTTCCTGGAACGAGCACATGCCGCCTGGCGTCCTGCAGAGAACCTTCGAACCCACCCATCCGGTTCCGCCGCCGCAGCCGGCGGGCGCCGAGCTGCCCGACTGGGCGCGCGACGCCTTCCCGGACGGCCTGCTCTGGGAGAGCGGGCGGGTATGGTCGCCCCGCGATTTTGTCTGGGACATGGCGGAAGAGGCGCGGGTCAACCTGACGGCGTCGACCCGGGCCGGCGGCGGGGCGACGGCCAGCGCGCATTTCTCGACGCTGCTCAGCACGGCGCTCGCGCGGATCGAGGTGGCGACCGAACCCCTGGTGCTGGACTTGCGCAGCGGCGACGGGGCGCGTGCGGTGGCGCCGTGGCTCAGCCTGTTGCCGCGGGCGCGGATCGTGGCCAGCGACCCTTCCAGCGTGCTGCTGGCGTCGCTGGGCGGGATGGCGCGCGGCCTGGGCGCCGAGGACCGGGTGATGGCAGTGATCGCCGAGGCCGACCGCGTGCCGATTGCGCCAGGCTCGGCCGACCTGGTCAGCGGCGTGGGCTGCCTGCACGAGATGGATGACCCCGACCTGGTGCTGGCGGCGGCGGCCCGTGCGCTGCGGCCCGGCGGGCACGCGGTGTTCCTGGCGCCCTTCGACGGCCACGGGGTGCTGCGGCTGGCCTACGAGCGGATCCTGGCCGAAGCGGAGCTGCGGCCGGGCGAACCGCTGGAGGCGGACGTGGCCGCGGCCCTGCGGACCCTGGCCGGCGACATCGCCAAGCGGACGCTGCCCGACCGGGCCGACCCCGGCTTCGCGGGCCTGGAGCAGAAGTGGCTGTTCGCGCGGGAATCGCTGGAGGCGGCGGCGCGGGCCTATGGCTTCCGGGACGTGGCCTTCGCCCCCCACAACGACCACGAGACGCTGTACCGCGACGCGGCGCTGCTGCAGGTGCGGACGGTCAGCGGGCGGGACGCCGCCGATCTGCCGGCCTGGGCGACGGAGGTGCTGGACGGCTTCGACCGGGCGCTGCGGCCGCCGGTGAAGCGCCTGTTGATGCTGGAAGGGACCATCCTGCTGCGGCGCTGAATCTCGCGCCAAGGGGGAACAAGCGTCACCATTCTCAACCGGAAGATGAACCCAACCTGAATCCAGGCTTCAGCCAGGCGGCAGCGGAGTCGTGGGAGCCGTGCGGTCGAGACGCGCCAACACGGGCGCGCAGAACCGACCGGAGGGTTTGAGAGATGGCCTGGCGCAAACTGTTGATGACGTTCGCGATGGCGGCGACGGCGATGGCGGCGATCCCGCAGGCGGCGGCCGCCCACGACCACGGGCGAGGCCACGGCCGGGGGCATTACAAGCATCACTATTACGACCGGTCGTATTACGACGAGCGGCCGGTCTATTACCGGGAGAGCGATGCCCCGCCGCGGGCCTACTATCGGGAGCGCTACGTGGAGCCGCGCCGCGCGTACCGGAGCTGCCGGTCGGGCGGCACCACCGGGCTGATCGTGGGCGGGGCGGCGGGCGCGCTCCTGGGGCGCGAGCTGGACCGGGGCCGCGACCGGACGGCCGGCACGATCCTCGGCGCCGGCGCCGGCGCGCTGCTGGGCCGCGAGATCGACCGGAAGGACCGGTGCTGAGCGGCTAGCTCAGCAGATTGAGGAACAACGGAACGAGGTAGACCGCGACCAGCAGAAGCAGGGCGACGACGGCGATGCGGCCGACGAGTTTGTTGCGGCGGTCGCGGTCGTCGTCGGGGGTAGGGCTGGTCATGGCGGCGCTTCTAGCACCGCGAGGGCGGGGGAGTCAGGTGGGCGGGATGTCGGCCGGCGGATCGGCGGCCGGCTTGCTGGACCAGGCGGCGCCGGCCGCGGCGGCCATGACCGCCAGGACGCCCGTGAGCTGGGCTGGGGCCAGGCGCTCGTGCAGCAGGATGAGGCCGGCGAGGGCGCCGAAGGCGGGTTCCAGGCTGGTGAGCACCGCGAAGGTGCGGGCCGGCATGCGCGGCAGGGCGTACATCTCGAGGCTGAACGGGATGGCCGTGGAGATTAGGGCGACCAGCAGGGCGAGCGGCAGGAGGCGCGGGTCGAGAAGCGCCGGAAGGCCCGCATGGTGCGCGCCCACCGGCGCCACGACCAGGGTGGCGATGGCCACCGCGAGCGCGGGCGTGGCGCGGCCGAAGGCGCGGCTGGCCGCCTGGCCCCAGACGATGTAGGCGGCCCAGGAGCCGGCGGCGCAGAGGGCGAAGACCACGCCCAGCAGGTCGAGCTGGCGCGGCCCGCCGCCGACCAGGTCGTGGCCGACCAGGCCCCAGACCCCGGCCCCGGCCAGGGCGGCCCAGAGCAGGTCGGTGGCTCGGCGCGAGTGGGCGATGGCGACGCCCAGAGGGCCCAGGAACTGCAGCGCGATGGCCACGCCCTGCGGCAGGCGGCCGATGGCCATGTAGAAGAACAGGATCGCCCCGGCGGTGGCGAGACCCAGGCCCAGCATCGGCAGGAGGGCCGCATTGCCCGGCCAGGTGCGCCAGGGGCGCAGGACCGTCAGCAGCATGGCCGATCCCAGGACGAGGCGCAGCGCAGCCGCGCCCTCGGCGCCCACGATCGGGAACAGGCCCTTGGCGATCGAGGCGCCCACCTGGAACGCGCAGGTGGCGCCGATGACCGCCGCGAACGGCAGGATGAGGGAGAAGCGGGGGCCTCGGGGCTGGTCCCCTGGATCGCGTCTAGGGGTCACGCCCGCCTCCGACTCAAGGCCGGCAGGATGGCGGGGCGGGGAAGGCGTTGGAAGGTCCAGTTGTGGCCGGGCGGCCAGACCGCAAGACGGCTACGGGCGTCAGCCGGGTTCGCAGGAGACGCCGTTGTTGTTGCCGTCCTGCTCGGGGGCGTAGGCGGCCGAGGTCTTGGGGATGCTGTAGACACCGGCGGCGTGGGCCGCCTCGCAGTCGGGGAACGGCCGGACGGGGAGGTCCTCGGTGATCGCGTGGCCCATGCCCGGGCGGAGCGTGGGGTACATCCGATCGAGGCCGAGGCCGATCGCGAAGAGGCAGAGCGCCAGGCAAGCGATCAACACGCCGTCGACTGCGCCCAGGACGATGCGGTGGCGCGCGCCGGTCTCGACCTGGCGCATCCAGGCCTGGAACAGGCGGCGCTGCAGCCGCGCGGCGGCTTCGGCCTGCGCAGGACCTTCCGGGGTCGAGATCGAGAGCGGTTGCATGGTCACGCTTGCAACATGGCCGCCCGTGGAAAAGGCCCGGTGAAAGGCCTTGGTTAAATCGTGAGGTGTGTTGTCGCAGGCCGCATCCGGGCCGACGATGGCAGGCCCGCCGAGACCTGATAGAGGCGGGCGAACCGTGCGCGTTTCGTGGAGGCAGCCGATGGAAATCCTGCAGCAGCATCGCACCCAGGGCGGGATCCTGAGCTATGTGCGGCACGACAGCGCGGCGACGGGCGTGGAGATGAAGGCCTCGGTCTTCGTCCCCGCGGGCGAAGGGCCGTTCCCGGCGCTCTACTGGCTGTCGGGCCTGACCTGCACAGAGGACAACTTCACCACCAAGGCCGGGGCCTACGCTGCGGCGGACGAACACCGGGTGATGATCGTAGCGCCCGACACCAGCCCCCGGGGAGACGGCGTGGCCGACGATCCGGCCTACGACCTGGGGCAGGGGGCGGGCTTCTATGTGGACGCCACGCAGGCGCCCTGGACGCCGCACTTCCGCATGGAGAGCTATGTCACGACCGACCTGATCGCGGCGGTGGAGGCGGCGTTTCCGGCGCAGGCCGGCAGGCGTGGGATCTTCGGCCATTCCATGGGCGGGCACGGGGCGCTGACCCTGGCGTTGCGTCACCCCGACCTCTACCGCTCGGTCTCGGCCTTTGCGCCAATCGTCTCGCCGACGCGGTGCGACTGGGGGAAGAAGGCGTTCGCGGCCTATCTGGGGGCGGACGAGGCGGTGTGGGCCAAGCACGACGCCGCGCGGCTGGTGGAGGCTGGCGCGGCGAAGGGACGGTTCGACGACATCCTGATCGACCAGGGCGAGGCCGACAGCTTCCTGGAGAGCCAGCTGAAGCCGCAGCTCTTCGTGGAGGCCTGCAAGGCGGCGGGTCAGAACGTGATCCTGCGCATGCAGCCCGGCTACGATCACTCGTACTTCTTCATCGCGAGCTTCATCGCGGACCACGTCGCCTGGCACGCCGAGCGGCTGGGGGCGTAGGAAGCGGCGCGGTACGAGGCGCTGCGCCGCGATCGGTGAAATCCGTGGCTCTGTTGGAATGCGCCTGCGGCGCGCAGTGGCCCCGACGCCGAAGCGCCGGGGCCGGTGCGGTCGGTCAGGCCGCGCGTTGGGCGCGGCTGAGGTCGAAGCGGTCGGCGTCCATGACTTTGACCCAGGCGGCCACGAAGTCGTGGACGAACTTCGGGCCGGCGTCGGCGGCCGCGTAGACCTCGGAGAGGGCGCGCAGCTGCGAGTTGGAGCCGAAGGCCAGGTCGGTCCGGGTGGCGGTCCACTTCTCCTTGTCGGTCTTGCGGTCCGTGCCGACGAAGACCTCGTCGCCGCGGTTGTCCACTTCCTTCCACGCCGTGCCCATGTCGAGCAGGTTGACGAAGAAGTCGTTGGTCAGCTGGCCCACGCGGTCGGTGAAGACCCCGTGCTTGGAGCCGCCATGGTTGGCGCCCAGGACCCGCAGCCCGGCGACCAGGACAGTCATCTGCGGCGCCGAGAGGCCCAGGAGCTGGGCCCGGTCGACCAGCAGCTCCTCGGTCGGCACGCTGAAGCGCGTCTCGAGGTAGTTGCGGAAGCCGTCCACGCGAGGCTCGAGCACGGCGAAGCTGTCGGCGTCGGTCTGCTCGGCGGTCGCGTCGGCGCGGCCAGGGCTGAACGGGACCGTGACGGCATGGCCGGCGTCGCGGGCGGCCTTTTCCACCGCCGCAGAGCCGCCCAGGACGATCAGGTCGGCCAAGGACACCTTCTTGCCCCCGGGGGCTGCGCTGTCGAAGTCGGACTTGATCTTCTCCAGCACGCCCAGCACACGGGCCAGCTCAGCGGGCTCGTTGACCTTCCAGTCCTTCTGCGGCGAGAGACGGATGCGCGCGCCGTTGGCGCCGCCCCGCTTGTCGGACCCGCGGAACGTCGAGGCCGAGGCCCAGGCGGTCTTCACGAGGTCGGACACCGAGAGGCCGGAGCCGAGGATGGTGGTCTTCAGGCCCGCGATCTCGCCGGCGTCGATCAGCGGATGGGTGACCGGCGGGATCGGGTCCTGCCAGATCAGGTCTTCCTTGGGCACTTCGGGGCCGAGGTAGCGGACCTTGGGGCCCATGTCGCGGTGACAGAGCTTGAACCAGGCGCGGGCGAAGGCGTCGGCGAACTGGTCGGGATTCTTGTAGAAGCGCTCGGAGATCGCCCGGTACTTCGGGTCCATCTTGAAGGCCATGTCGGCGGTGGTCATCATCGTCGGCACGCGGCGGTCGGGGCTGTGGGCGCCCGGCGCCATGTCTTCCGGCTTCTGGTTGACCGGCTGCCATTGCTGGACCCCGGCGGGGCTCCTCACCAGCTCGTACTCGTACTCCAGCAACATGCGGAAGTAGTTGTTCGACCAGCGGATCGGCGTCGGCGTCCAGGGACCTTCGAGGCCGCTGGTGATCGTGTGGTCGCCCATGCCGCTCTCGTGGCCGGACTGCCAGCCGAGGCCCTGCTGGGCGATGTCGGCGCCCTCGGGTTCGGCGCCCACCTTGGAGGCGTCGCCGGCGCCGTGGCACTTGCCGAAGGTGTGACCGCCGGCGGTGAGGGCCACGGTCTCCTCGTCGTTCATGCTCATGCGCGAGAAGGTCTCGCGAATGTCGCGCGCCGACAGCAGGGGATCGGGATTGCCGCCCGGCCCCTCGGGATTGACGTAGATGAGGCCCATCTGGATCGCGGCGAGCGGGTTCTCCAGCGCGCGGCCGGACTCGTGGTCGATGCGGGTCAGATTGTCCTTATGGCCGACCCACTGTTCCTCGGTGCCCCAGTAGATGTCGCGCTCGGGCTCCCAGATGTCCTCGCGGCCGCCGCCGAAGCCGAAGACCGGCCCGCCCATGGACTCGATGGCCACATTGCCGGCCAGGATCATCAGGTCGGCCCAGCTGAGCTTGGCGCCGTACTTCTGCTTCACCGGCCACAGCAGCCGGCGCGCCTTGTCGAGGTTCGCGTTGTCCGGCCAGCTGTTCAGCGGGGCGAAGCGTTGCGTGCCCGACGACGAGCCGCCGCGGCCGTCGCCCGAGCGGTAAGTGCCGGCGCTGTGCCAGGCCATGCGGATGAAGAACGGGCCGTAGTGGCCGTAGTCGGCCGGCCACCATGGCTGGCTGTCGGTCATGAGCGCCGTCAGGTCGCGCTTGAGCGCGGCGTAGTCGAGCGACTTGAACGCGGCGGCGTAGTCGAAGCTGTCGCCCATCGGATCGCCCGTGGCGCCCTGCTGGTGCAGGATGTCGAGCGAGAGCTGGTTGGGCCACCAGTCACGGTTCGTGCGGCCGAGGAGTGTCCTCAGGGCCGCGGGTTCTTTCCTGTGATCGCTGAGCGGGCTGGCGTCGTCCATCGTCGTGGCTCCCTTCGTTCCTCCCCCGTTGGAAAAGACCGTAGGCCCGCGGCTGCGGCGCCGACAAAACGAAAAACCCTATCGGCGGTTGTGGCCCAGTCTATGGAACCCCTGACCATTCCCTTTTGAGGGGATCAGGCGATGGAGCGCGCGCCGTCGATGACGAGCTCGGTCCCGCTCACATAGCTGCTCTCGTCGCTGGCCAGCCAGAGGACGCCGGCGGCGATCTCGTCGAGGCGGCCGGGGCGGCCGAGCGGCACGGAATGGGCGGTGAAGCCGGCCAGGGTGGCGGCGCGCGGGCGGGCGTTGGAGCCCTCGGGGCCCGTGCCGATCAGGGTGTCCCAGATGGCGGTCTCGACGATGCCGGGGTGCAGGGAATTGACCCGCACGCCGTCCTTGGCCGCGGCGCATTCCAGGGCCACCGACTTGGTGAAGAGCCGCACGGCGCCCTTGGAGGCGCAATAGCCTGAGACGTTGGGCGAGGCCTTGATGCCGGCGATGGACGAGACGTTGACGATGGAGCCGCCGCCGCCCTCGCGCATCAGCGGCAGACCGTGCTTTACGCCCAAGAACGGGCCGTCGACATTGACCGCCATCTGCCGCTTCCAGGCCTCGAAGTCCATGTCGACGACCGCGCCCGACAGGCCGATGCCGGCGTTGTTGACCAGCACGTCCAGGCGGCCGAGGCGGCTGCGGACCTCGGCGATCACGCGGCGCCAGTCGTCCTCGCGGGTGACGTCGTGCAGGAGGAAAACGGCGCGGCCGCCGGCCTGCTCGATCTCGGCGACCAGCGCTTCGCCGGCCGGCTGCTGCAGGTCGGTGGCGACGATCGTCGCGCCCTCCCGGGCAAGGAGCAGGGCGCTGGCGCGGCCGATGCCGCTGGCGGCGCCGGTGACGAGGGCGACCTTGCCGGCGACGCGCATGTCAGGCGAGCTCAAGCGCGCGCAGCACCATGCCCTGGTCGAAGTAGGGCCGCTCGCAGATCACCTTGTCGCCGCCGGGCGGGAACTCAAAGGTCGCGGCCATGCGGACGCGGAAAGCCTTGCCCGTGGCCTCGATAACGCCCGCTGGCGTGCGCAGCGGGCCGAGATGGGTGCCGGTCAGCCAGAACTCCACCAGCACGGTGTCGCCGTCGTGGGCGAGCGCGATGATCTCGTTGGCCTGGTCGGGGAAGGGCGTGCGCGACGCGGCGAAATAACCCCGCACCGCCTCCTCGCCGTCGAACACCGCGCCCGTGCCGTACATCTCGTAGCGGGGGTGCTCGAAGGTGGCGATCACCGCGTCCCAGTCGCAGACGCATTCGAGGGCCATGTGGTCGCGCACGGTCTGGAGCCGGCGTTCGGCGAGGTCGGTCATCGGAGGTCCTTGAAGGTTCAGCCCAGGCGAACGGGGGCCTGGGGCACGGTGGTCCAGAATTCGGGGTCGTGGCCGTACATGATCCGCGCGCCGCGCGACTGCATCTCGCGCAGGCGGTGGAAGACGGCGAGGGCGGCCTCCTTGTCGGCGATGACGCCTGGAAGGCGGAGCTTCTCCAGGGAGTCGCGCAAGTAGCAGGCGTCACCACAGAGGACGAACTCGCCGCCGGCCTCGGTGCGGACGCGCAGCGACTGGTGGCCGGGCGTGTGGCCGTAGGTGGGCAGGCAGACGACGGTCCCGTCGCCGAAGACGTCGTGCTCGCCGTCGACCGCGCGGATCTTCTGGCCGGTGTCCCAGTCGCCCTGGAGGTAGCCGCGTGTGCTCTGGACCGCGCGGGCGTGCTCCAACTCGCGGCGCTGGATCAGGATGTCGGCGTTGGGGAGCTGGGCGTTGCCGCCGCAATGGTCGAAGTGCAGGTGTGAGTTGATGGCGATGTCGATGGCGGCGGGATCGACGCCGAAGGCGGCGAGGCGAGCGGCGATCTCCTGGCCGGGCTGGAAGTCGAACTGGTGGTAGCGGGCCAGGATCTCGCCGACGTGGGCGGCCGGGTCGTCCAGCGTGGCGGCGTGCAGGCCGGTATCGAAGAGCACGCGGCCTTTCGGATGGGTGACCAGGTAGGACGGGATCGGCACCTTGATCAGCCCGTCCTCGCCGTCGAGCATGAAGGCGCGCGGGATGGTGAGCCAGCCGCAGGTGAAGGCGTGGAGCTGGACGCTCATCGCGGCGCGACCAGGGCCAGGAAGTTCGCCACGGCGCGGTCCAGCGCCTCGGCGATCACGGCGGGGGGCGAGGGCTCGGGCGGCATCAAGAGGTGCTGCAGCCGTACGAAGGTGAGGCTGCCCATGAAGAGGCGGGCGCACTCCTTGGGATCGGGCGCGCGGATGCGTCCCTCCAGCGCGAAGCGGCGGAAGTAGTCGGCCATGGCCACCACCTCGCGGTCGAACAGCGTCTCGACGAAGTGGGCGCGGTGCTCGGCCATGCGGCTGGGCTCGGCCGAGAGCAGTTCCATGAAGCGGCGCTCGGCGGGGTCGCACCACTGGTCCAGCCAGTCGGCGGCGTAGCGGCGGCAGAACGCCTCGGGATCGCCGGCCAGGGCGCGGTAGGCCGGGGAGGCCAGGCGATCGGCGCCGCGGGCCGGGCCGTAGGCCTCGATCAGGGCCGCCAGCAGCGCCGCCTTGCCGTCGAAGTGGTTGTAGAGGCTAGGCGCGCGGATGCCGACCGCGCCCGCGATCTGGCGCATGGACGTGGCGGCGTAGCCCTGGGTGGCGAAGAGGTCGAGGGCGGCATCCAGGATCCGGTCCCGAGTGCTTGCTTCCAACGCGGGTTTCATGCGACTTGGGTAACTAACAAACGTTAGTTCGTCAACGCGGTGCGCGGGGCCTTGCCAAGGCCGCCGACGCGCCGTTCAGCTACGTTCGCCCAACAAGAAGGCGCTGGAGGAACGACGATGATGAAGCTCTACACGGGCGATCTCAGCCCCTATTCCGCGCGGGTGCGGATGCAGATCTATGCGAAGGGCATCACCGACATCGCCTTCGAGCTGCCGGCCGGCTTCGGCATGCCGCAGTTTCGCCAGACGCACCCGATCGGCCGCATTCCGGTGCTCGACGTCGACGGCGACATGATGCCGGAGTCCGACGTCATCGCGGAGTACCTGGAGGAAATCTACCCGACGCCCTCGCTGCTGGGCGCGACGCCGCGGGAGAACGCACAGATCCGGACGCTGGCGCGGATCGGCGACATCTACCTGATGAACAACCTCTTCACGCTGAGCGGCCAGACCTACGCCCAGCCGCGCAACGACGGGATGATCGACTTCCTGGCCGGCCAGGTGCTGAGGAACCTCAAGGCGCTGGATCGCATGATCGGCCACGACGGCTTCGCGTGCAGCGGCCGCCTGACCCTGGCCGACTGCGCCCTCGTGCCGGGCCTGTTCCTGGTCGAGAACGTGTTGCCGAACACCGGCCGGGAGAACCCGATCCCCGGCTATCCCAATGTCGCCGCCTACTGGACGGCGATCCAGGCGAACCCGCATGCGGCGCGGACGCTGGAGGAGCTCCACAGGGGCTTGCAGCGGCGCATCGCGATGATCCGCGACGGTTCGTTCGCCAAGATGATGGCCGCGGCGCGTGCGGCGATGGCCGAGGAGGGTTGATGGCGCTGGTCGAAGGAGTTCCCGCGTGAGCCGCATCTTCGGACCGGTCTGCCAGAACGGCTACGTGGTGCGCGACATCGAGGCGGCCATGCGCCACTGGGCGGAGGTGATGGGCGTAGGCCCGTGGTTCTACATCGACCGGGTGCAGACCGACTGGTTCCGGCATCGCGGCGCGGACTCGGCCGTGGAGATGAGCATCGCCCTGGCCAACACCGGCGACCTGCAGATCGAGCTGATCCAGCCGCGCAACGACGCGCCGTCGATGTATCGGGAATTCCTGGACGCCGGCCACGAGGGGCTGCAGCACCTGGCCTATTGGACGCGCGACTACCAGGGCCTCTACGACAAGGCGCTGGCCCTGGGCTACCGGGTCGGCCACGAGGGCCAGATTGGCGGCGAGCAGGGCCGCTTCGCCTATTTCGACACGAGTGTGCAGGCTGGGGCCCACGCCGGCACGGTGGTCGAGATCTCGGACATCAGCGGGGGCAAGGGCGCCTTCTTCGAGCACGTGAAGAAAGCCGCCGCCGGCTGGGATGGGGCGGACCCCATCCGGCCGGTGCGGCGCTAGTTCTTCAGCCCGCCGCGCGGATCAGCATCTTGCCTGCGTTGCGGCCTTCGAAGAGGCCGATGAGGCCTTCGGGCGCGCGCTCGAAGCCGTCGAGGATGGTCTCCTGGTACTTGACCTGGCCGGCCTTGAGCCAGCCGGTCATGTCGCGCTCGAACTGCTCGCGTAGGTGGCCGAAGTCGCTGGCGACGAAGCCCTCCATCCGGACGCGGTTGTAGATCATGTTCGACAGGTTGCGGACGCCCTCGCGGTCGCCGTTGTAGGTGGAGATCATCCCGCAGACCGGGATGCGGCCGCGGACGTTCATGCGGGCCAGGGCCGCGTCGAGATGGGCGCCGCCGACGTTCTCGAAGTAGACGTCGATGCCCCTGGGCGTGGCGGCCTTCAGCGCCGGCGCAAGGGGGCCGGCCTTGTAGTTGATCACCGCGTCCAGTCCCGCCACGTCGCGCAGCCAGGCGGCCTTGTCGTCGGCGCCGGTCGTGCCGACCACGTAGCAGCCCTTGAGCTTGGCGATCTGGGCCGCGACCGACCCCACGGCGCCGCCGGCGGTGGAGACGAACACTTGCTCGCCGTCCTTCAGCGCGCCCACCTCAAGCAGGCCGCCGTAGGCCGTGAGGCCCGTGCCGCCCAGGGCGTGCATGTAGACGCTGAGTGGCAGGGCCGGATCGGGATCGAGCCGCGCGATCCCGCGGCCGTCCGAGATGAAGCGCTCGCGCATGCCCGAGCCGTGGCGGACGATGTCGCCCTCCTTGAAGCCGTCGTGCCGCGACTGGACCACGCGGGCGATGCCGCCGCCCAGCAGGGGCGCGTTCAGCGGCTGGTCGGCGTCGAGGCGCGGCCGCATGTAGGGATCGACCGAGACCAGCAGGGCCTCGAGCTGGATCTCGCCCTGGCCGGCGTCGGGCGTGTCGACGGGGACGACGGCGAAGTCGTCGGCGACGGGGACGCCCTGGGGGCGACGGATGAGCTGGACCTGGCGGCTCTGGGTCATGGGGGCGTTCCTCAGCGGGGCGGGGTCATGGAGGGGCGCGGGCCCGAGGGCGCGTGCTGGGGCAGGGCGGGCAGGGCGCCGATCAGGCCGTCGGGCCGAGCCTTGGCCAGCATGCGCTGGTAGGCGGCCCGCGCCTCGGTCTTAGCCTTCCAGGCCGCGACCTTCGGGAATTGGGCGGCGTCGACGAGGTTGAGGCTGGTGGCCACGTTGAGCGGGAACATCATCATGATGTCGGCGGTCGAGAAGTCGGCGCCGCCGAACCACGGATGCTTGGTCAGGTGGTCCTCGGCGAACTGGACGCAGGCCTCGGAGTCGACCAGCGGCGAGCGTGCCTTGGGCGGCTGCATGCGCCAGGCGCGGTAGTCGGAGAACAGCCGCGCCGCCAGAGAGCCCTCGGCGTAGTGCATGAAGATCAGATGGTTCGGATAGTCGCGGCTGTCCTCGGCCGGGCGCAGCTTGCCGGGCGCGTGGCGGGTGACGATCAGGTCCATGATCGCCCCGGACTCGACCAAAACCTGGTCGCCGTACTGCACCGTGGGCGCCATGGGGACGATCGGGTTGATGGCGCGGATGGCGGCCATGGAGCCCATCAGGTCGCCGCGCTTGAACTCCAGCTTGTAGGGCAGGCCCAGCTCTTCCATCAGCCAGACGATACGTTCGGAGCGGCGGCCCTCCAGGTGGTAGATGATGATGTCCGGCATCGCCGAGCCCTTGCGGGGCGCGGCCTTGGCCGAGGCGCCGAAGGCCAGGCCGGCCAGGATCGCCAGCGAGCCGCGCCGGCCGAGTTCCATCGTCATGCGGTCTTCTCCCCTGTGCGCGTCAGACCGGCTGGGCCGGATGAGGCTGAATCCTCGCGCGCTTGTTAAGTCACGCTAGCGTTACAACGGGTGCGCCGCAAGACGCAGTCAGCCCTTGGCGCGGGCTTTCAGGGCCTCGGCGGCGGCCATGACGGAGACGGTGATGGTCTCGACGATTTCGTCGTCGTCAGTGCCGTTGCGGACCGCCAGCGCGCCCGACGTGCCGGCGACCAGGAAGGCGGCGAGGTGCTCGGCGGGCCGGGGCGCGATGCCGAACGTGCGCTGCAGCCCCTGGGCCCAGGCGGCGACGTCGGCCTGGCGACGGGCGGCGGCCTTGGCGGCGAGGGGGCCGTTGTCGCTGGTCAGGCGCAGGAACAGCTCGCCGCTCTCGTCCATGCGCCGGAACCAGTGGCGCAGGCCGTAGCGGATCCAGGCCTCGAAGCCGGCGTCGCGGGAGATCTCGTGCTCGACGCGGCCCTCGTGGCGTTCGACCTCGCGGTCGAAGAGGGCGGTCAGCAGGTCGTCGCGGCCGCAGAAATAGCGATAGCCCAGGGCCTTGTTGACCCCGCTGCGCGCCGCCACGCCGTCCATGGTGACGGCCGAGACGCCCTGCTCGATGACGATGGCCGCGGCGGCGTCCAGGAACCTGTCCCGCCGCTCGTGGCCCTTGAGCCTCGTCTGCTTCGTGGCCGGGGGTGTCAGTCCTCGTCCCCCGTCTCGTCGCCCACGGCGGCCTCGACCAGCTGGCGCCAGGTGGGGTCGGTGTCGTCCACGACGTCGACGTCGTCGAGCAGGGCGACCGCGCCCTCGCCGTCGGGAAGGATGAGGCCCAGGACCTCCATGGTCTCGCCGTCGTCGCCGTCATGCGCCTCGGCCTGGACGGCGATGGCCGCCTGTTCGCCGTCGTCGGCCCACCAGATCACCGGCTGGGGCAGCTCCATGTCGATGGGGCGGCCGTTGGTGGTGTCGTCGAGGGCGAAGATGGCGCGGCGGGCCTGGACGTCGTCCAGCGTCGCCACGCGGCCGGTGAAGGCGGGCAGGCGGCTCCAGTCGTCGACGTCGAAGCCGCCTTCGGTGTCGGGTCCGTCCTGTTGCGGATTTGGGCTCATTTCTTCTCCCACCACCACGGGGCCCGCTTGCGGTCGCCGGTGACCACCTCGTTCAGGGTCATGGAATCATACAGCCGTCCGCCCACCATGACGCGTGAGACCTTCTCGGAGTTGCGGATGTCGACCGTGGGGTCGGCGTCCAGGATCACCAGGTCGGCCAGTTTGCCGGGCTCGAGGCTGCCGATGTCGGCGTCCATCCCCAGCGAGCGGGCCGGGACGATGGTGCCGGCGGCAAGCGCCTCGATGGGGCTCATGCCGCCGCGGACGAAGGACCACAGCTCCCAGTGCGGGCCGATGCCGGCCTGCTGGCCGTGGGCGCCGATGGAGACCAGCACCCCGCGCTTGGCCAGCTTGCGCGCCTCGCGGGCGTTGTCGTCGTCGAAGTAGTTGTCCTCGGGCGCGATGGCGCGCCGGGTGTTGTCGGCCGCGAGCTGGCTCGGCGGGATGAAGGCCTTGAGGATCGGCTGGGCGAACACGTCGGTGTGGCTGCGCCAGTAGTTGTCGCCGGTCAGGCCGCCGAAGGTGACGATCAGTGTGGGCGTGTAGTTAGTCTTCGACTGGCTGAAGTAGCTCAGCACGTCCTCGTAGAAGACGTTCTGCGGGATGTTGTGCTCCAGCGTCGAGTTGCCGTCGGCGATGATGTTGATGTCCTGGCCGAACAGGGCGCCGCCCTCGGCGACCACCTGCATGCCCTCGTCGCGCGAAGCCTGGATGAGCTGCTGGCGCTGCTCCCGGCGGGGCTGGTTGTAGTTCTTGATCGAATAGGCGCCCTCGGCCTTCAGGCGGCGGACGTGGGCCAGCGCGTCGTCGTAGCTGTCGATCTGGGCGTAGTTCCGCGCGGCCTTGGCGCCGTAGACCACCTCGCCGGTGGAGAAGATGTGCGGGCCCACGATCTTGCCGGCGCGCTGCAGTTCGGCGGCGGCGTAGATCTCGGCGGCGCGGTTGGACGGGTCGTGGATGGTGGTGGCGCCCAGCGCCAGGTTGACCATCGCCGACCAGTTCTGCTGCGGCACCAGCTCGTCCTCGCCCTGGGGACCGTGGGCGTGGGCGTCGACCAGGCCGGGGATGATGGTCTTGCCGGCGACGTCGACGACCTTGGCCTCGGCCGGGACCTGCACCTCGCCGCGCTTGCCCACCGCGACGATGCGGTGGTCGCGGACCACCACGACGCCGTCGTCGATGATCCCGCCGTCGGCCTTGGCCATGGTGACGACGCGGGCGCCGGTGAAGGCCACCACGCCGCGCGGGCGGTCGGCGGCGACCTCGACCGAGAGCGAGACGCCGCTCTTCGGCGGCTCGAACTTCGGCGCGCCCTCGGCGGCCGGGGCGTTGCGGAAGAACTCGGCGGTCTTCGCCGTGAACACCGTGGGGCCGATGGACCAGTGGAGTTCCGAACCGCCGCCCGTCCAATGGATCCATTCGGCGCCGCCGTAGGAGACGCGGGTGACCGGCATCGGCCCGCCCTTGAGGTCCACCGGCACCTCCTGGCCGCCCGGCATCAGCGGCATGACCAGGGCCTCGTAGTTCTGGCGGAAGGCGAAGACCCGGCCGTCGGGCGAGACGGCGTAGTCGGTGACGAGTTCGCCCTGGGCGTGGACGCGCTTGGCCTCGCCCGAGAGGTCGGTGGAGACGAGCTGCTGCTTGCCGCCCTCGGACGCGACCATGAAGACGCGGTCGTTGGAGGCGGCGAACTGGGGCGCGGTGGCCTCCTTGGCGATGCGCTCGGCGACGCCGCCGGCGGTGGCGACGCGATAGACGCCGGGGTTTTCGCCGCCGTCGCTGTTGGTCAGGCCGCCGCTCTGGACCTTCTCGAAGACGATCGTGCGGCCGTCGGGCGAGAAGGCGGGCCGCGCATAGTGACCGGGTTCGCGGGTGACGTCGCGGGCCGCGCCGCCGGACGCGCCCACCGTGCGGATCCGGCCGAGGCCCGCGTCGGTCCAGGCCACGAAGGCCACGGTCTTGCCGTCGCGCGACCAGGCCGGGAACAGCTCGAAGCTCTGCTCGTCACCCTTGGTCAGGCGCTTCGGCTCGCCACCGGCCATGGGCTTGAGCCAGAGCTTGCCGAGGTTCTCGAACACCACCTGCTTCCCGTCGGGCGAGACGGCGGCAAAACGGGTCATCTTGGTCTGGAACCGGTCGGGCGAGACCGGAACCTTGGGGTGGATGCCGTCGATCACCGCGCGGGTGTCGTTGACGCGGAAGGGGATGATGGCGGCGTTCTGGCCGTCGGCGTCCACGCGGCGCAGCTTGCCGCCGGCCCAGAAGACCAGCGTCTTGTCGTCGGGCGTCCAGCTCATGTTGGGGTAGAGGCCCTGGACGGCCCAGGTCTCCTGCACGTCCTGGTCCAGGGCGTCGTAGACCTTGTGCTCCACGCCCGACGCCAGGTCCTTCACGTAGAGCTTCGAGCGGGTGGCCTCGCGGCGGACGAAGGCGATGCGCCTGCCATCGTGCGAAGGCGTCGGACGCACCGAGCCGCCCGGGCCGGACGCGACGGTGGAAACCTCTCCCGTTTCAATGTCGTAGCGTTCGATGTTGAAGAGATCGGTGTTGCTGTCCTGGGCGTATTCGAAGATCGGGCCAGGGGTGATGTTGCGCGTGTAGAGGATCGACTTGCCGTCGGGGGCGTAGGTGGGTTCGCCCAGCTCCTTCTGGTGGCGCTCGTTGGGCTTCTTGACCAGCGGAACGCCCGCGCCGCCGGACACGTGGTAGAGCCACACCTCCCCGGTCCCCAGCGAGCGGCCGGTGGTGAAGTGCTTCTTGGCGGCGATGAACTGGCCGTCCGGGCTCCAGGTGGGCTGGTTGAGGAGGCGGAAGTCCTCCTTGGTCACCTGGCGCTTGTCGGAGCCGTCGGCGTTCATGATCCAGATGTTGTCGCCGCCGCCACGATCCGAGGTGAAGGCGATGCGCTTGCCGTCGGGCGAGAAGCGGGGCTGGACGTCCCACGAAAGGCCCTCCGCGATGCGCGTGGGCGTCCCGCCGGCGATGGGCATGAGGTAGATGTCGCCCAGGAGGTCGAAGGCGATCGTCCTGCCGTCGGGGCTGACGTCGACGTTCATCCAGGTGCCTTCGTCGACGGCGATGGGGACCTGGCGGATGACGGCGCCCGGCGGATTGTTGACGTCCCACTTGGCGGGCTTGGCCGGCGCGGCGGGCGGGGTCGCCTGGGGTTGGGCGGTGGTCGATTCGGGCTTGATGGCCTGGTTCTCAGGGCCTTGCGTCTTCGCGACCGGCGGCTGGGGCGACGGCGGCGTCTGGGCGAGGGCGGGCGCGACGGCCACGGACGCGAGGAGGACGACGGCGAGCTTGAGTTTCATGGAGGCCCCTTTGCTGGGGCCATGACTAGCAAGCCGCTCGGCGAGCGCAATCATTGCGCGACAAGCGCGCGGTACGGGATAGGCTTGCGCGAGCTTGAAGGAGTAGCGGCATGGCGGACCCCAAGGACGAGGCGCCCAAGGACGAGACGCCCATGCAGCGGGCGCTGCGCCTGAAGAAGGCCGCCCAGGCGAGGGGCGGACCACCCGACCGCCGCCTGGAGCACGAACGCGCCGCGGCGGCCCGCTCGGCCTCGAAGTCCCAGCCCTGGATGAAGAAGGGGTAGGCGGCGCCCACCTCCTGCGGCGCGAGCTGGAGGCGGCGCTGCTGGAGCGCAAGACGGCAGCGGAGCGGGTGGCCTCGTTCCTGGCCGACCTGCCCGAGGCCGATCCGCTGCGCCCGGCGGCGGCCGGGACGGTGCGCCTGCCGATGACGCGCTCGGAGATGGCCGACTACCTTGGGCCTGACGCTCGAGACCGTGAGCCGGACGCTGACCCGGCTGAAGAAGGGTGGGCTGGTCCGTCAGGTCCCGCTCACCGAGCTGCACATCGGGAAGCCCCACGCGCTGCGCGAACTGGCCGCAGGCGACGCCTGACCGTTTCGCGCGTTAGGGAGGGGATGATGAAGCTTTGCCTTGCCCTCTCTCCGCTCGTCCTGCTGGCCGCCTGCTCGCGGGAACCCGCGCCCGACGCCCCGGCGCCAGCGCCGAAGACCGTCGCGGCCACGCCCTGGGTCCATTACGCCTGCGCCGACGGCCGCGCAGTGAGCGCGCGCTACCCCGACGGCGACACCGCCCAACTGCAAATCGGCGGGGCGATGCATGTGCTGAAGGTCGCCCGTTCGGGCAGCGGCGCGCGCTATGTCGGCGACGCGCTGCAGTGGTGGACCAAGGGCGATGAGGGGATGCTGGCGCCGCTGAAGCCCGGCGAGGATATCGCCAGCGCGGTCGGCGTGGCCTGTGTTCCTCCGGCGAGCGCGCCGGTCGAACCGCCCGCGCCCGGGACGCCCGGCGGTCTGCCCGACGAGCGGACCCCGCTCAGCGAAGCGCCGGCGCAGGCGGGCAGCGCCCAGGCCGCGGCGACGGTGGTCGAGACCTACTACGCGCTGGTGGAGAGCGGCCGCACCGCCGAGGCGGCGAAGCTGCGCAGCGACGGCCAAACCGAGGACCTGAAGCCTTTCGCCAGCCTGCATGCCCAGGTCGGCGCGCCGGGCGCCGTCGAGGGCGCAGCAGGGTCGCTGTACGTCGACGTGCCGGTGGTGCTGTACGGCCGCTATGCCACGGGGGGCGAGTACCACGCCTCGGGCAAGGCGGTGCTGCGGCGGGTGAACAACGTGCCGGGCGCGACGGCCGAGCAGCTCAGGTGGCGGATCGAGCGGGTCGAGGTGAAGACCGCGAAGTAGGCGCTAGGCGCCGGCCGCGAACTCGGTGGCGGGGTCGCCGGCGATGCGGGAATGGTACATCACCCGCGGGACACGCAGGTCCCAAGGGCAGGCGCGATGCTTGAGCCGGCGGTTGTCCCAGACGACGGCGTCGCCCGGCGTCCAGTGGTGGCGCCAGATGCGCGGCGCCTGGCAGGCGAAGTCCAGCAGGTCGTCCAGCAGGGCCTCGGACGCGGCGGGTGCGAGGCCGGGGACGCCGTAGGCGTGGCGGCCGACCATCAGCGCGGGGCGGCCGGTCTCGGGATGGACCTTCACCAGCGGCCGCAGCGGCGGGTCCTGGTCGGCGCCGTAGCCGCCATGCTCGCTGCCCCTGCGGTAGTCGTGGCCGATCTTCGCCTGGCTGCGGCGCAGGGAGTGATAGGCGCGGAGCCCCTCGATGCGGGCCTGGTCGACGGGCGACAGCGCGTCCCACGCGGCGGCCATGTCCGCCCACTCGGTCTCGCCCCCCTCGGCCGGGACCACATGGGCGGTGAAGACCGCGCCCTTGGACTGCACCGGCACATAGGTGCTGTCGCAGTGCCAGCCCATGTTGCCGACAAGCACCTGGACCCAGTCGTCGTCCGGCGCGCGGATCGTGCCGTCGGCGCGGACGTTGCTGATCGGGATCAGGGGCAGCTCCAGCGGGCCGAAGCGCTGGGCGAACGCCACCTGCTGTTCGGTGCTGAGATGCTGGCCGGGGAAGATCAGCAGACCGTAGTCCAGCCAGGTGCGGTAGAGGGCGGCGAAGTCGGCCGCATTCAGGGTCGCCAGCGACAGGCCGGTGACCGTCGCGCCGAAGGTGGCGGGCAGGGGCTCGACCTGGAAGGGCGTCCACGCGTCCATGGCGGGAAGAGTACGCCCTAGAACACCCCCATCGCCAGCCCGACGGCGAGACCGGCGCCCAGGTCGGCGCAGGCCTGTAGGTCGGCGGCGGCCAGCGTCTTCTCGGAGGCGATCGCCTCGGGCGTCTGGGCGTGGGTCCCGATGATCAGCGGCTCGGCGATGGGCTTCAGCCGCCAGCCGGTGCAGATGCGGGCCATCTGGCGCACGGCGCCGGTCCCGTCGCTGCCGGCGGCGATCAGGGCGGCGTACGGGCGGCCGTTCAACCGGTCCAACACGGCGTAGTAGTTGCGGTCGAAGAATTCCTTCATGGCCCCCGACATGGCGGCGAGGTTCTCCGGGCAGGCGAAGAGGTAGCCGTCGGCGCCCAGCAGGTCGGCGGCCTGGGCCTCGTCGGCGGGCAGGACGCGGACCTCGACCTGGGGTTCGCCGGAGGCGCCGTGGGCGGCAGCCTCGGCCATGGCTCGCGCGGCGCCGGTGCGCGAATGCCAGACGATCAGGAGTCGCTTCATTGCTGGAAGGGTAACGGATTGCCGCGCTGAAACGCACGCGCGCTTGCGCCGAAAACCGCGCCCCCTAAGGTTTAGCCAACAACTGTTCGGGAAGGGGACCCACCATGCTTCGCACCACCCGCCGGCTCGCGCTGGCGCTGACCGCGGCCACGATCGCGCTGACGCCCGCCACGGCGACCTTCGCCCAGGCAAAGAAGCCGGCCGCCGCGGCCGCCAAGGCGCCGGGCCTGTCCAAGGCCGCCAGCCCCGAGTCGGTGGGCTTCGACAGCGCGCGGCTCTCCAAGCTGGACGCCTACATGGCCGGTGTGGTGGCCCAGGGCCGGGTGGCGGGCGCCACCACGCTGCTGGCGCGCCACGGCAAGATCGTCGAGTTCAAGACCTACGGGAAGCAGAGCCTGGCGACGGGCGCTCCGATGAAGGAGGACTCGATCTTCCGCATCTACTCCATGACCAAGCCGATCACCGGCGTGGCCATGATGATCCTCTTCGAGGAGGGCAAGTGGCGGCTGGACGACCCGGTCACCCGTTACGTGCCCGAGTTCAAGACGCTGAAGGTGGTGAAGGCCGTCAATCCGGACGGGACCATGGTGCTGGAGGACATGAAGCGTCCGCCCACCATGCGCGAGGTGATGAGCCACACGGCGGGCTTCGGCTACGGCCTGCAGGACGAGCATCCGGTCGACAAACTGTACCGGGAGAAGGGCGTCCTGGGCGCCAACGGCCTGAAGGACATGATCGACCGCACGGCGCAGATCCCGCTGATCTTCCAGCCGGGAACGCAGTGGCGCTACTCGTCGGCCGTCGACATCCAGGGCGCGATCGTCGAGCGCATCTCGGGCCAGACCCTGGGCCAGTTCATGGCTGAGCGGATCTTCAAGCCGCTGAAGATGAACGACACCGCCTTCATGGTGCCGGCCGATAAGGCCAGCCGCCTGGCCGCCGTCTATGTGGGCAACCGCGAGACCCGCAAGATCGAGGAGGCGGTCAATCTGTTCGGCAACCCGATGCCGACCTACCTGACGCCGCCCAACATGGAATCGGGCGGCGGCGGCCTGGTGGGCACGACGATGGACTACGCCCGCTTCGCCCAGATGATCGCCAACAAGGGCGAGCTGGACGGCGTGCGGATACTGTCGCCGGCCTCGGTGGAGCTGATGGGCACGAACGTGATCACCAACGACGCCAAGATCACGTCCAACGGCAACGGCGTGGCCCGCTTCAACGACGCGGTCGGCTTCGGTCTGGACTTCATGGTGATCAAGGACGGCCGGGCCGCGGGCTCGTTGGAGGGTAACGGCTCCATGAGCTGGGGCGGCGCCGCCGGCACCTGGTTCTGGGTGGACCCGACCAACGACGTGATCTTCGTGGGCATGGTCCAGCGCCTGGGCGGCACGGGCGGCGACGACCTGGGCGGCATGGCCCGGACCCTGACCTACCAGGCGCTGGTGAACCCTGAGAAGTAGGCGGTATTTCCGACGGGGGTTTGGCCCTTCGGTCGAACTCCCCCTGTGGCCGGCCACTCTCGCCGGGGTGGTCATTGGCCTCTGGGCCATCTTCTGGCCCGAGCCGTATCTCGCATGCATGTCCGCGGCGGTCCTCGCGCCTGTCGTGGCGGTCGCAATCGCGGGCTTCAGCGACGGTCAAATCGATCTGGGTGAAGAGGAGGGCAGCTTCGCGCGGCCCTCTGTCCACCGGCTGGCTGTCATGCCGACGCTTGGCTTGGCGCTCAGGTCGTTGCTTGACTATGCCCAGATCGATTGGCTGCCGACGATAGGCGCCGCAGCGGTACTGACGCCGCCGCTCACATTCGTAGTGGCGCGCGCGGGTTTCAAGGACCGTCCTTATGGGCTGACCGGGGTGATCGGCTTAGCCGTGTTCACCTATGTCTGGGGCGCTCTCGTGCAGCTCAATGCGCTCGCGGGCGATCACTCCACCGAGTTCGCCCTGACAAAGGTGGTCAGCATGCGCGAGACCAGCGGGCGAGACGCGAGCAACTACCTGACGCTCGCGCCTCCACGATACCCGGGCGTGCCGGACGAAGTCGATGTCGGTCGGCGCCTCTATGACGCGACGAAGGTCGGCGACGAGGTCTGCATCCACGTCCACCGCGGCGTACTGACCTGGCGCTGGTACGAAGTGGATTTCTGCCCGACATGAAGCCGCTCGCACGCTTGGCTCCGTTTGGCTTGCTGTCCCTGGCCGCGCTGACGGTCGGCTGCGCCGTGGCGGCTGCCAGCGGTGTCTCGGCCGTGACCTGGCTTCGCAATCCCATCGCTTGGAGCTTAGGCGCTCTGGCGGCCATGGGTCTGGCGCGTCGAGCCGGGCCTCGCACGGCGCTGGCTGTTCTTCTCATGACTCCCATAGCGCTGGCGGGGAGCCTGCTGGGTGCGGGACAGCTGGGGGTTCATCGCTGGATCGACCTAGGGCCGCTGCACCTGAATGTGGCCGAGGTGCTGCTGCCGTCGGCGGCCGTGGCCTTGGCCGGACAATGCCGCGGCTGGCGCTGGATCGTCGCTGGCGTCGTCATAACGCTGCTCGTCCTGCAGCCTGACGCCTCCCAGGCGACAGCCTTCGGCGGGGCGCTGATCGCGCTGCTCAGCCTAGCGAACCTATCAAGGCCCGTGCGCGTCGCAGGGATGGTCGCCGTGGGCGTGGCGATCGCAGTGAGCTGGCTGCGGCCCGACCCGCTGGCGCCGGTGCGGGAGGTCGAGGAGATCATGCACCTGGCCTGGGCGCTCTCGCCGCTGGCGGCGGTTGCGGCCTGGGTGGCCCTGATCGCGGCCGTGGGGTCGCCGGCGCTGATGAAGACGCCGGGCGATCGCGGGGCGTCGCGCGCGCTCTGCGCCTATGCCGTCCTGTCGACGCTCGTTCCGCTCATCGGCCCGTTCCCGGTCCCGCTGGTCGGCATGGCCATGAGCCCGATTCTCGGGCTTTGGCTGGGCGTCGGCCTGCTCGTGTCCCGAGCCCGCAACGCCGCCGTCAGTAAGAATACCCCGGCGGCATCGGGCGATTGAGGTCCTTGTAGCGGTCGCGCAGGTCGAGCTGGCGAGAGCGCAGGGGCTGGGCCTCGCCGCGGATGAGGACGAGCTGGGGCTTCGAGAGCGGCTCGAAGGGGTCGCCCGACCAGACGACCAGGTCGGCGTCCTTGCCCGGCTCCAGCGAGCCCACGCGGTTCGCGACGCCGAAGATCTTCGCCGGGTTGAGCGTGACGGCCGCGAGCGCGCCGCCCTTGGTCATGCCGTTGGCGACGGCGATGCCGGCGTTGTAGCGCATCTCGTGGGCGCGATGGGCGCCCGAGTTGCCCTCGATGGCGACGGTGACGCCGGCGGCTTCGAGGCGCGCGGCGTTCTCGAGGGTGGCGCCCAGGGTCTCGAAGCTGGTGGGGCGGTCGAGGACCGGGTTGAGGATCACCGGCACACCGGCGGCCGCGATCTCTGGGGCGACGCGCCAGGCCTCGGCGGCGCCGGAGAGGACCAGCTTGATCTTCTCGTCCTTGGCGAGCTTCAGCACCGCGCGGATGTCGGAGGCGCGGTTGGCGACCGCCACGAGCGGCATCTGGCCGTTCACGACCGGGATCAGCGCCTCCAGGTCGGCGCGCGACAGCGACAGGTCGCGGTAGCCGGCGCGCTCGTAGGCGGCGCGGTTGCGCTGATAGGCGCGGACGTCCTCCAGCGCCTCCTTGAGGAGCACGAACTCCGCTCCGCGCGCGCCGCCGGCCACCTTGGCGCCGGCGTCGCCGAACGGGCTGACCATCGCCACCTTGGGCTTCAGCAGCATGTCCGACCCGCGGGCGAGCTGGATGACCGCGGCCTGGCCGGCGAACAAGTGGTGGGCGTTCTCGGAGGCGGGCGCGCCCGAGGTGGCGTCCGAGCCGCTGTCGTCGTGGTCGAGGCTCGCGCCGCCCTGGCCGCCCTCGGCGCGGGGCGTGACCACGGCGCTGGTGATGCCGCCCAGGCGGGCGACCGGGATCACCACGGAATCCGGGTTCAGGGCGTACTGGACGTCGAAGGCCGCGCCCAGGTCGGGCGTGTTCACGTCCACGTCGTCGCCGACTGCCGAGACCTCGACGGCCCCCAGCATGCTGTTCACGGCCACGAGGCCCGGCGTGACGATGCCGCCCTTGGCGTCGACGACCTGGGCGCCGGCCGGCGTGGCGACATTGGCGCCGACGGCGACGATCTTGCCGTCGCGGACCACGACCGAGCCGTCCACCGGCTGGGCTGCGCCGGGGTTGAGGATGCGGGCGTTGACGATGGCCACCGTGGCGGCGAGCGCGCTGCCCGGGGCGGTGACGAGGGCCGTGGCGGCCAGCAGCGAGGCGAGGCGGCGGATCATCGGCGGCTCTCCTGGCCGAGTTCGAAGTCGGACTTCGCTTGGAAGCGCGGGTCGGTGCGGTCGTAGGCGAGGCCGCCGTCGATCCAGACCCGCTGGGCGCGCGTGTAGATCGAGAATGGATTGCCGTCCCAGAGGGTGACGTCGCCGCGCTTTCCGGCCTCCAGCGTGCCGACCTCGGCCGAAACGCCCAGCGCCTTCGCGGGGTTGGCGGTGATCCAGCGGATCGCCTGGGCCTCGGTGATCGGCATCCCCATGGCGCGGCCGGCTGCCATGGCCTCGGCGGCTTCCTGGTTGAGGCGCTGGATCAGGTCGGGGTCGTCGGACTTGATGATGGCGCAGCCGCCGGCCGCCTCGACCAGCGGGACGTTGGCCTCGACCGAGTCGTTCATCTCCAGCTTGGAGCCCCACCAGTTGGTCCAGGTGGCGACGCAGATATCGTTCTTCGCGAGCAGGTCGGCGATCTTGTAGGCCTCGACCGTGTGGTGGAAGGCGGTGATCCGGTAGCCGAACTCCTTCGAGATATCGATCATCTGGGCCATCTCGTCGGCCCGGTAGCAGTGGTTCTCGACCAGGATCTCGCCCTTGAGGACGCCCACCAGGGTGTCGAGCTGCAGGTCGCGCTTGGGCGGGTCGGCCTTGTCGCCCTTGGCGACCTTGGCGCGGTAGTCGTCCCACCTGCGCATATAGTCGGCGGCGTTGATCCAGGCGGCGCGGTAGCCGGCGACATTGCCCATGCGGGTGGAGGGCGCGCGCTGCTTGCCGCCATAGACGCGCTTGGGATTCTCGCCGCACGCCATCTTCAGCGTGTAAGGCGCGCCGGGGAACTTCATGTCCTGGACCGTGCGGCCGGGCACGTTGCGCAGGGTGACGCCGCGGCCGCCGAACAAGTTGGCCGAGCCGGGCAGGACCAGCAGCGTGGTCACACCGCCCGCGCGGGCCAGGTTGAAGCCCGGGTCCTGCGGCCAGACCGAATGCTCGGCCCAGACCTGGGCGGTGTTGGGATCGGTGGCCTCGTTGCCGTCGGAGTGGGCCTGGACCTCGGGTGAGGGATAGACGCCCAGGTGCGAGTGGGTGTCGATCAGGCCGGGGGTGACCCACTTGCCGCGGGCGTCCACCGTCTCGTAGCCGGCGGGGACCGCGAGGCCCGCGCCGACTGCGGCGATGCGACCGCCCTTGATCAGCACCGTGCCATTGTCGATCTGCGCGCCCGTGCCGGTCAGCACCGTGGCGCCCACCAGGGCCACGTCGCGGCCCGGCATGGGGCGGTAGGTGGACGGGAAGGGGTCCTTGTTGGCCGCGGGGTCCAGGCCCTTGGGCAGCGGCGGCGGCTGGCTCGACGCCGCGGGCGGCGGGCTCTTACCGGCGGCCGGCTTGGATGGCGTGGTGGTGGCGCAGGCGGCAAGGCTTGCGCTGACGAGCGCCGCGAGCGCGACGCCGAGGGCTTTGTTCACTGGAAATCCCCGCACAGACCGCGGGATGGGAGGGCCGCCCGGCCTCGGAGTCAAGCGCCCTGCGCCTTGACTTTCGCGGCCCTACATGCGCCCTTCCGCGCCTCGTAAAACACCCCGATTTCCCGAGACATGCACGCCTACCGCACCCACACCTGCGGCGCGCTTCGCGCCGCCGACACCGGCAAGACCGCCCGGCTTTCGGGCTGGATCCACCGCAAGCGCGATCACGGCGGCCTGATCTTCATCGACCTGCGCGACCACTACGGCCTGACGCAGCTCGTCCTCAGCCCCGGTACGCCGGGCTTCGACGTGGTCGAACACCTGCGCGCCGAGAGCGTGATCCGCGTGGACGGCGAAGTGGTCGCCCGCTCGGCCGAGACGGTGAACCCGAACCTGCCGACCGGCGAGGTCGAGCTGAAGGTGAAGGAGGTCGCGGTCCTCTCGAAGGCCGACGAGCTGCCGCTGCCCGTCTTCGGCGAGCCCGATTATCCCGAAGAGATCCGGCTTAAGAACCGCCACCTCGACCTGCGCCGCGAGACGCTGCACAAGAACATCGTCCTGCGCTCGAAGGTGATCCATTCGATCCGCAACCGGATGATCGGCCAGGGCTTCCTGGAGTTCCAGACGCCGATCCTCACGGCCAGCTCGCCGGAAGGCGCGCGCGACTTCCTGGTGCCGTCCCGGCTGCACCCGACGAAATTCTACGCGCTGCCGCAGGCGCCGCAGCAGTTCAAGCAGCTGCTGATGGTCTCGGGCTTCGACCGCTATTTCCAGATCGCGCCCTGCTTCCGCGACGAGGACCTGCGCGCCGACCGTTCGCTGGAATTCTACCAGCTCGACGTCGAGATGAGCTTCGTGACGCAGGAAGACGTGTTCGCGGCCATCGAGCCGGTGATGCATGGCGTGTTCGAGGAGTTCGCCGACGGCAAGCCGGTGACCCCTTACCCGTTCCCGCGCATCCCGTACCGGGAGAGCATCGGCAAGTACGGCACCGACAAGCCCGACCTGCGCAACCCGATCGAGATGCAGGCGGTCTCGGACCACTTCCGCGGCGGCGGCTTCGGCCTGTTCGCGCGCATCTTGGAAGACGCCAAGAACGCCGTCTGGGCGATCCCGGCGAAGACCGGCGGCAGCCGCGCTTTCTGCGATCGCATGAACAGCTGGGCGCAGGGCGAGGGCCAACCCGGCCTGGGCTACATCTTCTGGTCCGAGGACCAGGGCGGCTGGGGCGGCCCGATCGCCAAGAACCTGGGCCAGGAGAAGACCGACGCGGTCATGGGCCAGCTGGGCCTGGGCCAGGGCGACGCGGCGTTCTTCGTCGCGGGCGACCCGAAGGTCTTCTACAAGTTCGCCGGCGCCGCGCGGACCAAGGTCGGGACCGACCTGAAGCTGGTGGACGAGAACCGCTTCGACTTCTGCTGGATCGTCGACTTCCCGATGTTCGAGCTGAACGAGGAGACCGGCCAGGTCGACTTCTCGCACAACCCGTTCTCGATGCCACAGGGCGAGCTGGAGGCGCTGGAGACCAAGGATCCGCTGGATATCCTGGCCTACCAGTACGACATCGTCTGCAACGGCTACGAGCTGTGCTCGGGCGCGATCCGGAACCACCTGCCGGAGATCATGCTCAAGGCCTTCGCCACCGCCGGCTATGGCCCCGAGGTGGTCGAGGAGCAGTTCGGCGGCATGCTGAACGCTTTCCGCCATGGGGCTCCGCCGCACGGCGGCCTGGCGCCTGGCATCGACCGGATCGTCATGCTGCTGGCCGGCCAGGTCGCGATCCGCGAGGTCATCGCCTTCCCGCTGAACCAGCAGGGGCAGGACCTGATGATGAACGCGCCGTCAGAAGTGCAGGACAAGCAGTTGAAAGAACTGCACATCCGCCTCGCGCCGCCGATCAAGGCGGGCTGAGCCTGGCGGCGGCTGGGGGCTTCCTCCCGGCCGCCGTGGCGCGTCAGCGCCGCTGTTCTCGACCGTGGACCGCATGGGCCACACGGACGGGGCAGGACAGTCCCGACCGGGAGCAGCTGCAAGGCGGTGTGGTCGATGGTCGAATAAGACAGCGTCTGCTGCGCGCATTGGGCCGGAAAGGCAGGCGGCCCGCGTTCGTCAACGCCTCGACTGAGGGCCGCTAGCGCTCGACGTGCGTGAGGTAGCGGGGCTCGGCGGGCGGGGCCGGGGGCGCAGGCGGGGCCGCGGGGACGGCCGGGACCATGCGCATGGCCGGACGCGGCGTCTCGGGGCGCATGATCAGGCGCACGCCGTTGCAGCCGCGGACCGACAAGCCGCGCGGGGCCCTGGTGCGGCTGTCACCGCAGGCTTCATCCAGTTGGTCTTGGTTGAGGCCGCGGGCGTTCGACAGGTCGGCGCCCTGCAGCATGGCGTGTGAGAGGTCGGCGTCGCGGAAGTCGGCGCCGTCGAAATTCGAGCCCATCAGGTTGGCGTTGCTGAGGTCGGCCGAGCGGAACGAGGCCTGGGTGAAGGTGGCGTAGTTCAGCGACGCGGCCGTGAGGTCGGCGTCCTGGAACATCGCGCCGTTGGCCTCGGCCTTGGTGAAGACTGCGCCCTGCAGGTCGGCCGAACGCAGGTTCGTGCCGGCCAGGCGCGCGCGGTTGAAGTTGGCTCCCTGGGCCTCGATGTCGGTGAGCGTGGCGCGCGAAAGGTCAGCGCTGTCGAACATCACGCCGCGCAAAGTGGCCGAGCGCATCACCGCGTTGATCAGGATCGCCTTGCGGAAGTTGGCGCCCGTCGCCTCGGCGTCGCTGAGGTCGGCGCGGGTCAGGTTGGCGCCGCCGAACATCACGCCGTTGGCCTCGGTGGAGCGCATCTTGGCGCTGGTGAGGTTGGCGCCCGAGAAGTTCGCGCCCGACATGGCCGCGTCGCTGAGGTCGGCCTTGGTGAGGTCGGCGCCGGCAAACACCGAGGCGTGGAACTTGGCGTCGCGCAGGTTGGCGCCGACCAGCATGGCGCCCGAGAAGTTGGCGCCGATGATGCGGGCGCCCGACATGTTGCGGCCGGACAGTTCGCACTTCACGCACGAGCCGCCGAACGAGTCCTGGCGGCGGACCTCCTTCTCGCCGGCCACGGCGCGCCCGGCGATCGGGGCGATCGCAAGGACGGCGGCCAGGGCGGTCAGAAGGCGGAAATTACGCGACATCAGCAGGGTGGTTCCTTGGGCAAATGGTTGCAGCCCCGCTGCCACATCTGCCTGCATAGGCCCGGGGGCGCCACTTAAATCGCGGTAACTTCGAACGGCTTAGCTGCGACGTTCTAACCCGTCTGATCCTCGGGCAAGCGGCCCGCGCGAGCCCCGCAGGTCTCGCAGATCAGGGCCTGACCCTTCCTCACCACGGCGATGTCACCGCAGGCTGCGCAGACCTCGGCGGCGGCGAAGGCGGCCGGTCCGCCGGCGCGGTTGGCGGAGGGCAGGAACACCAGGTTGTCGGGCGCCGCACCGCGGGCGAAGCCGCGGGAGATGAAGCGCGAGGCGGGCTGCGGCTGCGGCTCTTCTGCGGTGGCCGCGTCGGCGGCGTCGGCCTTGCCGCGGCCCAGGCCGTCGGCGTTCAGCCCCGCCGGATCGGCGCTGGCGAGCTCGCTCCGGCCCAGGTAGCTGATACCCAGTTCGCGGAAGATGTAGTCGAGGATCGAAGTGGCCGACTTCACGGTGTCGTTGCCGGTGACCTCGCCGGCCGGCTCGAAGCGGGTGAAGACGAAAGCGTCGACGAACTCGTCCAGCGGCACGCCGTATTGCAGGCCGATCGAGATCGCGATGGCGAAGTTGTTCATCAGCGAGCGGAAGGCGGCGCCTTCCTTGTGCATGTCGATGAAGATCTCGCCCAGCTGGCCGTCGTCGTACTCGCCGGTGTGCAGGTAGACCTTGTGGCCGCCGACACTGGCCTTCTGGATGTAGCCCTTGCGGCGGTCGGGCAGCTTCTGGCGGGTGCGGTCGCGCTCGACGATCCGCTCGACGATGCGCTCCTGGGCCGGCTGGTCCTCGGCCTGCGGCGGCGGGCGTACCGCCAGCTCGGCCACCGTGGGGATCTCGAGCGAGAGCTGCGCGGGCGGGGCGGCGCGGCGGACGCGCACAGCGGTCTCGCAGGCCTCGATGAGGTCGGCCACGTCGGCGATCGCGGCGTCCCACGGCAGGATCACGTTCAGCACCGGCGGGATGTCGAGCACCGGGGCCAGAGCGGCCAGCATGGCGGCCTCGGCGGCGGCCGGCAGGTCGGCGGGGCCGCGCAGCACGCGGCGCTGGTCCTCGGTGAGGAAGGCCGCGTCGCCCAGGCCGCCGACGCCCAAGGCGTGGGCCTCGGCCTGGGCTGCCTCTTCGGCGGTGAAGCCGGCCAGCGCAAGGACGTCGAGGTTCGGGTCGGCCAGCTGGGCCGACGTGGCGCCGAGGACGTCGCGGAGGAAGCCTTCGCCCACCACGTGCGGCGCGAAGGCGCGGGCCAGGCTGGTCACGAAGGGGAACTCGGCCTCGGCGGCGGCGATCTCCAGGCTAGTGAAGCCGCGGGCGGTCAGGGCCTGGACCGAGACGCCGGGCGCGTCGGCGAGGCTGCGGTGGCCCAGGAGCGCATCGCGGGCGGCCGCGAGGTCGGCGCCGGTGGCGGCTATGGCCAGGATGGCGGCCTCGGAGAGCACGCGCACCGTCTCGCCGTCCGCTGTCTCGGCCACAGTGACCGGGCCGGCCCATGGGGCGGCGTCGAGGCGCGCGCCAAGGCGGAGCGCCAGGTCACGGTCGTCGAGGAGGCCCAGCCGGATGTCGAGGTCCAGGTCCTCCAGGGCTCCGCGCGCGGCCTGGAAGAGGTTGCCGACGGCCTGACGGGCCTCATCGCCCTCGTAGTCGAAGCCGTGGGCGACCAGCCAATCGCCCAGGCCACCCAGGGCCAGGCGCACCGGACCCTCGGCCTCTGCGGCGACCGCTGTGGCGGCCAGGCGCACGGTCTCGGCGAAGGCCGCGTCGTCGAAGGCGTCGTCGCGCCAGAAGGCCATCAGTTCCACGCCGGCGGCGGGCAGGGCGGCGGCCTCGGCGATGGCGGAAGCGGCGGCCGCGTCCGGGGCGGCGATCACGCGGCCGGTCGTCCAGGCGGCGCGGGCTGCGGCTGCGGCGTAGCGGCCCTCGGCCACGACGGGCCTGCGGTCGGCAGGCGGAGCAGGGGCCGACAGCCACTCGGACTCGCCGGCGCGGGCCAGGGCCACGGCCTCCAGGATCATGGCGTCGGACGCGCCCACGGCGCGGGCGCCCTCGGCGGCGCGGGCGAGGCTGGTGTTGCGGGCGGGGTCGGCGCAGGCCTCGGCGTCCCCCTCGCAGCGCAGGACCGAGTCCATCACCGCCTGCAGGCGCAGCCCCAGCAGTTCGGCCGTGGCCTCGGCAGCCTCGCGGCCGCGATGCGCGGCGACCAGGGCGTCCAGGGCGGCCGCGCCGGCGGGCAGGGCGGTCAAGGGCGCGCCGGCCGGCTTCAGGGCGACGGCGCCCAGCAGCATGGCCTCGGCGATCGCCTCCCGGAACTTCGTGCGGCCCTTGAGGTCCTTGGCCAGGCCGCGCGCCTGGGCCTTGCCGGCCAGGTCGTAGGCGTACTGCAGGATGGCGTCGGCCAGGTCGGTGCGGCCACCGGCCCAGTCGATCCAGGCCTCCACGCGCGCATTGGTGAAGTGGGCGGGCGCCTCGACCTCGACCAAGCGGTCGCCCAGCTCCAGGATGCGCCCCTCGATTCCCGCGCGCGACGTCTCGGTCATGATGCGGCTCGACTCCCTGACGCCCGAGCCTAGGCGGCGCCGCAGGCCGCAAGCAATAGATGTTGGGTGTGGAACCCCGTTCATCCCCAACATATTGCTGGCGAATGCGGTTTCGGGCCACGCTGGACGGTGCGGGGGCGCCCGCCTATAGTCCGGCCGAATTTCGAGCCCCGAGAGCCCTGATTTGTCCGTCCTGAAGACGATCTTCACCTGGTGGAACGGCGCCACGACCGGCATCCACTTCACCATCGCGCGCCGCGGCCGCTTCGTCGGCCAGGACGAGTTGGGCAACAAGTACTACGAGGCCCGCGACGACCACGACGCCTACGATAAGGGCCGCAAGCGCCGCTGGGTGGTCTACAAGGGCTATGCCGACGCCTCGAAGGTGACCCCCGACTGGCATGGCTGGCTGCACTACACCTTCGACGAACCGCCGACGGTCGAGCCGTTCCAGGTGAAGGCCTGGGAGAAGGAACACATCCCCAACCTGACGGGCACCATCTACGCCCGCCGGCCCAAGGGCGCGATCTCGCGCGGCGGCGACCGCCAGCGCGCGACCGGCGACTACGAGGCCTGGACCCCGGAATAGCCGTGGGCCCGCGCCGCATCCCGAGCTATCTTTTCCATCGCGCCGGTGTCCGCCGGCTGGGGTTGGGTGTCGCGCTGGGCGCGGCGCTGACCGGCATGGTCGCGGCGCAACCGACCGTGCCGCCCGCCCCGGCCCCGGCCCCCGCGCCGACGCCGGCTCCGGTCGCGCCGGTGGCTGGACCGCCCGAGGAGGCGCCGCCCGCCGCCGTCAGCGCGCCCGCACCCGCCGCCACCCCGCCGCTGAAGGCCGAGGACGTGGCGCCTGCCGCCGCGCCCAAGGAACAGGTGGCTGAGAAGCCCGTGGCCGCCCCGATCCGCCGCGCCCGCTACAACGTCGCGGTGCTTCAGGCGCTGGATAAGGTGACCGCCGAGACGCTGCGCTTCGAAGCCGCCGTCGGCCAGCCGGTGCGCTGGAAGGGACTGGTGTTCACGGTGCGCGCCTGCGAGCGCTCGGCGCCGGACGAGGCGATCGAGGATGCGATCGTCTACCTCACCATCGATTCGCAGCCCCGCCCGCAGCCGGGACGGCCCACGCCGCCGCCGCGCCAGGCGTTCAAGGGCTGGATGTTCGCCTCCTCGCCGGGGCTGAACCCGGTGGAGCACGCCACCTACGACGCCTGGGCGATCAGCTGCAGGGCCGCCGCGCCCGCACCGGCTATGGCCTCGGCGGCGCCCGTGCGGGCGCCGGCCGCCAAGGCGTCGGAGGCGGACGAGCCGAAGCTGCTTGAGCTGCCCAAGGCCGCGCCGCCGTCGAAGGCCGCCGCGCCGTCGGCGACGCCCGAGCCCAAGGCCGCCGCCGCGCCCGCGCCCAAGTCCGCGCCGCCGCCCGAGGCGCCGCCGGCCGCGCCGCCCACGTAGAACCGGGCCTCGGCCTCCAGCGCCTGCTTCAGCCGCCGGTGATAGGCCGTGCGGCTGATCTCTTCCGCGCCGAACTGCTCCAGATGGTCGGTCATGAATTGGGCGTCCAGCAGCCGAAAGCCGCCTGCGATCAGGCGCGCGACCAGGTGGACCAGGGCCACCTTGGAGGCGTCGCGGCGGCGCGAGAACATGCTCTCGCCGAAGAACGCGCCACCCAGCGAGACGCCATAGAGGCCGCCCACCAGCTCGCCGTCCTGCCAGCACTCGACGCTGTGGGCGTGGCCTATCGCCTGGAGCTGGAGGTAGAGGTCCTCGATCGGCTGGTTGATCCAGGTCTCCGTCCGGCCGGGCCCGGCGGCGGCGCATTCCAGAACGACCTGGTGGAAGGCCGTGTCGAGCCGCACCTCGAACGCGTCGCTGCGCACCGTGCGGGCGAGGCGGCGCGAGACGTGGAAACGGTCCAGCGGGATCACGCCCCGCCGCTCGGGGTCGATCAGGAAGACGCGGGCGTCCTCGCGGGCGTCGGCCATGGGGAAGACGCCCCGGGCGTAGCAGTCGAGGAGGTCGGCGGCGTCGAACGCGGACATGCGCGACGTCTAACCTCGCTTGGCCAATGCCCTCAACTCGTCCCCGTGCGACCCGCTGCCATATTTGCAATCCTTCTTAGCAGAGGCCGCAATGCGTGGCTTAGTAGGGCCCCTAACCGCCAGAGCGAGATGCTCATCCAATCTGGTGGCAACTTGCGGCGAACGTTCCGCGCGCGGTTCATTGTGCGCTCGATGCGCGTGCGAAGGTTGCTTGCGCATTGAATTGTCAGCACTTGACCAGTTGGCAGCGACGCCGCGGCTGCTTCAATCTGCTCGTTTGTGTTTCGAACAAACCCCATGAGATGAAGGGCGTTCCTAAGCGCCTCAGGATAGAGCGACGCCAGGCCCGCGGCATCTTGCGACAGGAATCCATCATCGCGGTACTTTGCCTCCCTCAATCTGGTCTGATCAAACCTTAGGTTGGGCGCGCGCCAAATCCTCAGTGTCTCGCTGTAGTGATGCTCAAGATGAAGGTACTCGGCCCGTAAGAGCCTCATGCGATCGCCTCTCAGCCATAGGCGTTTGAGATTCTCACTCATGATAGAATTCACGAGCGCGAACACGCCGGCGACTAGCGCAGCAGCCAGCACGATTGGTATGTCCCAGCCCATAAAAATTGTGTTCGACGGGACGACTGAACTGGCTAGCGGACTAGCTTGGCCACCGACGTCGCTGAAGGTCGAGAAGTGGGCCAGCACCTCCTCTGTTGCCGCGGGCTCGATAAACTCCACGATCATCTGTCCGCACTCGTTTTTTAAGCGCTGAGCGCGGCCCGGGCCTTGGCGTCGGGGTTCTCCGCGACGCGGCACGTCGCGTCGAAGATCATGGTGGGCGCGGTCGTCGCCGTGGCGGCGGGCCAGGCGGCGAGGCCCTTGTGGTTGGGATCGCCCGTGCTGGCGAAGGCCAGCCAGGCGTCGGCCATCTTCGCCGAAAGGGTCCGCGCTTCCGGCGAGCCGGTGGTGGCGTTCAGGCAGCGGTCGACGTTGTCGAAGGCATAGGCCATCTCCGAGCAGTGGAAGGCCCGCGCCCGGCCGTCGAGGACGCCGGAGTTGTAGTCGAAGCGGTAGAGCCAGACCTTGCCGCGTCCCAGGGCCGCCTTGCGCTGGGCCTGGGCGAAGGCGGGCGCGCCGAAGCGGGACGAGACGATGATCGAGGCCACCTCTACCGGCTTCGCCTTCGGGTACGCCGCGCGGTAGGCGTCCCAGGCCGCCTGCGAGACGCCGGCGATGCCCATGGCCATGCCCTTGGCGGCGGCCTCGTCCATGTCCTCGGCGGCGGGATTGCCCAGGCTGGGGGCGAATTCGTTGAGCGTAGCGCCTATGATCATGGGCACGTCGGCCGAGATCTGCGGCGCGCCGGGGCTCCAGGTGGAGAGCGGGATCGCCTGGCCGTCGCTGGTGGGCTGCCAGGTCATGTTGATGCGGTCCTTGGGTCCCTTCGGCATGGCCTTGCCGGCCGCGACGCCAGCGGCCACGAGGTCGGCCGCGGAGACGGTGGCCAGCTTCGAGGCGTCGGTGAGGTTCAGGGCCTTCAGCACCTCGCGGGCCAGGAGCCGCGAGCGGGCCGTGTCGCCGAGGTCGAGCAGCGAGCCGCTCTGGACGATGGCCTTGTGGAACAGGCCCTTGGCCGAGGGCATCGCCATCAGGTTCGAGACCTTCGCCCCGCCGCCCGACTGGCCGAAGATGGTGACGTTGCCGGGGTCGCCGCCGAACGCCGCGATATTGGCCTTCACCCACTCCAGCGCGGCAACGAGGTCGAGCATGCCGGCGTTGGCCGAGAGGCCGTAGCGGTCGCCGCCGAGTTCGGAGAGGTCGAGGAAGCCGAACGGCCCCAGCCGGTGGTTCACCGAGACGAAGACCACGTCGCCGCGGCGGGCCAGCCGCTCGCCGTCGTAGGCGGGAAGCTCCTGCGACGAGCCGGCCTCGTAGCCGCCGCCGTGGATCCAGAACATCACCGGCCGCGCCTTGCCCGAGAGGCCGGGGGTCCAGATGTTAAGGCGCAGGCAGTCCTCACCGGGGAAGCCGTCGTCCCAGTCGTAGATGAAGGCGGTCTCAGGGCTCTGCCAGCCGCCGCGCACCACTTGCGGGCAGCAGGGGCCGTGGGCGAGAGCGGCCTTCACCCCGGTCCAGGGTTTCACGGGCGCGGGCGGCAGGAAGCGGGCCGCGCCGCCGGTGTCGGCGCCGTACGGGATGCCCTTGAACGTGAAGACGCCGTCGCGGACCGCGCCGCGCACCTTGCCGGACCGGGTCTCGACGACGGCTTCCGGCGGCGTGGAGAGCCGGCCTGCGCCGCCCGAGCCGCCCGGCTTGGCGGCGGCCTCGCGCACGCCCGCCGCCGTCATCAGCCCGCCCACGCCCGCAGCGCCCAGTACGCCGCGACGGTCCACGCCGCGTCCGCCCATGGCCGTCTCTCCCCTCGGTGTTTTGCCCAACTGAGCGCCGAACCGGGGAGAAGGCAACCGTTCCGGCGTGGCTGCGCGAACATGACGAAATTCAAATGCGGGCCGAAGGGGGCGGCCACCTCGCGCCGTTATCTCGGCTCCGGTGCGGGGGACGCACACGGAGCATGAGATGAACATTCGCACCCTCTTCCTGGCCGCCGCGGCGGCGGCCGTCGTTTCCGCCCCGGCCGTGGGCCAGGTGACGCGGCCCAAGATCACCCTGGCCCAGGCGGTCGCTGCGGCGGAGAGCCAGTTCCAGGCGCGGGCCTATGACGCCGAGTTCGACATGGACCTGGGCGACATGGTCTACGAGGTGAGCCTGGTGAAGGACGGCAAGCCGATCGAGGTGCTGATCGACGCCAACACGGGCAAGGTCGTGCGCCACTCCAAGCCCATCAAGGCGCGGCTGCCGATCGTGGGCGAACGCCTGAAGGCCGCCCAGACCGCGCCACGGACGCTGACCCAGACCATCGCCATGGTCGAGGAGGCCACCAAGGGCAAGGTCGCCGAGATCGGGCTGGAGCGCCGCGGCGGGCGGCACTACTACGAGGTCGAGCTGGTCGGCGCCCAGGACCGCGACGTGCTGGTCGACGTGCGCACCGGCGCCATCACGCCGCTGATCGGCGACTGACCGGAGCGAGCCCCAGGCATGCATGTGCTGGTCGTGGAAGATGACGAACGGGTCGCAGGCCATGTGGTCAAGGGCCTGAAGGGCGAGGGCTGGCTGGTCGACCACGTGGCCGATGGCCGCCAGGCGCTGTTCCAGGTGGCGGCCGAGACCTACGACGTCATCGTCCTCGACCGCATGCTGCCCAACGTCGACGGGCTGAAGATCCTGCAGACCATGCGCGCCGCCGGCGACTCGACGCCGGTGCTGATCCTCTCGGCGCTAGGCGACGTGGACAACCGGGTGAAGGGCCTAAGGGCCGGCGGCGACGACTACCTGACCAAGCCGTTCGCGTTCTCGGAGCTGCTGGCCCGGGTCGAGGCGCTGAGCCGGCGCAAGGGCGTGGTGCAGGAGACCACCGAGCTCGGCCTCGCCGACCTGCAGATGAACCTGCTCAGCCGCACGGTGACGCGGCGCGGCCAGCCGATCGAGCTGACGACGCGTGAGTTCGCGCTGTTGGAATACCTGCTGCGCAACGCCGGCCGCGTGGTCAGCCGCTCGATGCTGCTGGAAGCGGTCTGGGATTACAACTTCGACCCGCAGACCAACATCATCGACCAGCACGTGAGCCGGCTGCGCGCCAAGATCGACAAGGACTTCGAGCCGCCGCTGCTCCAGACGGTCCGGGGCATGGGCTACAGCCTGCGCGCCGCATGAGCTGGCCCCGCTTCCTGCGCAGCCTCACGCTGCGGCTGACGCTGGTCTACATGGCCCTCTTCTGCGGCTCGGTGGGGCTGATGCTGGGTGTGACGTATGTGGGCGGCGTCTGGCGGCCCCTGCGCCAGGTCGAGGCGCAGATCCGCCGCGACAGCGACGCCCTGGCGGCGACCTATCGCGCCCAGGGACGCGACGCACTGATCCGGGCGCTGGAGCGGCGCGCGGCCGCGGCGACCGCGAAGACCCGCTATCCCTACCATGTGTTGACCGCGCCCGGCGGGGCTGTTGTGGCGGCCAACCTGGTCGACTGGCCGCGGGCGGGCGGACGCGAGTGGCTGCGCTACGAGTTCGGCACCTACGCGACCGGGACCGAGGAGGAGCACGAGGCCGTCGTGCGCGACCTGCCCCTGCCGGGCGGCTATCGCCTGCTGGTGGGCCTGGACACCGAGGACCTGGACGAGCGCGAGGACCTGATCTTCGAGGCCCTGTCCTGGGGCGCGGGCATGAGCGCGGTGCTGAGCGTGCTGGGCGGCCTGGTGATGACGTACGCGGTGTCGCAGCGGCTGGACCGGATCAACCGCGCAGCGCGGGCGGTGATCGCGGGCGACCTGTCGGGCCGGGTGGCGCTGCATGGCAGCGGCGACGACTTCGACCAGCTGTCGGCGACGCTCAACGAGATGCTGGCGCGGATCGAGGGGCTGGTGGCCTCGATCAGCCGGGTGTCGGACAACATCGCCCACGAGCTGCGCACGCCCCTGACGCGCCTGCGCGCCGAGCTGGAGGAGCTGGCCGAGGCCGACGACCCCGGCGACGTCCGCGAGCGCACGGGCGCGGCGCTGGAGGAGGCCCAGCGCCTGCAGTCGATGTTCGAGGCTCTGCTGCGGATCGCGCGGCTCCAGAGCGGGCCGAAGGACGCCTACGGGCCGGTCGACCTGTCGCGGATCCTGGAGGACGCCGTCGAGCTGCATCGGCCGGCGGCCGAGGACCGGCCGCTGGGCTTCATCACCCGCATCGCGCCGGACCTGTCGATCCACGGCGACCGCGACCTGGTGTTCCAGATGGTGAGCAACCTGCTGGACAACGCCATCAAGTTCACGCCGCCGGGCGGGGCGATCTGCCTGGAAGGACGGCCGCAGGACGGGCGGATCGACGTCTCCGTCGCCGACACCGGCCCCGGCGTCCCGCCGGAGGAGCGGGGCCGGGTACTGGAGCGGTTCTATCGCGGCGGGCGGGGCGAGGCGGCTGGGTTCGGCCTGGGCCTGAGCCTGGTGGCCGCGGCGGCCGAGCGGCACGATGCGGAGCTGCGGCTGGACGACGCCGCGCCGGGCCTGAAGGTGACGATCCGCTTCCGGGGTTGATGAGCGGGGCCGGACGTCGCCTTATGCGCCGTCTGGAGGCGCGAACGCCATAGACACCACTGTCCTCATCCTCGAACTCGCCGGCTTCGCCGCCCTGCTGCTGTGGGGCGTGCACATGGTGCAGACCGGCGTGCAGCGCACGTTCGGGCCGAAGCTGCGTCACTTCCTGGCAGGCGCGCTGCGCAACCGCCTTCGCGGCTTCGCGGCCGGGGCGGCCGTGACGGTCGCCGTGCAGAGCAGCACGGCCACGGCCCTGATGCTGACGGCCTTCTCGGCCGGCGGGCTGGTGGAGCTGGCGCCGGCGCTGGCGGTGATGCTAGGCGCCAACGTCGGCTCGTCGCTGGTGGTGCAGGCGCTGTCGTTCGACGTCACCTTACTCGCGCCGGTCCTGGTGCTGGCCGGGGTGACCCTGTTCCGCCGCTGGCAGGACAGGCCGCACGACTTCGGGCGCGTGCTGATCGGCCTGGGCCTTGTGCTGATGTCGCTGCACCAGTTCCTGGCGCTATTGGAGCCGCTGGTGGCGCGGCCGGGGGTGGGCGACGTGCTGCGGGAGCTCGGGGCCTATACGCCGTTGGTGGTGGCCGCCGCGGCGCTACTGACCTGGGCGGCGCATTCCAGCGTGGTCACGGTGCTCCTGGCCATGTCGCTGGCGGCGAAGGGCGTGGTGGGTGTGGAGACGGGCGTGGCGCTGGTGCTGGGCGCGAACCTGGGCTCGGCGATCAATCCGCTGCTGGAGGGCGGCTCGGGCGCCGATCCGGCCAGCCGCCGCCTGCCGCTGGGCAACTTCCTGAACCGGCTGGTGGGGCTGTCGCTGGCGATGATGGCCTTCACGTGGGCCGCGCCCTACGTCGCGCGTCTAGGGCCGGACCCGGGCCGCGCCCTGGCCAACTTCCACACGCTGTTCAACCTGGCGCTGGCGCTGGCCTTCCTGCCGTTCCTGCGGCCCTATGCCGACCTGATCAAGCGGCTGCTGCCCAGCCCCGCGGCCGAGGCCCGGCCGGGTTCGCCGATCTACCTCGATCCGCAGGCGCGGGAGACGCCTTCCGTGGCGCTGGCGCTGGCGACCCGCGAGGCCCTGCGGATGGCCGACACCGTCGAAGGCATGTTGAAGGGCCTGCGCGAGGCGCTGCAGACCGACAAGCGCGGGCCGATCACCACGACGCAGCAGTTGGACGACGTGCTGGACGGGCTGAACAGCGCCATCAAGGGCTACGTCCTGGCCATTCCGCCGGCGCTGCAGCGGCCGGGTGACGTGGAACGGCAGACCGAGGTGCTGACGTTCGCCGTGAACCTCGAGCACGCCGGCGATCTGATCTCGCGCGACCTCCTGAGCGTCGCCGAGCGCAGGCAGAGCCGGGGCGTGTCGTTCTCGCCCGAGGGCGAGGCCGAGCTGGTGCGGCTGGTCGACCGGTTGATCGCCAACGTCCGGCTGGCCGCCTCGCTGTTCCTGAACCGCGACCCCGCCACCGCGCGGGTGCTGGTGGCCGAGAAGGAAGCGTTCCGCGAGATCGAGGCCGAGGGCGTGGCGGCGCACTTCGAGCGGCTGCGCGCCGGTAACGCCCGCACCGTGGAGACCAGCTCGCTGCACCTGGACGCCCTGCGCGACCTGAAACGGATCAACTCGCACCTCGTGGAGGCTGCGGCCTATCCGATCCTACGCACCGGCGGCGAGCTGCTGCCTAGCAGGCTGAAGAGCACCGGCTAACTAGCTGTTCTGGCTCGCCATCCAGCGTTCGAGCCAGTGGATGTTGTAGTCGCCGTTCAGGATGTCCTCCTGCTGGAGCAGTTCCTGGAACAGCGGGATGTTGGTGTCGATGCCGCCGACGACGATCTCGCCCAGGCAGCGGTTCAGCCGGGCGATGCACTCCTGGCGGTCTCGGCCGTGGACGATGAGCTTGCCCACCAGGCTGTCGTAGTAGGGCGGGATCGAATAGCCGGCGTAGAGGGCGCTATCCATACGCACGCCCAGGCCGCCGGGGGCGTGGTAGTCGCTGACCAGGCCCGGCGAGGGGGCGAAGGTCTTCGGGTTCTCGGCATTGACCCGGCATTCGATGGCGTGGCCTTCGAACACGATGTCGGACTGCTTGAAGCTGAGCGGCAGGCCGGCGGCGATGCGGATCTGCTCGCGCACCAGGTCGATGCCGGTGATGGCCTCGGTGACCGGATGCTCGACCTGCAGGCGGGTGTTCATCTCGATGAAGAAGAACTCGCCGTTCTCGTACAGGAACTCGATGGTGCCGACGCCCAGGTAGCCGATCGCCTTCACGGCATCGACGACGACCTTGCCGATCTTGGCGCGGGCCTCGGCGTCGATGACGGGCGAGGGGGCCTCTTCCAGGACCTTCTGGTGGCGGCGCTGGAGCGAGCAGTCGCGTTCGCCGAGATGGCAGACGTTGCCGAAGCTGTCGGCGATGACCTGCAGCTCGATATGGCGCGGGGTCTGGAGGTAGCGCTCCATGTAGACCGCGTCGTCGCCGAAGGCCGCCTTGGCTTCCGAGCGGGCGGTCTGGACCGCCTCGATCAGGTCGTCCTCGGTCTTGGCCACCTTCATGCCGCGGCCGCCGCCGCCTGCCGCCGCCTTGATGAGGACCGGGAAGCCGATCTCCTTGGCGGCCGCGATGGCCTCTTCCTCGGTGGTGATGGCGCCGTCCGAGCCGGGCACCACGGGGATGCCGGCTTCCTTCACCGCCTGCTTGGCGGTGATCTTGTCGCCCATCATGCGGATGTGCTCGGCCTTGGGGCCGATGAAGGTGAAGCCGTGGGCCGTGACGATCTCGGCGAAGCGGGCGTTCTCGGAGAGGAAGCCGTAGCCGGGGTGGACGGCCTGGGCCCCGGTGATCTCGCAGGCCGCGATGATCGCCGGGATGTGCAGGTAGCTCTTGGCCGCGGGCGGAGGTCCAATGCACACGGACTCGTCTGCAAGCCTGACCCACATGGCGGACGAATCCGCCTCGGAGTGCACGGCGACAGTGGAGATGCCCATCTCCTTGCACGCCCGGTGGACGCGCAGCGCGATCTCGCCCCGGTTGGCGATCAGGATCTTGTCGAACATGGCCCTACTCGATGATGGCCAGGGGTTCACCGAACTCCACGGGCTGGGCGTCCTCGACCAGGATCTCGACGATCTTGCCGGCACGCGGCGCGGGGATCGGGTTCATGGTCTTCATGGCCTCGACGATGAACAGCGTCTGGCCGGCCTCGACCGTGTCGCCGACCTTCACGAAGGACGGCGAGCCGGGGTTGGGCTGCAGGTAGATGGTGCCGACCATCGGCGACTTCACCTCGTCGCCGGCGGCGCGGGCCGGGGCAGCCGGCGGGGCGGCGGCAGCGGCGGTCGCAGGCGCGGCGGCCGACGCAGGGGCCGCGGCGACCGGAGCCGGCGCGGGCGCATAGTGGACGGCCGCCGGGGCGGCGCCGACGGTCTTGGCGACGCGGATCTTCAGCGCGCCCTGTTCGACCTCGATCTCGGTCAGTCCGGTCTCGGTGAGGATGTCCGCCAGCTTGCGCACGAGGCGTGCGTCGAACGGATCGGCGGGCGCCTTCGAAGAGGTCGGCATGGAAACGGCCCTTATCTTTCGCAGTGTCTAGCGGGCGAGGCCCGCGGCGGCCTCGACGGCCAGTTCATAGCTCCTGGCCCCGAAGCCGGAGACCAGTCCGGTGGCGGCCAGCGACACGTAGGTTTCCCTACGGAACGCCTCGCGCGCGGCGGGGTTCGAGAGGTGGCACTCGACGATGGGGATGGACAGCATCTTCAGCGCGTCGAGGATGGCGATCGAGGTGTGGCCGTAGGCGGCCGGATTGAGCACGACCGCCGAGGCGGCTTCGCGCGCTTCCTGGATCCAGTCGACGAGCTGGCCCTCGTGGTTGGACTGCCGGCACACGACCTCATAGCCCAGGGACTTCGCACGCGCCTCACAGAGGCGGTGGACGTCTTCCAGGGTCTGATGGCCATAAATCTCCGGCTCGCGGGTCCCCAGGAGGTTGAGGTTGGGGCCGCTGAGCACATAGATCGGTTTCGGCATCGAGCTCCGCCGTCGATTCCGGGACCTTGTACCGGGGGATGGCGAGGGCGACAAGCAAAGGCGCCTGCCCGCATGGCGGAGATTCCGGATTCCGAGCGTCGGCTCCTCGTGGCGTTGGCCTGCATGGCGGCGCAGTATCTCGACCGAGGCGGCGAGCTGGACAGCCTGTCGATGAGCGCGGGGGAGCGTGCCATCGAGGAGTTGGCGCGCTATGGGCTTGTGAATGCGGGCGGCAGCCGTCGAACCGCGGTCTGGACGGACGCGGGCCGCCGCTTCCTGGAACTGAACTGAGGCCAAGGTTGCAACTGACCATCAACGGAGAGACCCGCGGGTTTTCGGGCGTCGCCGACGTGGCGGGGCTGGTGGCGGCGCTCGGCCTCGACACGCGCAAGGTGGCGGTGGAACGCAACCTGGAGATCGTGCCGCGGTCGGCCTATGGGAAGACCCCGATCGCCGACGGCGACCGGATCGAGATCGTGGCTTTTGTCGGAGGCGGCTGAGATGGACGGGTCCACACACACCGAGGACACCTGGTCGGTCGCCGGCCGGACGTTCAAGTCGCGGCTGATCGTCGGCACCGGCAAGTACAAGGACTACGCCCAGAACGCCGCCGCCGCCGAGGCCGCGGGCGCGGAGATCGTCACCGTGGCGCTGCGCCGGGTGAACCTGAGCGATCCGAACCAGCCGATGCTGGCCGACTATGTGAAGCCGGAGCGGTTCACCTATCTGCCCAACACGGCGGGCTGTTTCACCGGCGAAGACGCCGTGCGGACCCTGCGGCTGGCGCGCGAGGCGGGCGGCTGGGACCTGGTGAAGCTGGAGGTGCTGTCGAACACGCCGCACCTTTTGCCCGACATGGAAGAGACGCTGCGTGCGCTGAAGCTGCTGATCGCCGATGGCTTCCAGGTGATGGTCTACTGCTCGGACGACCCGGTCTATGCGAAGAAGCTGGAAGACGCCGGCGCGGCGGCGATCATGCCGGCGGCGGCGCCGATCGGCTCGGGCCGCGGCATCCAGAACCTGCTGAACCTGGGCCTGATCATCGAGCAGACGAAGGCGCCGGTGCTGGTGGACGCCGGCGTGGGCACGGCGTCGGACGCCGTGGTGGCCATGGAGCTGGGCTGCGACGCGGTGCTGATGAACACCGCCATCGCCGAGGCCAAGGACCCCATCCGCATGGCCCGCGCCATGAAGCACGCGGTGATCGCCGGTCGCGAGGCCTACCTGGCCGGCCGGATGGGCAAGCGGATGTATGCCGACCCGTCGTCGCCGTTGTCGGGGCTGATCTGAGGCGTCCACACGTCGCGCGGCTGGCGCGGCTTTTTTTGAACCACGAACGACACGAACCACACGAACGTGCGGCCGCTCGGCCGCTGATGGCTGGGCTCCGTTCGTGGGGTTCGTGGTCAGTCTATCGGCGCTGGCGCGCCATCGCGGCTGGAAGCGGGCGAGGACGGGCTTCAGGCGGAGCTGCGCCAGAGGGAGGTCTTGGGGACCGCCGGTTTTGAGGCCGGGAGGGCGGGCGGCGCGAAGGCGGCCGCACCCAAGAGCGTGGAGCGTCGGCTTCGGATCTCTGGTGGGGCTTCCACCACCTGATGGGGCGGCGCCAGGACCCCGGCCTTCACCAGGATCGGATCGGCGGCGATGTCGCGGCGGATGCCGGCCATGGCGGCTTCCAGCGTTTCGTGCAGGACCCCGCTGTCGAGGTCTTCGGCGTCGAGCAGGGCGTCGATCTCGTCCAGCGCCTCGTCGCTGTCGTTGCGCTCGTATTCGTTCCAGTCCGCCCGCTCGGGCCGCTCGCGTGGCGGCGTCGGCGCCGATTGCGCCGGCGGGGGAGATGGCGGGCGGGCGGCGTCCTCGCGGCGGGCCTCGCGCCTCAGTCGAAACTCGAGGACCATCGCCAGGCGCACGGCGCGCGACACGCGGTGATAGGCGAGGCCGATCTGGGCCTGGATCTGGACGTCCTCGGTCTGGAGCATGGCCGCGCTCAGCCGGCGCACCATGACCATGCCGGTCTCCGCCAGCTCCGCCAGCACGCGGCCATGCCGCTCGCACATGTCACCGTCGATGGACATGGCAAGTAGTGAAACATGGTGGTGCGTCAGAAGCGGACGTACATTGGTGAGGGTTCTGTATGGGGAGGTGAGGATTGCTTGCGACCCGTTGCGGACCCTTGCTTCTCGGGCCAGCTTTGCCGGATGATCCGTCAACTCTGTGCGCTCGTGGTCGTCGGCGCTCTGGCCTCTGCATGCGGGAGAGAGCCTGCCGCTACCGAGCAGCGGCAGATTGCGGCTCCTGCGTCGTCTTGGGTCCCACCGGAGACATGTCTACCCCAAGCCTCCACATCCCTCGCCGACCTAGATCGGAAGACGGACGACGAACTCCGCAGGCTCGCTGACCACTACTTCAGTTGCGTGGATGATCAGCGGCTCTCGGCGAAGGGCGCACTCGCATCACTTGAAGTCCTAGCTCGCCGAGGGGACGCCAGGTCGGCTGGGGGGCTGGCCGCGATCTACAAGTACAAGCCCCAACCGGACCGGGTTCGCTCTGTGCAGTGGGCGAAGGAAGCCGCGCGGCTCGGCGATCCGCGTGGCGAGCAGATCCTGAAGGAGTGGCGTGCAGATGACACGGGTCCGCCACCCCCGGCCTCAAGGAGCGTTTGCGTCTCACCCCAAGGTCAAGTCCGTGAAGCGCGAGGCGGGAAGTGCGCCTGAACGTCCGCAACCCACCCCTCGCGGACGTTCGCTCGTTCTGCTTCAAGGCAATGTGCTCATCCTCAGCGAGGCGTCGCGGGTGGCGGAGGCTGCTACCCTGTAACGGGCGCTGAAACCGTTCCGTACTGCGATGGAATGGCGATGCCGAGCATGACGACCCCAACGTTCGGGGAGAGGTCCGCTAGGTCATGCGCCAGTTCGGGTTCGCCGCGCTTTGTCTTGTGGGCGCGGGCTTGTCCTGTGCGCCGGCGCATGCCGCGGAGGACGAGACCATCGCCACCGCCGACACCGGCGTGTCGGAAGTGGTGGTCTTCGGCCGGGGCGAGGCCAAGATCGGCATCGCCCATGCCGCCAGCGAGGGCACGATCGCGGGCTCGGACATGCTGGTGCGGCCGCTGCTGAAGACGGCGGAACTGCTTGAGGCGGTGCCGGGGCTGATCGCGGCCCAGCATTCGGGCTCGGGCAAGGCCAACCAGTACTTCCTCCGCGGCTTCAACCTGGACCACGGTTCGGACTTCACGACCTACGTGGACGACGTGCAGATGAACTTCCGCACGCATGGCCATGGCCAGGGCTATCTTGATCTCAACGGCCTGATCCCCGAGGTGATCACCCGCGAGGATTTCCGCAAAGGTCCGTACCGGGCCGACGGCGGGGACTTCGCGCTGGCGGGCGCCTCCTACATGACCACCATCGACGGCTACGACCGAGCCTGGGCAGCGGCCGAGGGCGGCTCCTATGGCTATGCGCGGCTGGCGGCCGGCGGGACGGTCGAGGACGCCGGCGGCGGGCGGCTGACCCTGGTCGGCGAGGGGAGGATCTACGACGGGCCGTGGCAGGAGGCCGAGCACCTGCGCCACTACGCGGCCTTCGCGAAATACACGCGCGACACCCCGGTCGGCCTCCTTGAGCTGAGCGGCCACGGCTATCGCGGGACCTGGCGGCCGACCGAGCAAATCCCCGAGCGGATCGTCGGCTCGACGGTCTGCCCTGACGTGTTCTGCTCGCCCGATCCGACGGCGACGGGCGAGACGACCCGCTTCGTGGCGAACGGCAGGCTGAGCGGCCCGGGCTGGAAGGGCAACGTCTACGGCCAGATCTACGATTGGAACATGTACTCCAACCCGACCTACGCGAACGCAGACGGGACCAGCGCGCAGATCCACCAGTTCGACCGGCGCTGGATCGTGGGCCTTAGGGCTGAGAGGACCTGGGATATCTCGCCCGACCTGGCGTTCAGGGCGGGAACCGAGAACCGGTACGACCAGATGGGCAAGGTGGGCGTCCAGCAGACGGACGACCGGGTGTTCGTCAGTTCGTTCGGCCTCTATCGCGTGAAGGAGGCCTCGGCCTCGGCGTTCGGCGAGGTGACCTGGAAGCCACTGGACGGCCTGCGGATCATCGGTGGCCTGCGAGGCGACTACTACCACGCCGACGTGGAGGCCAAGGACGCGGCGGCGGCGACCGTGGGCGTCGGCAAGGCCAGCGACGGCGCGATCTCTCCGAAGGTCGACGTGGCCTACGCGCTGAACGACCACGTCGAGCTCTATGCCGACTGGGGCCGCGGGTTCCACTCGAACGACGTGCGCGGCCATTTCACGACGACGCCGGCGCCGATCCTGGTGAAGGGGACGGGAAAGGAGCTGGGCGCGCGGCTCCAAGCTAGGACCTTCACCCTGACCACGACCTACTGGTGGCTGAACGTCGGCAGCGAGTTGCGCTTCGTGGGCGACTCGAACGCCGTGGAGCCCACAGGGGCCAGCAGGCGGCACGGCTATGAGTTGGTCGCGTTCTGGCGGCCCCTGCCGTGGCTGGCCATCGACGGCAATTACACCGGCAGCCATGCCCGCTATGACAACGGCGACCACATCCCGAACGCCTTCGAGAACTCGGCGGCGGTCGGGATTTCAGCCGTGACCGACGAGTGGCAGGCCAGCATCCGCCTGCGCCACCTCGGCCCGTCGCCGTTGGTCGAGGACAACTCGGTGCGCGACAAGGGCTCGACCGTCGTGAACCTGCGCGCGGCGCGGAAGTTCGAGAACGTCGAGGTCTACGGCGACCTGCTGAACATCTTCAACAGCCGCGACAAGGACATCGCCTACTACTACGAAGCCTACGTCCCGGCCTTCGACGCCGCGCCCGAGGAGGGGCGGATGAGCCGGGTGGTCGAACCGCGCACAGTGCGGGTGGGGGCGACGTATCGGTTCTAGCCTCGGCGACGGAGGGATTCTCATGGCGGCAGGGCAGGCGATCACGCTGCGGCTGTGGATCCCCGACCCCGTGCCGGGTGTGGCCTACAGCCTGCAGAACAAGAAGAGCGATCCTGTCGACCCGGTCACGGCCGGCGACGGCCCGCTTTCGTTGGATGTCCCGGTGCGGGTGGCGCCGGGGCGGCGGTTCCTCGGCGAGTTCGTCCGCAGCGAGGGGCCGCAGCGGCGCTTCGTCTACATCGCGATCGGCGGCCAGGCGGGACAACACGAGTGCGAGTGGAGCCGGCGCGCGAAGGTCGACATCCACGTGCTGCCGGCGGACCTGGTCGAGGCGGCCCTGGGGGGCAAGGTGCTGGAGGCGGAGCTTCCGGGACGGGACAAGGACGGCGGGCCGGCCTGTGCGACGCTTCGGCCGTTGGCCGGATGGCGCGTGGCGTCGTGACGAGACGCGGCCGCTCGGTTTCGTAACGGCCGCTGAAACCGTTCCGTACTCGCGAGGCGGCGAGGGGCGGAGGACATTCCCGTCACGTCGCGGCCGGTCCCCCAAGGCCCCCGCGGCGCAGCCTTCCGGGTTTCGGCGTCGCCCGCGCCGGAGCCTCGGGAATTCGCGGGCGGCCTCGCCTCCAACGCGGCCGCCCGCCATTTTTTCCCCGCCTCAGCGGGCCATGTTCAGCACCTGGACCTGGGTGAACTCCTTCAGGCCTTCCTCGCCGAGCTCGGAGCCGATGCCCGAGAACTTGGCGCCGCCGAAGGGCAGGTGGGGCTGCAGGTCGGCGTGCTTGTTCACCCACACCGAGCCGGACTCCATGCTCTCGGCCAGCGCCCAGGCCTTCTCGCTGTCCTTGGCCCAGATCGAGCCGCCCAGACCGTATTCCGAGGCGTTGGCGCGGCGCACGGCGTCGCGCGGGTCGGAGTACTTGATCACCGGCATGACGGGCCCGAACTGCTCCTCGTCCACCAGCATCGCGCCCTCGGCGATGTCGCGGACCACGGTGGGCTCGATGAAGTAGCCCTTGTCGCCCTTGCGGCCGCCGCCGGCGATGACCTTGCCGTCCTTCTTGGCGCTCTCGATGAAGCCCAGCACCTTCTCGAACTGCTGCTTGTTCTGCAGCGGGCCCATCTGGGTGCCCTGTTCCAGCCCGTCGCCGACCACCATGTTCTTCGCCAGCGTCGCGAACTCATCGCACATCGCGTCGTAGATGCTTTCGTGGACGTAGATCCGCTTGGCCGCGATGCAGACCTGGCCGGCGTTCTGCATGGCTGCGCCGAACACCTTGGGCGCCGTCTCCGCCACGTTCACGTCGTCCAGCACGATCAGGGCGTCGTTGCCGCCCAGCTCCAGCGAGATGCGCTTCAGGGCGTCGGCGGCGCTGGCCATCACCTTCTTTCCGGTCTCGGTGGAGCCGGTGAAGCTGATCTTGCGCACGCCCGGGTGCTTGGTGAGCTCGCCGCCCAGGTCGTTGGCGTCGGCGATGATGTTCACCACGCCGGCCGGCACGATGTCCTTGATGATCTCGCCCAGCTTCAGCGCCGTCAGCGGCGTGGTCGGCGCGGGCTTCACGATAACCGTGTTCCCGGCCAGCAGCGCCGCCGGCACCTTGAAGGCCATCAGTATCATCGGGAAGTTCCACGGGATGATGCAGCCCACCACGCCCAGCGGCTTGCGGCGCACCTCGATGCGGCTGGTGGCGTCGTCGGCCACCACGCGCGGGTTCAGGTCGAGGCTGGCGAAGTAGCGGAAGAAGGCCGAGGCGCCGAAGACCTCGCCGGTGGCGTCCTGCAGCGGCTTGCCCTGTTCCTGGGTCAGCAGGCGGGCGAGCTCGCCGATATTGGCCTGGATGGCGTCGGCGATGGCCACCAGCACCTTGCGGCGCTCGTCGATCGGTTGGGCGCTCCAGGCGGGGAAGGCGGCGTTGGCGGCCGCGACGGCCTTGTCGAGCTGGGCCTTCGAGGCCCGCGCACAGGTGGCGACCACCTCCTCACTCGCGGGATTGACGACGTCCAGGGTGGCGTCGCCCTCGACCAGGGCGCCGTTGATGAGCAGCTTGTATTCGGACATGGGATCCTCCCGCGGGTGCTGGGGGAGGCACGCAACGCCCTTTACCCTGCGGCGGTCAAGCCGCCGCGCGAACCCGCTCCTCGTCGGCCGTGGGGGAGACGCCGACGGCCTGCAGCATGCGGTGGCGGTCGGTATTTCCCAGCACCGGATAGAGGTCGGCGTTGGCGGCCTTCCCGCGCGCCCACACCCGGACGATCTTGGCCAGGTTACGCGGCCGCTTCAGCCAGGCCTGGGGATGCTCCAGCATGTGGAAACCCTTCAGGAAGGCGCGCAGCAGCTCGACGTCGTCGCGGATCGCGATGGCCACGCCGTCCTCGAGGAAGCTCTTCAGCATCTTGGCGCGCAGTGTCGGCGGCCTGGGCGGCAGGAGCGCGGCGCGGGCCCGGCGGATCGCGGACTGATCGGCCTTGCGCATGACGTCGTAGTAGGGCCGCAGCTCCCGCTCGAGGCCGGCGCGATAGAGGATCAGGCGGGCCGCAGGGTCGGCGCTCGCCTCCAGCGCGTCCTTCAGCAGGTGTGCGCTGACCGCGGCGAATGAGCAGCCGCGGCCGTAGAGCGGATTGGTGCGGACCACGCAGTCGCCCACCGGGAAGAAGCCCAGCGCCACCGGGCGGCTGTCGGGCGCCAGCTCGCGCCAGCGGCTCTCCAGTTGCCCCATGCCGAACACGCGGCTGGCGGCCTCGGTGCGCTCGGGGTCGATCCAGGGGACCAGGCCGGGCAGCTCGCGGCAGACGCCGTCGAAGACCTCGGGGTCGACGATGGCCTTGCGCATCTCCTCCTCGACCTCGGGCACGCAGAGGGTGATGGAGAAGCAGCCGTTGTCGCCCGGGAACACGCCGAACTTCAGGAAGCCCAGGTCGCCGGTGGTCGAGCCCATGCCCCGCGGGGGCTCCTCCTGGCCCGGCCGCAGGCGGTAGTGGCGGGTGAAGTAGATGACGCCGCAGGGCTCGGAGCTCTCTGGGATGGTGACGCCGGCGGCGGCCAGCCACTCGGGCGCCTGGGACGTGCGGCCTTGGGCGTCGACCACGAGGTCGGCCAAGAGCGTGGTCCCGTCCTCCAGTTCGACGCCGGTGACGCGAGGCGGCGAGCCGGCTTCGATCGTGAGGGCCTTCACGAAGGTCTGCGGGCGCATGGTCACGCCGGCCAGGCCCTCGGCGTAACGGCGCATCACCAGTTCCAGCGTGGTGCGGCGGCTGGTGAGGATGGCGAGGTCGCGGTCGATGGGAGCGGGAACGTACTTCGTCTTGTGCGCGGCCGTGAGGCCGCCCTCGAAGCCCAGCTCGCGGACGCCGGCCTCGTGCAGCGCGTCCAGCAGCGCCGGATGGCGGTCGCGGACCAGGGTGCGCAGGCGGGCCAGGAAGGCGTGGCTGTGGCGCAGGTGGCCGACGCCGCGGCGCTGCCAGTCCTGGAAGGCCACGTCCGGGCCGCCGGGCGGGGGCGGCGGATCGCGGTCGAGCACCGTCACCTCGCGGTCCGGACCTGCCAGAGCCATGGCGCTCCAGAGGCCTGCCATGCCCGCGCCGATCACGATCACCTTCTCGACCATGCCGTTCCCCGTTGAAAGTCCAGAGAACGGCACTCTAGCAGAGGCGCGCCTTTACGTCGGGGAGCCCGAGGGGCGCTTCATCTCGCCGGACTTCACCTTGGCGAGCGCGGCGCGGACCGAGGCGATGTCGGCGCCGGGAATCACATAGTCGCCGACCACGAAGGCCGGTGTGCCCTGCAGGCCGAGCGCCCCGGCCAGCAGGCGGACTTCCTGGAGTTGCTGGGCGATGGCCGGATCGGCGGCGGCCTTGCGCACCGCGGCCGGGTCGAGGCCCGCCTCGGCGAGGTGGCGGTCCAGCGCCGCCTCGTCCAGGCCCTTGTCGGCCATCCACGCCTTGTAGAGCTCGACGCCCTTCTGCTTGCCCTGCGGCGTCAGCGCCATCTTGGCGGCGGTGTCCGAGACCTCGCCGAAGATCGGGAACTCCTTGAAGACGAAGCGGACGTCCGGGTTCTCCTGGATCAACTTCACCACCTCGGGGGCCACGACCTTGCAGTAGCCGCAGCGGTAGTCGAAGAACTCGACGACGGTGAACTCGCCCTTGGGGTTGATCACCAGGTCGCGCGGGTCGCGCTCGAGCTGCTGGCGGTACTTCTGGACCGTGCCGGCCTGGGCCTTGGCCTGTTCCAGCATCTGCTTCTGGCGCAGCTTGACCACGGCCTCCTCGATCACCTCGGGGTGTTCGAGGAGATAGGCGCGGACCTTGGCGCCGAAGGCCGGATCGGCCTCGGCGGGCTTGTTGCAGGCGGATAGCGCGAGGGCGGCCGTCAGTACGGCGGCGAGGGGGAGGGCAGGCTTCATCGGATCTCGATAGGTGAGGCGGCTCAACGCGTATTGCCGCCGACCGAGCCCTCGCGGGCCAGTTCGCGCAGGTCTTCGCGGGTGGGTTCGGCGACGAGCACGATGTCGGTGGCGCGGCGCCATTCGGGCGTGTTGCGGGTCAGCATCTCGCGGGCGCGCATGGCGAAGACGCGGGCCTGGCGCTTGTCGCCGACGTTGAAGTTGTATTCGGCGGTGGCGAGACGCGCGAGGCCGTCTTCGCCCAGCTTGTCGTAGCCCTCGGCCAGGATGCGCCAAGCGACGGCGTTGTCTTCTTCCTGGGTCAGGGCCTTCTTCAGCTCGACGACGCCCTCGGCCACCTTCTTCTTGTCGTCCAGGGCGATCAGGGTCTGGCCCAGGTTGACGCGCAGCAGCGGCGCCTGGGGCTTCAGCTCGACCGACTTGCGCTGCGGGGCCTCAGCCTCGTCGGTCCGGCCGAACTCGAAGAGAATCTGGCCCTTCAGCTCCCAGAGGTAGGGGTTGCCGGGCTGGTCCTGCAGCATGGCGTCGATCAGCTTCAGGGCCCGGTCGGGCTCCTTGAGCTGGTAGTAGGCGATGGCGCGGGCGTAGCGCGACGGGAAGTCGGTGGCCTTCTCGTCGTACTTGGTGATCGCCACCTGCGGATTGAGGAAGCCGTCCAGCTTGGCCTTCATGACCGCGTGCTCGGCCATGGCCTCGGGGCTGTCCTTCTTGTTGTAGTTCGGCTGGGTCTCGACCTTGCGGCGCAGGCTTTCGATCCGGTCGGACGAGATCGGGTGGCTGCGGAAATAGGCGTAACGGCGCGCCTCGTCGAAGACCTCCTGGTAGCGGAAGTTGTCGAAGAAATCGGCCAGGCCCTTGCCCGAGAGCCCGGCCTTGTCGAGCAGCGTGGCGCCCGCCTGGTCGGCGCGGCTTTCCTGCTCGCGGCTGTAGCCCAGGGCGCCGATGGTGCCGAAATAGCTGGCGCTGCCGGCCAGGCCCGCGGCGGCCTCGGGCGCGCCCGCGATGGCGGCCAGGACGCCCAGCCCCATGGTCAGCAGGAACGGCCGCATGCCGGCCTGCTGCATGTCACCCGAGCGGGCGCTGTGGCCGGCGGCCAAGTGGCCGACTTCGTGGGCGATGACGCCCTGCAGCTCGTTGGGGTCGTCGGATTCGAGGATCAGGCCGGTGTTGAAGCCCATCACCCGCGGCGCGGCGAAGGCGTTCAGCTCCTTGTCGCCGACGATGATGATCTCGACGTTCTTGGGGTCGATGCCGGCGGCCTTCAGGATCGGCTCGGAGTCCTTCATCAGGATCTCCTCGATCTCGGTGTCGCGGATCAGCGACTGGGCCGAGGCCGGAGCCGCGCTGAGCGCCAGGGCCGCCGAGGCGGCTGCCGTCAGCGCGAGGCGCGAAACCGAGCGGAAAGGGGAGTTCATGCTCGACACTCTGTTAGTCGCCCGACACCCCCAGCCGGTCGGATGCTAGCTCTGTCCCGCCAAAGTTGGAAACGGCTTTGGCGGGACAGGGGCATCACATGGCTATGGCCTAACCGCGGCGCCACCAGCCGCGGCGCGGCTTTTCGGCGGGACCCGAGATCTCGTTCGGATCGGGTTCGCGCGGTGCGGCGACGGCGGGCTCGGGCTCGGGCTCGGGTTCCGGCGCGGGCTGCGGCGGAGCGGCGGCCACGACGGGCTCGGGCGCGACGGCCTCGGCGGCGGCCGCGGCCGGGGCGGCCTTGCGGCTGCGCGATCGCTTCGGCTTGGCCGGGGCCTCCTCGGCCGCGGGGGCCTCGGCGGCGACCGGTTCGGGCTCAGGCTCGGGCGGCGGGGCGACGGCCTCCACCGACGCCGGAGCCGCCTCGACCGGCGTGTCGACCTCGGCCTCGCCGCGTCCACGGCCGCGTCCGCGGGCCCGGCGCGAGCGCTTGGGCTTCTCTTCCGCTTCCGGCAGCTCGACCCAGATGTCCTCCTCGACGCCGCTGTTGCGGGCGGCCGCAGGAGCGCGAGCGGGCGCAGGCGCTTCCGCCCTGGGCTCGGGCGCGGCCTCGGCGGCAGGAGCCGACGCGGGCGCGATCTTCAGGTCTTCCGCCGGGTCGTACCAGACGAACGGGTCGTCGCCGTACGGCACCCACGGGCGCACCCACGAGAACGAATCGTGCGGACGGAAGTCCTCGCGCATCCGGCGACCGCCGCGGCGGCCCCGGCGGCGGCGGCGGCCGTCGCGATCCTCGTCGCTCTCGGCGCGAGCGGGACGCGGCTCGCGCTCGCCCCGCGGCTCGGCCGAACGTTCGGGACGCTCGGGACGATCGCCGCGCTCATCGCCGCGGCGGCCCCGCCGGCGGCGACGGCCGCGGCCACGGCGGCCGCCTTCGTCGTCGTCGCGGTCCTCGCGCGTGTTGCGGGCGTGCGCCTCGTCGTCGTCGGTGTCCTCGCGCTCGAGGGCGTCCTCGTCTTCCTCGTCCTCTTCCTCGTCTTCGAACGCCTCGTCGTCGAAGTCGTCGTCCTCGGCGACCGGCTCGTAGGCCGGGGCGGCGATCGCCAGGGCCTGGGCGTGCTCGGGGCTGGTCTCCATCGAAGTGCGTTCGATGGCGTGGTCGGCGTGCGCCATCTCGTCCTCGATGACCACGGTCACGAAGAGGCCGAACGCCTGGTGGAGCCGCGCCAGGTGGGCGCGCTTCTCGTTGAGGATGTAGAGGCCGACGGCGCGCGGCACGCGCAGGGTGGCTTCGCCGCCGCCCTTCAGGGCCTCGATCTCCAGCGCCCGTAGCGAGGCGAGGGCCGAGGACTCCACCGAGCGCACCCGGCCGGTGCCCTGGCAGTGCTCGCAGACGTGGGTCGTGCCCTCCAGCACGCCGGTGCGGCGGCGCTGGCGGCTGATCTCCATGAGGCCGAACGGGCTGATCTTGCCCATCTGGACGCGGGCGCGGTCGTCCTTGAGCGCGTCCTTCAGCTTCTTCTCGACGGCCCGGTTGTTCTTCGACTCATCCATGTCGATGAAGTCGATGACGATCAGGCCGGCCAGGTCGCGCAGGCGCAGCTGGCGGCAAGCTTCCTCGGCGGCCTCCAGGTTGGTCTTGAGCGCCGTGGCCTCGATGTTCCGCTCACGCGTCGAGCGCCCCGAGTTCACGTCGATGGCGACCAGCGCCTCGGTCTGGTTGATCACCAGGTAGCCGCCGCTGCGCAGCGGAACCACCGGCGTGTAGATCTGGCTGAGGTGGTCCTCGACCCGGTGCTTCACAAACAGCGGCATCGGCTCGCGGTACGGCTGCACCTTCTTCGCCTGGCTGGGCATCAGCATCCGCATGAAGTCGCGGGCTTCCTTGTAGGAGGCCTCGCCCTCGACCCAGACCTCGTCGATGTCCTTGTCGTAGAGGTCGCGGATGGTGCGCTTCACGAGGTCTTCTTCCTCGTAGATCAGCGCCGGCGCGATCGAGTGCAGCGTCGTCTCGCGGATGTTTTCCCAGAGGCGCAGCAGATAGTCGTAGTCGCGCTTGATCTCGGCCTTGGTGCGCTTGGCGCCGGCCGTGCGCACGATCAGCCCCATGCCCTGCGGCACTTCCAGGCTGGAGACGACGCTCTTCAGGCGCTTGCGATCGGTGGCCGTGGTGATCTTGCGCGAGATGCCGCCGCCCCGGGCGGTGTTGGGCATCAGCACGCCGTAGCGGCCGGCCAGCGACAGATAGGTGGTGAGCGCCGCGCCCTTGTTGCCGCGCTCTTCCTTGACGACCTGGACCAGCATGATCTGCCGGCGGCGGATCACTTCCTGGATCTTGTAGCGGCGCATCAGCCGGCGGCGGCGGCGCGCCAGCTCTTCTTCCATGACGTCGTCGTCATCGTCCGAACCGATGGCGTCGGCCTCGTCCTCGTCGTCGCCGTGACCCTCGGCGTCGCCGCCGTTCGAGCGGCGGCCGCGAGCGGGACGCTCGTCGTCCTCATGGTCCTCCGCTTCCTCGCGCAGCAGCGCTTCCCGGTCCGCGAGCGGGATCTGGTAGTAGTCGGGGTGGATTTCGTTGAAGGCCAGGAAGCCATGGCGGTTGCCGCCGTATTCGACGAAGGCCGCCTGCAGGGACGGCTCAACGCGCGTCACCTTGGCGAGGTAGATGTTCCCCCGAAGCTGTTTCCTGTTCTGGCTCTCGAAATCGAACTCTTCAACGCGGTTCCCGTCGACGACCACCACACGCGTCTCTTCCGCGTGGGCTGCGTCGATCAACATAGTCTTGGGCATTAGTCTCTCCGCGGCGCGCGGGGGCTACGTGGCCCGGGCGCTGCCTGCAAATGGGACGAGCGCGCGCGTGACCCGCCGACACGCCGGAAACGGCGGTTCGGGAGGCCTTGGGGCCAGATGTGGCTCGAGCTGCGCAGCTCATCGGGTGTGTTCCTAGGCGCATCCCGAAGGAGGCGGATCGGATGATGCGTCGCCACCGAATACACGGTCGAAGCCGACGCTGGCTTGGTTTTGTCGCGTGGCGTTCGGGCCCGGATCGGGCGCACCGGCGTCGCGCGGCGCGACATTGCAACACCGGGCTGCAAAAGGAAAGCCGCGGTTCACGCGATCGTGGCGCACGGCAAGGTCTCGTTAACGCTTTGTCCACGAGGCCGCCGCCTATATGGGTGACCGGTTCGCGTTCTGCGAATCTCCGTGTTTTCGGGGCTTTAGCATGTTGGGGCGGCTCAAGGCGGCGATGACGAGCGGGAAGGGGCGGGCCGTGGCCGCGTCCTGCGCCGCCGTCGTGGGCCTGGCCGCTTTCGCCGTAGGCCACGCGGCCACCGAGACGGCCGGCCTCCTCAAGGTCCGCATGGGCGGTGATTCCGCCGAGACCCGCCTCGTGATCGAGTTGGACGGCGCGACCAGCGCCAAAGTCGTCTCCGACGGCGCCGCCGACCACCGCGTGGTGGTGATGCTGCCGAACGTCATCGCGGGCCAGACCCAGCAGGGCGCCGGAAAGGGCGTCGTGCGCGCCTGGATGGTCGACCAGGTCCAGGGCGGCGCGCGCCTGCAGCTCGACCTCGCGGGCGACGCCCGGCTGAAGCGCCGCTTCCTGCTGCCGCCGGCGGATGGCGTGGCGAACTACCGCTATGTGATCGACGTGGCGGCCAACGCGCCGGCCGCGTCCACGGCGACTCTCACGACGAACGTCGCCAAGGCCCCGGCGCCGCCGGCGGCGATCCGCACCCAGTTCCTGCCGATCAGGAAGGCCGCTGTCCCGGCCGCGCCCGCCGCCATGCCCTTGAAGAAGGTGGTGGTGATCGATGCAGGCCACGGGGGCCGCGACGTGGGCGCCTCGGGCGTGGCGGGCGTGGAGAAGGACGTCAACCTGGCCGCCGCCCTGACCCTGGCCGACCAACTCGCCAAGACCGGGCGCTACAAGGTGGTGCTGACCCGCGCCACCGACGTCTATGTGCCGCTGGAGGACCGCGTGCGCGTGGCCCAGCGGGCCCGGGCCGACCTCTTCATCTCGCTGCACTCCGATTCGGCGCCCGAGACGACGCTCAAGGGCGCCAGCGTCTATACCCTGTCGGACAAGGCCTCCTCGCGGGCGACCCGGTTCGTCAGCCGCGACGACTGGTTCATGAAGGCCAGCCTAGCCGGCGACCAGGGCGTGCGCGACATCCTCTTCGACCTGACCCAGCGCGCCACCCGCAACAGCTCGGCCGTGTTCGCCCAGACCTTGGTGTCTAACATCGAGGGCAAGGCGCCGATGCTGCGCCGCAGCCATCGCGACGCCGGCTTCATGGTGCTGCTGGCGCCCGACGTACCGGCCGTGCTGCTGGAGATGGGCTTCGTGAACAACCCGGACGACGAGGCCCGCCTGCGCGACCCGGCGGCGCGCCAGCGCCTGATGGGCGCCGTCTCGCGCGCCATCGACGCCCACTTCGGCGAGCAGATGAAGCTCGCGTCGCGCTGATCTTGCCGCATCCAGCGGGCGTTGGCGCCCGCCTCAACACAGTTTAGACGAACCCGGGTGGAGCGCCCGCCCGGCCAGTCTCAGTTGAATTCGCCCCCCGCAGCGGGCGGGCCGCGGCCGCGCTGGCTGGGAATCGTCGGCGTCTCGGTGCTGAGCCTCATCGCGCTGGGCGCGGTGGCGGTGGGCATCTACTCCGCCTGGCTGTTCCACGACATGCCCGACGCCAGCGACCTGGTGGACTACCACCCGGCGACCGCGACGCGGGCCTATGCCTGGGACGGCACGCTGATCGGCGAGTTCTCGCGCGAGCGGCGGATCTTCGTGCCCTACGAGGCGATCCCGGCGCAGACGGCGCAGGCCTTCCTGGCGGCCGAGGACCACAGCTTCTTCAAGCACGGCGGCGTGGACGTGGGCGGCTTCGCCCGCGCCCAGATGAAGAACGTGATCAACCTGGCCCAGGGACGGCGCCTGGAGGGCGGCTCGACCATCACCCAGCAGGTGGCCAAGAACATCCTGCTCTCGAACGAGCAGACCATCGGTCGCAAGCTGAAGGAGGCGATCCTGGCCTCGCAGCTCGAGCAGACGCTCTCCAAGGAGCGGATCCTCGAGCTCTACATGAACGAGATCTGGCTGGGCTATCGCTCGTACGGCGTCGGCGCGGCCGCCTACAACTACTTCGGCAAGTCGCTGAGCGAGCTGACCCTGGCCCAGAGCGCCTACCTGGCCTCGCTGCCGAAGGGGCCCGACAACTACCATCCGATCCGCCGCAAGAAGCAGGCGATCGCCCGGCGCAACTGGGTGATCGACCAGATGGCCGATCTAGGTTGGATCACGCGCGAAGAGGCCAAGAAGGCGATGGCCGAGGACTTGGTGGTCCAGGCCGCGCCGACCCGCTCGCAGTACCGCGACGCCGACTACTTCGTGGAGGAGGTGCGCCGCATCGCCCTCGACATGAAGGAACTGGGCGACGAGCGGCTGAACGCCGGCGGTTATTACATGCGCACCACGCTCGACCCGCAGCTGCAGAGCGCGGCCAAGCTGGCGCTGATGAACGGCCTGGAGACCTACGACCGCCGCCACGGCTGGCGCGGCGCCTTCGGCCATGTCACCACGCTGGCCGGCTGGGAAGAGGTCGCGCGCAAGACGGTGAAGCCGCGCGAACGCCAGGACTGGAAGCGGGCCGTGGTGACCGGGGCCAGCGGCGGCTCGGTGACGATCCAGACCATCGACGGCGCCACCGGCAGCCTGGTGGGCCAGGACGTTTCCTGGGCGCGGGCCGGGAAGGGGATCGGCAGCGGCGACCTGGTATTCGTCGAGCCCGCCAAGGACGGCGGCGGCTTCCGCCTGAAGCAGGTGCCGGCGGTGAACGGCGCCCTCGTGGCCATGGAGCCCTATTCGGGCCGCGTGGTGGCGATGGTCGGCGGCTATTCGTTCTCGCTCAGCAGCTTCAACCGGGCGACCCAGGCGCTGCGCCAGCCGGGCTCGTCGTTCAAGCCGATCGTCTATGCGACGGCGCTGGAGAGCGGCTTCACGCCCGCCTCTACGGTGCTGGACGCGCCCATCACGCTGAAGGGTTACGGCGGCCAGGATTGGAGCCCCGAGAACTACAGCCGCGACTACTATGGCGCCCTGACGCTCCGCAAAGGCCTGGAGCTGTCGCGCAACACCATGACCGTGCGTCTGGCGCAGAGCGTCGGCATGGCCAAGATCGCCACCATGGCCGAGCGCCTGGGCGTGACCAAGAAGATGGACCGCGTGCTGGCCATGGCGCTGGGGGCGGGTGAGACGACCACCTACAAGATGGCCGCCGCCTACTCGACCTTCGTCAACGGCGGCAAGCTCGTGCAGCCGCACCTGATCGAGACCGTCGAGGACCGCAACGGCAAGGTGATCTGGCGCTCGGACCGCCGGCCCTGCGATCGCTGCGACGCCGGCTTCTTCGGCGACGCCGAGAGCCCGCGCATCCCACGCACGGGCGACCAGGTGATGGACCCGATCACGGCCTACCAGATCACCTCGATGCTGGAGGGCGTGGTCCAGCGCGGCACGGCCACGCAGGCCCTGTCGGTCGGCAAGCCGCTGGGCGGCAAGACGGGCACCACCAACGACTACCGCTCGGCCTGGTTCATGGGCTTCTCGCCGCACCTGGTCGTGGGCGTCTACATCGGCTTCGACGACAACCGCAGCCTGGGCAACAACGAGACGGGCGCGGTCGCCGCGGTGCCGATCTTCGTGGACTTCATGACCCAGGCGCTGAAGGACAAGCCGGCCGAGCCGTTCAAAGCGCCGGCCAACGCCAAGTACGCCATGATCCGCGGCATTCGCGAGGCGTTCCGGCCCGGCACCGAACCCTCCGGCGTCTCGCAGGCGCTGGGCGCCGCCGGCGCGCCGTCGGGCCCGCAGCCCTACAACCAGGTCTTCGGCAACGGCCAGGTGACCGGCGCGCCGAACGCCGCCGCCGCGGTCGCCCCGCAGGCCCCGCCGCCGAAGAAGAAGGACGACCTGTCCGACTTGTTCTGATCGGCGCAGCGGGTTAGAGCCCGCGCCCCTGAGCCTGACTCTGTCAGGCTCAAGTTTTTCGCTTGAGCGTGACGTTCGCCGAAACCGGCAACCATTTTCGGCTGTCACGCTCTGGATTTTTGGGAGTCTCTCCATGAGAGCGGATGTCGAGGCCGCCAAGGCCGACATCGAGCAGTCGATCGAACTGCTCAGGAGGCGTCTTTGACTGGGAACCTGCCCTCCGCAAACTCGACGAACTGAACGCGCGGGTCGAGGACCCGACGCTGTGGGAAAAGCCGGCCGAGGCCCAGGTCGTCAGCCGTGACCGCTCGCGCCTGTCGGCGCAGGTGGAGGCCGTGAAGTCGCTCGAGCGCGACCTAGCCGACGCCATCGGATTTGCCGAGATGGCCGAGGAGGAGGGCGACGAGGAGAGCTTCGCGGAAGCCACCGCCCAGCTGCGCGCCATCAAGGAGCGGGCGGGGCGCGCCGAGCTGGAGGCGCTGCTGTCGGGCGAGGCGGACGGCAACGACGCCTTCGTGGAGATCAATTCTGGCGCCGGCGGCACCGAGTCCAACGACTGGGCCGGCATGTTGCTGCGCATGTACTCGCGCTGGGCCAACGCCCACGGCATGGAGGTGGATTTCCTCGAAGAAACCTCTGGCGAACAGGCCGGCATCAAGTCGGTGACCCTGCAGATCAAGGGGACGAACGCCTACGGCTGGCTGAAGACCGAGGCCGGGGTGCACCGGCTGGTCCGCATCTCGCCCTTCGACGCGGCGGCCAAGCGCCACACCAGCTTCGCGTCGGTCTGGGTCTACCCGGTGGTGGATGACACCATCGAGATCGAGATCAACCCCGCCGACGTACGCACCGACACCTATCGGGCGTCCGGCGCGGGCGGTCAGCACGTCAACAAGACGGACTCGGCGGTGCGCCTGACGCACATCCCCACCGGTATCGTCGTGGCCTGCCAGAATCAGCGTTCGCAGCACCAGAACCGCGACCAGGCCTGGAAGCAGCTGCGCGCGCGCCTCTACGAGGCCGAACTGGAGAAGCGCGAGGCGGCCCAGCAGGCCCTGGAAGACCAGAAGACCGACATCGGCTGGGGCCACCAGATCCGCAGCTATGTCCTGCAGCCGTACCAGATGGTGAAGGACCTGCGCACCGAGGTGGAGACCAGCGACACCGACGGCGTGCTCGACGGCGACCTCGACGAATTCATGGGCGCGGCCCTGGCTCAGCGCGTGGGCGCAACGCGGGAGTAGGGCCTACTCCGCCGCGACGCTCAGGACCGCCGGGGCTTCCAGCGCCGGCGTCTCGGGCGGGACAAGCGCCAGGCTGCGGCCCTCGAAATGGGCGCCGGCCTCGATGGCGAGCTCCGTGTGGCTGATGTCGCCGTCGACGCGGGCGGTGGCCCAGAGCTTCACGCGCCGCGCGCAGATCACGCCCGAGACGCGGCCGCGGACCTCAACCGCGTCGGCATGGATCGACCCGTTGACGCTGCCCGTCTCGCCGATGACGAGCAGGCCCACCCGCAGGTCGCCCTCGACCGCGCCGTCCAGGTGCAGGTCGCCTGTGGTCTCGAGATCGCCGGTGATGCGGACGCCCTCGGCCATGAGGGACGCGGGGGTGAGCTTGCGCGGCTGCGCCGGGTCGCTGGGGGCGGCGGCCCTAGTCTGCTGCTTGGAGAACATACTGCCCGGCCTTCAGAAAGCGGCCCGGGTTCTGGGCCCGACCGTTGACCCATACCTCATAGTGCAGATGCGTCCCAGTCGATCGGCCGGTCGAGCCCATCGATGCGATCCTTTGCCCCACGGCGACGCGCTGTCCGCGCTGGACCGAGAAGCCGGAGAGGTGGGCGTAACGGGTCTTCAGCCCGCGGCCGTGGTCGATCTCGACGACGTTGCCGTAGCCCGAGCGCTGGCCGACGAACGACACGACGCCGGGGCCGGTGGAATAGATCGGCGTGGCGTAGCCGCCTGCGAAGTCCTGGCCCGAGTGATAGGCCGGCCGGCGGGTGAACGGATCGAAGCGCACGCCGAAGCCGCTGGTTTGTGGGCTGTTCGTCGTCGGCCGGGCCAGCGGCAGGTCGTTGGCGGCCTCAGCGAGCGACTTGGCCTCGGAGAGGTCGCGGGCGGCGCGCTGGATGCGCACCGCGAAGTCGTCGTCCACGTCCAGCACGGCGGCCAGGGCGCGGGGGTCCTTGGACTCGATCAGCGGCCCGCCCAGCGCGCCCGTCCCGTCGGCGAACGACGAGGGCGAGAGGCCGGCCATGCGGAAGGCCAGGCGCAGGCGGTCGGCGCGGCCCTTCGCGAAGCTGTCGGCGGCGTCCAGCAGCTGCTCCTGGCCGATCCGCACCATCTCGACGCGGCGCACGGGGCTGGCGTCCTGGCTGGCGAGCGCTCGGTTGATCGCGGGCGTCAGGGCCTCGGCCGCGCCCGGCGCGCCCTTCATGTCGGTGAGCAGCAGGGCGAGCGCGGCGTGGCGCTTCTCGATGGCGGCGGCCGCGCTGGCGTTCGAGCCCGAGGCGGCGTCCAGGCGAGCCATGGCGCTGTCGAGGCGGGCCTGTCGGTCGGCGACATAGCGCTCGGACTGGGCCTTGAGCCGGGCGATCTCGCGATCAGCGCCCGAGGCCGACAGGAGGTTGACCAGCATGGCGGCCGTGCAGACGCCCATCCAGAGCGCGCCGCCTGCGACGCCGCCTGCGATGATCAGCTGTTTGCGGGTTGTGAGGACGAAGGCCTTCATGGCCCCGCCGGAGCGGACGTAGAGGTGCCGTTCGGGGAACAGCTCCACGAGCGAGCGAGCCAGCTGCGCCAGACGTTGCATGCGTTCCCGGAAGTCCCCAACCTTTCGGTGCTGGCGATATGCGACGACTTTTTTGCGACAGGCAAGCCGTTCAGAGCAGGATCGGCCCCGAAGTGACGCTGCGCCGCAAACCGCACATCGTTAATCGGCGAGTCCGGCTGATTTCGCCGAACGCGGTGTCCGAAAGTCGAGGGGTCTAGAGCGCCTTGGCGGCGTCCAGCACCTGCTGGGCGTGGTTCGGCACGCGGACCTTGCGCCAGATCTTCATGAGCTTGCCGTCCTTGATCAGGAAGGTGGAACGGTCGATGCCCATGTACTGGCGGCCGTAGAGGGTCTTCTCCACCCACGAGCCGTAGCGCGCTATCACCTCGCCCTCGGGGTCCGAGCCCAGCGGGATCTTGAGGTCGTACTTCGCGGCGAACTTGCGGTGCTTGGCGACGGTGTCCTTGGAGACGCCGACGATCGCGACACCGGCCTTGGCGAACTCCGGCGCCAGCGCCGTGAAGTCCTGGGCCTCCTTGGTGCAGCCGGCCGTGTCATCCTTGGGATAGAAGTAGAGGACCACGGTCTTGCCGCCGAAGTCGGCAAGCTTCACGCGGCCGTCGGGCGTCTCCAGGTCGAAGTCCGGAGCCTTGGCGCCTTCAGTCAGTTCGCTCATCGCTGGTCCCTCGCTGGAGGCTGGCGGCATAGCGCGCGGGAGCCCGCGGCTTCAAGTGCAGCTCGTCGCGGTAGAGGCCCTCCACCCGCAGGCGCGCCGAGAGCGCCTGGGCCCGGTCGAGGTCGGGGTAGACGAATTGCGCGACCTCTGGACTGCGGTCGCCGGCGTGGAAGGCGGCCACCAGCTCGCGATTGACGTCGGCCACCCAGACAACCTTGGGCGCGATGGCCAGGTTCTGGGCGAGGATGGCGGCCAGGCTGGCGACGACCAACGCTTCGCCCGCGCCGCGATGGCGGACCAGCAGGCGCGCGGCGTAGGGCAGGGCGAGGATCAGCAGGCCCACATGCAGCGGCGCCACGAACACCGCGTAGCGCAGCGGGGTCGCCAGCGGCGACTCCAGGCCGGTGCGGCCCAGCGCGGCCATGGCGGCGGCGCCCAGGGTGAAGAGGATCAGGCCACAGGCGATGCGCTCGTGCGCGGGCGCGACGCGGCCGCCTCGGCGGGCGAGGGCGATCGTGGACAGCCCGGCGACCGCCAGGCCGGCGACCCAGGCCTGATGTGGCGCGATCCGCATCCAGGGCAGGGTCAGGAAGTTGACGCCGGTGAGCGCAGCGTCGAGCGGGCGTCCCGCGGCCGAGGCGAGCACGCCGGCGCCCTCGCGATCCTGGCCCGACAGGTAGAGGCCGACGAAGGCTGCGCCTGCGCCGGCGAGCACGAGCAGCCAGCGCCAGTCGCCACGCCGCGCGGCGCCATAGGCCAGCACCGGCCAGACGGCGAGCCCCGCCGCATTGCCCAGGCCCGCGGCGACGGCGCAGGCGAGGGCAGCCAGGCCGCTTGTGGCGGGCGGTGTCCGCTCCCGCCGCTCGGCCAGCAGGATCGCGGCCACGGAGAAGGCGGCGGCGTGGACGTAGTTGACGTTGATGGGCAGGGCCGCGTCGAGGACGTTGGCGGCCATCAGCGCGACCGCGGCCGCCAGGACGGCGGCGGGGACCTTCAGTGGGGGCGCGGCGGCTCGTGCGGCCTCGTGGGCCAGCATCGCGGCCATGGCGGCGAGGGCGACGCCCCCCGAGACGATCAGCGGCCAGCTTGTGCCGCCCAGCCACGCGATATCAAGCGCGACCAGCGCGTGGGTGAAGGGCAGGCGGTGAAGGTTGTGCGGCGCCAGCAGATAGGCCGCCCAGTCGCCGTCCTGGCGGAACGCGAAGTAGCGGGCAATCCACTCGAACATGTCGGCGTAGGGCTGCAACACGGCCGAGCGCCAGAAGATCCAGGCCGTCAGGGCCATGTAGCCCACCGCCGCCCCGGCCGCCGCCCAAAGGGCCCAGGCCGAGAGCGGCGGCGTCGCCGCGCCGTGGGTACGCACTGTCACGCCGCGACTCCCTGCAAGCAGGGGTTGAGACTACACCGGTTTCACCAGCACGATCTTCTTCTTGCCGGCCGAAAGTTTCACGACGCCGTCGGCGAGGTCGGACGCGGTCACCATGCGGTTGGCGTCGGCCTCGGCCTTGTCGTTCACCCGCAAGCCGCCGCCCTGGGCCAGGCGGCGCGCCTCGCCCTTGGAGCCGGCCAGGCCCGCCGCGACCGCCAGGTCGGCGAGCTGGACGCCCGCGTCGAGCTCGGCCGCGGCGACCTCGTGGGTCGGCATGTCGCCCGAGACGCCGCCCTGTTCGAAGGCGGTCTGGGCGGCGGCCGCGGCCTTCTGGGCCTCGGCCTCGCCGTGGAGCATGGTGGTCGCGGCGTTGGCCAGCACCTTCTTGGCCTCGTTGATCTCGGCGCCGGGCAGGGCCTCCAGCCGGGCGATCTCGTGGAGGGGCAGGTCGGTGAAGAGGCGCATGAAGCGGCCGACGTCGGCGTCCTCGGTGTTCCGCCAGAACTGCCAGTAGTCGTAGGGGCTGCGCATGTCGGCGTTCAGCCAGACGGCCCCGCCCACCGTCTTGCCCATCTTCTGGCCTGAGGCGGTCGACAGCAGCGGCGTGGTCACGCCGAAGGCCGGCTTCTGGTCGACGCGGCGGATCAGCTCCACCCCGTTGACGATGTTCCCCCACTGGTCCGAGCCGCCCATCTGCAGCAGGCAGCCGTGGCTGCGCTCCAGCTCCAGGAAGTCCACCGACTGCATCAGCATGTAGTTGAACTCGAGGAAGGTCATCGGCTGCTCGCGCTCGAGCCGCGCCTTCACGCTGTCGAACGCCAGCATGCGGTTGACCGTGAAGTGGACGCCGAAGTCGCGCAGGAACTGGACGTAGCCGTACTTCGAAAGCCAGGCGTCGTTGTCGACCATGACCGCGTCGGTCGGCCCGTCGCCGAAGGTCAGGAACTTGGCGAACACCGTCTTGATCGAGGCGATGTTGCCCTGGATCTGCTCTTCAGTGAGCAGCGGGCGCGACTGGTCCTTGTCGGTCGGGTCGCCGATCTTTGTGGTCCCGCCGCCCATCAGCACGATGGGCTTATGGCCGGTCTGCTGCAGCCGTCGCAGCATCATGATCTGGATCAGCGAGCCCACGTGCAGCGAGGGCGCGGTGGCGTCGAAGCCGATGTAGGCGGTGACCACGCCCTTGGCGGCCGCCTCGTCCAGTTCGCCCGGATGGGTGACCTGGTGGATGTAGCCGCGCTCCTGCAGCACCTTCAGGAAGTCGGACTTGAACGCGGTCTCGGTCATCGGGGACGGGATCTCATGGGAAGGCCAGTCTTGGCTTGCTGGGCCGCGCTCTAGCACGTCGGCGGAGAGGATTTCGAGGGACATGGCAGGCTCCTTGGATTGGAAGGAGGCCGGCGTCTCGCGGGAATGTTCGGGATGCGCCGGCCGGGAGGGCAGGCGCGTGGGATCGGTCGCCTGCTAGAAGGGCAGGCGGTAATAGCGGCCGGTGTTGGCGGCGGGACCGATCATGGCGGGCTAGCTACCCGGCCCAGGTCATGGCAGTCAACGGTCATGCTCGTGCTGGGATTCATGACCGGGACCTCGTTGGACGCCGTGGACATGGCGATCCTGGAGACCGACGGCGAGGCGATCCAGGCGTTCGGCCCCGCCGGCGAGCGCAAGCTGAGCGACGCCACGCGCAACGTCCTGCTGGAGGCGACGCAGCAGGCGCTGAAGTGGGGACGGGGAACGCCCGAGCCGGCGCTGTTCCACCACGCCGCCGAGATGGTGGCCGAGGAGCATTTCGCCGCCGCCGAGGCCTTCCTGCAGGAGGTGGGGGTCGCCTGGCCCGATATCGACCTGATCGGCATGCACGGCCAGACGGTGCTGCACGAGCGGCCGAAAGACGGGATTCCAGGGCGCACGATGCAGCTGGGCGACGCGGCCACGCTGGCGCGGCTTACCGGTCGGCCGGTCGCCTACGACTTCCGCACGGCCGACGTGGCGGCGGGCGGGGAGGGCGCGCCGCTGGCCCCGATCTACCACCTCGCGCGGGCGAAGGCCTCGGGGCTGCAGGCGCCGCTGGCGGTGCTGAACATCGGCGGCGTGGCGAATGTCACCTTCTGGACCGGGGGCGACGACATCGCCGCCTTCGACACCGGGCCGGGCAACGGGATGATCGACCTGCTGGTGCAGGCGCGCGGGGCGGGGCGTTACGACGCCGGCGGCAAGTACGCCAGCGTGGGGCGGGCAGACGAGGCCGTGGTGCGCGCGCTGCTGGCGCATCCGTACTTCCAGGCGCCGCCGCCCAAGTCTTTGGACCGGTTCGACTTCTCGCTGGAGCCGCTGGAGCCGCTGCAGCTGGAGGACGCCGCCGCGACCCTGGTGGCGTTCACCGCCGAGGCCGTGAAGGCGGGCTTCGACGTGATGGGCGCCTCGCCCACCGAGGTGATCGTCTGCGGCGGAGGACGGCACAATCCCGAGATCATGAAGGCCCTGGCCGAGCGGCTGCCCATGCCGGTGAAGACCGCCGAGGACCACGGCTGGCGGGGCGATTCCATCGAGGCCGAGGCCTTCGCGTACCTGGCGGCCCGCACCTTCCGCGGCCTGCCGATCTCATTCCCGAAGACGACGGGGGTTCCCGCTCCGATGGCAGGCGGGCGGATCGTTCGACCCTGACGCGACGTCCCCCTTGCCGGTCAAACGATCGTTCGGCACGCTGAACGCCGATAACATGGCGGAGGACGACGATGGCGGCTGACGACCTGGGCTTCGACCCGATTGCGCTGCGCGACAAGTACCGGGCCGAGCGGGACCGCCGCATCCGGGCCGACGGCTCCGAGCAGTACGTCGAGATCGCCGGGCAGTTCGCGCACTACCTGGAAGACCCCTACGTCCAGCCGATCGAGCGCGCGGCGCTGAGCGAGGACGTCGAGGTGGTAGTGGTCGGCGGCGGCTTCGGCGGCCTGCTGGCCGGGGCCCGCCTGCGCGAGGCCGGCGTCGAGGACATCCGCCTGATCGAGAAGGGCGGCGATTTCGGCGGCACCTGGTACTGGAACCGCTACCCCGGCGCGGCCTGCGACATCGAGAGCTACATCTACCTGCCGCTGCTGGAAGAGGTCGGCTACATGCCGGTCGAGAAGTACAGCCGAGCCCCTGAAATCCTGCGCCACAGCCGCGCCATCGGCGAGAAGTTCGATCTCTACAGCGGTGCGCTGTTCCAGACCGAAGTCACCGAGATGAGGTGGGACGAGCCCCTGTCCCGCTGGATCGTGAAGACCAACCGCGGCGACGCGCTGAAGGCCCGCTTCGTGGTGATGGCCAACGGGCCGCTGCATCGGCCGAAGCTGCCGGGCATTCCGGGCGTGGAGAGCTTCAAGGGCCACAGCTTCCACACCAGCCGCTGGGACTACGGCTACACCGGCGGCGACTCCAACGGCGGGCTGACCGGCCTGAAGGACAAGCGGGTCGCGATCATCGGCACCGGCGCCACCGCCGTGCAGTGCGTGCCGCACCTGGGCGAGTGGGCCAAGGAACTCTTCGTCTTCCAGCGCACGCCCTCGTCGATCGACGTGCGGGCCAACCGGCCGACCGATCCCGAGTGGGCCGCGGGCCTGGAGCCGGGCTGGCAGCAGCACCGGATGGACAACTTCAACATCCTGGTCTCAGGCGGCTTCGCCGACGAGGACCTGGTGAACGACGGCTGGACCGACATCATCGGCAACATCCTGCTCCTGGCCCGCAAGAAGGCCGAGGCCGGCGAGCAGGTGGGCAATCCCGCCGAGCTGATGCAACTGGCCGACTTCAAGAAGATGGAGCAGGTCCGCGCCCGCGTGGACTCGGTCGTGCAGGACCCGGCGAAGGCCGAGGCGCTGAAACCCTGGTACAACCAGTTTTGCAAGCGGCCGTGCTTCCACGACGAGTACCTGACCACGTTCAACCGACCGAACGTGCATCTGATCGACACGGCGGGGAAGGGCGTGGAGCGCATCACCGAGAATTCCATCGTGGTCGACGGCAAGGCCTATGAGGTCGACTGCCTGATCTATGCGACGGGCTTCGAGGTGGGCACCGACTACACGCGCCGCTCGGGCTACGAGCTCTACGGCCGCGGCGGCCAGACCCTGACGCAGAAGTGGGCCGGCGGCGCCGAGACGCTGCACGGGGTGCTCAGCCGCGGCTTCCCGAACTGCTTCATCGTCTCGAACGTGCAGTCGGGCTTCAGCGCCAACTTCCCGCACATGATCAACGAGCAGTCGAAGCACATCGCCTATCTCATCAAGAGCGCTCAGGAGCGGCAGGCGCGAACGGTGGAGCCGTCGGAAGAGGCCGAGCAGGCCTGGGTCGACACGATCGTGAAGCTGGCGATCATGCGCGAGGCGTTTCTGAAGGAATGCACGCCCGGCTACTACAACAACGAGGGCAAGCCCGAGGCGATGACGGCCAAGAACGGCTCGTATGGCGCGGGCCCGGTCGCCTTCACCAAGGTGCTGGAGGACTGGCGCGCCGAGGGCTCGCTGAAGGGCCTGGAGCTCACCCCGTAGGGCCTGCACGAAATCTGCACATGAACCGGGTTGCCTGAGGACGGCGGCTCGGACACGGCATGACGGCGTGCGCTTAGGAAGGTCCCTGCACGAGGGGCTTTCCGCATGGCGACGCGGCTTCCGACGTTCTGGATCAAGGCGACCCTGGCCGTGGCGCTGGTAGCCGCCGCCGACGTGCTGTTCTGGCCCGCTGAAGGTCTGGGGCTGAACTTCGCGATCTTCAACCTGGCCTGGGTGGTTGCGCTGTTTCTGGCGCGCCCGAACCTGGGCCGAAGCCGGCTCGCACTCCTCGCGGGCCTCGTCGCCGTCGTCCTGGCGCTGCTGCAGTTCGAGCGGCCCACGCCGGTCGGCTGGCTGTTGTTCCTGGTGGCCCTTGCCGTGGCCGCGCTGGCGCCGCGGGCCGGGGCCCGCGACGACGGCTGGCGCTGGGCGCAGCGGCTGTTCGTCGGCGGCGTAAAGGCGCTGGTGGGGCCGGTGATCGACGCGCAGAGGGTCCTGAAGGCGCGGGCGCGCCGCGGGCCGGTCCGCATCGCCGTGATGCTTACCGGCGCGCTGCTGCCGCTCGTGGGCGGCGCGATCTTCCTGGCTCTGTTCGCCAGCGCCAATCCGGTGATCGGCAATGCGCTGGGCGGCTGGCGGCTGCCCGAGCTGGAGCCTGGCCGGCTCGTCCTGTGGGGCCTCGTCGGACTGGCGGTCTGGGGCGTCCTGCGCGCCCGTGGCCTCAGGCGGACCTGGCGGACGCCTGGCCTGGACGGCGAGCTCAACCTCGCGGGCGTCGGCACGGCTTCGCTCACCGCGTCGCTGGCGTTGTTCAACCTGATCTTCGCCGTGCAGAACGGACTGGACGTCGCGTTCCTCTGGAGCGGCGCGGGCCTGCCCGACGGCGTCACCTTCGCCGACTACGCCCACCGCGGCGCCTATCCGCTGATCGCCACGGCGCTGCTGGCGGGGCTGTTCGTGCTGGTCTTCCTGCGGCCGGGCTCGGCCACGTCGGCGAACGGCGGCGTGCGGGCGCTGGTCACCCTCTGGATCGCGCAGAACCTGTTCCTGGTCGCCTCCACCGCGCTTCGGACGCTCGACTACGTCGGGGCCTATTCGCTGACCCGCCTGCGGATCGCCGCGCTGCTCTGGATGGCGCTGGTTGCGGCCGGCTTGGTCCTGATCACCTGGCGGCTGCTGCACGCCAGGAGTTCGAGCTGGCTGATCAACAGGAACCTGGTCGCCGCCGGGCTCGTCCTGGCGCTCTGCAGCATCGTGGACCTGGGCTCCTTCTCCGCCGCCTGGAACGTCCGCCACGCCAGCGAGGTCGGCGGACGCGGGGTCGGCCTCGACCTCTGCTACTTCGACAGCACGCGCGGCGCGGCCCTCGTACCGCTGGCGGAGCTCGAGGCGCGTCTGCCGCCCGGCGACTTCCGCGAGCGGGTGAGCTGGAAGCGGCAGGAACTCACAGCCCGCGTGGCCCACGCCCAGAGCGACTGGCGCACCTGGCGCTGGCGCGATGCGCGGCGACTGGAGCGCATGCGCGCGCTCGTCCCCGTGGACACGCCAGACCCCTGGCACGGCGGCCGCGACTGCGGCGGGCGCCGCCTCATGCCGCCGGTCTCATCGACACTGGCGCCGCCCTCCACGCCATTGACGCCCACCCCGAACCCCGGAACATGACGCCCATGCCCCAGGTCCTCGTCGTCGACGACGATCCGCACATCCGCCAGCTGCTCGTCTTCGCGCTGGAGAAGGCCGGCCTCTCCGCGCGCGAGGCCGAGGACGGCGAGGTCGCGTTGGCCTCCGTCGAACAACAGCGGCCCGACCTGGTCGTGCTGGACATCAACATGCCCAAGCTGGACGGGCTGGAAGTGTGCCGCCGCCTGCGCGCGCAGGGCGACATCCCGATCCTGTTCCTGTCGTCCCGCGACGACGAGATCGACCGCATCCTGGGCATCGAGCTGGGCGCCGACGACTATGTCGTCAAGCCGTTCAGCCCGCGCGAGGTGACGGCCCGCGTGCAGGCGATCCTGCGCCGCGCCCGCACGACCGCGCCGCCGGCCGCCAACCCGGTCATGAGCCATGGCCGCCTGACGCTGGACCCTGAGAGCTGGGTCGCCCGCTGGGGTGACACCGAGGCGGCGCTGACCGTCACCGAGTTCGGCATCCTGCGCATCCTCCTGGGCGCGCCGGCCCGGGTGTTCAGCCGTGACGCCATCATCGATCGCCTGCACGGCCCGGGCTTCGCCATCACCGACCGCACCATCGACAGCCACGTGCGCAACCTACGCGGCAAGTTCGCGGCCCTGGGCGGCCATGATGTGGTCGAGACGCGGGCGGGCGTCGGCTACCGCCTTGGGCCGTGCCTCGGCCAGCCGGCTTGATCGAGCGCCTCAAGGACATGATCGCGCCGTACTGGCCGGCGCTGCGCCTGCGCACCATCCTGCTGGGCGTGCTGGTGTTTGCCGCCGCCATGCCGGCGATCGGGGCGATCTCGCTGCGCGTCTACGAGAACACCCTGGTCCGCCAGACCGAGGCCGAGCTGGTGGCCCAGGGCGCGGCCATCGCGGCGATGGCCAGCCTCGATTGGCCGGGAGCATCCACGCCGCCGCCGCGGCCGGTGAAGCCGCCGGACGGCTATTTCCACCCCGAGTTCACCACCATCGACCTCAGCCGCGACCCGGTGCTGCCGGAGCGCCCGCGGCCGCCGCGCGCCGGCGTCGCCATGGTTCCCGAGGCCATGGCGGTGGCCGCGCGGCTGGAGCCGGTCGTCGAGCGCACGACGCGCACGACGCTGGCGTCGGCGGTGATCCTCGACCGGCGGGGCGTCTCGCCCGAAGGCGAGAGCTATGCGGCGCTGGCCGAGGTGCGCACGGCGCTGTCCGGGCGGCCGCGCACGGTGTTGCGCGAGAACGGCGACTACCGGCCGCTCTACCGCTTCGAGTGGCTCAGCAAGGCGTCGGCCATCCGCCTGCACCATGCGCGCCCGATCCTTGTGGACGGCCGCGTGAAGGGCGTGGTGCTGCTCTCGCGTTCGCCGCGGGCGCTGTTCCGGGGCCTCTACGAGGACCGGGGCAAGTTCGCGCTGGCCGCCGCGGTGATCCTCGGCCTGCTGGTGGTGATGTCGGGCCTGATCGCCCGCGGCGTGACCCTTCCAGTCGAGAAGCTCAGCGCCGCGTCGCGCGCGGTGGCGGCCGGCGGCGGGGAGATCCCGCGCACGCCACGGACGGCGGCGGTGGAGATCCGCGACCTCTACGAGGACTTCCGCGCCATGGCCGAACGGATCGAGCGGCGCAGCGGCTACCTCCGCGACTTCGCCGCCGCGGTGAGCCACGAGTTCAAGACCCCGCTGGCCGGCATCACCGGGGCGGTGGAGCTGCTGCAGGACCATTTCGAGACCATGTCGCCGCAGGAGCGGCGGCGGTTCCTCGACAACATCGCCGGCGACTCCGGGCGGCTCTCGCAGTTGGTGACGCGCCTGCTGGACCTGGCGCGGGCGGACATGGCCACCCCCGAGGCCGGTGTCGCCACCGACCTGGCCGCGCCCGTCCGGCGCGCGGCCGACGCGGCGGGCTTCCCGGTGGAGGTGGATGTCGGCCGCGACGTGCCGCCGGTGGCCGCGCCGCTGACGACGCTGGAGAGCGTGCTGACCATCCTGCTGCAGAACGCCCGCCAGGCCGGCGCGACCCAGGCGCGCGTGACCGCCACGCCCGGGGTCGAGGAGGTCGTGCTGACGGTGACCGACGATGGCCCCGGCGTGCCCGGGGCCGACCGCGAGCGCCTGTTCGAACCGTTCTTCACCAGCCGCCGCGCCCAGGGGGGCACAGGCCTGGGCCTGCCGATCGCCCGCTCGCTGCTGGCCGCCAGCCAAGGGCGCATCGAGCTGGCCGACGTCGGGCAGGGCGCGGCGTTCCGGGTGGTCCTGCCGCGCGCCGACTAGGCTCTGCACGGAATCTCCACACGCCCAGCCGGCGGGTCTGCAACGCGGTCCTGCATCTTCGGACCATGGACGAGCCCACACCCCCAACGTCCGGCGGTTTCCTTCTCTCCCCCGGGACCGTCGCAGCGGCTTCTTCCTGGCGGTCGACCACGACCGGCCCAGCGTGCATCCAGGATCCTGGTCTGGACCGCAGCTCGGCCCGCCGGTCGGCCGCCTTCGTCGCCCACATGGTGGGGGCGCTGGAGCGCACCCAGCGGCGCTGGTTCTAGGTCAGGGTGACGTAGAGCTCGCTCTCGATGGCCCACTGGCCGGTCACCTTGCGCCAGACGGCCAGGTAGGTTCCCGACATCTCGTGGTCGCGCCAGACGCCGGTCCAGCGGCCGTGCTCGGCGGCCCGGGCACCGTCGACGTCCAGCGCCACGGCCTCTGTCTCGCGGACGTAGGTCCTGAACGCCGGATCGGCGAACTGGCCGGCGAAGGCCTCGATCACCTGGTCCGAGCCCAGGATCAATGCGCCGTCGCCGACGATCAGCTTCACGTCGGGCAGGAAGAAGGGCCGCAGGCGTGCGGCCTCGTGGCCGGCGATCAGCTTGTTGGTCAGCTTGCGCCGCGCGCGAATGGCGTCTTCCGGCGCGGTCATCGCCGCATCACGATGGTGCCTTCCAGCAGCATGCGGCGGCGGACGGCCGGCGTCAGGGACGCGTCGACCGAGTCCATGATCTGCAGCGCCCACTCCGGCACCGCGGCTGCCTCCGGAAGGGCCATGTTGAGCTGCATGAGCGCGTAGTCGCGGTACATCCCCGGATGATCCTGGTTGCCGCGGACGATCACCTCGGAGAACCCGGCTTCGCGGCCCCAGGCGACGATCTGCTCGGGCGCGAAGATCCACTTGTCCTCGAGATAACGGAAGTGCTCGGGCTCGCTGCCCGCGAGGCGCGCCTCGTAGTCGCGGGACAGGATCTCCATCGTGCCGCGGGCCGCGTCGCTGAGCCGGTCGTTGCGGCCCACGTCTGCGTTGAGCATGGCCTGGAACATGCCGCGGATGACGCCTGCGCCGTCGAAGGGGTCGAAGAAGATGGCGTGGCCGCCCGGTCGCAGCGCCTGGGCCGCAGTGCGTAGCGCCTCGCGCGGGTCCATCAGGTGGTGCAGCAGCGACGCGCCGGTGACGAGGTCGAACGTTCCGGGCCGGATGCCGCCGCTCATGCAGTCCCAGGCCACCACGTCGACGAGGTCGCGCTGCGGATGTTGGTCCAGCAGATGCGAGAGGGTCGCCAGCAGGTTGAGCGAGATGTCAGTGGCTACGATCCGGAGCGCCGGATCGATGATGTGCAGTGGGAAGACGGTGTTCGTGCCGGGACCTGACCCGAAGTCGAGGACCGTGCGGATCTCGCCCGTCGGAATCCGGTTCAGCGCGATCGCGCGCCGCAGCAGGTCCAGGATGTTCTCGGAGTGGGTATAGGTCGCCGTGTAGATGTCGGCGTTGGCCAGGAACCGCTCGGAAATGCCGACCAGATTCTCCGGATCATAGCCGCTGGCGGCCCACAGCGGCTTGTCGCCCTGGCCCGGGAAGGTGATCGAGCGCAAGGGCGAGGTGAAAAAGTGCTGCAACGGCGCGGCGCGCAGATCGCCGCCCACGACCTTCGCCCAGGACACCAGCTTTCCGAGGACCGACGCTTCCGATGCCATGCGAGGTACTCACGCTGCCGGCCCGACGCCGGCGGACTAAGCCGGGTTTGCGGCCAGACGCTTGTCCAGATACGCGCCGACGCGGCTCTCGACGTCCGGCAGGTTCTCCATCCAGAAGTGGCTGGCGCCCTCGACCACGTCGTAGTCGATCACGATGCCCTTCTGGGTGCGCAGCTTGGAGACGACGCGCTCGACGTCGATCGGCGGCACCACGGTGTCGTTCTGGCCATGCAGGATCAGGCCGGAGGCCGGGCAGGGGGCCAGGAACGAGAAGTCGTAGGCGTTGGTCGGCGGCGACACAGAGATGAAGCCGTCCGTCTCGGGCCGGCGCATCAGGAGCTGCATGCCGACCCAAGCCCCGAACGAGTAGCCGGCGACCCAGCACTGCGAGGCGGCGGGATTGGTGGACTGCAGCCAGTCCAGCGCGGTGGCCGCGTCGGCGAGTTCGCCGATGCCGCCGTCGAATTCGCCCTGCGAGCGGCCGACGCCGCGGAAATTGAACCGCAGGACCGAGAAGCCGCGCTTCATGAAGAGGTGGAAGAGCTGGACCGCCACCGGGTTGTTCATCTGGCCGCCGGCCTTGGGGTGCGGGTGCAGGATCAGCGCGACCGGCGCGGTCTCGCTCTTGCCCTGGGAGTAGCGCCCCTCGATCCGCCCGGCTGCACCGGTCAGAACCACCTCTGGCATTCGATCCTCTTCCTCGGCCCAGAATACTTGACTGCTGTACTCGGTCTTCCTAAGTCGCAGCCATCCGGCGCGACACTCCCGCGTCTCGCGAGAGGCGGGGCTAATAACATAGGCCGCTCCGGATGCGCGCGAAAACTGCATCGGGTCAAATCCATGCGTCTCTCCACGAAAGGCCGTTACGCCGTCATGGCGATGGCCGACCTCGCAAGGCGCGAGAGCGACGCCTGCCGCGCCGTGGCCCTGGCTGACATCGCCGCCCGGCAGGAGATTTCGCTGAGCTATCTGGAGCAGTTGTTCGCCCGCCTGCGCCGCAAGGGCCTGGTCAAGAGCGCCCGCGGCCCCGGCGGCGGCTATCGGCTGGCCCGCGCCGCCGAGGCCACCAGCATCGCCGAGATCGTCCACGCGGTGGACGAGCCGCTGCGCGCCACCCGCTGCGAGAAGGCTGGCAAGGGCTGCATGATCCGCGGCGAGCGCTGCCTGACCCACGACCTGTGGGCCGACCTGGGCGACAAGATCGAGGACTACCTGGCCTCCGTGAGCCTTGCCGACGTCATCGGTGGGAGGCTGCGCCGCGCCGCATGAGCGTCTACCTGGACCATAACGCCACCACCCGCGTGCGGCCCGAAGCGGTCGCCGCGGTGGCGCGCGCGCTGGAGACGGTGGGCAATCCCTCGTCGGTGCACGCGGCCGGCCGCGCTGTGCGGGCGCTGATGGAGCAGGCGCGCGCGGATGTGGCGGCCCTGATCGCGGCCCCGCCCCAGACGGTGATCTTCACGGGTGGCGGCACGGAAGCCAATGCTCTGGCGATTCAAAGTGCTGTGGCCACGGGTTCGCGTAGATTGATCGTCTCGGCCATCGAGCACGACAGCGTCCTCGAGACGGCCAAGGCCTCGGACGCGGCGGTGGAATTCCTGCCGGTGGATGCGAACGGCGTTGCCGACCTGACATGGCTGCGCGACCGGCTGGCGGCCTGGGACGAGGGCGATGGTCGCCCCTTCGTGGCGCTGATGCTGGCCAACAACGAGACCGGCGTGATCCAGCCTGTGGCCGAGGCCGCCGAACTGGTGCGCGCCGCCAACGGCTGGCTGCACGTCGACGCGATCCAGGCGGTGGGCAAGATCCCCTGCGACAGCCGCGCCATCGGCGCCGATACGCTGTCGATCTCGGCGCACAAGCTGGGCGGCCCCATGGGCGTGGGCGCCCTGACCTTCGGGCCGCGCGCCACGATGGTGCGCGTCCAGCACGGCGGAGGCCAGGAGCGCGGACGTCGCGCCGGAACGGAAAACATCCCTGGCATCAGTGGTTTCGGCGCGACAGTTAAGGCGAATTCCAGCGTCGGCGACCCGGCTTGGCGCGACGCCGCGGCGGACCGCCTCAAGGCTGTCGGCGCCATGGTGCTGGGCGAAGGCGAGCCCCGCTTGCCGAACACCTTGTGTGTCGCCGCGCCCGGCTGGGACGCCGAACGCCAGGTCATGGCCCTGGACCTGGCGGGCGTGATGGTCAGCGCCGGCTCGGCCTGCTCGTCGGGCAAGGTGAAGCCCAGCCACGTGTTGACCGCCATGGGCCACACCGACCTCGCACCAGCGGCCATCCGCGTCAGCGGCGGCTGGGACACTACGGAAGCAGATTGGGCGCGGTTCGCCGACGCGTGGCTGGAAGCCCATGCGCGTCACGAAGCGCGCCGGAAGGAAGTCGCCTGATGGCCGCCGTCAAACAGACCGTCGAACACGTCCAGAGCCTGGAGAAGTACAAGCACGGCTTCGTCACGGAGATCGAGCAGGACTTCGCGCCCAAGGGCCTGAACGCAGACATCGTGCGCTTCATCTCGGCCAAGAAGGACGAGCCGGAGTGGATGCTGGCCTGGCGGCTGGACGCCTTCGAGCGCTGGCTGGCCATGGATGAGCCCGACTGGGCCAAGGTCAGCTTCCCGCGCATCGACTACCAGGACAGCTACTACTACGCCGCCCCCCGCAAGAAGGAGGGGCCGAAGAGCCTGGACGAGGTCGATCCCGATCTGCTCGAAACCTACAAGAAGCTGGGCATCCCACTGCGCGAGCAGGAGGTCCTGGCCGGCGTCGAGGGCGCGCCGCGCTATGCGGTGGACGCCGTGTTCGACAGCGTCAGTGTGGTCACCACCTTCAAGAAGGAGCTGGCCCAGGCCGGCGTCATCTTCTGCTCGATGAGCGAGGCGATCCGCGAGCACCCGGAGTTGGTCCAGAAGTACCTGGGCTCGGTCGTGCCCGTCAGCGACAACTATTTCGCCTGCCTGAACGCCGCGGTCTTCTCGGACGGCAGCTTCGTCTATGTGCCGCCGGGCGTGCGCTGCCCAATGGAGCTGTCCACCTATTTCCGGATCAACGCCGAGAATTCCGGCCAGTTCGAGCGCACCCTGATTATCGCCGACGCGGGCAGCTACGTCTCGTACCTGGAAGGCTGCACGGCCCCGATGCGCGACGAGAACCAGCTGCACGCCGCCGTGGTCGAACTGGTGGCTCTGGACGACGCCGAGATCAAATACTCGACGGTCCAGAACTGGTACCCGGGCGATCCCGAGACCGGGAAGGGCGGCATCTACAACTTCGTCACCAAGCGCGCCGACTGCCGCGGCGACCGCTCCAAGGTGAGCTGGACCCAGGTCGAGACCGGCTCGTCGATCACCTGGAAGTACCCCTCGTGCGTGCTGCGCGGAAACGAGAGCTCGGGCGAGTTCTATTCCATCGCCATCACCAACGGCCGCCAGCAGGCCGACACGGGCACGAAGATGATCCACCTGGGCGCCAACACCCGCTCGCGGATCATCTCCAAGGGCATCAGCGCCGGGAGGTCGTCGAACACCTACCGCGGCCTGGTCTCGGCGCACCCGAAGGCCAAGGGCGCACGCAACTTCACCCAGTGCGACAGTCTGCTCATTGGCAAGCACTGCGCAGCGCATACGGTGCCGTACATCGAGGCGCGTAACGGCCAGTCGAAGTTCGAGCACGAGGCGACGACGACGCGTCTGTCGGAAGACCAACTCTTCTACGCCATGCAACGCGGACTCAGCCAAGAAGAGGCCGTGCAGCTGCTCGTGAACGGCTTCGTGAAGGACGTGCTGCAAGAGTTGCCGATGGAATTCGCGGTAGAGGCCCAGAAGCTGGTGGCCATATCGCTAGAGGGGAGCGTTGGATGACGACGGGGCGGCCGACTTACGAGGGTGAGCAGACGGCGATCGACGCCGAGGGGAACATGCTGCGCGAATGGGACGGCGTCGTGCTCGTTCGCGCGCTGGCGGTGACCGCGGCGGGCAATTGCGATCCGGCGCCGAGCGAGATCCCGGCGGGCGTGCGCGCCACGGCGATCACCCTGCTGGACCCCGACAAGGGCGTCTTCGACCTGGAGTGCTATCTCGACGAGAGCGGCGAAACCTACGCCTTCGCGCACGGAGTCGGCGCCGACGTGCGCGTGGTGGAGAAGATCGAGGACAAGAAGGCGGTGGAGCTGTGACCGCCCGGACGCGCAAGCAGAAGGTCCTGACGCTGAAGGAAGCGTTCGAGACCGAGTTCGCGCGTCGCGAGATGGAACGCCGCGCCCGCGAGGAGGCCGAGCGCAAGCAGCAGGAAGCCGACCTCTCCGGCGCGCAGGCGCTATACGAGGCGGTGAGCGCCGACGGTGACTTCCTGAGCCGCCACGGCCTCAGCGCGGACGTGCGCCGCTACACCGTGTCGGTGGACCACGCCCGCTTCCGGATCGCCGCCTATTTCGAGGGCGGCAAGGCCAGCATCACGCTGTCCGACAAGCGCGGGGCCGTCGGTTCGGCCGCGCCGCGCAAGCAAGAGATCGTCGAGAGCGTCGAGGACGCGCTCCAGACCATGGCCAAGTTCCTCGCCGATGAGACCCGCTAGAATGCTGTCCGTTTCCAACCTGCACGCCGCCGTCGAGGACAAGGAGATCCTGAAGGGGCTCTCGCTGGAGGTCCCGGCCGGGGAGGTGCACGCCATCATGGGGCCGAACGGCGCGGGCAAGTCGACGCTGAGCTACGTCCTGACCGGCCGTCAGGGCTACGAGGTGACGCAAGGTTCCGCCACCCTGGACGGCGAGGACCTGCTGGCGCTGGAGCCCAACGAGCGGGCGGCCAAGGGTGTCTTCCTGTCGTTCCAGTACCCACTGGAAATCCCGGGCGTCCCAGCGCTCACCTTCATCCGCACGGCGCTGAACGCCCAGCGCAAGGCGCGCGGCGAGCCCGAGGTGACCGCGCCCGATTTCCTGAAGCTGGCGCGCGCCAAGGCGGCCGAGCTGAAGATCGACTTCGACATGCTGAAGCGCGCCCTGAACGTGGGCTTCTCGGGCGGCGAGAAGAAGCGGATGGAGATCTTCCAGATGGCGATGCTGTCGCCCCGCTTCCTGATCCTCGACGAGACGGACTCGGGCCTGGACGTGGACGCCCTGCGCATCGTGGCCGATGGGGTGAACGCGCTCCGCAGCCCCGAGCGCGGCATGCTGGTGATCACCCACTACCAGCGCCTGCTGGACTATATCAAACCCGATCGCGTTCACGTGCTGGCCGGCGGGAAGATCGTGGCCTCTGGCGGGCCCGAGCTCGCGCTCCAGCTGGAGCGCGAGGGCTACGAGAAGTACGCGAGGGCCGCTTGAGCGTCGCCTCCGCCATCAGGACGCGGGACGCCGCCGAGCTCCCGGGCAAGCGCGACGAGGATTGGCGCTGGACGGACCTGCGCGGCCTGATCCGCGAGGTCCCCGCGCCGTCGGCGGCGCTGGGCGCCGCGTTGTTGCCCGCCGGGCCGTTCGACGCGCTGGCCCATGAGGTGATCGTGCTCGCCAACGGCCAGGGCGCCGCGCACATCGGCGTCGAGCCCGGCGAGGACAAGGTCGTCGCCCTGCGCATCGTCTCGCGCGGCGACGGCGCCCATGCGGCGCGCGTCTCGGTGGACGTCGAGGTCGGCGGGCGGCTGACCCTGCTGGAGAGTTATGAGGGCGAGGGCGGCTATCTCGGACACACGGCCCTGGTGCTGAGCCTGGCCAAGGACGCTGCGGTCGAGCGCATCGTGCTGGCCGCGGACGACGCCGAGGGCGTGAACGTGAGCCAGGCCGAGGTCGCGCTGGCGCCCGGCGCCGCCTATGCCCAGTCGACCCTGACCGGCGGCGCGCGCCGCCAGCGGCTGGAGACAGTCGTGCGGCATCCGGGCGGCCACGCCGACCTGCGCCTGGACGGCGTCTACCTGCTCTCGGGCAAGCGCCACGCCGATCTGACCACTGCCGTGACCCACGACGCCGTGGACGGGACGACCCAGCAGCTCACCAAGGGCGTGGTCCGCGACCAGGCCCGCGCCGTCTTCCAGGGCCGCATCGTCGTGGCCGAGGGCGCCGACCGCACCGACGCGCGCATGGGCCACCACGCCCTGATCCTGTCGGACCGCGCCGAGGTGGACGCCAAACCCGAGCTGGAGATCTACGCCGACGACGTCTCCTGCGCGCACGGCAACACCGTGGGCGCGCTGGACGAGGACGCCCTGTTCTACGCCCGCCAGCGCGGCATCCCCGAGGACGAGGCGCGCGCGCTCCTGACCGAGGCCTTCATCGGCGAGGTCGTCGACCGCATCGACCACGAGGCCGCCCGGGAGATCGCGCGCGGCTGGGTGGCGGAAAGGCTGAGGGGCTAACCATGGCCTTCGACGCCGAAGCGGTCCGCGCCGAGTTCCCGATCCTGTCGCGCCAGGTGCACGGCAAGCCGCTGGTCTACCTGGACAGCGCCGCGTCGGCCCAGAAGCCGCGGGCGGTGATCGAGGCCATGACGCACGCGATGGAGCACTCCTACGCGAACGTCCACCGCGGCCTGCACACCCTGGCGAACGAGACCACCGACGCCTACGAGGCCGCGCGGAAGAAGGCCGCCGACTTCATCAACGCCGACGTGAACGAGATCGTCTTCACCAAGGGCGGCACCGAGGCAGTGAACCTGGTCGCCAGCGGGATCGGCTCGTTCCTGCAGGCCGGTGACGAGATCGTGCTCTCGGAGATGGAGCACCACGCCAATATCGTGCCCTGGCACTTCCTGCGCGAGCGCAAGGGCGTGGTCTTGAAGTTCGTCCCCGTCACCGACGACGGACGCCTGGACCTGGAAGCTTTCCAGAGCCTCCTCGGCCCGAAGACCAAGGTCGTGGCGCTGAGCCATATGTCGAACGTCCTGGGCACCATCAACGACGCCAAGTCGCTGTCCAGGATGGCGCACGACGCCGGAGCCCTGGTGCTGTTCGACGGTTGCCAGGCCATCGTCCACAAGCCGGTGGACGTGAAGGACATCGACGCCGACTTCTACGTCTTCTCGGGCCACAAGCTGTACGGACCCACCGGCATCGGCATCCTCTACGGCAAGGCCGAGAAGCTGGCCGTGCTGCCGCCATATCAGGGCGGGGGCGAGATGATCGGGGCGGTCAGCCTGGAGACCATCACCTACGCCGACCCGCCGCATCGCTTCGAGGCCGGCACGCCGCCTATCATCGAGGCCATCGGTCTGGGCGCGGCCATCGATTGGCTGGGGGGCCAGGACCGCCAGGCGATCGCCGAGCACGAGCACCGCCTCTACGCCCACGTCCGCGAGCGCCTGGCCGGCTTCAACTGGCTGCGGGTGATCGGCGAGGCGCCGGGGAAGGGCGCTATCCTCTCCTTCACCATCGACGGCGCCCACGCCCACGACGTGGCCCAGATCCTCGACCGTTACGGCGTGGCCGTTCGCGCCGGGACCCACTGCGCTGAGCCGCTGATGCGGCGTTTCGGCGTCACGTCGAGCGCAAGGGCGTCCTTCGCCCTATATAACACCCAGGATGAGGCGGACGCGTTCGTGGACGCCCTCACCAAGACTCAGGCTTTCTTCGCGTAATGGGCCCCATGGACGACGCCGCACCCATCGAGAGCAAGTCGCCGCCGCTCAGCCAGGCGGAACTCGACGTGCTGACCGACCAGCTGATCGAGAAGCTGAAGACGGTGTTCGACCCGGAGATCCCGGTCGACATCTATGAGCTCGGGCTCGTCTACAAGGTGGACGTTTCCGACGACAAGGACGTGGCCATCGACATGACCCTGACGGCGCCGGGCTGCCCGGTGGCCGGTGAGATGCCGGGCTGGGTCGAGGACGCGGTCAAGGAAATCCCGGAGGTCCGTTCGGTGAAGGTCGACCTGGTGTTCGACCCGCCGTGGGACCCCTCCCGCATGAGCGACGAGGCCAAGCTGGCCTTGAACATGTTCTGATGGCGAACCTCGAAGTCACTCCCCAGCCCCGCGTCCGGCGGCCCCGGCCGAAGGTGGTCACGCTCAGCGACGCCGCCGCCGAGCGCGTGCGCGACATCATGGCCAAGGCCGAGAAGCCCTATGCCGGCCTGCGTGTCGGGGTGAAGAACGGCGGCTGCGCCGGCCAGGAATATGTCTTGGAATACGCCGCCGAGGCCGGACCGCTGGACGAAGTGGTCGAAGACAAGGGCGTGACCATCCTGGTCGAGCCCAAGGCGGTGCTGTTCCTGATCGGCACTGAGATCGACTACGAGGTCACCAAGCTCTCGGCCAAGTTCGTGTTCAAGAACCCGAACGAGACCGACGCCTGCGGCTGCGGCGAGAGCGTGACGATCGAGCCTGCCAAGTTCGACTGATGCTGTCGGCCCTCGCCGCCGCGGTCCTCGGCCTGCTGGCCGCGCCCGACGGGAAGGCCCAGGCGTGGACGCCGCCCGCCGTCTCCAGCCCGATGTTCGAGTCGCACCCGGCCTTCGATCCGTGGACTGGCGACCTCCTGTTCGTGCGCAGCGACCGGACGTTCAGCGGCTGGCGGATCCTGGCGAGCCCGTGCGCGAAGGGCGAATGGACCACGCCGGCCGAGGTCCCGTTCGCCGGGCCGGGCGTCGAGGCCGATCCGTGGTTCGCGCCGGGCGGAGCGACCCTCTACTTCATCTCGACGCGCGCCACCGGCAGCGGCAGGAGCGCCGACCTAGACATCTGGAAGGTGTCGCGCACGCGCGCCGGCGCCTGGGGCAAGCCCGAGCGGTTGCCCGAGCCGGTGAATTCCGGCGCCGCCGAATGGTTTCCGCGCCTAGGCGCCGACGGCTGGCTCTACTTCGGCTCGTCGCGACCGGGCGGGCAGGGAAAGACCGATATCTGGCGCGCGCGGCAGGGCAAGGGCCGCTGGACGGTCGAGAACCTTGGCCCGGGCGTGAACACCGCCGGCGACGAGTACGAGCCCCTGCCGACGCCGGACGGCCAGGATCTGATCGTCCAGGCGGGCAGCGACTACTTCGTCTCGCACCGTACGAAGGCCAGTTGGGGGCCGCGCGTGAAGCTCGGCCCCGCCATCAACAAGAACGGCAGCGAGATCGGCGCGGCGATCTCGCCAAGCGGCCGCAGCCTGCTGTTCGCCCGCGACCTCGGCGAGAAATCCGGCGAGCTGATGCTCGTCGAGGCTGGCTCCGAGGCTTGGCCACCCGCATGCCGTGGGAGCGCGGGTGCGACCATTACACCACCGAAACTCGACTGACGCGCCCGAGCGGGCTTATCCTGTATCCAGCAAATCAGGGACCGATATGACCGACGACGTCGAACTGCGCCGCCTGGCCATCCGCCGAGCCGACATGAAGCTGGCGTTCCGTAGCCATCTCATGGCCTACGTGGTGGTCAATGCGGGGCTTGTGGCGATCTACGTGATGACCTCGTTCGGCGACTATTTCTGGCCCATCTGGCCGATGCTGGGCTGGGGCATCGGCCTCGGCGCGCACGGCGCGTCCGTCTATATGAACGGCGAGGGCATCCGCGACCGCCTGATCGAGGAAGAGCTCGAGAAGCTGCGTCGCACGCGGAGCTAGCGCTACTCGTCGCCGGCGTAGGCGTAGGGCCCGCCGCGCTCGAGGGCCTTCCGGTAGGCCGGGCGCACGTGGATCTTCTTCAGGAACGCCGCCACCTTCGGTCGGCCCACGCGTACGCCGCCCCGGTCGGCGGCCGCTTCCAGCGGGAAGCTCATCATGATGTCGGCGGCGGTGAAGTCGTCGCCGGCGAACCATTCCGCTTTCTCGAGCTCGCCTTCCCAGTAGTCGAAGTGGGCGACGAGCTGCGGATCGATGAAGCTGGTCTGGGCCCGGCCGGCGATCCCGCGGACGATGGGCCGCACGAGGACCGGCGCGTTCGTGGGCAGGCGGGTGAACACCAGCTTCAGCAGGAGGGGCGGCATGGCAGAACCCTCGGCGTAGTGCAGCCAGTACTTGAGGCGGCGCGCCGCGGGCGTGCCGGGCGCTGGCGCGAGGCGGCCCTGGCCGTAGCGTTCCAGGACGTATTCGACGATGGCGCCCGTCTCGGCTATGGCCTCGCCGTCCTCGGTGACCACCGGCGACTTGCCCAGCGGATGGATGGCCTTCAGCTCGGGCGGGGCCAGCATGGTCTGCGGATCGCGCTCGTAGCGGACGATCTCGTAGGGGACGCCCAGTTCCTCCAGCAGCCAGAGCACCCGCTGCGAGCGGGAATTGTTCAGGTGGTGGACGGTGAGCACGAAAAGACCCTCGCGAGTTGCCTCCCGAGGGTCCTTACAGTGTGGGCGTCGAGTCCGACTAGCGGCCCGTGAACTTTGCCTGACGCTTTTCCACGAAGGCCAGCACGCCTTCGCGGGCGTCGCTGGTGCGCTGGGCGGCGCCTTGGCCGTAAGCTTCGGCCTCGAGCTGTTCGTGCCAAGCCGAGTCGAGGGCATCCCAGACCAGGTTGCGGGTCAGGCCCAGCGAGGCGGGGCCGTCGGCCAGGGCGCGGGCGTATTCCATCGCCGCCGGCATCACCTCGGCGTCGGGTACGCACTTGTTGATCAGGCCCCACTCGACCGCGGTCTTGGCCGGCAGCTTCTCGCCCAGCAGCATCAGCTCCATGGCGCGGGCCTTGCCGATCAGGCGCGGCAGGATCCAGGTGGCGCCGCCATCCGGCACCAGGCCGATGCGGCGGAAGGCCAGGAGGAAGTAGGCGCTCTCGGCCGCGACGCAGAGGTCGGCGGCCAGGGCCAGCGACACGCCCACGCCGGCGGCGACGCCGTTGACGGCCGAGACCAGCGGCTTCGGCGACTTGCGCACCGCCGAGACGAAGGGGTTGAAGGTGTTGAGCAGCGCCTGGTTGGGCGCATTGCCGGTCTGCGGCCGGGCCGCCCCGCCGCCGCCCGACAGATTGGCGCCCGAGCAGAAGCCCCGGCCTTCGCCGGTGATGACGATAGCGCGGGCCTTGTCGCCATAGGCCAGGTCCTCGAACGCCACGGTCAGTTCGGCCATCAGGTCGAGGCCGGCGGCGTTCAGGGTGCCCGGGTCGGACAACGTGATGACGCCCACGCCGGCGTCGATGGTGGTCTTGACCTTGGGGCTGGCTTGCGCGCCGTCCATGGCGTCCTCCCTCTCGTGAACTCGTTGGTTCAACTCAAGGCAAGATACCCCGGCGTCAGCCAAGGGAAAGCTGGGACGGCGGCGTCAGGCCGCGCGCGAGGCCGAACCCTTGTCGGCCAGGGTGGTGCGGTTGCGGCCCGCGCGCTTGGAGGCGTAGAGAGCGCCGTCCGCGCGCTCGAGCAGGGCGGCGGGCGTGTCGCCCGGCTGGTGCTCGGCGATGCCGGTCGAGATGGTGATCGCGCCCAGGTCCTCGTTGGTCGAGCGGCGCTTCAGGATGCGCGACGAGATCTCCTCGCGCGCGGTCTCCAGCACCGAGAAGGCGTGGTGGCTCTTCTCGCCCGGGAAGATCACGGCGAACTCCTCGCCGCCGTAGCGGGCGGCGAAGCGGGCGCCCTCGGCCAGGCGGCCGATCACGCTGGCGACGTAGCGGATCACCTGGTCGCCGGTCTGGTGGCCCCAGGTGTCGTTGAAGACCTTGAAGTGGTCGATGTCGATGACGGCCAGGGTCGCCGGTTCCTTGCGGGCCTCGGCGTTGGCGCAGGTGCCGGCCAGGGTCTCGTCGAAGGCCTTGCGGTTCGACAGGTTGGTCAGCGCGTCGGTCATGGCGTCGCGGCGCACCTGCTCCAGGTGCTCGCGCAGCCGGCCGAGTTCGTCGGTGGTGTCGGCCAGCTGGCTCTCCAGGGCCTGGTTCTCTTCGCGCACCTTGCGGGTGGCGACGCTCAGGTTCTCGACCATCGAGCGGACGGCGGCGGCGTCCTGCTGCTCCAGCGACTCGCTGGCGGTGGCCAGTTGCTGGCCATAGGCCTCGCTGCTCTCTCGGGCGCTCTCGATGGCGCGGTGCACGCTGTCCAGTTCCTCGGACAGGCTCTTGCCGGCGTCCAGGATCTCGCCCGAAAGCTTCACCGCCGGCAGGTGCTGGGCGGCGATCTTCTCGCCGACCTGGTCGGTGAAGGCTTCGCCCGACTTCAGGACGGTGTTGATCTCAGCGGCGACGTCGCTGTCCTTGGCGGCGACATAGTGCAACCACAGCTCGAAATTGAGCGCGGTCGGCCAGACGCGATGCGCCTCCATGGCCTCGATCGCCTTCCGGGCCCAGTCGTAGGCCTTGGGACTGCGCAGGATTGAATCAATGTCCGTCGCCATGGGGCGCAACCTAAGGGCGGGACCCCAAACGACGCGTTAAAGGCGAAGACTAATCTTCCGTAGATCGCGGCGGGGCGCGCATCAGGAAGGCCGGCGTGTCGCCGCCGAAGCCCACCACGCGGTCGCCGTCGTCGCGATCGCGGCGGCGGTCTCCCCGTTCGGGACGGCGCTCGCCCCGGTCGGCGCGCTCCGGACGGTCAGCGCGTTCCGGACGGTCGCCGCGCTCGGCGCGCGTGGTGCGGTCCGAGCGTTCCGGACGTTCGCTGCGCTCGGGCCGCTCGGCGCGTTCCGGGCGTTCGGCGGCCTCGGGGCGCTCGGCGCGGCGCGGACGTTCCTCGCGGGGCGCGCGTTCGCGGCGGGGACGGCCAGGGGTCTCCTCGCCCTGGGGCGCGGGCGCTACGGCCTCGACCGCGGCGGGCTCCTCGACGCGGCGCGGACGGTCCTCCCGCGGCGCACGGTCACGGCCGCCGCGGTCGCGGCCGCCTCGGCCGCCGCGGTCACGGTCGCCGCGGCCGCCACGGCCCCCGGCGCGCGGTTCGTCCTTGATCGAACCCCAGTCGACGCCTTCCAGCACGATCTCCTCGGGCACCTTGCCGATCAGCTTCAGCACCTTGTCGAGGTTCTTGGCGTCGGCGGGCGTCACGATCATGAACGCCTGGCCCAGGCGCCCGGCGCGGCCCGTTCGGCCGATCCGGTGCACATAGTCGTCAGCGTGGTGAGGGACGTCGTAGTTGAAGACGTGGCTCACGGCCGGAATGTCCAGGCCGCGTGCGGCCACGTCCGAGGCGCAGAGCAGGCGCAGGGAACCGTTGCGGAAGCTCTCCAGCGTGCGCATGCGCGTCGACTGGTCCAGGTCGCCATGGATAGGGGCCGCGTCCAGGCCGTGCTTCTGCAGCGACTTGGCGACGATATCGACCTCGGACTTGCGGTTGCAGAAGACGATGCCGTTCTTCACATCGGCCCGGTCGATCAGCATGCGCAGCGCGGTGCGCTTGGCCTTCGGGTCGGCCGTCGGGATGCGGACGAGGTTCTGCGTGATGGTGTCGGCGGTGGTCGCGGGCCGCGAAGCCTCGATCCGGATGGGATCGCGCAGGAACTGCTTGGTCAGGCGCGTGATCTCGGGCGGCATGGTCGCGGAGAAGAACAGCGTCTGCTTTTTGGCCGGCGTCAGCTTGAAGATGCGTTCAAGGTCCGGGATGAAGCCCATGTCCAGCATGCGGTCGGCTTCGTCGACGACCATGATCTGGACGCCGGTCATCAAGAGCTTGCCGCGCTCGAAGTGGTCGAGCAGGCGGCCGGGCGTGGCGATCAGCACGTCGACACCGCGATCCAGCTTCTGTTCCTGGTCGCTGAACGAGACGCCGCCGATCAGCAGCGCCCACGAGAGTTTCTGGCCCTTGGCGTACTTCTCAAACGAGGCCGCGACCTGGTCGGCCAGTTCGCGCGTTGGGGCGATCACCAGGGCGCGCGGCATGCGCGCCTTCGAGCGGCCGGCGGCGAGCCGGTCGATCATCGGCAGGGTGAAGGCCGCGGTCTTGCCGGTGCCGGTCTGGGCGATGCCCAGCACATCCAGCCCCTGCAACGCGACAGGGATGGCTTCCGACTGAATCGGCGTGGCGGTGGTGTAGCCGGTTTCGGCGACGGCCTTGAGGGTCGCGGCCGAGAGGCCCAGTTCTGAAAATTCGGTCATTCGCTAACGGGTATGCGGGGCGCTCCCGCAAGACGGGTATGCGCGACGCGGCGGCGCGGACGGAGATCGCCGCGCGCGCGGAACATACGGCGGACGGTCCCGCTGTCAACGCGCGCCGCTACGGCAAGGTTCAACTGTGATGCCGCAGGGCGTGTCGCGAGGGCTTTGTCCGCCGCCTTCATACCGACGGTAGCTGAAAGTCCTTCGCCTGCGGGGCAAGGGTCTATAGCGTGGCCTTAGGGGATTTCTGCGGGGGTGTCGAATATGCGTGCACTTCTGAAAGGCCTGCTCGCCGCCGTGGGCTGCGCAGCGGCGCTGGCGACCGCCGCCGCGCCGCGCGACGCGCTGGCCGATGTGACCTGGTTCGTAACCGGCACGTTCGACGACGGCGGCAAGCTCAGCGGCTGGTTCACGATCAACGTATACGGCTACCTGGCGGGTTACGACCTGCTGGCCGCGCCGGGCAGTGCAGTGATGGCGCCCCTCGAGTACACCCCAGCCAACAGCTACAAGAACAACAGCACCAGCGCGCCGTTCTACATCACCGCCTGGGACAAGGACCCAGCCTACAAAGGCGGCCTCAGCCTGACCTTCGCCAATCCGATGATCACGCCGACGGCCGTCAACCTGATGGTGGTGGGCGCGGGCGGTCCGTCGTGGGAGTGCCGTGACTCCTGGACCTGCCCGGCCGGCGGCGTGCCGGTGACGCGCTATCTCGTGGACGGGCGCGCCAGCACCGACCAGTCCCTGGCGCCGGAACCGGCGGCCTGGAGCCTGATGCTGCTGGGCTTCGGCGCGCTGGGCGTCGCGCTCAGGGCCTCGCGCCGTCGCGAGGTCTGCGCCTAGCGCTTAGATATCCAGGTCGGCGGCCGCGAACTCGGCGTTCTCCTGGATAAACTGGAAGCGGGCTTCGGGCTTGCGGCCCATCAGGCGCTCGACCAGGTCCTCCACCAGCTCCTCGGCCCGCGGCAAGGTGACCCGCGCCAGTGTGCGCGTCTTCGGGTCCATGGTGGTTTCCTTGAGCTGGGCGGGCATCATCTCGCCCAGGCCCTTGAATCGGCTGATCTCGGGCTTCTTGCCCTTGAACTCGCTGGCCAGCAGCTCGTCGCGGTGGGCGTTGTCGCGGGCGTAGACCGCCTTGCCGCCGTGGCTGAGACGATACAGCGGCGGCAGGGCCAAGTAGAGGCGGCCCGTCCGGATCAGGTCGGGCATGGTCCGCCAAAAGAACGTGATCAACAGGCTCGCGATGTGGGCGCCGTCGACGTCGGCGTCCGTCATGATCACGATGCGGTCGTAGCGGAGGTCTTCCTCCTTGAACTTCGACCCGGCCTGGGCGCCGAGCGCCAGCAGGAGGTCGGACAGCTCCTTGTTGCCGCCGAACTTGTCGGTTGAGGCCGAGGCCACGTTCAAGATCTTGCCGCGCAGGGGCAGGATCGCCTGGGTCTTGCGGTCGCGCGCCTGCTTGGCCGAGCCGCCGGCCGAGTCGCCTTCGACCAGGAACAGCTCGGTGCCCTCGGTGGACGAGCCGGCGCAGTCGGCCAGCTTGCCGGGCAGCCGCAGCTTGCGGGTGGCCGAGGCGCGGGCGACTTCCTTGTCCTTGCGGCGCTTCAGCCGCTCCTCGGCGCGTTCCACCACGAACTGCAGCAGCGTGCTGGCGGCCTTGGGCTGGGCTGTCAGCCAGTGGTCGAACGGATCGGCCAGGGCCTTCTCCACGAGGCGCTGGGCCTCGGACGACGAGAGCTTCTCCTTGGTCTGGCCCTGGAACTCGGGGTCACGGATGAAGACGCTGACCAGGGCGCCGGCCTGGCTGATGACGTCGTCGGCCGTGATCAGGCCGCCGCGCTTCTCGCCGGTGAGCTCGGCGTACTGCTTCAGGCCCTTGGTCAGCACGGCGCGCAGGCCGGCCTCGTGCGTACCGCCCTCGGGGGTCGGCACGGTGTTGCAGTACGACTGCATGAAGCTGTCGGCCTCGCCGAACCCGGCCGGAGTCCAGGCCACGGCCCACTCCACCTTGCCGGCCTCGCCCGGGCGCTCGTAGCGGCCGGCGAATGGCTCGGGCGTCACGGTCTCCAGCCCTTTGATCCGCTCGGCCAGGAAATCAGCCAGGCCGTTCGGGAAGCGGAACACCGCGTCGGGCGGGGTCTGGTCGTGGATGCGGGCGGGGTCGCATTTCCAGCGGATCTCGACGCCGCCGAACAGGTAGGCCTTGGACCGGGCCATCCGGTAGAGGCGGGCCGGCTTGAAGGCCGCGCCGTCGCCGAAGATCACCGGGTCGGGCAGGAAGCTGATCGCCGTGCCCTTCTTCCGCGTTGGGCCCAGCTTCTCGATCGAGCCCAACGGCTTGCCGCGGCTGAAGGCCTGGCGCCACTCGAAGCCGTCCTTGAAGACGGTGACCTCGACGCGTTCCGAGAGGGCGTTCACGACCGACACGCCGACGCCGTGCAGGCCGCCGGAGGTCTCGTAGGCCTTGCCCGAGAATTTCCCGCCCGAGTGCAGGACTGTCATGATCACTTCCAGCGCCGACTTGCCCGGATGCTTCGGGTGCGGGTCGACGGGGATGCCGCGGCCGTCGTCGAACACGGTCAGGGCGCCGTCGGCGTCGAGGGTGACGGTGATCAGCTTGGCGTGGCCGGCGACGGCCTCGTCCATGGCGTTGTCGAGGACTTCGGCGAACAGGTGGTGCAGCGCGCGTTCGTCGGTGCCGCCGATGTACATGCCCGGCCGCTTGCGGACCGGCTCCAGGCCTTCCAGCACCTCGATGTCGGCGGCGGAGTAGCCGCCCTTGGGCGCAGGCGTGTCCGGGCGCGGCTCGTGGCTTTCGGCCAGTGGCGCGGCGGGCGCGGGGTTCAGCGCGTCGTCGAAGAGGTCGGGAAGGGGCTTGGGGGCAGGCTGGGACATAGGGAACGTAGCGTGATCCGATTCTACGCTCCGTATGGCTCGCCCCGTCCGTTAGGGCAATGCGGCCGCGCGGACCAAACGCCGCGCGGCCGCTGTTCGCCCGGAAGTCGGCCTAGAAGTCGGCCGAAAGCGTCACGAAGCCCATGCGCGGCGCCAGGGGGAAGGCCGTGTAGCCGCCCGAGTTGCCGGTCACGACGGCTGTCGAGACGCCCTTCTTGTCGAACAGGTTGGTGATGTTTGCGGTGACCCGGGCGCCCTTCAGGACGCCCTGGTCGGGCACGTCGAAGGTGTAGTTGGCCTCCAGGTCGACCACGAACGTCGACTTCACCGAGAGGTCGTTCAGGTAGGTCACCGGGCGCTTGCCGATGTAGTCGCCGCTGACCGAGGCGCCGAAGGGGCCCCAGCTGAAGCGGGCGATGGTCTTGTTCATCCACTTCGGCGTCAGCGGCACCTGCTTGCCGCCCGTGGCCACCGTCACCGGCTGGGTCACGCCGCCGACGACCGTCGTTCCGCTCTGGTAGTCGTCGTCGTACTTCGACTTGTTGTACGAGACGGCGTTGTAGAGGCTGAAGTGCTCGCCGAACTGCAGCGTGCCGGCCACGTCGATGCCGTTGGTGGTCACGCCGCCCACGTTCGCCAGGATGGCCGGCGCGGGGTTGATGAAGTTGAACGGCGCGATGTTCAGCAGGCGGTTGCTGAAGTCGACGTGATAGACGCTGATCTGGCCGTCGAGGCCGGTGATGAAGCTGCCTTCGAACGTGCGCCGGGTCCGCACGCCCGCTTCGTAGGTCCAGGACGTCTCAGGCTTCACCGTGGTCTTGAAAAGGTCGAACGCGGCCTGGGTGCCCAGGCTCCATGCCGAGAAGCCGTAGAAGCCGCTGCCAGCGCCGTACGGGATGAACTGGCGCATGTTCTTCTGGGCGTTGACGAACACCTGCTCGTGCTCGGTCGGATCCCACAGCAGGCCGGCTTGCGGCAGGAACCACTTGTTCGAGGTGATGCTGCCGGTCGGGTAGTGCACCGGCACCGCCACGGTCGGCAGGTTGCGCTGGTTGATCGGGAACTTGCCGTTGGCGTCCTGCAGGCTGGACTTGAAGCCGGCCTGGAGGGTCAGGTTCGGCACGATCTTCCACTGGTCCTGCAGGTAGAGCTGGATGTCGTTGGTGAAGAACTCGGCGGCGTACTGGGTCAGCGCCTTGTCGCCGCGCGGCACGTCATAGGGCGAGAGGTCATTGTTGGCGGCCGTCATCGGGTACCAGACGCGGTGCTGGGCCGGTTCGTTGTGCTCGAACCAGGCGCCGGCCTGGATGTTGTGGTCGCCCAGTCGCCAGGCGATGTTCGACTGCAGGCCGCCGCGGTTGATCCGGTACTCGGTCGTCCGCACCGCGTTCCCCGAGCCGCCGAACAGGTTGACGATGTTCTGCAGGGTGGCCGCGCTGGTCGCCGAGCCGACCACCAGGTTCGGATAGTAGGTGGCGAAAAGGCCCGGCAGGCCGGCGGTGTTGATCGGGCCCGCCACGATGCCGCGGCCGAAGTTGTAGTGATAGTAGGCCGTGTTGGTCCAGGTGAGGCCGTCCATCGGCTTCCACGCGTAGCGGACGTAGCTGATGATGTCCTCGCGCTGGGCCGCGCTGAAGCAGTTCGAGAAATTGTTGCCCTGGGCCGGGCTCGGCGTGCCGGGGCCGCCGGTCAGGCTGGTCGAGCAGCGCTGCAGGTCCGGATAGATGAACGGGCGGCTGTAAGGGGTGAAGCCTTGAGCCGCGGCGGTCTGCTGGTTGCCGAAGGCCGTGGCGTCCTCGTTCGGCTCCACCTTCATCTGCCAGTCGGCGTAGAACGTGAACGTGCCGTGGTCGTCGTCGCGCACGACCTTCAGGTTGACCTGGTGGCCGCGCTGGTGGCCGTCGAAGTCCCAGGCGCGCTGGTCCTGGTGCAGGTACGAGATGTAGCCGCGGAAGCCGCCCCACGTCTCGCCGCTGTCGAGGCGGATGAACTCGCGGTTGGCCTCGTGGCTGCCCAGGGCGCCGCGCACGTTCAGGCCGCGCTCCATCGACGGGTCGCGGCTGAAGGTCTCGATCGCGCCGCCCAGGTTGCTGGTCGAGGCCACGCCGAGGGAGCCGGCGCCGGACGACAGAGTGACCCGCGCCACGTTCTCGCTGCTGACCGCGCGCGAGACCGACAGGCCGTTGTAGTTGCCGTACTGCTGGTCGCCGAGCGGGACTCCGTCCAGGGTGTAGCCCAGCTGCTGGGTGGAGAAGCCGTGCACGAACAGCGACAGGTTCTGCTCGTTGTTGCCCCAGGGATCGGCCGTCCGGTAGATCACGCCCGGCAGGAACTGAATGGCCTTCAGCGGGCTGGCGCCGGGCAGCACCCGCTGGATCTGCTGGCTTTCGAGGGCGACCGTCGAGCGGGTCTCGCGGATGCCCGTCACCACCACTTCGGAGACGCCCGTGCCCGCGTCGTCGGCCGCGGCCTCCACGGCCGCGCCGTCGGCGGCATGGGCGGCGGTGGCCAGCAGGCTGGCGACGGCCACGCTCGACCAAAGCCGCGCGCGGCGGCCGGCCGAATTTCCAGAGTTCATGTCTATCCCCTTGTATGCGCTTCAGGGCGCAGGGCGGGCATACGGCCGGTCGGAAACGGTTCCGCGACAGACAAGCTGCGGGGTTGTGACGTTCTGCGAGCGCGGAGGAGGGGACCGTGACGAGCTGGAAAGATCCCGAGATCGCCGGCGTCCGCGCCCTGCTGGCCGCGCGGCAGCCGGGACCGGGCGCGCCCCCGCCCAGCGTGGCCGAACGGCGGGCAGCGATGGACCAGGTGGGCGAGATGGGCGCCCTGCCGACCGGCTGCTTCCACGAGCCCGTGACCCTCGGCGGCGTGAAAGGCGAGCGGGTCGTGCCCCAGGGCGCCCTGCCGGGCCGCGTGATCCTCTACCTGCACGGAGGGGCCTACACGGCCGGCAGCCCGCGCAGCCACCGGCCCATGGTGGCCAGGATCGCCGAGGCCGCCCGCAGCGTGGCGGTGGCGGCGGACTATCGGTTGGGACCCGAGAACCGTTTCCCGGCGGCCGTCGAGGACTCGGTCGCGGTCTATCGCGCGCTACTGGCCGGCGGCAGCGAGCCGAAGCGGGTGATCGTCGCGGGCGATTCCGCGGGCGGCGGCCTGGCGCTGGCGCTCGCGCTGGCCTTGAAGGCCGAGGGCCTGCCGCAGCCGGCCGGGTTCTTCGTCATCAGCCCCTGGGCCGACCTCACCCAGTCGGGCGCCAGCTACGCCTCCAAGGCCGAGACCGATCCGATGATCAGCAAGGCCGGGCTCGACCAGAACGCGCTGATGTACGTGGGCGGCCTGGACGCGCGCGACGCGCTGGCCTCGCCGGTCTTCGGCGATTTCGAGGGCGTGGCGCCGGTGCTGATCCAGACCGGTTCAGAGGAGACCCTGCTCAGCGACAGCATCACCATGGCCAATGTCCTGGCCCATGCTCGGGTCGAGGTGCGGCTGGAGGTCTGGCCTGAGATGATCCACGTGTTCCACGCCTGGAGTGGCGCGCTGCAGGCGGCGCGGCGGGCCATCGGCCTGGCCGGGGCGTGGATGGAGGCGCGTTGGGCCGGCTAGGCGCGCTGGCGGGCTTGGCGCTGGCCTGCGTCGCGGTCGGCGCGCGGGCGCAGCCGCTGACGATCTGGGCCTGGGAGCGGCCCGAGGACCTGCGGTTCGCGCCGGCGGACGCCGAGGTCGCGGCCCAGACCGGCTTCATCGAACTGTCGGGCAACCGGCTCATCGTGCGCGGTCGCCGCCATCCGCTGTCGGTCGCGGGGAACCGGGTGACCACCGCCGTCGTGCACGTGCAGATCGACCATCGCCGGCCGCTGGCCTGGACGCCCGAGCGGGCGACGCAGGTGGCGGCCTCCGTCCTGCGTCTCGGCCGCCGTGCGCGGCGGCTGCAGGTCGATTTCGAGGTCCGAACCTCAGAGCGGCCCGTCCTGCTCGCGGTGTTGCGCGAGGTGCGCGCTGGCCTGCCCAAGGGCGTCGAGCTGTCGATGACGGCGCTCGCGTCCTGGTGCGCGACCGAGGACTGGCTTGTCGAGGCGCCCGTGGACGAGGTCGTGCCGATGCTGTTCCGGATGGGTCCCGGCGGCGAGCGGCTGAAGGCGAGGCTGGCGGCCGGCGGCGACTTCGCCAATCCTGCCTGCCGCACGGCGCTGGCGGTCTCGACCGACACGCCCATCGTCCGCGCGCCCGCCGGCCGGCGGGTCTATCTGTTCAATCCCCGGAGTTGGACGGCCGCCGACTTCGAACGCGTGAGACGGAGCGTGGCGGCATGGCCGGACGGCTGAAGGCTCTGGTGGCGGGCGTCGCGGCGCTGGCCCTGCTGGGTGCGGATGCGGCGCGGGCGTCGGGCCCGGGGGCGCTGACCTCGTGGTACATCGATCCGTTCGGCGGCGGCGGGGCCGACCTCAAGCGGCTCTATGACGGCCAGCTCGGCGTCGTGATGGCCCGTGCGCCGCGGCCGCAGCTCTACATCGCCTGGCGACTGCTGCACGGGCAGAAGGTGGGGCAGGCGGCCGGCGACGCGCTCTCGACGCCCTGCTGCGACCCGCCCTGGCGCTATCGTTACGACATTCCCCGCCAGGGCCTGGGCGTCGACGGCTGGCTGGACGCCCGCAAGGCGGTCCCGAACGCCGCCGAGGTCGGCTACATCTCTATGGAGCGCGACGGGCCCAACTACGTCAGCTTCGCCAACTGCTTCGACGAGGCCTTCGACACCGCCACGGCGACGCTGAAGGACCGGGCGGCGAAGTATGGGGCAAGCTCGGCGGCGGTGAAGGCCTGGCTCGACACCCAGGACGCCGTCTTCGACGCCTGCCACGCGCCCGGCGCCGTGCTGCCGCCGGCGATGCCGGACGCGCCGGCCTGGCTGAAGGCGGATCGCGCCTATCAAGAGGCGGCCTTCGAGCTCTACCAGGGCCGCAATAGCGACGCGGCGATCCGTTTCGCCGCCATCGCCAAGGACAAGGCCTCGCCTTGGCGGCCGCTCGCGCCCTACCTGCGCACCCGGGCGTTGGTCCGTTCCGCCACGGTCGAGAAGACCGGCGACGCGTTTGCGGGCGCCCGGGCGGCGATCGACGACCTCGCGAAGGCGCCTAAGGGGACGTTCGGTCAGGGCGAGACGCGTAAGATGCGCCGGTTCCTCGACTTCCGCGACCGGCCGAAACAACTGCTGGCCGACCTGGAGAAGGAGCTGGCCCAGCGCGAAGCCTCGCCCGAGATCGCCGTCAGTTTCCGCGACTACGCCAGCCTCTACGACAAGGACGTCGGCCGCCCGGAGGCGATGGACTGGATCATGACGATCCGCGCCCGTCCGACGCCCACACAGATGCAGGCGCTGGCTGAAGGCAACGGCGGCGAGAACGCCTATCCCGAGCTGGAAGCGAAGGTCCGGCGCGAAGCCCTGGCGCACGCCCGCGAGCGTTGGAATGCGACCCGCGACGCGGCCTGGCTTGTCGCCGCCCTGGCCAATGTCGATCCCGCCGCGCCCGAGGCGCCTGACTTGGCCGCGGCGGCAGGCAAGGTCGCGACCGACAGCCCGGCCTGGCTGACGGCCCAGTACCACCTGACGCGGCTCACCTTCGCCAAGGCCGACTCGGCGGCGACGCGGTCGCGGCTGGACGCGGTGCTGAAGCGTCCCGACCTGTCGGTGAACGACCGCAACCTGTTCCTGGCGCAGCGGGCGCAGGTGGCGGCGGACGCCGGCGAGTTCGCGCGCCTGTCGCTGCGCAAGCGGCTCTGCAACGACAGCGACGACAAGAGCGGTTGTGTCCGGGGCTTCTGGCAGGCCGACGCAGTGCAGCCGGGCAGCGTGTACGACGACGAGGGCTACGCGGGCACGCAGGGCTTCGGCGACGACGCCCGTGCGGTGATCGACCGTCTGCCACTGAAGACCCGCCTGGCCTTAGGCCGCGACCCTCAGATCCCGGCGAAGCTGCGCATGGACGTGGCGCTGACCAACTATGCGCGCGCCGTGTCGCTGGGCGACCACGCGACGGTCGACAGCCTGACCGTGGACCTGGAGACGCTGCTGCCCCAGCTCGCTGCCGAGTGGCGGGCGATCCGTGCGGCGCCCCTGGGCCCGGAGAGGCGCTTCCTGGAGTTCGTCGTCCTGGCCAAGGTTCCCGGCATGCGGACCGACCTGGCCAACTACGTCCGGCCGGAGGGGACGGTGGCCCAGTTCCAGACGCCCTGGATCAACTGGGTGCTCGTGCCGACCGGCAAGCCCGTGAAGCCGCGGCCGCCCGCACTGGCGTTCTACCAGTCGCTGGGCGTCGAGCTGGGCGACAAGGCGACGGACGCCCAGACCGACCTGGCCTGCCTCGGCGAGTGCGGCCTGGGCGCCTCGCCCCTGCGCCTGCCCGATTTCGCCCGTGCGGGCGCCGCGCAGGCCACGGCCGAGCGGGGCTATTTCGTGCCCGCCCAGACGTCCTACAGCGACGAGCCCGCGCCGCTGCCGCCAGCCGCGATCGTGGTCTGGGACGAGATGCTGGCCTTCGCGAGAGCCAACCCGAAGCATCCGCAGGTCCCGGAGGCGCTCTACTGGATCATCCGCGCCGGCCGCTGGGGCGGCAGCTACGAGCACTCGGGCAAGCGAGCCTTCGAGCTCCTGCACAAGGCCTATCCGACGAGCACCTGGGCCAAGCGCTCGCCGTACTACTACGACTGACGCCTACTTCAGCGGCTCGTAGATCTTCGAGAGCAGGTCGGGCTTGCCCTCGATGCGCTCCAGGCGGGGATAGCGCAGGCCGCCGTTGTACTTGAGGTCGACGACCTTGAAGTGGTCGCCGTCCTTCACGATCAGGGTGATCGGGTCCTTGCCGCCCTTGGCTGCGGTGATCGCCTCCTTGAGGCGGCCGGTGTCGTAGGCGATGCCGTTCACGGCCAGGATCTTGTCGCCGACGGTCAGGCCCGACTTGAAGCCGGGGCCGCCCCACAGCACGCCGGTGATCGTGGCCTCGCGGTTCAGGACCAGGCCCAGCGAATAGGTCAGGTCGACGATCTTGCGGTTGGCCTCGTTGTCGTTCCAGTACTCGGTGGGCTTCTCGACGTAGACCAGCCTGTAGCCGCCGCGGGCCAGCCCATCGAGCGGGTAGGCGGGCGCCACCTTGCGGGCGCGGGTGTCGAGGAAGGCGGCCCAGTCGTAGGGCAGCACCGTGTTCAGCGTCTTGACCACGTCCTCGAAGGTGTAGGTCAGCGGCTGCTTCCAGTCGCCATCGTTGACGCCGAAGAACGCGCGGCCGAAGTCGTCGAGCGACTTCTTGCCGCCGGTCTTCTCCCGGATCAGCGTGTCGGCGTCGAGCCAGATGAGCTGGCCTTCGGAATAATAGTCCTCGCTGCGCTGCCAGCTGGTCCAGGGGATCGGGCGGCGGCCCGCGATGATCGGGTCGTTGGTGGTGTCCTCGACCGAACGCCACTCGCGGCCAGGGCGGCCCTCGCTGTAGGTCGCCGCCGTCATGGCCAGGGCGTCCAGCGTCTGCTGCCTGGTGACCAGGCCCGAGCGGGCGCCCAGGACATAGCCCCAATACTGGTCCTGGCCCTCGTAGACCCACAGGAGGCTGTCGCGCATCGGGGTGTTGAAGTTGGGCGTCCACAGGTCGGCCGGGCGGCGGTACTTGCCGTCCCAGGAGTGGTTGTACTCGTGGGGCAGGAGGTTCCGGCTGGGCGCGTTCTTCGACCACTCGGTGAAGTACTCGGGGTCGGTGCCGTTCTCCGACGAGCGATGGTGCTCCAGCCCGATGCCGCCCATCCGCTCGGTCAGGGCCAGCAGGAAGTCGTAGTGGTTGTAGTGGCGCGCGCCATACAGCTTGTCGGCCTGCCGCACCAGTTCGCGGTGCTGCTCGATCTGCTCGGGCGTCGAGACCAGCAGTTCGGGCCGGTCGGCCACGATGTTGAGGCGCACGGGCGACTTGCCGCTGGTGTCCAGCTCATAGCGCTTGAAGTAGCGCCCGGCGAACATCGGCGAGTCCATCAGGGTGTCGAAGTCGACGGTCTTGAAGCGGGTCCAGCCGGCCTCGGTCTTGTCGGTCTCCAGCGCGGTGCCGTAGCCCCAGCCGTCGGGCAGCTTGATCGAGGCGTCGATGTTGATCCGCCGGGTGAAATAGCCGGCCGGATAGAAGGCCAGGTTCAGCCACTGGGCGTTCAGCATCTCGGGCGTCATCACCACCCGGCCCTGATCGGCGGCGGTCGGCGACAGGTACTGAAACTCGATCTCGAGCGTCCTGGCGTCAGCCGGCGGCGTCACGTGGAAGGCGAAGACCTGTACCGGGTCGCGGGTCCAGGGGATCACCTTGCCGTTCGCCTTGACCACCAGGCCGGCCATGTCGAACAGCGCGTTGCGCGGCGAGTGCCCGCCCGGAACCCACTGGGGATAGAGGAGCGTCATCTGCCCGCCGCCCGCGACGATCGGGATCGACTGGCGGATGTTGAAGATGCGCCGCTCGACGTCCGTGGCGTCGACTTCCAGCTTCAGCGTGCCGGCGGGATAGGCCACGTCGCGCGGCGTGGCGACCGCCGGGGGCATCGGCAGCGGCTGTGGGCCGTCCGAATATTCGGCTGCGGCGAGGGGAGAGGCGAAGGCAAGCGCCGCGACGGCGGCGAAGAACGCTGATTTCAAAGGGATGCCCCGACGAAGAAACAATGGCGACGTTTCTAGAACCGGTACGGCCCGGGGCTCAATGGCCGCTCGTAGGATCTTTCGGTTCGCCGGTCTCTTCGTCGTCGTGCTCCTGGCGGGCGGCGGCCTCGGACACGCGCTTGGCGGGCGGGTCGAAGACCTCGCCGAAACCCAGCATGACGAAGGCCAGCCCCGCCGCGCCCTTGATCCTGCGGCCCTCGCGACGTCCCGCCCAGGCGACCAGCGGCGCCACGAGCACCAGCAGTCCCAAGGCGACGAGATAGGCCAGCCAGCCGTCCATAGGGTCGAGGTGGGGACGCCTGGCCGAAAGAAAAAGGCCCGCGGATCGCGCCGCGGGCCCCGATCTGTCTCAGCTTTCGCCGACTAGCACTTGAAGTACATGTCGAATTCCACCGGGTGCGGGTGGAGCTGGAGGCGCATGACCTCTTCCATCTTCAGCTCGATGTAGCTGTCGATGAAGTCGTCGTCGAACACGCCGCCCTTCTTCAGGAAGGCCCGATCCTTGTCGAGGTTCTCGAGCGCTTCGCGCAGCGAGCCGCAGACTTCCGGGATCTTCTTCTGCTCGCGCGGCGGCAGGTCGTAGAGGTTCTTGTCGGCCGCGGCGCCCGGATCGATCTTGTTCTCGATGCCGTCAATGCCGGCCATCAGCAGGGCCGTGAACGTCAGGTAGGGGTTGCCCATCGGGTCGGGGAAGCGCGCTTCGATGCGCTTGCCCTTCGGGCTGTCCACGTGCGGGATGCGGATCGAGGCCGAGCGGTTGCGGGCCGAGTAGGCCAGCTTCACCGGCGCTTCGTAGCCGGGCACCAGGCGCTTGTACGAGTTTGTCGTGGAGTTCGAGAACGCGTTGATCGCCTTGGCGTGCTTGATGATGCCGCCGATGTACCACAGGCACATGTCGCTCAGGCCGGCGTACTTGTCGCCCGCGAACAGCGGCTTGCCGTTGCCCCAGATCGACTGGTGCACGTGCATGCCCGAGCCGTTGTCGGCGAACATCGGCTTGGCCATGAAGGTCGCCGTCTTGCCGTAGGCGTGGGCCACGTTGTGGATCACGTACTTATAGAGCTGCAGGCGGTCGGCCATGGTGATCATGGTGTCGAACTTCAGGCCGAGTTCGTGCTGGGCCGGCGCCACCTCGTGGTGGTGCTTTTCCGGCTTCATGCCGAGTTCGCCCATGACCGCCAGCATCTCGCCGCGCAGGTCCTGGCCCGAATCGACCGGGTTCACCGGGAAGTAGCCGCCCTTCGGGCCAGGCCGGTGGCCCATGTTGCCTTCCGGATAGGCCTTGCCCGAGTTCACCGGCAGTTCGGTGGAGTCGTACGAGTAGCGGGTGTCGTGCGGCGCCGTGCTCCACTGCACGTCGTCGAAGATGAAGAACTCGGCTTCCGGGCCGAAGTAGACGGTATCGCCGATGCCCGAGGCCTTCACGTAGTTGAGCGCGGCCTTGGCGATCGAGCGCGGGTCGCGGTTGTACGGCGTGTTGGTGTCGGGGTTCACGATGTCGCAGAACAGCGCCAGCGTGGTCTGCTGGTAGAACGGGTCGATGATCGCCGTGTCCAGGTCCGGGCGCAGCTTCATGTCGGACTCGTTGATCGCCTTCCAGCCGGCGATCGAGGAGCCGTCGAACATCGTGCCGTCGGTGAGGAAGTCCTCGTCGACCAGGTCGATGTCGAAGGTCACGTGCTGCATCTTCCCGCGCACGTCGGTGAAGCGGACGTCGACGTATTTGACGTCCTTCTCCTTGATCATGCCCAGGATGTCTTTGGCTGAAGCCATGGCGGTTATCCCCTTCTTGAAGTCTTAGGTTCGGTTGTCAGATCGCGACGGCGCCCGTCTCGCCGGTGCGGATGCGCACCACGTCGAGAACCTCGGACACGAAGATCTTACCGTCGCCGATGCGGCCCGTGCGGGCGGCGCCTGAAATGGCTTCCAGCGCGCGGTCGAGTTGGTCGTCGGAGATGACGACCTCGATCTTGATCTTGGGCAGGAAGTCCACGACGTACTCGGCGCCACGGTAGAGCTCGGTCTGGCCCTTCTGCCGGCCGTAGCCCTTGGCCTCGATCACGGTCATGCCCTGGACACCAAGGTCCTGCAGGGCCTCCTTCACCTCGTCGAGCTTGAAGGGCTTGATGATGGCTTCGATCTTTTTCATGCGCTCGACTTGTACTCGCGACGGCGGACGCCCCAACGGTCGCGGGCGAACCAGCACGCGGCGGATGGCCCGGACAAGCGCGGTTCGGTTGCTTGCCGCTGCGGCGGGGTGGGAAACTAAGCAGACGCCTAAAAAAACGGCGCCACAAGGTCAGAAAACGATCAGGCCGGAAATCACCTTGAGAGCGCGATTTCGGCCCCTAGGATCGACACGAAACGCGTTTGGAGGGCGTGCGAAGCATGGACGAACGGACCCCAGTGCTCATCGGAGCGGGCCAATTCACATACCGGGGCGATCCGGCCTCTTCGCCGTCGCCCAGCTCTCTGCTGAAGATTGCGGCGGAACGCGCCGGGGCCGACGCGGGGATTGGCGCCCAGGGCCTCGCCGCGATCGACAGCCTGGCGGTCGTGGGGTTCACCATCGACTCGCCCGGGTCGAAGCGCGGGATGATCCCGCACGCGATCAATCCGCCCGCCACGCTGTCCAAGATGCTCGGCGCCGCGCCCGCCTGGCAGGTCTATTCCGAGATGGGCGGCAACACGCCCCAGTACCTGGTCAATATGCTGGCCGAGCGGATCGCCAAGGGGGAGGCCGATCTGGCGCTGACCGTCGGCTGCGAGTTCCTGGGCTCGGCCACCAAGCGCGCCACGAAGGGCCTGGGCTTCGACGACTGGGTCGCGATCGAGGACGAGACACTGGAGACGCCGAAACGGGTCGGTGACCCGCGGCCGGGCAGCACCCCCTACGAGATCCGTCACGGCCTCAGCCGCCCGATCAACATCTACCCGATCTTCGAGAACGCGCTGCGGGCCCGCGACAGGCGCTCGATCGCCGACCACCAGAAGCGCATGGGCAAGCTGTTCGAGGGCTTCAGCGCGGTCGCGGCCGGCAATCCCGAGGCCTGGTTCCCGGTGAAGCGCTCGGCCGAGGAACTGGTCGACGTCTCGGAGAAGAACCGGATGATCGGCTTCCCGTACCCGAAGCTGCTGAACGCCATCATGGAGGTGGACCAGTCGGCCGGCGTCCTGATCGCCAGCGTGAAGAAGGCTCGCGAGCTGGGCGTGCCCGAGGACCGCTGGGTCTATCTGCACGGCTGCGCGGACGCCTCCGACCTGTGGCACCCGCTGGACCGCCAGGACTTCCACTCCAGCCCGGCGATGCGCCTGACGGGCAAGCGCGCGTTCGAGATGGCCGGGATCGGCCTCGCCGACATCGACTTGATCGACCTCTATTCCTGCTTCCCGGTGGCCGTGGAAGTTGGGGCCGAGGAACTGGGCCTGTCGCTGGACGACCCGCGCGGCCTGACGGTCACCGGCGGACTGCCCTATGCCGGCGGCCCCGGGAACAACTACGTCATGCACTCCATCGCCGTGATGATGGACCGGCTGCGGGCAAAGAAGGGCGCGTACGGCCTCGTCACCGGCAACGGCTGGTATCTGACCAAGCAGTCGACCGGCATCTATTCGACCAGAGCCCCCGACCGGCCCTTCGAGCGCCAGGATCCGGCGGTGCTCCAGCGCGAGATCGACGCGCTGCCGCATCCCGAGGTCATCGAAACGCCCCAGGGCCGTGGCGTGATCGAGACCTACACTGTCGTCCACAAGCGGGAGGGACCGTTCCTCGGCATCATCGTCGGCCGCGACGCCAACGGGCGCCGGTTCGCCGCGAATACGCCCAACGATCCGGCGACCCTTGCCAGCCTCGAAGCGAGCGAGCAGATCGGGCGCACAGGCACGGTCGTCCAGCAGGGCGACCTCAACATCTTCACACCGGACTGATCCCCCATGGCGCGTCTCTACCTGATCCGGCACGGCCGGCCGTCCTCCACCTGGGGCGGCCACGACGACGATCCGGGCCTGGATGAGACGGGGCTGGGACAGGCGAGGGCGGCGCGCGACTGGCTGCTCTCGCGTCCCGGGGGCGAGCGGCCCACGCTGGTGGTGAGCTCGCCGCTACGCCGCTGCCGGGAGACGGCGGAACCCACGGCCGAGTCCCTGGGCGTCCCCATCGAGGTCGACCCGGTCGTGGGCGAGATCCCGACGCCGGCCGGGCTGACGGGCGAGCAGCGTCCCGCCTGGCTGCGCAACGCCTTCCAGGGGACGTGGCAGGCGATCCAGGGCGACATGGACTACGACGCCTGGCGCGGCGACATCCTGGCGTCGCTGGCGAACCGGGGGCACGCGGCGGTCTTTTCGCACTACGTCGCCATCAACGCCGCGGTCTCGCGCCTGCTGGGCGTGGACCAGGTGCTGGCGTTCCGGCCCGACCATTGCTCGATCACAGTGCTGGAGACCGACGGCCGGACGGTGTCGCTGGTCGAGAAGGGCGCCGAGGCCACCACGGGGGTCCTTTGAGCGGCCGTCCCATCCTGAGCGTCGCCGAGATGACGGCGGCGGACCAAGCCGCCATCGCCGCGGGGACGCCGGGCATCGAGCTGATGGAGCGCGCCGGGCAGGCGGTCGCCGACGCGGTCGCCCAGCGGTTCCGGCCGCAGCCGACCCTGGTGTTGTGCGGTCCCGGCAACAACGGCGGCGACGGCTACGTCGTGGCGCGCCTCCTGAAGCAGCGCGGCTGGCCGGTGGAGGTCCGCGCGCTGGGCGAGCCGGCGACGGCGGATGCAAAGGTCATGGCCTCGCGGTGGGACGGCCCGACCGCGCCGCTGGAGGGCGCCTTCGACGCACCGCTGGTGATCGACGCCATGTTCGGCGCGGGCCTGTCGCGGCCGCTGGATGGCGCGGCGGCCCAAGCGGCGGCGCTGATGGCCGCCCGTCCCGGGACCGTGGTGGCCATCGACACCCCCAGCGGTGTTCCCGGCGACACGGGCCAACCCCTCGGCCCGGCGGCCTGCGCGGCGCTGACCGTGACCTTCCACGCCCGCAAGCCCGGCCACGTGCTGGAGCCCGGCCGGCGGCTGTGCGGCGAGGTGCTGGTGGCCGACATCGGCCTGGGCGAGGCGCCGTCGAAGCTGGTGGAGAACGGGCCTGACCTCTGGCTCGCGAACTTCCCCTGGCCGACGGCCGCGTCGCACAAGCACGCCCGGGGCCGGCTGATCGTGATCAGCGGCGATGCCTGGAGCACCGGCGCCGCCCGGCTTGCGGCGCGGGCAGGCCTGCGGATCGGGGCGGGCCTGGTGACCATCTACGCCGCCCAGGAAGCGCTGGCCGCCAACGCCGCGCACCTGGAAGCGGTCATGCTGAAGCCGTTCGACACGGACGCCGAGCTGGAACAGGCGGCCGACGCGGCCGATGCCGCGGTGATCGGTCCGGCGGCGGGCGTCACCGAGACCACGCTGCTGAACGTCCTGGCCCTGGCGCGCACGGGCGCGGCCCTGGTGATCGACGCCGACGCCATCACCGTCTTCCGCGACGATCCCGAGGAGCTGTTCTCTGTGCTGGATCGCGACGACATCCTGACACCGCACCCTGGCGAGTTCGAGCGCCTGTTCCCCGGCGTGCTGAAGGGCGCGCCCGAGCGGATCGCCGCCGCCCGCCGCGCCGCCGAGAAGGCGGGCGCGGTGATCCTGCTCAAGGGCCCCGACACGGTGATCGCCTCGCCCGACGGGCGGACGGCGGTGAACGTCAATGGCTCACCCTGGCTGGCCACCGCCGGCTCGGGCGACGTCCTGGCCGGCTACATCGGCGGGCTGGTGTCGCAGGGCATGGACAGCTTCGAGGCCGCCTGCGCCGGCGCCTGGATCCATGCCGAGGCGGCCGAACTGCACGGGCCGGGCCTGATCTCCGAGGATCTGCCGGGCCTCACACCGGCCGTGCTTCGCCGGCTCTACGAGGAGCGCTGAGCCGCTACCCGAACAGATTGGTGGTCACGCCCCGCGCCATCTCCGCCAGGATGTCGCCCGCCAGCCCGTCCAGTTCGGAGCCTTCCCGGTAGTCGCCGCCGGCCGCCAATCGGGCGCGGCCGTCCTTCAGCAGCTTGTCGGCTGCCGCCTCGGTGATCGGCTTGTCGGGATCGTAGACCGCCACCGGATGGCCGCCGTGATCGATCATCACCCGCATGACCGGGATGTCGGTCAGGCCGTCGCCGAAGAAGGCGATGCGCTCGAAGGGCACCGCGCGGTCGCGCTCGGCCTGGACCGCGTTGATGCCATCGGTGTCCCACTCGTCCAGCGTCCACTTGTTGATGCGGAACAGGTACTGGGTCTTGCCGGTGTAGTTGATGGCGAGGGCCGCGCCGACGGCCTCGTCGTGGGCGTCGAACATGAAGGCCGAGGCGTAGATCCGGTCGAACTCACCCGCGATAGGGGAACCCTCGATCAACTCACGGTTGCCCGATGAGATGATGAAATGGCGAAGGTCCAGGCCGAGGACGTCGGCGCGCGCGTTCTGGCGGGCGAACCAGTCCTCGACACCGGGGAACAGTCGCAGGCTGGCCCCACGCCGCCGCCAGCTCTCGCGGCTGAGCTCGACGCCCTTCTCACGGGCCTTCTCCAGCATCAGGTGCATGTAGGCCAGGATCCCGTCGCCCCGCTGGGCCTCGGCCAGGCGTTTGGTCTCCTCCCAGAACACGGCATGCGGCATGCCCAGCTCGTCGGGGATGAAAGCGTGCTCCTGCATGTTCCCCGGGGCGAGGGTGCCGTCGAAATCGTAGGCGAAGACGGCAAGGGGGCGGCTCATCGGCCTTCCTTAGCGCCCTGGCGGGCGCATCGCAAAAGTGCGGCTTGGCCACGAAGGGATCGGGGGGCGACCCGGGCGAGGGTCGCCCCGGCCCCGCGACGGGAGGCGGGGGCCGGGGCGTACGGCGACGGTTGTCGGGGAACAGGTCCGCCGCCGCGTCTCGGTGTCCTGCAAATGGTGGGAGATGCGCGGACGCAGGAGGTACGTAAGCTTCAGCGGCCCGGATGCAGCGGTTGCACCCAGCAGTAGAAATTTTTTTACGATGAGGTGCGGCCGCGCTCGCGCAGCGTGTCCAGGGCCAGGGCGACGCCGGCGATCAGCAGCGGCAGCAGGAAGAAAAACAGCCGGTAGCCCAGGAACGCGGCGGCCAGCGGCGCTGGGGCCAGGCCCTTCAGCAGGGTGGAGACCGAGCCCTCGAACACGCCCACGCCGCCCGGTACATGGCTGACCAGGCCCACGACCACCGAGGGCGCATAGGCGCCGACGAAGGTGAGGTAGCCGACCGAACCTTCCGGCAGCAGCACCCAGATGATCGCGGCGGCCACGGCGTTGTCGACCGCGCCGATGCTGAGCTGGGCCAGGGCGGTGCGGACCGACGGCAGGCGCACGCTGTGGCCGAAGCCGCTGAGCGGGCGGCGCAGGGTGGCGCAGAGGATGACGTAGGCCGTGACCCCGCTCAGCAGGATCACGCCCAGCCAGTCGGCCACGGGATTGGCGATGCGGCTGACCGAGGCGATGTCGCGGCTCCCAGCCAACAGCAGGGCGAGGCCCGCCAGCGTGGAGAGGCCGACCGTGAACGAGAAGCCGTGGAAGAGGGTGGTCGCCGCCACCTGCCGCAGGCTGATCCCGTGCTTGGCGTAGTAGCGGGCCCGCACCGCCCCCGAGACGATGAGGTTGGCGCCCAGCGTATGCGCGATGGCGCTGGCGATGAACGAGCCGGCCAGCGCCGAGGTGACTGCGATCTTCGCCCCCGCCCAGCGCAGGCCCAGCCACTCGATCGTGCCCATCAGCAGGAAGCTGGTCGCCGAGAGGCCTAGGCCCAGGGCGACCGAGCCCCAGCCCCAGGCGGCGATGGCGGCGGCCAGCTCGGCCAGGCTGATCTCGTGGAACTCGCGCCACAGGATGTAGGCGGCGGCGCCGAGCAGGATGAAGGCGACCAGGTGCCAGCCCAGGTTCCGTAGCATCGGGAAGAACCGTGGCCCCTGCGTCTCGGGCAGGGCGGCGGCCAGCTCTTCCTCCAGGTCCTCGGGAGGATGGCCAAGCCGCGCGTCGGGATCCTGGATCAGCACGGCCGGGAAGCTTCCCTGAGTCTGTGACACGCGCATCGTCGCCGCGCGGAACCGAAGCGCAAGGCGCAGGTTTTCCCCGCACTTCGCGACGGATTTAAGGAGACGACCATGCGGCGGGAAGAATGGCGCGACCTGGAAAGCGAGCGGCTGCGGCGCCTGCGCGACCGGGACCGCGACGACTACGGCCAGGCCGACTACTCCAACCTCTACGGCTACGACCCGCGCACCCGCTCGGGCTATCGCGCTTACGACGACGGCCGGCCCTACGACGATGTCGGCCCCGCGCCGCGCCGCTCGTGGGACGAGGAGCCGCGCCGCGCGCGCCGCGACGGCCCGTCCGACCGCGTGCTGTGGGCGGTGATCATGGAACGTCTGGACGACGAACGCCGTCTGGACCTGCGCGACGTGCAGGTCGAGGTGCACGACGGCGAGGTGACGCTCAACGGCATGGTCCGTCACAAGGGCGACAAGCGCCGGATCGAGGACATCGCCGATATCGAGGGCGTGCGGAACGTGCAGAACAACCTGAGGACCCGCGAGCACAGCCGGCGGTGGACGTTCCTCTAGGTATCTGAGGTGGGAACCACGGGCGCCGCTTCTGCCGTTGTAGGACCATGAGCAAGCCCGTGGTCGTCTCCATTCCGCATGAACTCGGCCGCGCCGAGGCCCGAAGGCGGATCGACCAGGGGATCGGCCAGCTCACCTCGCAGATCGGAGCGGTGGGCGAGATCAAGCAGGCCTGGGAGGGCGACGTGATGCGCTTCTCCCTGCAGGCCATCGGCCAAACGGTGACCGGGACGATCGACGTCCAGGATCGCGAGGCGAAGCTGGAGGTCTACCTGCCGGGCATCTTCGCGATGATCGCGAACAAGGTGAAGGGGCGGCTCAAGGACGAGGGGCAACTCCTGCGGGGCGGGCCGAAGAAGGGCTGAGGGTTCCTACAGTCAAGGCAACCCAACCGCCGCGTGGACGTTCTTCAGGGGACACTTTCGAGGAAGCCCCCATGCCCCATAAGCAGACCGAAGAGCAGGCCAAGCGCTCGTTCACCCACGGCTCCGGCCAGGCCGCGTCCGACCTGGCGTCGGACCCGAACAAGGCCATCGAGGAGCACCGCCACATCGAGGCGCCGACCACCCGTCCGGTGACCCCGGTGCCCGAGGGCGAGAAGCACGACCACATGGCCCAGCGCGAGGCCGAGGCCGAGGACCGGCAGGAAGCCCTGCTGGACGAGGCGATCGAGGAGACCTTCCCGAGCTCCGACCCGATCAGCCCGAAGCACATCACGTGACGCTCGGCCCGGGGCGCTCCTACCTGAGGAGCGCCTCGTAGGCCTCCTGGGCCTCGATCCACTCCAGTTCGGCCGTCTCCAGCGCCGCCTGCGCGGCCTGGCGCTTGCGGCCGAGGTCGGCGGCCTTGGCGGCGTCGGCGAAGGTCGCCGGGTCGCCCAAGGCGCGGTCAATGATCGCCACCATCTCGTTGGCCTTGGCCAGCGCCGCCTCGGCGGCCTCGGCGCGACGGCGGGCGGTCCCGGTCGGGACTTTGGTCTTGGCTGGCGGCGGCGGCGGAGCGGCGGCGACCGGCTCGGCCTTCACCTGCGTCGGCGCGCGGGCCGCCACGCGCGCGCGCTCCAGTACGAACGCCGCATAGTCCTCCATGTCGCCGTCGAACGGCTCGATGCCGCCATCCGCGGCCAGCCACAGGCGGTCGGCCACCAGTTCCATAAGCGAGCGGTCGTGGGTGATGAGGATCACCGCGCCCTCGTAGTCGTTCAGCGCGTCCAGCAGGGCGCGGCGGCTGTCGATGTCGAGGTGGTTGGTCGGTTCGTCGAGGATCAGGAGGTGCGGCGCCTCCATGGCCACCATGTTGAGCAGCAGGCGCGCGCGCTCGCCGCCCGACAGGTTGGCGACGGTGGTCTCCACCTTCTCGAAGCCGATGCCGAACTGGGCCAGGCGCGAGCGGCGCGAGGCCTCTGTGGCCTCGGGCATCAGGCGGCGAATGATCTCGAGCGGCGTGTCCGTCGGGTCCATCGCCTCGATCTGGTGCTGGTGGAACCAGCCCACCTTCATCCGGGCGCTGCGATGGAACGCGCCGCTCTCGATCTCCAGCGCGTCGGCCACCAGCTTGGCGAACGTGGACTTGCCCGCGCCGTTCACGCCCAGGAGGCCGATCCGGTCGTCGACGTCCAGCCGCAGGTTCAGTCGCCTCAGGATCGGCGGGCCGCCGTAGCCCACCGAGGCGTCCTCCAGCCGCAGCAGCGGCGGGGCCAGGGGCCGGTCGGGAGAGGGCAGGACGAACGGGGTTACCCGCTCCTCGATCACCGCGGCCACCGGCGGCAGCTTGGCGATCATCTTCAGGCGCGACTGGGCCTGGGTGGCCTTGGAAGCCTTGGCGCGGAAGCGGTCGACGAATGACTGCAGGTGGGCGCGCCGCGCCTCGATCTTGGCGCGCGAGGCTTCCTGCAGGCGCAGCTTCTCGGTGAGCTGGCGCTCGAAGTCGTCGTAGCCACCCGGATACAGCTCCAGCTTGCCGTCCTTCAGGTGGAGGATGTGGTCCACCGAATTGTTGAGCAGCTCGCGGTCGTGGCTGATGACGATGGCGGTGTTCGGGTACTTCTTGAGGCGCGCCTCCAGCCAGAGCGCGCCTTCCAGGTCGAGGTAGTTGGTCGGCTCGTCCAGGAGCAACAGGTCGGGCTCGGCGAACAGGCTGGCGGCCAGCGCCACGCGCATCCGCCAGCCGCCCGAGAACTCGGCCATCGGCCGGGCCAGGTCGGCCTGGCTGAAGCCCAGGCCGGCCAGGATCTCCGCGGCGCGCGAGGGCGCGCGGTCGGCGTCGATCTCGATCAGCCGGGCGTAGATGTCGCCCATCTCCTCGGGGTCGGCCGTCTCCAGGCGGGTCAGCAGCGTGTGTCGCTCGACATCGGCCTCCAGCACGGTGTCGATCAGTGTGACCGGCGTGGCCGGGTGCTCCTGGTCGACCGAACCGATGCGCGCCTGCTTCGGCAGGCCGATCTCACCCGAACCGTGGCTGAGCTGACCCAGGATCACCTTGAACAGGGTCGACTTGCCCACGCCGTTGCGGCCCACGAGGCCGACCTTGGCGTCCTTGGGCAGTGTGACCGAAGCCTGGTCGAAGAAGCGGCGTCCCCAGGCGTCGAGGACAAGGTCGTTGATCTGCAGCATGAGAGGCGGCGGGGTCTAGCAGACGGATTGCGCTACGTCATGCGGTCGCAGCGGGTTGCTTCGCAGTGCGGGATAGCGATATAGACCGCGCCGACGCGCGGGGAAGCCCTGCGCCATCCCCCATTTTTCAGAGCCCCCACGGAGCCCATGACCGAACGCACCTTCTCGATCATCAAGCCGGACGCCACGCGTCGTAACCTGACCGGCAAGGTCAACGCGGTGATCGAAGATGCCGGCCTGCGCATCGTGGCCCAGCGCCGGATCAAGATGACCGACGCCCAGGCCAAGAAGTTCTACGAAGTCCACGCCGAGCGCCCGTTCTACGGCGAGCTGGTCGAGTTCATGACCTCGGCTCCGGTCGTGGTGCAGGTGCTCGAAGGCGAGAACGCCGTCGCCCGCTACCGCGAAGTGATGGGCGCCACGAACCCGGCCCAGGCCGCGGACGGCACCATCCGCAAGCTGTACGCCGAGAGCGTCGGCGAAAATTCGGTCCATGGCTCGGACAGCCTGGAGAACGCGAAGATCGAGATCGCGCAGTTCTTCACCGACGCGGACATCGTCGGCTAACCGACGCAACGAGTTCGGCTCCGCGGGGTTTTCCCCGCGGACCACCCCTTTCCCCAACTGCCATAAGTGAACATGAGAGAATCCAAGGTCATGCCTGGCTTCTCCGATCGCCTCGCCGCGCAAGCCGAGGCCCGGAAAGCCCTCCTGGCGAAGTTCAAGCCGAAGCCCGCCATCCAAGCCGTCCAGGCGGAAGGCACGTTCGAGACGACCGCGCAGAAGAAGGCCCGCGAACTCGAAGAGGTTCGTGCGCGCCGCGCGGCCGAGAAAGAGGCGGCCCGCGTCGCGAAGGAACAGGCGGAAGAAGAAGCCCGTCTGGCCCGCGAGAACGACGAGGAGCTGATGCTCCAGTTGAAGCGCGACGACCGCAAGGCGCGCAAGGCGGCCGCCAAGGCCGACGCCCGCGCCAAGCGCGAGCTCAAGTCGCAGATGCGCCGCGCCGGCTAAGCGGTGTCGTCGGGGCCGCCGGTGATCCGGCGGCTCAAATCCCCGTAGTAGCCCTGGATCAGGAGTTCGACGGTCTCGCCGCGCTCCTCGGCTTCGAAGGCCAGGTCCTTGGCCATCTGCACGGCCGCCGAGCGGGTGAGATCACCCGCGACCGGGGCCCCGTCGCTGAAGACGGTCCAGTCGCCGTCCTTCAGGGTCACAGCGTATTGCACCATCGCCGTCTCCTCGCTGCGTGAGCGCGAAAGTACGGTGAAGGTTCCCGAAGGCCTCAGAGGCTGACCGGCTGCCCGTGCGGCGTGCGCAAGTACGCGTCTTTCCACGCCTCTTTGCGTGCGGCGAGCTCGCCCGGCGCGGTCAGGTTGCGCCCGTTGGCCAGCCCCTCCAGCGCCGCTACCCAGTGCTCGTAGTAGCGCGAGCCGTCGTCGGTGGGGTCGCCCGCCAGCTCCGCCGAGAGCGCCGCGGCCCATTCCGTCCAGGTGAACGCTCCACCCTCGTGCAGCTTCAGCGCCAGCGCGAACGCCTGCGCCTGCCAGGGCTCGGCGAAGACCGGCCCCTCCGCGTCACGCGGCAGGCGGGGCAGGCTGAGGACGTCAGGCGCGCTCAAGATAGGGCTCCCAGAGATCGAGGCGCACGCTGTCGCGGTCCGAAGCCTCCGGACCCCACAGCTCGCGGGCTTCGAAGCGCACCGTGTAGAGGTGATGCGGATCCTCGCCCCGGCCGTGAGCGTGCATGTCGGGGAAGACGTGGGCGCCGTGGGCGCGCTCGATAACGCCCACATGACCGCGGACATAGCGGGGCAGGCGGGTGTGGCCCGCCGGGTTGAGGTTCAGCGCCCGCACGCGGTCACCGACGGCGAAGGCTGCGGAACCCGCCTCGCGGGCGTAGGAGTAGGGCGCGGTCAGCGCGGCGGTGACGGTGTTGGCCGGCCGCACCGGCGTCGACTTGGGCGCCTTGGGATCGGCGCGGCCCGTGGCCAGCTCCTCCGGCGTCACGAAGCCGCCGGCCAGCAGCAGCTGTTCCACCCGGGTCAGCCACTTCTCGTAGTAGCTCATGCGCAGGTAGTCGGCCGGGGGCAGCAGCTCGATGCGGTGCCGGCCGGCGTCGATGTTGCCGCGAGTGGGCGAGGCGAGGTTGATGGCGTGGACCCGGCCTTCCCACGCGTGGTGGAACACCGGCTCGCCGGCCTCGGGCGCCACGGGACCCATGCCGTGCATGCCGCCCATGTCGTGGACGCCGTTCATAGCCGCGCGGTCCCGATCATGCCATCGCGGGTGACCAGCTCGGCGAGCTCTGCCTCGCCGAGCCCCTCGGCGACGGCCGGCCGCTCGGGGATCACCAGGTAGCGGACCTCGGCGGTCGAATCCCAGACGCGCACCTCGGTGTCGGCCGGCAGCTCGGTGCCGAACTCGGCCAGCACGCCGCGTGGATCGATCACCACGCGGGAACGGTAGGGCGCCGACTTGTACCAGACCGGCGGCAGGCCCAGGACCGGCCACGGGTAACAGGAGCAGAGGGTGCAGACGACGACGTTGTGCACGCCCGGCCTGTTCTCGACCGCCACCATGTGCTCGCCTTGGCGGCCAGTGAAGTCCAGCTCGGCGATGGCGGCCGTGGCGTCCTCAAGCAGGCGGGCGCGGTAGGCGGGGTCGGTCCAGGCCTTCGCCACGACCCGCGCGCCGTTCCGCGGTCCCACCTTGGTCTCGTAGTGGTCGACGATGGCGTCCAGGGCGGCGGGGTCCACCAGGCCCTTCTCCACCAGCAGCGACTCGAGCGCCTTCACCCGCAGCGCGATGTCGGACGGCGGCTCCTGCTCGTGATCGTGCCCATGATCGTGCCCATGATCGTGGTCGTGGTCGTGGTCGTGATGGTCGTGCGCCATGGTCCGAGGTTGGCTCACCCCGCGCGCGAGGTGAAGAGCGGACGTGACCCGCCCCGAGTCTGCTGCGATGATTTCCGCATGGAGGAGGGCCGCCATGGATGGGCCGCACCTGATCTACTTCGCCGATCCGATGTGTTCGTGGTGCTACGGCTTCTCGCCAGTCATCGAGCAGGTGCGGCGCGCGTACGGCGACGCATTGCCCGTGAGGGTGATCATGGGCGGCCTGCGCCCCGGCACGGAAGAGCCGATGACCGCCGAGGCCAAGAAGAGCATCGTCGGCCACTGGAACCACGTCCACGAGGCCTCGGGCCTGCCGTTCGACGCCGCGGTGCTGGACCGCGAGGGCTTCGTCTATGACACCGACCCTGCCGCGCGCGCCGTGGTGGTGGTCCGCCGCGAGGGGGAGGACGTGGCCGCCCGCTACCTGGGCGCCGCCCAGCGCGCCTTCTACGCAGAGAACCGCGACGTCACGTCCGGCGAGGTCCTGGCCGACCTCGCCGAGGAATTCGGCCTCGACCGCGCCGCGTTCCTGGCGGCCTGGAGCTCGGAGGAGGCCAAGCAGGAGACCTGGCGCGACTACGCCATCTCCCAGAACGCCGGGGTGAAGGGTTTCCCGACCCTGATCGGCGGCCCGAACGACCAGGGCGTCTACGGCGTCGTCACCCGCGGCTACGCCCCACCCGAACAGGTCCTGACCGTCCTGCGCGACTGGATCGCCGGCATCGCGGCCTGACCGCTACTTGATCCGCGGCGGCGGGGCCTTGCCGAATTCCATTATCAGCTTGGTCAGCAGATAGAGCCGCGGCGTCACGCTCTTGAGGTCCACGTATTCCTCCTCGGAGTGGAACTTGCCGCCCACCGGGCCCAGGCCGTCCAGCGCCGGCACGCCCGCCTCGTAGGCCAGGGCCGATTCCGAGGCCCCGCCGTTGCCGCCGCGGCCGATCTTCATCCCCAGGCCCGCGTAGATCGCCTCGGCCCGGTCCGCCAGCCCGTCGGTGGCGACGTTGTTGGGCAGGGGCGGGAAGGAGGCCTCGCGCCGGATGGTGACCTTGGTGTCCGGGATCACCGTCGTCTGCGCGCTGGCTTCCAGGGCGTGGCCCACCTTCTCGACGTCGGCCTTGTCGCGGACGCGCACGTTGATCGCCGCCGAAGCGTCCTCGGGGATGATGTTGTAGCGCGCGCCCGCGCTCATCAGGGTCAGGTTCACGGTCAGCCCGTCGCCGCTGGTTGGGAACTGGCGGATGCTCTCCAGCTGGTGGATCAGCTCCAGCGCGGCGTTGCGGCCGTCCTGCGGGGCGATGCCCGCGTGGGCCGGACGGCCTTTCACGTCGATGTAGAAGCTGTTCGAGCCCTTGCGCCACACGGTCAGCACGTCCGGCGGGTCGCCCGGCTCCAGGTTCAGCTCGACGTCGGCGTCCTTCAGCAGCGTGTCGATCAGCTTGCGGGTGCCCGGCGAGCCGCGCTCCTCCGACGTCTCGATCAGGAAGGTGACCTGGCCGAAGTCCTTGAAACCGAGGTCCTTGAGGATCTGGATCGCATAGATCCCCTGGACCACGCCGCCCTTCTCGTCGCCGACCCCGGGGCCGGTGAGGCGATCGTCGGTCATCTTGAACGGCCGCTTGGTCGCCGTGCCGGGCTCGAACACGGTGTCCAGGTGGGCGATCAGCAGGATGCGGCCCTTGCCCGAACCCTTCAGCCGGCCGACCAGGTTCTCTGGCAGGCCGGGGGCCTCGGCGGCGACCCGCTCCACCGTCATGCCCAGGGCTTCCAGCCTCGGGACGAGCACGTCGGCCACCTTGCGGCCGCCCGCGGCGTCGCCGGTGCCCGAATCGATGTTGACCACCTGCTCCAGCAGCTTGAGCTGGTCCGGCCGGGCCTTCTCGGCCGCCGCCCAGACCTTGGCGTCCTTGGCGACCGCCTTAGGCGCCGCCGCCTTCGGCCCCGCCAGGGCAGGGGTCCCCACCGCCGCCGCCATCGCCAGAACCATCGCCGCACGCCGCATCACGCCACTCCCCGTCGTTACCCGCGCGCCGCTCCTGCCGCGCCGGGCGGCAGATTGAGCAGACCGTCGCAGCCCTGTCACGGGCCCGGGCTATGCCATCGCCAATATCCCAGGCAGCGCGACCGGCCGCGCGGGCGCCTCCGCTCGAAAACCACTCAGGCTGTGGGTGAATCGGAGTCGGCGCTTGCAAGGCCGCGTTAACGAAGATGGGATGGTCGGCCGGCCTCTGGGGAGGGGCCGATTTGTGATGGGTTTTTGGGGGCTTAGATGGGTACCACCTACTTCAACCTCGGCAGCGGCAACTATTTCCAGGACTGGAGCAACGCCGGGCTGATCACCACGAACGACGACTGGAGCGGCGTCGCCAACATCGCCGGCTACCGCGGCGACGACATGACGAGCGCCACGGGCGCCGATCCGCGCACCCTGACCGGTGACGGCACGATCACCCTCGACGTCAACGCCAACCAGGCCAACCCGAACACCTTCACCACGGGCGGCGTCACCGAATTCGCCATCACCAACCCGACCATCGCGCTCACGGGCTCCGGCACGGCCGACGCGCCCTACATCGTCCTCCACCTCGACGCCACGGGCCGCCAGGGCCTGCACCTGGACGTCGACGTCCGTGACCTCGAGACCACCGACAACGCGAGCCAGTCGTTCAACATCCAGTATCGCGTCGGCAATTCCGGCGCCTGGACGAATCTGGACGGCAGCTACGTCGCCGACGCCACCGACGCGACCAACGCGCTCACGACCCACCTCTCGCTCGACCTGCCGGCGGCCCTGAACGGCCAATCGCAGATCCAGCTGCGGTTCATGACCACCAACGCCGTCGGCAACGACGAGTGGATCGGCGTCGACAACATCGCTGTCTCCAGCCAGGCGCAGCAGGGCTCGACGGTCTCGATCGCCAACGTCGTGATCAGCGAGGGCGACGCGGGCACGAAGATCGCAACCTTCGACGTCACCCGCGGCGGCGACACCACCAGCGACTTCACCGTCGACTTCGGCACGTCCAACGGCACGGCGACGGCCGGCAGCGACTATGTCGCGACCTCGGGCCAGCTGCACTTCACGCCGGGCGGCGCCAACGTCCAGACCATCTCTGTCACGATCAACGGCGACACCAATTTCGAGGCGAACGAGACGTTCAACGTCACGCTGTCGAACGTCCAGAACACCACGGGGACGGCGACGATCCAGGGCTCGGGCATCGGCACGGGCACCATCAGCAACGACGACATCTCGCTCGTGAAGATCTACGAGATCCAGGGCGCCGGCCACGCCTCGCCGTTCAACGGCCAGCATGTGACCACCCAGGGCATCGTCACCGCGATCGACACCGACGGTGCGCGCGGCTTCTGGATCCAGGACGCGACGGGAGACGGCAACGACGCGACGTCCGACGCCGTGTTCGTGTTCACGGGGTCGGTCCCGACCGTCACGGTCGGCCAGCTCGTCCAGGTCGAGGGCAACGTCAACGAGTTCCAGGCCGGGGGCACGAACAGCCTGACGGTCACCGAGATCGAGAGCCCGACCATCACGGTCATCTCCAGCGGCAACGAGCTGCCGGCGGCGACGATCGTGGGCACGGGCGGCCGTCTGGCCCCGACCGAAGTCATCGACAACGACAACTTCTCGACCTTCGACCCGAACCAGGACGCCATCGACTTCTACGAAAGCCTGGAAGGCATGCGGGTGACGATCCCGAACGCCCAGGCGGTCGGCCCGACGATCAGCGGCAGCACCTGGGTCGTGGGCGACCTGGGCGCCAACGCCACGGGCATGAACTCGGGCGGCGGCATCACCATCGGCGCCGGCGATCCCAACCCCGAGCGCATCCAGCTGTTCTACGATGCCGGCGTCACCGGCGCGGTGCAGCCGAACGCGGCGACGGGCGACCACCTCGGCAACGTCACCGGGATCATGACCTCGTACGGCGGCGACTATGAGCTGCTGCCGACGTCCATGGGCTCCACGGGCAGCGGCCCTGTCGTCCTGCCGAAGGAAACGACGTCGCTGCACGGCGACGCCGAGCACATCACGATCGGCGCCCTGAACGTCGAGAACCTGGACCCGACCGACGCGCAGGCGAAGTTCGACGCCCTGGCGGCCAACATCGTCACCAACCTGGGCGCGCCCGACATCGTGGGCCTGGAAGAGGTGCAGGACGCCGACGGCACGGGCACGGGGACGAACTACTCGGGCCATCCGACCGCCGACAAGCTGATCGCGGCCATTAAGGCGGCGGGCGGCCCCAGCTACGTCTACGTCGAGGTCGCGCCGACCGGGAACAACCAGAACGGCGGTGAGAGCAACGGCAACATCCGCAACGGCTACCTCTACAACCCGGACCGCGTCGGCTTTGTCTCGGTCAGCCAGGTCACCGACACCACCCCGGGCAACGGCGACACCTACGCCAACAGCCGCCGTCCGCTGGTCGGAGAGTTCACGTTCCAGGGCGAGACGATCACGCTGATCGACGTCCACAACACCTCGCGCCTCGGCAGCGAGGCGGCGTTCGGCCAGCACCAGCCGGCCACCAACGAAGGCGACGCGCGGCGGATCGAACAGACGCTGCACGTGAAGACCTACGTCGAGAACCTGGTGGCGACCGATCCCGACGCCCGCGTCGTGGTGATGGGCGACTTCAACGCCTTCCAGTTCGAGACGTCGCTGACCCAGCTCGAAAGCGGCGGGGCGTTGACCAACCTCACCAACCTGCTGTCGCCGACCGAGCGCTATTCGTACAACTTCGACGGCAACAACCAGCAGCTCGACCACATGCTGGTCTCGCCCGAGCTCTACGCGGGCGCCCAGTTCGACATCGTCCACATCAACTCGAACCAGGCCCCGGCCAACCAGACGTCCGACCATGACGGCTCGGTCTCGAAGCTGTTCATCAACTTCGACCCGACGGCCGTGGCCGATACGGCGACGGTCAACGAGAACGCCACGGTCACGGTGGACGTGCTGGCCAACGACACCGACAAGAACGCCGGCGACACCAAGACCCTCATCTCGGTCTCGGCCGGCGCCCTGGGTGGTCAGGTGAGCATCGTGAACGGCAAGGTGGTCTATGTCGCCAACAGCGATGCGATCGACCAGCTGAAGCAGCCGCAGACGGCGGTGGATACGGTGACCTACCAGGTGCAGG
>Ga0209050_1000140_pt1 | contig 173241 bp, 141 predicted proteins | sample Araplavi_mTSA_r2_FD_184276 | JGI IMG/M metagenome (GOLD analysis project Ga0209050, IMG submission 184276) | Arabidopsis root microbial communities from North Carolina, USA - plate scrape MF_Cvi_mTSA_r2 (SPAdes) (version 2) | ecosystem: Host-associated > Plants > Roots > Endosphere | place... | reverse complement strand
TGGGCTACGACCACGCGCTCTATCCCTACAGCGCCCTGCCGGAGCGAAAGCCGCTGGCATGGCCGAATGGCAGGAGCGTGGCGATCTGGATCGTCGTCAGCCTCGAATGGTTTCCGATCACGCCAAGCGATACGCCCTTCCGAGCACCCGGCCACATGCAGACGGCCTACCCCGACTATCGCCACTACACCGCACGCGAATATGGCACCCGGGTCGGGTTCTACCGCCTGCTCGATGCCTTCGCGAAAGCCGGGGTGACGGTATCGGTCGCCGCCAACGGCGCCATCGCGCAGCGCTATCCCTCGATCATCCGGGACGTGATCGCCGCCGGCCACGAAGTGATCGCCCATTCCACCGACATGAACGGCACCGTGGCCTCGACCCTGCCGGTGGACGACGAGCGCGCCCTCATCCGCGACAGTCTGGCAGCCCTGTCCGACGTGACCGGCACCGCGCCGCGCGGATGGCTCTCCATCGCCCGTTCGCAAAGCTTCGCCACCACAGACCTGCTGGTCGAGGCGGGGCTCGACTATTGCTGCGACTGGGCCAACGACGAGGTTCCGTGGACGTTCGCCAACGGTCTCGTCAACCTGCCGCTCAACCACGAACTGTCGGACCGGCAGATCCTCAACGTCCAGCAGCAGTCGGTCGATAGCTACGCGACGCAGATCCTCGACGCGCACGACTGGCTGAGCGCCGAGGCGCAGACGCGGGGCGGGCGGCTGCTGCCGCTGCACCTCACCCCCTACATCATCGGCCTGCCCTATCGCATGGACGCCTTCGAGCGCCTGCTGGCAGACCTCGCCGCGCGGCCGCAGACATGGTTCGCGCGCGGTTCGGACATTCTCGACAGCTTCAGGAGCCAGATGTGAAAGCCTATCAACTCGGCGCGCAGGACGGACTGTCCTCGCTTGCCCCAGTGATCCGTCCCGATCCCGTCGCCGGCCCCGGCGAGGCTGTGCTCAGGGTCCGCTACGTGGCGCTCAACAATCGTGACCTGCAAATTCTCGAAGGCCGCTACGGCGCTAAAAAGGCGCCGGAGCGCGTGCCCTTCTCCGAAGGCATCGGCGAAGTCGTCGCGCTCGGCGAAGGCGCCCCCGCGGGGCCCGGCAGCCTTGCCGTCGGTGACCGCGCCGTCATCGCCCACTTCTACAAGTGGCAGGACGGCCCGTTCGATCTCGCCTATTTCGGTGCCGACCTCGGCATCACCAGCGATGGCTGGATGGCTGAATATATCAAGGTTCCCGCCGCCGCGCTCGTGCGCGTGCCGGACAGCCTCACCGACGAACAAGCCGCCCCCCTGTCCGCCGCAACGCTGACCGCGTGGCACGCCGTTGTCGAAGTCGGCCAGGTCAGGGCGGGCGATCTCGTGCTGGCGCTGGGCACCGGCGGTGTTTCGATGGCCGCGCTGCAGATCGCCAAAGCCAACGGCGCTTTCGTCGCGATCACCTCCTCAAGCGACGAAAAGCTCGAACAGGCCCGCAAGCTGGGTGCCGACTTCACGGTCAACTACACCAGCCAGCCGGACTGGGCTGCCGAACTGCTCAAGCAGACCGGCGGACGGGGAGCGGATATCGTCGTCGAAACCGGCGGGCAGCAGACCTTGCCGCAGTCGATCAACGCCAGCGGCGTCAACGCCCGCGTCGTCCTGGTAGGCGTCGGTGCGGCGGATGGTCCGCTGCCGAACTACGGCGCGATCATCGGCAAGAACCTCGTCATCAAGGGCATCGCCGCAGGTAGCCGGGCCATGCTGGTCCGTCTGCTCCGAGCCATGGAGGCGAACGGTTTTGCCCCGGTAATCGACCGCGTGTTCGGCTTCGACGAGGCGCTGGCCGCCTGCGAATACCTGAAGTCCGGCGACCATCTCGGCAAAGTGCTGATCCGGGGCACCTGACGCCTCTTTAAGACGCGGGTCTCCCAGCCGGAGCCCGCGTCGCTTGCCATGCCGCCTAGTCCGAACCCGGGTTCTGCAGGTCCATACGGATGTTGAAACGGTCGGAGCGATAATGCGCGTAAGTGCGCAGGAACGGCTTGTCCTGCGCGTCGTAGACTGTCCGGGTAATGCGCAGAATGGCCGAGAGCGGCTCGACATTGAGGCGCTCCACGCAGAGGACGTCGGCCAGCATTGCCCCGATCGTCTGTTCCGCCCGCGCCGCATGGTGGCCCGCTTCATCCAGCAACTTGAGCATCGGCGCCCGTACCAGCGTCGTCTCGCTGATTACCGAAGCCAGTTCGCCCGGCACATAACTGACGACATAGCCGATCGGCACGCCATCGAGGCAGCGCACGCGCACCGCGCGAACCACTTCGGCATCGAGTTCAAGCTGCAGCGCGCTCGCCACCGTGGCAGTCGCCTCGCGCTTTTCGACCGAGATCACGTTTACGGTCGTGCCCTGCCCCAGCGCCAGCAGCGAATCCACCGCCTGATCGATGTTCGCCTCCAGCGGCTTGGCCGGAGACCTGAAAATCACGCGGGTGCCAAGTCGGCGCTTGCGCTCCACATAGTTCTGATCCGCCAGGTCTCCCAGCACACGCCGTGCGGTAATCCGCGAAACGCCATAAGTCTCCGAAACCTCGGCCTCGGTCGGCATGGCGCTGCCGTAAGGCCGCTGGCCGCTCAGAATTTCGTCCCGCAACATGAGGTAGATCTGATGGTAGAGCGGCACTGCCGCATCGCGATCTAGCACGTCGTTCCCCCGGAAGGCGATTTCACGCAGGCGGTCCTGAACAGCCGCCGGCTTGCCATGGCATATTCCTGCTCTTCGGAGCCAGCCTCCGCTTAGTCAAGCCGCCGCAGTCGTCCGCCAGTCCGGGTAACGCCCCATAAGCAGCAAGGAAATACCCCCGACGACCAGACATCCGACCCCCGCAATCAAGGCCGCATCGTAACGCCCCATGGTGTCGAAAACCCATCCGTAGACGACCGGCCCCAGCCCGCCGCCAAGCGCGATCACGGTATAGAAGCAACCATAGATCGTCCCGTAGTTCCTTCGTCCGAAATAACGGGCGATGAGATAGGCCAGCAAGTCGAACTCGAACCCCGCCCCCAGCCCAAGCGCAATCACCGACAAGACGGCATGGGTCGCGTCCAGCTCCGCGCCTGCCAGCATGAAGCTGCCCAGCGCCGGCATCGCCAATATTGCCAGCGCACAACCCGGCGCCCAGAAACGGTCGAGCAGCCAGCCGCCGATCACCCGCCCAGCAATGACCGAGAGCCCGAACCCGGCCGTGATCGCGCCGATCTCTGGCAAGGTGAAGTGCCGCGTCTTCAGGATGTTCTCAAGGTTGGGCGTCGGGGCGGTGAGCGCGAAAGCGATCAGCAGGAAGGCGAAGGTCATGATCCAGAAACGCCGGTCGCGCAGCGCCTCGCGCAAGGACAGCCCAATTTCCGTGTTCTGAGACAAGGCTGAGGCCGTTCCACCTCGCTCCGCGCGCTCGCGAAACAGCAGGGATACCACCGGAAAGCCGATGAGAATCGGTAGCGCGCCAATCGCCACGAAAGCCCAGCGCCAGCCGAAATCACCGATCAGCCAGGCCGCAAAGGGCTTCACGAGGAAGCCGGTTATCCCCGTCCCCGTGCTGGCCACGCCGATGGCAAGGCCGCGATAACGGTCGAACCAGCCGTTGACCGCGTGCATCCACGTCGCCGTCAGCGTGCCCGCGCCGACCACCGACATCAGCACCCACTGCCCGTAATAGAGCCAGATCGAGCCATTCCCGATTGCAAGGCTCATGAAGGTAAGGCCGAACAACACCAATGACACTTGTGCGACCGGACGGGCGCCGAACCGGTCCACCATGAAGCCTGCCATCGGTCCGGTGGCCATGACCACCAGCGACTGCACGGTGATCGCCCCCATCAGCGCGGCGAAGCTCCAGCCGAATGCCTTCTGCAATTCCGGCGCGAACATGCCCGCCGTGTAGAACGGCAATGGGCTGAGCCCCATGGCCAGCCCCACCATTGCGGCCGCCACCACGACCCAACCGGCCCTACTGTCGCGCGGTGGCAGAGCGAGGGTTCCCAACTCCGCCGTCCCCGGCTTCACAAGGGAAGCTGCGCCATTCAAGGCCATCGTGTTCGCACTCATTTTCCACCTGTCGGAGAATGGGCCGCCCGGCTCTGGACGGACACTGGACAAGGCCGCGATCCTGACACAGTAATAGTCATATTCATATACCATAAAGGATGGGCCGCATGACCACCGCCAGCACCATCAGGCGCCGCTACGTCACCGCAGGAGGCAGGTTGCTGCACTACCGGGTCTGCGGCACGGGGCCCGCAGTGGTCATGCTACACGATTCCCCGCGATCGTCCCGCCTGCACACCGGCACGATGAAAATGCTCGCCAGCCGGTTTCGCGTCTTCGCGCTCGATACGCCCGGCTATGGCAACGCGGAGCCGCTCGGGATCGCGGAACCGGCCATTCGCGATTTCGCGGCGGCGCTGGGCGAAGCACTTGCAGCGCTAGGCCTTGAGAACGCACCGCTGTACGCCACGCACACCGGCGCCAAGATCGCGCTCGCCCACGCCGCACGCGCCGGGAAGATGCCGCTACTCCTGCTGGACGGGCTCTCGATCCCCGATGCACCGGCGGATGAAAATTTCATCTCCGCCTACATGCGCCCGTTCCGCCCCGACGCGGACGGCGCCTATCTGGCGTCCGAATGGGTCCACACGCGCGACATGCTGCGCTGGTTCCCATGGTTCTCACGAAAAGCCGAGAACCGCATGGCCATCGACGCGCCGACGCCGGAATGGATGGAGGACTACGGCATCGACCTGTTCAGCGCCGGACCGCACTACGCCGATGCCTATGCCGCCGCCATGCGCTGGAGCCCCATGGATGACCTGCTCACCGTCCGGGTGCCGACCTGCGTCGCTGCCCGCAGCGATGATGTGCTCTACGGCTATCTCGACAAGGTTCCGGTTGGGGACAACGCCAGCCTTGCGGTCGAACGGCTCGGCAGCGACCGCGCGGAATGGCTCGACTGGCTTGCGGGCAAGTTTGCAGCGGCCACTTCGCAAACCCCGCCAAGCGATTGCCGATCTGGGGAGACGCCCGCGCACACCGGCTACGCAGACTTGGCGCACGGCCAGCTCCACTGGCGCCGTAGTCATTCGGGAACCGGCCGCCCCCTCCTGATCCTTTCGGCCCCGACCACGCTGGAAGCGCTGGACTGGGCAGAGGCGCTGGAGGGAACACGCCCGACGCTCGTGCCGGATCTGCCGGGCTACGGCGATTCCGATGCTCTGCCGGAACCCGACATTGGCGCATTTGCATCGACACTTGGCGAACTGATCCAGCATCTCGAAATCGATAAGGTCGATGTGCTCGCAATCGACCTTGCGGCCCCGATCGGCGCCGCTCTGGCTGCACTTCGGCCGGATCTGGTCGGCACGCTGGTCGTCCACGGCGCGCCTTCGCTCGGTGCCGACGCCGGACAGGGCAGCGCATTCTGCCCGGCCATCGCCTTCGACCCGCGGGCCGGCACGCATCTGCATAGCCTGTGGCACATGCTGCGCGACAGTCAGGTGCAATGGCCCTGGTTCGATGGAACACGGGCGGCGGCGCGCAAGGCCGGCAGACTGCCCGAACCGATGCAGATGCATGGCGCGCTGACCGGCATGCTCAAGCAGCGCCCCTTCTACGGCGACGCGGCAGCCGCCGCCCTGTCCGCCGCTTCGCCCGAGGCCTGGCGTCAGGTCACGGTTCCCACGCTGGTCAGTCTTGGCGACGATCCGGCGCAGCAAGAGGCAAGCGAAATCGCGGCCCTCGTTCGCGACGGGCAAACCTTCCGGCTACCCGTCATCAATGAAGACGCGGTGCCCGCCCTTATCGCGGCGCTGGATGCCGTTCTACGGGTTGCTTCGTGAACGCGCCCGTCATGGCATCCCATCCAGCCACAGCGCCTTCCGCCACTCCATGGCCACGACCGAGCTATGCGTGGTATGTGCTGTCGCTGCTGACGCTCGCCTATGCACTGGCGATCCTCGACCGGGTTTCGATCGCGCTGCTGATCGAGCCCCTGCAAAAGTCGCTCGCCATTGACGACACACAGTTCGGACTTTTGCAGGGCATGGCCTTCAGCATGGTCTACAGCGTCCTCGGCCTGCCGCTCGGCATGTTGAGCGACCGCTGGCGGCGCGTGCCGCTGCTGGTGGCCGGGCTGACGCTCTGGAGCCTCGCCACCATCGGCTGTTCGCTTGCCGGGACGTTCCACGAACTCTTCGTCGCGCGCATGCTCGTCGGGGTGGGCGAAGCGGCGCTGGTGCCGGTCGCGACCTCGCTGATCGCCGACTATTTCGCTCCGGGCCTGCGACCCAAAGCCTATGGCCTGTTCGTCACCGGCAGTTCACTCGGCACGGCAGGCGCCATGGCCCTCGGCGGCATGTTTCTCGACTGGGCGGACGGTTTGATCGCGGGGCTACCTGTCCTGTTCGGCGGCATGCAAGGCTGGCAGGTTGTCTTCATCCTCTGCGGAATGCCCGGCATCGCGCTGGCACTGCTGCTGCTGCTGACCGCCAGGGAGCCCGCGCGACAGGGCGGCGCACCGGTGACCGAACCGATCAGCCTGCGCCCCATCCTGCGCCTCTTCGCGCGCCGTCCCGGTGCCTTTGCGCTATTCATGCTGGGCTCGGTGCTGAACCTCGTCTGCGTCTACGCGATCGTGGGCTGGTTCCCTGCCCTGTTCATCCGCGTCCATGGCTGGGGCGCGGCCGAGACCGGCAAGATCCTTGGCATGTATGGCTTTCCCGTCTCGATTTTCGCGGCTGTCAACAGTGGCTGGGTGATCGCCTGGCTGGCCCGGCGCGGCCACTCGGACGCGCCGGTGCTCTGCGCGATGGGCTGTGCCGCCTCAATGGCGGTTTTCGGCACGCTTGCCTGCCTGGCACCGAGCGGCGGTCTGGCCCTGACCGGCTACCTCCTGAACGCCCTGTTCCTCAACTGGAACACTTCGGCCGTCTATTCCGGCTTCGCGCAGATCACGCCCAATGCCCTGCGCGCTCAGGTCATGGCACTGCAGACCATCGCATCCGGCCTGATTGCGCTCACCGCCGGAAACTTCATCGTCGGCTTCCTGTCCGACACCGTGTTCACGGGAAGAAGCGGCATCGCGTGGTCGCTGGGCAGCGTCTTCTTCGGCTGCGGCCTTGGTGCCTTCCTCGTGCTGATGGCCGCACGCCGCAGCTTCCGCGCTGCCGCTGCCGAACTGGCGGGAGGGAGCGCATGACCGATCCCGCCGCGCTGCTGGACAGCCTGATCGCTCTGCTCGGCCCGGAAGGCGTGCTGAGCGATCCCGCAAGCTTGCGCCTTCACGGCTCGGACCTGCTCGCGCAAGGGGCTGACTGCGCGCTGGTCGCCCGCCCAGAAACGGTGGAAGCGCTAGCCGAAGCCGCGGGCCTGATCGGACGGGCGGGCCTGGCCATGGCGCCGCGCGGCGGCGGCCTTACCTATGTGCGCGGATACACGCCCGCCGACCGGCCGTTTGCCGCAATCGACATGTCCCGCCTCAACCGGATCATCGCGGTCAGCGAGGAAGACATGATCGTCACGGTGGAGGCGGGCGCGACATGGGCGCAGGTCCACGCAGCCTTGGCTCCTCTAGGGCTGCGTCTGCCCTTCTTCGGCACCTTCTCGGGCAGCCGCGCGACCGTGGGCGGCGGGCTTTCCAACGGCGCGCTGTTCCTGGGCACCGCACGCCATGTCTCGGCCGCCGAAGCGGTGGTCGGCATGGAAGTCGTGCTTGCGGACGGCTCGATCTTGCATACCGGGCAACGTGCCGTGGCCCGTGCGCCGCTGCCGTTCATGCGCACCTTCGGCCCGGACACGACCGGCCTCTTCGTCCACGATGCCGGGGCGCTGGGCATCAAGGCGCGCGTCAGCCTGCGCCTGATCCGTGCCCCGCAGCATTTCGGCTTCCTGTCCGTCGGCTTCGCCCGCCAGACCGACGGTATCGCCGCGCTTGGCGAGATCGCCCGCAGCGACCTTGCCGAAGACGCCTACCTGATGGACCCCGACAAGACCCGCAGCGCGCTGTCAGGCCCCATCGATCTGGCCCGCGATACGCGTGTACTCGCCAGGGTCTTCGGTCAGGAACGAAGCTGGCTCAGGGGTCTGAAGGCAGGAGCGAAACTCGCCTTGGCAGGACGCTCCTTCATTGCCGACGGCTGCCATTCGCTGCATCTCGTGCTGGCCGGCCGCAGTACCGCAGCCGTTGCCGCGGACGTAGAGGCAGCCCGAGCCATAGCCGCGCGTTTCGACGGCCATCTCCTGCCGGATTCCATTCCGCGCGCCGGGCGCGCCGACCTGTTCGCGCCCGTGCGGGACATGATCCTTGGCCCGGATGCCGAGCGCTGGATCGCGCTCAACGCAAAGGTTCCGCACAGCGAGGCCCTGCATCTCACCGATGCAGTCGAAGCCCTGCTCGCTCGCCACAAGACCGCGCTCGATGCAGCCGGAGTGACAGTCTCACGGCTTCTCACGGTGATGGGCACGCACGCTTTCAGTTATGAGCCGGTGCTCAACTGGCGCGATTCCTGGCTGCCGCTGCACCGGGAAATTCTCGGCCCGTCGCCCCGCGTGGTCGAACCTGCCCCGGCGCCCGACGCGCGTGCTCTGGTGATGCAGGTGCGCAGCGAACTGATTGCGCTTTTCCGGGACCTGGGCGTGGCCTCCAACCAGATCGGCAGGACCTACCCCTACGCCTCGGCCCTGCGCCCGGAAGCCCGGACCCTGCTCGAAGCGCTGAAACGCGCCGTGGACCCTCAGGGATTGATGAACCCCGGCGCGCTGGAACTGGACTGAGCCGGGGACAAGCCTCGGCTCGCCCCATACCTCAACGGCTGAGTTCGACGAGTTCGTACCAGGTCTGCATGTAGCCGCCGACCCCGCCCTGCACGAAAATCGCGTCGTCATCCGCCGTCACCCACAGTTCGTAGGGCGGGTGCGCATGACCGTCGATGGAGATCATGCCTCCGGCATCGTCGGTGAACTGGTACTTGTAGCAATCGAAAGTCCCGGCTGCCACGGTCACCGTCTCTTCGCCGACAAAACCCAGATCGATGTTCGATTCCGCGATCAGCGGCGGCGATGCGCCGCGATGGTCCGGCGAGGGCAGGAAACAGCGGAAATTGCGCTTGTGCAGGCCCAGCGAGCGATCCATCTTCTTGGTGATATAGGCGTCGCCCGAGATCGGATGCGTGCCAAAGCCGTCGAAATTGCCGCCGATCGGCATCGTCTGCGAGATACGCCCGATCGAAGGGCCGTAACTTTCGCATTCGACGCTATCATTGCCGATGATGAAGAGGCCGGCTCCCATGAACCGATCGCCGATCGTAAGACGCACGAAGCAGTCCATCGGCCGGTCGTTTTCGTCGAGGCTGTAGACGACGTCGCGGTGGACGGTCGGTGCGGGTTCGTCGATCTCGCAGCGGGCGCGCAAAGAGCGCTTGCCATCGGTATGATGCGTGAATGTAAACCATTCGCGTCCGCGTTCCTGGCCTTCACGGCCTGGCTTGCGCGAGGTGTAGAGGATCTTTCCGCTGATCGTGCGATGCTGCTGCATGGTTTCTCCGTAAGCTCAAAGCGGGTTGGCGATGCCGAGGAAGCAGGCGACCAGCACCAGGCCCCAGATGGTGAGGACGCTGATGCGCGCACGGCCGTTGACTTCCGCGATCACCCGGTCGGTTTCCGGCGTTGGGCCGGTTTCGCGCATCTGGATGATGGCGGGAAACAGGGGAACCAGCTGGCGGCGCACGACAAGGCCGAGCGTAATGCAGGCGGCAAGCGCCAGCATCTTGAGGATAATGAACAAGGGCAGCGCGATCTCGCCGGCGAGGCCCAGGATGACGGCGGCCGCCAGTCCCGCCAGGACGAAATAGCGCACAAGAATATCGAAGCGTTTGAACGCCTGCCCTTGCGGTCCGTGCTTCAGATGCACGGCCCAGGCAAGCGCCAGCCACGCCAGACCCAGCAACCCGGCGGCGATCCCCCAGCTTGCCGGCAGGTCCAACCACCCTTTGGCGATAGCGAGGCCGAAGCCGGTTGGAAAGGCCAGGATCAGCGCAGTGCGCGGGGCCATGTCGATGTTGTTCAGGATGGTCAGCGCCATCATCCGCTCCGGAACCGAGCGTTTCGGATCGACCATGAAGCGCGACCCGTAAAAGGCGCCAAGGTCCCCGCCCAACCAGTACACCGGGATCAGGACATGAAGAAGCGTAAGCAGCGAAAGACCAATATCCATGGCTCAGGTATGTCCTGCGAAGAAGGCGGCCATCGCATCATGGCGCGCGGCGCGGAATCCGGGATCGTCGAAGCGCGGCAGTTCCAGAAAGCGCCCCTCCGCCGGCAACGGAGCCAGGGCCACGCTGGCTGCGTAGAGCGGATCGTTGACTGCCGCCGTCACCAGCACCGGGCAGTGCAAAAGGGGCAGGCGTTTGTCGGCGGGCCACTTGAAGGCGGCGCGGTAGTTGAGATGATAGGTTGTGCTCGCCTTCATCACTTCGGTGACCCAGGCGTGCAGATCCTCGGCGCTGCCCAGCCCACCGTCGCGGCGCCCCGCGCGGGTGCGGCGATACCAAGGGAAAAACAGATACTGGTCACGGCAGAACTGGAACAACCGGGCAAGGTAGGCCCCGTCCAGATCCGGCTCGAAGGGGAAGGCATATGTCGCCAGCACTTCCTCCAGTTCCGCCCCCTCCATGAGGCTTATGCCGTCGAGCACGAGGTGGCTGACGCGCTCGGGGGCCAGGATCGCCAATTCGGCGGCGATGGCAGCCCCAGTGTGCGAGCCGTAGAGCCGCACCCGGTCGAGGCCCATGACATCGAGATATTCCAACGTGGCAGCGGCAAGCGCGGTAATCTCCGGCTCCTCGGCCGAGACTGCATCGCTGTCGCCATTGCCCGGGGTATCGGGGGCGAAGACCATGGCCTCGCCGGCGAATTCTTCGATCAGTCGCACTTGCTGGCGCGAACTGCCGGGCGAGGCGTGAAGGATCAGCAGCGGCTGCCCCCTGTCGCCGGCGCTGCGGTAGTGGGTCTGGCCATGGGAGAGATCGGCGAAACCGCGGCGGATGCGGACTTGAGTAGCCATCGTTAAAGCGCTCCGCCTTCAATCACTTCCAACAAAGCGCCCTCGGGTGTCAGCAACACGCCTGTGCGCCGACCGCCGTAGAGCGGACCCTCGCGCACCGTCGGCGGCGAGGCCCAGCGCGCTGCGAGGCGCGCAAAGTCGGGATGGAGCATCGTCGTGATCGCCACGCCTGGCGGCAAGGCACCGGGATGGCGCGGCCGTTCGCTCGCCCCTTCAGGATACTGGTCGAGTTCGAGGAACACCTGCCCCGCGCCCTTGGCCGTGACGAGTTCGGTCTTCGCATCCTCGTCGAGACCGAAACTGAGGGTGATCATCGAATAGCGGATTGCGACCGGATCGATAACCGGCAGGCCCAGCACGTCCTCCACCCACTGCGCGGATTTGCGCAAGTCGGGACAAGCCAGGACCATGATGAAGGGCCGATCGACGAGCGAGCGCGGCTGCGGCAGGCCGGTATCCGGCCCCGGCTGAAGAATCTCGGTGAGGTAGACCGTCTCGAGATCGGCGCCGCGCACCTGCATCGGCTTGACCGTGGCGAAGCCGTCGAGCGCCTTGGGCGGACCGATCACCTCGAACGGGCTTTCGATCATCTTCGCGTTCACGGCTTCGACATCGGAAACACAGAGTTCTATCGCCGCCCACCCGTAGCTGCGGATCGGCGCATATCCCGGCACCGGATCGCCCTCGACGAAGCGCAGGAAAACAGCCTCTGCCGACGCCGGTTGAAGCACCGCGTAGGCCCTGCCAGCGCTCGCCGGAGCCTGCCAAGCAGCGGCGAGGTCTTCAGGGACCACGCCCTCATCAACCAGGCGGTAGCCCATCCAGGTTTCGTAGCGTTCGATCGCCGCCGGAATGTCCGCGACGACATGGGTGGCGCATTTGAGTAAGGTCATCTCGGCTCCCTGCCCGGCCTGTCGACTTATTTGATATAATCATATGACATATTGCAAGAGAGAAAGGTGCACCTTTGCCCGGCTGACTGACCGTCCAGCGGCAAGGATATCCGTACTGCGGAGAAACTGGCTTCAGCCGATCACCCCGCTGCTGTGCAGTACCACCATCGCATCCGGCGCTGCCGGCAAGCAGGCTACTGCATCTTCCAGCGCCGCGTGGCGATCCTCCAGCCCCGCGAACGCCAAGCATCCGCGCGTCTTGTCCTCATGCTCCGCGTCGCTGAGCGGCCACTCGGGCGAGCCGAACTGCGCAGTCACATTCTCGACGAACTGCCGCCCGTCGGTCATGCGGGCCACGGCACGCGCGGGTACGAAAGCGGCAAGATCGGGATTGTCGTCCGCCACCACGCTAATGCGCGCCGCCAGCGCAAGCACCGCCGGATCATCCAGGGTTTCGCGCTGGAAATCGCCAAGCGAAACGGTTCCCCGCAGCACTGTCACGGCTGCCAGGAACGGAAGGCAGAGCCGTGCATAGCCAGGCTCCATGCCCCGCTTCGCGGGTCGCCCGACTAGCCGGCGGATCAATGGCGGGGCATGATACTCCAGGCTTTCCAGCACTTCCGCAGCAAGGCCCTGACGCGTCATCAGGCGCTGGACGGCAACAATACCGCCGTGTCCTGCCCGGCCGGTGGGAAACGGCTTCCAGCTCACTTCGGTGATCCGGTGTCCCTGCCGCAGCCGAGCGAGCGCAGCCACCAGCTCCGCGCGCTTTTCCATCAACGCGAAATAGCCGAACGGCCCATCGAGCGGATGCGCTACGCCCGGCATCCCGCCGAGCGCCAAGTCGATGGCGACCAGGCTGTTCCTCGCCGCATTGGCGACCTGCACGGGCAGTGCGGGCTTCCCCTCCAGGTGCGCCTGCATCGTCCCCGAAGCGAAAGCCATCGCATGGCCGAAAGCATCGAGCGCCACCTTGCGCGGCATCGCCCGTAGGGTGGCGATTGCCGCCACACAGCCGAAGATTCCGGCCGTCGCCGGGCGGAAGAACTGGAGCGCGTCCGGCGCGGCGATGCCAAGCGTCACGGCCACGTCCACGCCCGCAACGAGCGCCGCCAGAAACTGCGCGCCGCTCACCGGATCGCCGCGCTCGGCCTCGGCCAGCAGGGCTGCCAGCACCGTCGCCAGCGGGTGGAGCACGGCGGGCTCGTGCACGCAGTCGTATTCCTGCCCATGAATCTGGAAGGCATTGACGAATGCGGCCGAAGGCGCCGGAAGCCTGCTGCCCGGACGGCCGAGTACGCCTGCTACGGGACCATCGCCCCAACCCTTCGCGATTGCCAGCACCGCATCGGCATGAGCGGCGTTCCGCCCGGCGACCCCGACCGCTAGACTATCGTGCAGGAACGCCAGCGTCATGCGCCGCACCTCATGCGAAAGTCGCTCCCAACGCAGCGAGAGCGCATGGTCGATCAGGACATGCGCAGGATTTTCCGCTTCGGCCGCGCTCATCTTAGTGCGGCTCCTCGCCGCCGGAAACGTTCATGCTTTCGCCGGTAATGTAAGCGGCCTCGTCGGAGCACAGGAAGGCGACCGCGCCGGCGGTATCCTGGGGGAGACCCGGCCGTCTCATGGGAATGCGCGCGGCCATGCGCCGCAGGTACTCCTCTACCGCGATGCCCTGGACTTCGGCGAAGTGCTCGTTCTGCCACTTGCCGAGCCCTGTGGTCACATGGTTCGGGCAGACATTGTTGACGGTGATCCCCTCCGGCCCCAGCTCGATCGCTGCGGAGCGCGCAAGGCCGACCAGACCGTGCTTCGATGCCGTATAGGCCTGTGCGTGCATGAAGCCCGACTTAGCCGCCTGACTGGCAATATTGACGATGCGTCCGCCCCGTCCTTGCGCGATCATCTGCGCAGCGGCCACCTGAATGCCGAACCACGCGCCCGTCAGGTTGACGTCGATCACCGCTCGCCAGTCGTCCGGCGAAACTTCGGCCAGCGGCTTCATGATGTAGCCGATCCCGGCATTGTTTACCCAGATGTCGAGCGAACCATGAGCCTCCACTGCGTGGTCGGCGAGAGCCTCGACTTGTGCCGGATCGCGCACGTCGCACGTGAAAGTCGAACCGCCCGAAGGCAGTGATGCGGCTATCTCGCGCATCTCCTCGGTCCCGCCGACCATCGCCTCGGGCGTAGCCGCATCGCGCGATCCGCCGATATCGGAGATGACCACTTTGGCCCCCTCCTGCGACAACCGCAACGCAATGGCCTCGCCAAGCCCGCCCTTGCGGCCCGATCCGGTGACGACCGCAACCTTGCCCGCGAACCTCATACGGCAGGCCCGCCAACAGTCACTTCCTCGGTTGTGAGGAACGTGACTTCGACCATGCCCTGGAAAGCGGCTGCCACTTCCTGCATCGCGGCGGTGGCAACGTCTGCGCCGAACTGCTCCATGTCCTTCACATCCAGCACTTCGATATAACCGAACGGCGGCGGCGCATCGGTGCCCAGCACGCCGGTCGTGCGGAACAGGCGAAAGCTCTCGATCGAAGGCAAGGCATTGACGGTCGGCAAGTCCGATTCGCGAGCCCAGGCTTCGTATCGGTCCAACGAAACATCCGGTTTCAGGTTGAACAGCGCGAAAATCAGCATTCGAGATCCCTTTCTTGTCGCCTGTCGATCATCGCCGGCAAGCACGCTTGCTTCCGACGTATGGTGTTTATATCATATCTCTATAACAAATGAGATAGGCCGTGAAGATGTCTCAACGCCCCGGTTCAGCCGCCCCATCCGCCAACGATCCTAGCGCTGCCTACGATGGTCCACCGGACTATCGGGTGATTGGTCGCCACGCGGTTTTCCCGGAGACCGACCACGACGAAATCGAGCGGATCAACTTCCTCGCGCAGATGAACCGCCACCTTGCCGCGCGCGTCGTCCCCGGCGTGAAGGCCGCTTACGAAAACCGCGTCGCGCCGGAATTCGAGGCGCAGAACGGCCGACCGCTGGCGACCCGCCATGAAGCGCGTAAGGCCATGCTGGAGGATCCCGCTTTCCAGACTTGGTCCGCGCTGCGCCGGATGACGATGGAGCAGCGCCAGCAGGCCGGTCGCTGGACGGCGCTGCGCCAGAACGAGCGCCTGGCCCGGATCGCGGCCGACCTGACCGAAGGTGACGAACGGCTCAGCCTCGATCCCACACTGGCGATCCCGCGTTACGTTTCGGCGGTAGACCATCACTGCATGCCGGGCAGCTACCACACCGAATATTTCCCCGGAGACATCACCAACGGCGCCAACTACGATCACGCCGGGTTCGTCACCACCAGCGGACTGCTCGGCAAGTATTCGGACGGCGGCGGCCATGCGGTCGTCAACTGGGTCCGTCGTAACTTGCCCGATTTCAAACCCCTGAAAATTTTGGAGATCGGCGGTACCGTCGGCCATTCGAGCCTGCCGCTGGCGCAAGCCTTCCCCGATGCCGAACTGACCATTGTCGACCTCGGCGCCCCGGTGCTGCGCTATGGCCTCGCCCGCGCGAAGTCGCTCGGAGTGGAGAACGTGCGCTTCGTGCAAGCCAGCGGCGAGACCCTTTCGCGCTTCGAGGACCAAAGCTTCGACTGGATCCAGACGACGATGTTCCTGCACGAGCTTTCGACCAAGGCCCTGCGTAACATTTTCGCGGAAACCCGCCGCCTGCTGAAGCCCGGCGGCATCGTGCTCCATGTCGAGCAGCCCCAATATGCCCCGGAAATGCCGCTGTTCGAGCAGGCCATGCGTGACTGGGACGCCTTCTACAACAACGAACCGTTCTGGAGCCGGATGCACGAGATGGACCTCGACGCAGAGATGGTTGCCGCCGGATTCACCCGCGACAGCCTGATCCATGGCGGCGTCTTCGGTGTCGTCGATCGCGAGCTGTTCCCGGATGCAGCCGAGGACGGAACCGAGGATTACGGCCGCAAGGCGGCCTGGCATGTGATCGGAGCCGTGGCATGAGCTTTACAGACGCCCTCAACCACGCCGGCGCCAAGCCCGCCGGCAAGCGCCCCTACTTCGTCGAACCGCAAGTCGAGCGGGTGCTCGCCATTACGATGGCAGTCGCTCAGGAACTCGCGGTCACGCGCCAGCGCGCGGATACGTTGGAGCGACTTCTGCGCGAAAAGGGACTGCTCTCGACCGGCGAAATCGACGCTTTCACGCCGGATCGCGCCGCTTCTGCCGAACGGCAGATGTGGAACCAGGAATACATCGCCCGCATCCTGCGCATCGTCCAGCAGGAGAACGAGGCAGCCGTGCTTGCCGAGGATGTCGCCTCCGGGGACGTCGGCGACGAACTGGCAAGCGAGTGATCGCCTCGTGATCGACGAAGCCTTCGAATTCACTGTCCCGGTGCTCGTCGTGGGTGGCGGTGCCTGTGGTTGCATCGCGGCGCTGTCCGCCCATGAGGCCGGGTCCGAAGTGCTGCTGATCGAGCAGGACGAGCGCCCGATAGGCTCCACCGGCATGTCGCAGGGCCTGATTTGCGCGGCAGGCACGAAAGCGCAGGCTGAGCACGGAATCGTCGATGATTATGAGCGATATTATACGGATATAATGGTAAAAACGCGAGGCGAGACGGATGCCACTCTAGCCCGCGCGATTGCTGAAAATGCAGGCCCCACCGTCGATTGGATGGTCAAGGCGCTCGATATGCCGTGGGAGCTGGATACCGGCTTTCGCCCCGCCTACGGCAACAGCACCTACCGCGTCCACGGCTGGCGCGGGCACAGCGGGCAGGACATGGTGGACCTGCTGCATCGCCGCCTTGACGATGCCGGAATCGATGTCCTGCTAGAAGCCCGTCTCGCCGCTGTTCACGCCGACGAAAACGGCGAAATTCAAGGCGTTTCGCTCTCCCGGCGCGACGGTTCGATCGAGCGTATCGGTTGTCAGGCACTGGTGCTTGCTTGCGGCGGTTTCGCGGCCAATACCGCCATGGTCGCCCGCTACATGCCCGAAATGGCCGAGGCCCGGAACAACGGCCATGAAGGTAGCCAGGGAACCGCCGTGCGCGTGGGCGAGCAGCTTGGCGCCGCGCTTGGCGACATGGGCGCCTATCAGGGGTATGCCATGCTCACCGAACCGCAGGGAATCCCGGTTCCGCCGGGCGTTCCGGTGGAAGGGGGGGTGCTCGTCAACATGGCGGGCGAGCGCTTCGTCGACGAGACGGCCGACATTGCCGGCATGGTCCATCCGGTCCTCGCCCAGAAGGGCGATCACGTCTGGGTGGTGTTCGACGCCCGGATCGAGGCAGCGGCCGACTATATCCCCGAAATGCAGCAGTTGAAGGCGCTCAACGCCCTGAAAAAAGCTGATTCAATCGAAGAACTGGCCGCTTCTATCGGGGTTCCGGCAAGCGCGCTTGAAACCGCACTGAACGACACACAAACCGCACAGAGAAGCGCCAAGCCCGACGCAACAGGACGTGTCTGGGGGGATGACCTGCCCCCTACCGCCCCCTTCCGCGCCCTCAAGGTCGTCGGCGCGATTTTCCATACCCAGGGCGGTCTGCAGATCGACGGCGACGCGCGCGTGCTGCGTCCGGACGGCTCGCCCCTGCCCAACCTTTTCGCCGGTGGCGGCGCCGCACGTTCAATCTCCGGCCCCGCGCATTGGGGCTATCTGCCCGCAATGGGCCTTGCCACCGCGGTGACTTTCGGCCGCCTCGCGGGGCTTGCCGCGGCACGCGTGGCGCTCGCCGGAAACGGCGCCGAAATCTCCGACAGATGAGCAGTTTCATCCGACTGGCAGGCAAGCCATCCTTCTCGCCTCATTTGTCCTATCTAAGAGCCATATTCATCGTTCCGTCTTTGGGAATCAGACCATGACTGCAGCGTCCTTGCAGAACGAAATCCCCGCCAAAATCGCCGCCTGCCCGGCCGACTTGCGCGCTGCCTTCGCAGCGGTAGTCGGCCCCGAAAACGTCAGCGACGACGACGCCCGGCTGCGCCTGTTCAGCGAGGACGTCTGGACCCGCGCCGCCCATGTCGCGATGCTGGCCGTCGCGCCCGAGACGACCGAGGAACTCGCCGCCGTGATCCGGGCCGCCAACGCGGCCGGCGTCGCGCTCGCCCCGCGCGGCGCGGGCATGAGCTACACCGAAAGCTACCTCCCGGTCACCGACGATACCGTAACCATCGACACCACGCGCATGAACAAGGTGCTGAAGATCAGCCCCAAGGACATGACCGTCACCGTCCAGTGCGGCTGCACCTGGCTGGCGCTCAACGAAGCGCTGAAGCCGCACGGGCTGCGCACCCCGTTCTGGGGGCCGATGTCGGGCATCTACTCGACCATAGGCGGCGGGCTTTCGCAGCTCAACGCGATGTTCGGCGCCGGGCACTACGGCACCTCCAGCGAGAGCGTGATCGCGGTGACCATGGTTCTGGCGGATGGCCGAATCCTGCGCACCGGCGCGCGCGGTCCGGACGGCGATACCCCGCACTATCGCCATTTCGGCCCCGATCTCGTCGGCCTGTTCTGCGGCGATTCCGGCACGCTGGGCCTCAAGGCGGAAGTGACTTTCCGCCTGATCCGCACGCCGCAGTTCGAGGATTCGGTCTCCTTCTCGTTCCCCGGCGGCGAGATCATGCTGGAAGCGCTGGCGGAAATGACGCGCGCGGGCATCGCATCGGAAACCTGCGGCTTCGACCCCGGACTGACCAAAGTGCGCATGCGCCGCATGTCCATGGCGAGCGACGTGAAGACGCTGGGCAAAGTGGTCGCCAAGGAGAAGTCGCTCGGCAAGGGCCTGCTCGCCGCCGCCAAGATCGCCATGGGCGGACGCGATTTCATTCCCGAGAACGATTACCCGCTCCACATAACGGCGGAAGGACGCTGCAAGGAAGCCGTCGCCGCCGACATTGCCACTGCGCGTGAGATCGCGAAGCGTTTCGGCGGCACCGAGATCGAGAATTCGATCGCCAAGGTGATCCGCGCCATGCCGTTCCCGGCGCCGAACTCGATACTCGGTCCCGAAGGCGAAAGCTGGGTGCCGGTCCACGGACAGGCCTCGCTTTCCACCGCGCCTGCCATGTTCGGCGAAATCCGCGCCTACTTCGATACAATGAAGGCGCGCTTCGATACGCTGGGCATTCACAACGGCTTCCTGTTTTCCTCGCTCTCCACCAATGCCATCGTCATCGAGCCGGTGTTCTTCTGGCCCGAAGGCTATCGCCCGGTGCACGAATCCATGGTTGAGCCCGAGCATCTCAAGCGCCTGAAACAGCTTGGCCCTGCGCCGGAGGCGACCGCCCTGGTCGCGGAAGCGCGCGAGCAGGTGAAAGCCATCTGCAAGAAGTACGGCGCCGCCCATTTCCAGATCGGCCGCGCCTACCCCTACCGCGAGACGCGCGATCCCGCCTTCCTCGACGTGCTGGACGCGGTGAAGAACGTGATGGACCCCAAAGGCCTGTTCAATCCGGGTGGGCTCGGCTTCCCGCAGGGAAAGATCGCGCAATGAGCGAAACCTACCGCGCCATCCGCCTCGAACGCATCGCGCCTTCGTTCCGCGCGGGCAGCGAGATCGTGGAACTGCCGCTTGCCGCGCCCGGCCCGGGCGAGATCCGCGTGCGCAACCTGCATTGCGGCGTCAACGGCATCTTCGACACCCAGATCGCCCGCAACGCGGTGGACTACGTGAAGATCGCCCTGCCCACCTTCACCGGCGTCGAGGCAATCGGCACCGTGGAAGCAGTGGGCGCGGGCGTGGACGATTTCTTGCCCGGCGACGCGGCGGTTACCGTGCGCTTCACCGGTGGCTACCGCGAGGCCAATGTCGGCGCCGCCAGCCAGTTCGCCAAAGCCCCGGCGGCGACGCGGGAATACTTGGCACTGGCCTCAACCGGCGTTTCCGCTCTTGTCGCGCTGGAGAAAATCGGCGAGCTGAAAGCGGGCGAGACCATTGCCATTTCGGCGGCCGCAGGCGGCCTCGGGCACCTGCTCGTCCAGCTGGCCGTGCTCAAGAGCGCCCGCGTGATCGGCGTCGCGGGCGGCAAGGCCAAATGCGATTTCGTCGCCTCTCTGGGGGCCGAGCGGGTAATCAACTACAAGTCGGAAAATGTCGCTGCAGTGCTCGCGGCCGAGTATCCTGGCGGGCTCGACGTGGCGGTGGACACGGTGAGCGGAGCGATATTCGATGCCTTCCTCGCCAATCTCGCCAACCACGGCCGTTTGGTGGTCGGCGGCGCGGCCTCGGACCTGGAAGGCCGCCCCGAGGTCGTCACCGGTCCGCGCATCGCCCATGCCATCTACTACAAAGGCGCCTCGGTGCGTGGTTTCATGAACGGGCTGCTGACACCGCACTGGGCCGAGGCGCGCGAACGGCTCTTCGCGCTTTATGCCGAGGGCAGGCTGCGCGTGCATTTCGACGACCAGCCCAACTTGGGCATCGAGGGCGTTTTCGGAGCGGTGGAGCGCCTGCTTTCCGGCCGCTCCGTGGGCAAGGTCGTGGTCGATCTTGCCACCCAGCAGAGCACCTGAGCCGGCGCCAGGCCGGATGCGACGACAGATGACAGAAAAGACACTCTTCGAAAAGATCTGGGAGGCGCACCGCGTCGCCGACACCGCGACCGGCGCCTCGCTGATCGCCATCGACCGCGTGTTCCTTCACGAACGCACCGGGGCGGCCGCGCTCAAATCGATGGCCCAGGCCAATCGGCCCGTGCGCGATCCGGCGCGCGTCTTCGCCGTGATGGACCATATCGTCGATACTCGGCCGGGGCGCGGCGACGGAACCCTTATGGAAAGCGGATCGGCCTTCATTACTGAGACCCGCGCAGCTGCAAGGGCCGCCGGCATCACCCTGTTCGACGTGAACGACCGCGACCAGGGCATCACGCACGTGATTTCACCGGAACTCGGCATCGTCCTGCCCGGCGTCACCCTCGTCGCGCCCGACAGCCATACCTGCACGCAAGGGGCGCTGGGAGCGTGGGCGTGGGGGATCGGCTCGAGCGAGGCCGAACACGCCATGGCCACCGGCGTGCTGCGGATGGACCGTCCAGCAACGATGCGCGTCTCTTATACGGGCACCCTGTCGCCCGGCGTCACCGCCAAGGACATGGCGCTGGCGCTGATCGCCGCCCACGGCGCGGGCGGCGGCGCGGGCCATGTGGTGGAGTTTGCGGGCGAGGCGGTGCGCGCGCTCGAGATCGAGGCGAGGATGACCTTGTGCAACATGGCCACCGAATTTGCGGCCATGACCGGGATCGTCGCACCGGACGCGAAGACTTTCGAATATCTCGCGGACCGCCGCTATGCACCGGAGAGTTTCGAGGATCCTTACTGGCATGAGCTGCGCACCGACGACGGCGCCCGGTTCGACCGCGAGATCGTGATCGACGCCGCGGCGCTTTCGCCGATGGTGAGCTGGGGCACGAGCCCCGAACATGCGATGCCGATCGGCAGCAGCGTGCCGCAAGGACCGGCGCGGGCACACGACTATATCGGCCTCGATGCCGGCGCCCGCCTGCTGGGCACGCCCATCGACGTGGCCTTCATAGGGTCCTGTACCAATGCCCGCCTTTCGGACCTGCGCCGGGCCGCCGCGCTGGTGAAAGGGCGCCATGTCGCGCCGTCGATCCGCAAGGCCATGGTCGTGCCCGGTAGCTCGGCGGTCAAGCGCGCCGCCGAGGCCGAGGGGCTCGACGCGGTATTCACGGCGGCGGGGTTCGAATGGCGCGAAAGCGGCTGTTCCTTGTGCTTCTTCGCCGGCGGCGAGCGCTTTCCCGAGGGCAGCCGAACTATCAGCAGCACCAATCGCAACTTTGAGGGACGGCAGGGTCCGGGGATCCGCACGCATATCGCGAGCCCCGAAACCGTAGTCGCCAGTGCCATCGCCGGCGCGATCGCCGATCCTCGGGAGATCGCAAAGTGACCCCTTTCACCATCCTCACATCGCGCGCGGCGGCGCTGCTGCGCGACAATGTCGATACCGACGCGATCATCCCCAGCCGCGAGATGAAGACGACCGGACGCACCGGGCTGGCGGGCGGGCTGTTCGCTCCGTGGCGCTATCTGGACGCCGCCGCGCGCACGCCGGATCCGGAATTTCCGCTCAACCGTCCCGAAGCGCAGGGCGCCCGGATCCTGCTCGGCGGGGCCAACTTCGGCTGCGGATCGAGCCGCGAACACGCCGTTTGGGCGCTCGCCGAATATGGCATCCGCTGCGTGATCGCCGAGAGCTTCGCGCCGATCTTCCGCGCCAATTGCATCCGCAACGGCGTCCTGCCGATCGCCCTGCCGCCGCAGACCGTGGCCGCGCTGGCGTGGCACGTCGTGACGGTGGACCTCGCCCTACAGGACGTGCGCTGCGGCGATGCTCTCTACCGCTTCGAAATGGAGCCCGAGCCGCGCGAGATGCTGCTCGAAGGGCTCGACGCCATCGACCTCACGCTCAAGGCCCTGCCGCAGATCGAGGTCTGGACGTCCTCCGACCGGACAGCAAGGCCCTGGGTTTACCTCGGAAAGACACAATGACGCAGATCCTCGTTTCCGAAGTCGGCCCGCGTGACGGGTTGCAGTCGATCAAGGCGATCATGCCGCTGGAGGCCAAGAAGGCCTGGATCACCGTTGAAGCCGCCGCCGGGGTGCGCGAGATCGAGGTGGGCAGCTTCGTGCCGCCCACCCTCCTGCCACAGATGGCCGACACCGCCGAACTGGTCCGCTTCGCGCGCGGGATCGAGGGCCTCAACGTCGTCGCCCTCGTTCCCAATGCCAAGGGCGCCCAGCGCGCCGTCGATGCCGGCGTCCATGCCATGTCGATCCCCCTATCGATGAGCGAGACCCATTCGATCCGCAACGTGCGCAAGGACCATCCGGCGATGCTGGCGGAAATCGCGGCCGCCGCCGGGATCGCCAGGGCGGCGGGCGTACACTTCGCCGTCGGCCTTGCCACCGCTTTCGGATGCACCATCGAGGGCGCGGTGCCGGAGGATACCGTGGTGCGTCTCGCCCTTGCCGCCGCCGAAGCGGGCGCCCAGGAGTTCAGCCTTTCCGACACCACCGGCTATGCCGATCCCGCACAGGTCAAACGGCTCGTCCGCAAGGTCAAGGCTGCGGTCGGCGCCGACATGCTGACCACGCTCCACCTCCACAACACGCGCGGGCTCGGCCTCGCCAATGCGCTGGCCGGGCTGGAGGAGGGCATCACCACGCTCGATGCCTCGCTCGGCGGACTCGGCGGCTGCCCCGCCGCGCCGGGTGCCTCGGGCAATCTCGTGACCGAGGATCTCGTGCTCATGCTCAATGCGATGGGGCTCGATACCGGTATCGACCTCGAACGCCTCCTTGAAGTACGCCAGATTCTGGCCGCGGCCCTGCCCGGCGAACCGCTCTACGGCTTCACCCCCGATGCCGGGCCGATGCTCGACTACCACGAAAGGATCGCCCCATGAGCGAGAACGTAGCGCAACCCGTGGTCCCGCAGCCTTTGGCCGGCATCCGCGTCGTCGAGTTCACGCATATGGTCATGGGCCCCGCCGTGGGTCACATCCTCGCCGGGCTCGGTGCCGAGGTCGTGCGGATAGAGCCTATCGGCGGCGACCAGACGCGGCGCCTGCTGGGCTCAGGCTCGGGCTATTTCCCGATGTACAACCGGGGCAAGCAGTCGGTCTGCCTCGACCTCAAGTCGGTGGAAGGCCTGCAGGTCGCCCGCGACCTCGCCGAGGGCGCCGATGTGCTGATCGAGAACTTCCGTCCCGGCGCGCTCGACCGGCTCGGCCTGTCCTACGAACAACTGGCGGAGGTCAATCCGCGCCTGATCTACTGCTCGGAAAAAGGCTTCCTGCCCGGCCCCTACGAACAGCGCACGGCGCTGGACGAAGTGGCGCAGATGATGGGCGGCCTAGCCTATATGACCGGCCCGCCGGGACGCCCCTTGCGCGCGGGCTCCAGCGTGATCGACGTGACCGGCGGCATGTTCGGCGTGATCGGCATCCTCGCCGCGCTGGAAGAACGCCACCGCACCGGGCGCGGCCAGAAGGTCGTCGCCAGCCTGTTCGAGACGACGATCTACCTCGTCGGCCAGCACATGGCGCAGTTCGCCGTCACCGGGAAAGCCGCCGCGCCGATGCCCGCACGCATCTCGGCCTGGGCGATCTACGACGTGTTCGAGACCCGCGACGAGCCCGTTTTCATCGGGGTGGTCAGCGACGTGCTCTGGCAGAAGTTCTGCGCGCTGTTCGAACTGCACGACCTCTGGGCCGACGAGAGGCTGCGCACAAACAACCAGCGCGTCCTCGCCCGCGACCGCATCCTGCCGCAAGTCCGCCAACTCATCGCCTCGATGACGCGGGACGAGATCGTGGCGAAGCTGGAAGGCACCGGCCTGCCTTTCGCGCCGATCGCCCGGCCGGAGGACATGTTCGACGATCCGCAGCTTGCCGAAGGCGGGCTGGAACCGGTCGTGCTCGACACCGGCGAGGAAACCCGCTTGCCAACGATACCGCTTCAGATGGGCGGCCTTCGCCCCGGCGCCCCGGTCATGCTTCCCACCCCCGGCGCCGACAGTCGCACGGTGCTGGCGGCCCTGGGCTATCCATCGGAGCGAATCGACACCCTTGTCGCACAAGGCGCGGTCGGCGCGGATTGAACGCCCCGCTTCGCTCGCTCCTTGGAAAAGAGGGGCGGATCCTGCGATCCGCCCCTCTTTTTTTCGTCCAGCCCAATGCCTGAAAATCAAAACTCGGCGAGCAGTCTTCCCATGCCCTTGATCTTGTCCGTGATTCCCTGCGCGCGCAGCGCGTGCCAGTAGGTCGCGGTGTTGATCGCGATCACCGGTTTGCCCAGCTTCGCCTCGTATTCGGCAGCCAGGTCCACCATCGAGAGATTGGTGCCGACCTGAACGATGGCATCGACGTCGTCCCCGTCCAATTCGGCGATCACCTCGCGCAGGCTATCCGGCCCGACCTTTGCGATATCGGTCCAGCGCCTGCATTCCAGCGGCACGTCGCGCTTCACGGCGAAACCCGATTCCTCCAGGAAACTGCGCACTTCGGCATTGGCAACCGGGTAATAGGGAGAGACGAAACTCACCGACCTGGCACCATAGGCATGGAGCGCTGCCGCCACCGATTCCGCGCCGGTGGAGGCACCGATGCCGGCCAGATCCTCGACCTGCTTCTTCCATTTCCGGCTACCCTCGACGCCGCCGTAGAAGGTGATCGCCGACATGCCGAGCACGAGGTAGTCCGGACGACACGTCATGACCGAGCGCACCGCGTCCAGCGTGTTCTCGGCAATCGCCGTGGTCCCGGCGATGAAATCCTCGTTCGAGAGCGCCAGCGGGTCTTCCACATAGATGCGCGAGAAATGGTTGGTCACGCCTTCCGGACGCATCCGCTCCATGTCCGGCTGGACCACGGTGTTGGTGGAGGGGGCGATGACACCCAGCAGCTTGCGCCAACCGAGAACGTCTCCCATTGTGAATACTCCTGTTGCGGACCGATTTCGGCGCCGAGATATGATTCAGCCGATCGCCGCCGCCTGCGACAGGCTCTCGTACATCGCCTGACGCAGCATGTAGGCGCGGCGGCGCGTATCGTCCTGCTTGATCGCAAGCATGGCCTCGCGGCGGCGTTGGTGGGCCTCATCCTGCCCGCCGCGAATCATCGCCATGTTTTCCTTGGTCTGCGTCTGCGTGAAACTATGCGTCACTTCACGGCGCTGACGGTCATAGAGCGCCAGGTTCTCTTCGGCCGCCCCACCCGTCTTCTGGCCGTTAAGTATCGGCAGGAGCTTCTCGAACAGGTTGAAGGCGTCATGCACGCCCGAGTTCATTCCGAAACCTCCCAGCGGGTTGTTGAGGTGCGCGGCATCCCCCGCCAGCATCACGCGGCCGTGCCAGAACGACTGGGCGACGCGCTGATGGACACGGTAAAGCGTGCGGTGCTGCGTCTCCACCATCGATCCATCGCCGACGAGCCGGCTGAAGATCGCATCCTTCATCGCGTCCGAACGCAGTTCCTCATCGCTGAGCGAACCGTCGGTCGGCACCAGGACCCGCCAGAGCGTGGGCACGCGCAAAAGCACCAGCCACTCCTCGGGATCGGACACGTAGTTGACCCAGGCGAGGTTCGGCAGGATTTGGCCGATGTCGAACGCGGTCGAAAGACACAGGAAACGTTCGGGATAGGTAAATCCGTCGAATTCGATACCCAGCCATTTGCGCACAATCGAATTCGCGCCATCGGCACCGATCAGGTAGTCACAGCGCAGGCGCTCGATTCCGGTCATGGTTTCGATGGCGAGGTCAACGCCGCTTGCGTCTTCTTCGAACGTCAGCAGCCGGCTGCCGAAGCGCACATCGGCATTGCCCAGCTTTTCCAGACCCGAAGCGAGCGCCCGCGACAGGTGATACTGCTCGCACTGGATACGAAAGGGATAGCGCGTCACGTCGGCGATTTCGGCAAGATCGAAGTCGATCACTTCGCCCGAATGCCGATCGCGCCAGTGATAGACAGGCGCCTTGAGACCCTTTTCCAGCAGCATCGGCGTAATGCCGATCTGGTCGAGCATTTCCAGCGTCGGAGGATGGAACGTCGAGGCGCGCAAGTCCTGCGCGCAGTCGCTTCCGACCTCCAGCACCACGACGTCGATGCCTGCCTGGGCCAGCAGCGTCGCCAGAACCGTTCCGACCGGCCCCGCCCCCGCGATCGCTACCTGACACCGTTCAACTGCCGTCATATCGAGCAGACTCCATTTCCTGTTGCAGCTTCCGGCTATGGACCCATCGATGGGAAGCAATCGGCCAAGTCGCCGAACTATCCGAGGTTCGGGGAGGAATGATCGGATGGCGAGCAACGGGCCGGGCATAGCGCCGCAGCACAACGAAAAGGGGCGCCCCCCACGGCGCGCCCCACTACATCGAAACAGCGAAATCTTTGGCTCAGACGACCGCGCAGACGGTCTTCCATTCGAGGTAGTTCTCCAGCGCCTGCCGCCCGCTGTCGCGGCCCCATCCCGACTGCTTGACGCCGCCGATCGCCAGCGTGGCATCGTACATGGCGTGGCAGTTGATCCACACCGTGCCCGCCTTGATCGAGCTCGACATGCGGTGGGCGTTGGATAGCCCCTCCGTCCAGACGCTGGCGGCAAGGCCGTATTCACTATCGTTGGCGGCGGCGATCACTTCCTCGACATCGTCGAACGCCTGCGCGACGAGCACCGGGCCGAACACTTCCTCGCGCACGATCTCCATGCCGGGCTTCACGTCGACGACCACGGTGGGCGTGATGAAAGTCCCCGCCTCGCCGGTGCGTTCGCCGCCCGCGAGCATCGTTGCCCCCTCGGCCAGCGCGCGCTGAAGGAAACCTTCAACTCGCTTGGCATGGCGCAGCGAGACCACCGGGCCCATTTGCGTATCGGCGGCAAGGCCGTGGCCGAGCTTCAAGCCCTTGGCATACTCCGCCACGCCTTCGACCACCTGGTCGTGGACCGAGCGGTGAACATAGAGCCGCGATCCGGCGATGCACACCTGGCCGCCGTTGAAGTAGATCGCATTGGCCACACCTGGTATCGCCAGCGACAGGTCGGCGTCGGGCATGACGATGGAAGGCGACTTGCCGCCCAGTTCCAACGTGACGCGCTTGAAATTGGTCTTGGCGGCATCAAGCACCGCGCGGCCCGTGGCGGTGGAGCCGGTAAAGGCGATCTTGTCTACCCCGGGATGCGAAGCCAACGCCGCGCCGGTTTCCCCGCCAAGCCCGGTGACGACGTTGATGACACCTGCGGGAACGCCTGCCTCTACCATCAGCTCGGCGAGGCGCAGGGCCGTGAGCGAGGTGTCTTCGGCGGGCTTGAGCACCACCGCGCAGCCGGCTGCCAGCGCTGGTGCCAGCTTCATCGCGGTCAGCACCAAGGGTGAATTCCACGGCACGATGGCCGCCACCACACCGACCGGCTCGCGCACGGTCCAGGTGCGCATCTGCTTGCCCTGGGGTTGGTAGTTGATCGAGCTTTCCAACGTGCTGCCCTCGATCGCCATGGCTTGGCCCGCGAAGAAGCGGAACTGGTTTACGGCGCCGGGAATCTCCGCCCAGCGGCCCACGAACAGCGGCTTGCCCTGATCAAGCGTTTCCAGCTCGGCCAGATCGTCGATATTCGCCTCGATCAGGTCTGCTATCTTCCAGAGAATGCGCGCGCGCTCGACCGGAACGGTCGCGCTCCACCCCGCCAGCGAAGCGCGGGCAGCAGAGACGGCGGCATCGACGTCGGCCGCGCCCGCGCGGGCGACTTGCCCCAGCTCGCTGCCGGTCGCCGGATCGAGCGTGGCGAATGTACCGCCCTCCGCAGCCGCGCCCCACGCTCCGCCGATCAGCAGCCCCTGCCCGCTCGCGCGTCGTGCGAGGAACTCCTTCGTGCCGGGGCGAAGCGTGCTGAAGTCGAGTGGCATGGTTGTCTCCTTTGTTGCGACCTTTCCTAATGTGGTGGACGGCGCGGCGGCCCCTCGCCACCCCAAAAATTCGCTTGGCGGATAACTCTGTCCGAAACCACAGCCATCGGCCCCCTCTCCGATAGGCAAGGAGACAGAACCAGCGGCGACTCCCGCCGCGCACCAACGATCGGGGACAGCATGACCTATCGCCTGGGTGTGGACGTCGGAGGGACGTTCACCGATCTGCTTCTTTTCAACCAGGACAACGGCGAGTTCTGGCGTCACAAGACGCCATCGACCCCGCATGACAGTTCCGAGGGCATCCTCAACGGGGTCACCGCAGTCTGCGAGAAAGGCGGCATCGCACCGTCCGACGTCGAGTTCTTCCTGCACGGCACCACTGTCGCCACAAATGCCGTGCTCGAAGGCAAGGGCGCGCGCGTCGGCCTCATCACCACCGACGGTTACCGGCAGGTCATGCAGATCGCGCGTTCCTTCGTGCCCGGCGGCCTGGCCGGTTGGATCGTCTGGCCCAAGCCCGAGCCGCTGGCCGCGCTGGAGGACACGTTCGAGATCAAGGGCCGCATGAACGCCCGCGGCGAGGAAACCGCCGCCATCGACGAGGGCGAGATCCGCGCCGCGCTCGAAGCGCTCAAGGCCTCGGGTGTCGAGGCGCTGACCGTCGCGCTCATCAACGCCTATCTCAACGGCGGCCACGAACGGCGCGTGGCCGAGCTTGCCTCAGAGATCATGCCTGAAGTGCCGATTTCGCTCAGCCATCTGGTCCTGCCGGAAATGCAGGAATACGAACGCACCCTCACCACGGTCGCCAATGCGGCAGTGCGCCCGGTCGTGGGCAAGTACGTCCGCAACTTGCGCGCTTCCCTGCGCGGCGCCGGCATGGCGGGTTCGCTCTCGCTGCTGCGCTCCGATGGGGGGCTCATGAGTTCCGAAAAGTCGGAAGAACACCCCGTCTCGCTGCTGATGTCGGGTCCGGCCGGCGGCGTGACCGGGGCGATCTGGGTCGGTCGCAATGCCGGCATCAAGAACATCCTGACGCTCGACGTCGGCGGCACGTCCACCGACGTCGCCCTGATCGAGAATCTCGAAGCTCGCCGCCAGCGCACCACCGAAGTCGGCCACCTCTCGGTCCGCGCCTCGGCGCTGGACGTGAAGACGGTCGGCGCGGGCGGCGGTTCGATCGCCTATGTGCCCGAACTGACCAAGGCCCTGCGCGTCGGCCCGCAGTCGGCAGGCGCAGTGCCGGGCCCCGTCGCTTACGGCAAGGGCGGCACGCTGCCCACCGTCACCGACGCCAATGTCGTGCTCGGCTACCTGCCGGAAAACCTCCTCGGCGGCACCTTCAAGCTCGACCGCGAAGGCGCCAAGGCGGCGGTCCAGACCATTGCCGACGCGCTCGGCATCGGCCTGATGGAAGCCGCGCGTGGCATCATCGACATCGTTAACGAGAACATGTTCGGCGCACTGCGCATGATTTCGGTGCAGCAGGGCTACGACCCGCGCGATTTCGCGGTGATGGGCTTCGGCGGCGCCGGGCCGCTCCACGTCAACGCGGTCGCGCGGCTGATGGGATCATGGCCCGCGGTCTCGCCGGTTTCGCCGGGCGTACTCTGCGCACTCGGGGACGCCACCACTCGCATGCGCACCGAGACGGCGCGTTCGTTCTCGCAGCGCGTAGCGGACACCAGCGAGGCCGACGTGCTCGCCCTGCTGGACGAAATGGCTGCCCAGACCCGCGCGGAACTCGCCGCCGAAGGCATCGCCGATGCGGACATCACCAGCCAGTTCGAACTCGACGTGCGCTATGAAGGCCAGGCCTTCGAAGTGCCGCTCTCGATCGACCCGGAAACGCTCAAGGTCGACGGTCTCGCCGGCGTCACTGCGCGTTTCGATGCCGAGCACTTGCGCCTGTTCACTTTCAACATGGACAGCGCCCATGAACTGGTGAACTTGCGCGCCGTTGCCATGGGCCCGGCGCTCGAGCTGCCTTCGCCGCCGCTGGAGCAGGGCGACGGCAATCCGATCCGCGCCAAGGTCCGCGACCACGAATTGTGGACCGGAACCGAAATGCAGGCCGCCGTCATCTACGACCGCGCGAAACTGCGCGCCGGAGACGTGATCCCCGGACCCGCCGTCGTCACCGAGATGGACTCGACCACGCTGATCGAGGCCGACTGCGTCGGCACTGTCGATCACGCCGGCAACATCCTCATCAACCTCGCCTGAGGGGGAAACCAAAATGCCCGCACGTATCATCCAGGCCAACGAGGCCCCGTTCCAGACCGTCCCCGTCGATCCGGTAACGCTCGACATCATCGAGAACGCCCTGCGCAATGCCCGCATCGAGATGGACGCCACGCTCGTGCGCACTGCTATGTCGCCGGGCATCCGCGAACAGGGAGACGCCTTCCCGCTGATCGCCGACCACCAAGGCCGCATGATAGTCGGCCAGTTCGGCAGCTATATCGGCCCGTTCCTCGAAGGCTTCGAAGGCACCGTCGAGGACGGCGACCTGATCTTTCTGTCAGACCCCTATTCAGTGGGCGGCGCCATCAGCCACTCGAACGACTGGCTGGTGTTGCTGCCGGTGTTCAAGGACGGACGCCTGATCGCCTATACCTCGATGTTCGGTCACCAGAGCGACATCGGCGGCATGGTCCCCGGCTCGATGCCGATCCACGCCACCGAGATCTTCCAGGAAGGCGTGCGCATTCCGCCCGTCAAGATCTGGAAGCGCGGTGAGTACAACGAGGACCTGATCAAGCTCGTCATGCATCAGTCGCGCACGCCGGACTGGTGCAAGGCGGACCTCAACGCCCTGATCGCCTCGTGCCGCGTCGCCGCACACCGGGTGGTGGAGATGGTCGAACGTTTCGGCGACGATGTGTTCGTCTCCGCCACCGACATGCTGCTCGAACGCAACCACCGCGCGATGAAGCACCTGATCGAAACCTCCATCGGCGAGGAAAAGGTCACGTTCGAGGACTACATCTGCGACGATGGCATGGGTTATGGCCCGTACCGGATCAAGTGCACCATGTGGCGCGAAAACGGCCGCGTCGTGCTCGATTTCGACGGCACCGATCCGCAGTCCAAGGCCTCGATCAACATGCTGCTGAACGAGAACATGATGCGCATGTTCTTCGGCATCTACATGATCATGATCTTCGATCCGCAGATCCTGTTCAATGACGGGTATTACGACCTGATCGACGTGCGCATCCCGGAAGGCTCGCTGCTCAAGCCGAAGTTCCCGGCCGCGCTTTCGGGCCGCACCCACGTGCTGGGCCGTCTGTTCGACATCCTGGGCGGCTTGCTCGGCCAGAAGACGCCCGAGTTCCTGAACGCCGCCGGCTTCTCGTCGAGCCCGCACCTGTTCTATGCCGGCCATGACAAGACCGGTAAGTGGTTCCAGCTCTTCCAGATTGGCTTCGGCGGCATCCCCGGCCGTCCGCTGGGCGATGGACCGGACGGACATTCGCTCTTCCCCGGCTTCACCAACGTCCCCAACGAGTTCCTGGAACGCTATTTCCCGCTGGAGATCGTCAAGTACGAGACGGTAGCGGATTCGGGCGGCGCCGGACTTCATCGCGGCGGCAACGGCATCAACATGGTCTACCGCTTCCTCGAAGCGGGCGTGATCGCCATCCACGACGACCGCTGGTTCGTGCCGCCCTGGGGCGTCAACGGCGGCCTTCCGGGCAAGCGGGCGCGCAAGATTCTCACCAAGGCGGACGGCACGCAGATCGTGGTCGGCAACAAGCTGGAGGACTATCCGGTCGAGGCCGGTGACGAGCTTCAGTTCATCACCTGGGGCGGCGGCGGCTGGGGCGATCCGCTCGACCGCGATCCCGCGCTGCTGGCCATGGAACTGAAACAGGGCCTCGTCACCGCCGAAGGCGCGAAGGACTACGGCGTGGTGCTGGTCGACGGGACAGTCGACGAAGCCGCCACGCAAGCCCTGCGTGCCGAAAGGCGCAAGGCCCGCGGAGAAATTGGCGTGTTCAACTTCGGCCCCGACATCGAGACGCTGCGCGCCAACTGCCTTGCCGAAACCGGCCTGCCCGCGCCCACGCCGCCGCAGTGGGCGCATATGCCCGCCGAAGCGCTCGCCGAAGCCGCCGAATAAACAGAACGCAGGAGAGAACCACATGGCCAATCCGATTTTCCGCAAGAAGCTGGAGAGCGGCAAGTTCTTCGTCATACCCGGCATCCAGGACATGATCACCGCGGTGATCGCCAACAAGGTCGGCTTCGACCTCGTCTACGGCACCGGCTACTGGCTTACCGCCTCGGCCTGGGGCCTGCCGGACGCCGGCATCGCCACTTACACCGAGATGAAGAACCGCATGGAAACGCTGGTGCGCACCAGCGATGCGGCGGTGATCGCCGATGGCGACACCGGCTACGGCGGGCTGCTCAACGTCCATCACACCGTGAAGGGCTATGAGGCCGCCGGCGTCACCGCGATCCAGCTGGAAGACCAGGAATTCCCCAAGAAGTGCGGTCACACGCCGTTCCGCCGGGTGATCCCGGTCCAGGACATGGTCGAGAAGATCAAGGTGGCGGTTGCCGCCCGCGAGAGCGAGGACTTCCTCGTCATCGCCCGCACCGATGCGCGCCAGAGCGAAGGCCTCGACAGCGTGATGCGCCGCCTCGAAGCCTATGACAAGGCAGGCGCACACGTCCTCTTCCCTGAAGCGCTGGAAAGCGAAGAGGAAATGGCCAGGGCCTGCGCGGCCTTCGACAAGCCGCTCATGGCCAATATGGCGAACGGCGGATCGACCCCGATACCGCTCGCCCCGGTGCTGGAACAGATCGGCTATGCCTATGCCATCTACCCCTCGCTCACCAGCCTCGTCGCCGCCACAGCCATTGAGAAGTGCCTGCGTGACCTAAAGGACCATGGCATCGGCGAGCCCGAGGGCATCTTCAACTTCAAGGAGTTCTGCTCGCTGATCGGCTTCGACGAAGTCTGGGCTTTCGAAAAGCAGTGGGCGCCTGCTCCCGCTCCGGTGCAATAAGCGATGAAGCGCCGGATCGCCGCCGCCGTCCTTTCCCGCTCGGGGGACCATCCTCGGCCCTATGCCGAGACCGAGCCGCTGGCGATCCGCGCGCTCGATCTCGATGATCCGCTGCCGGGCGAGGTCCTGGTGCGGATCGACGCGGCCGGGATCTGCCACTCGGACCTCTCGGTCATCAACGGCGATCGGCCCCGGCCGATGCCGATGGCACTGGGGCACGAAGCGGCGGCCACCGTCCTGGCACTTGGCGATCCGGACGAGCCGGACCTCGCGGTGGGGGACCGTGTGGTGCTCGTGTTCCTGCCAAGCTGTGGGCAATGCGTGCAATGCCTTTCCGGCGAGGGCTATCTCTGCGCGAAAGGCGCCGCCGCCAACGGCAGGGGCGAATTGATGCGCGGCGGCAGCCGGCTCTCCTGCGAAGAAGGGACGGTGCACCACCATCTCGGCGTCTCCGCCTTCGCGACGCAGGCCGTCGTTGACCGGCGCTCGCTGGTAAAGGTCGACGCCGACATACCTTCCGAGACCGCCGCCCTGTTTGGCTGCGCCGTGCTGACCGGTGTCGGCGCGGTGATGAACACGGCAAAGGTTCAGCCGGGCGAAAGCGTGACCGTTATCGGCCTTGGCGGCGTCGGCCTTTCGGCCCTGCTCGGCGCCCTGGCGGCCGGCGCGCAGCCGGTCCATGTTGTCGACCCCTCCCCCGCAAAGCGGGCGCTGGCGCTGGAACTTGGCGCCGCAACAGCCTCTCCCCCCGACAAGGACCCGGCGGCCATGGGCAGCGACGTCGTGGTGGAAACGGTGGGCAAGGCCGCCGTGCTCGCCCATGCTTATCGGTCAGCCCGGCGCGGCGGGCGCGTCGTAACGGTAGGCCTCCCCAACCCGTCCGAAGACCTTGCCATCAACGCGCTTTCATTGGTGGCGGACGGCAAGACCCTGATGGGCAGCTACTTGGGCTCGTCAATCCCTGCCCGTGACATTCCCCGCTATATCAAGCTCTGGCGCGCGGGACGCCTGCCGGTGGAAAAACTGCTGACCTCGGTAGGTCCGCTGGAGGAGATCAACGAAGCCATGGACAAGCTCGCGTCGGGCGAAGCGATCCGCCAGGTGATCGTGCCAGGGTGGTGATGGCGGGGCACTGATTCGCCGTTAGCCAACCTGGCGACCGCTTCGGCGGCAGATTTTGCGCACAACGATCAAAAGAAAGGGCGCGGGGTGAAAACTTTCATCGCTCGCGACTCCCGCCTGTCGGCAAAAATATCCGACAGGCGGATATAACCTTGATTATTTCGAGCAATCGTCATTCTCTTGTCACTCTTCCGATAACACAAAAAACGGACGGGGTCTGACCATGGAAAAAGGGGTTCCAATTCGCTCTATCACGCGGTCTATCGCGGCGTTGAAGGCGATCAACCGGCACGGCTCGCTCTCCATGATGGAGATCGCCAAGGCCTCCGAAGTGCCTTATCCGACCGCGTGCCGCATCGTTCAGACCCTGCTATACGAAGGCCTGATCGAACAGGAACCCGCGCGCAAGCGCTACCGCGCGACTGCGATGGTCCAGACGCTCGCCACGGGCTTCCAGCATGACGACGAGCTGGTCCGGCTCGCCCGGCCGCACATCGTTGGCCTGACCAAGCGGGTCGGTTGGCCGGTCTCCATCGCCATCCGCGTCGGCCGCGAGATGATGCTGCGCGACTCGACCCATTCCAACTCGTCGCTGACCTTCGAGCACTATTATCCCGGCTTCACTCTGCCGATCCTCGACAGCGCCTCGGGCAAAGTGTCGATGGCCTATGCACCCGATGACGAGCGCGAGATGATCCTGCGTTTCATGCGCGTTTCCCAGGACATCGATCTCAACTACCTCGCCACTGCCGAAGTCAGCCTGGATGTCGACCGCATCCGCGCCGAAGGTTACGCCGTGCAGGGCCGCAACCACTTCAACCTGACGCCGGGCAAGACATCCTCGGTCTCGGTGCCGATCTTCCGCAACGGTCATTTCGAAGCGGCGATGACCATGGTATTCTTCGTGGCCGCCATGCGTCTGTCGCAGGCACTCGAACTCTATCTCGACGATCTCAAGGGCACTGCTGCGGCGATCAGCCACGATCTGTCCAACCCCGTGCCGATGGGGCATGCCTGAGAAGACCGAGCCCTGAACATGAAACGGGAGGTCCGAAGGACCTCCCGTAACAGGCCGTACCCACGACGAATTTAGCCAATCTCAGAGCCGAGCGGTAACCGCCTTGGTCTCGAGGTAGCCGTCCAGCCCTTCCTTTCCGAACTCGCGCCCCCAGCCCGACTGGCCATAACCGCCGAAGGGAATGTTCGTCCCCACCGCGCCGTGGCAGTTGATCGAAACATGGCCTGAGCGGATACGCCGGACCAGCCGATGCGCGGTCGAGATGTCCCTCGTCCAGACCGAACCCGAAAGCCCGTAAGGCGTATCGTTGGCCATGGCCGCCAGTTCGTCGAGATTGCTCGTCTCGACTTTCATCACCGCCATGACCGGACCGAAGATCTCCTCCTTCACCAGCGCCATGTCGGGCCGGCAATCGGTGTAGATCGTCGGGCGCACGAAGTTGCCCGGACGATCCAGCCTCTCGCCCCCCGTCACCAGGTTTGCCCCGGCCGCTTCGGCGCCTTCGATATAGCCCATGACCTTGGCGGTATGAGCATCCGAGATCATCGGACCCTGCATGGTCGCGGGATCGAGCCCGTGACCGAGTGTCATCGATTCCGCGAAAGTCTTGAGCCCCGCCACCAGTTCGTCATGCACATCGGCATGGGCGAATATCCGGGTGCCGGCCATGCAGTTCTGGCCCTGCAGGAAGAACGTGGCCATTGCCGTGCCCGGCACCGCCAGTGCAAGGTCGGCGTCCGGCATGATCACGACGGGGCTCTTGCCGCCCAGTTCCAGGCTGACCTTCTTGAGATTGCCCAGCGCCGCCGAGACGATCCGGCGACCGGTCGCCGTCGAGCCGGTAAAGGACACCTTGTCGATCCCAGGATGCGCAGCGATCGCTGCCCCGGCATGGCTGCCAAGACCATTGACTATATTCACCACGCCCGCCGGGAAGCCGGCGTCGAGCACCATCTGCCCCAGCGCCAGCACCGAAAGCGGTGTCTCTTCCGAAGGCTTGACCACAACTGTGCATCCCGCCGCAAGCGCCGGCGCGAGCTTGAGGATTGCGGTCGAGAGCGGCACGTTCCACGGCACGATCTGGCCGACCACGCCCACCGGTTCGCGCAAGGTATAGGTCAGCGCCTCGGTCTCGGCGGCGATGTGCCGTGGGGGCGCAGTGGTGGTGCCCTCGATCCGCATGATCGCGCCGCCATAGTAGTCGACCATCTCGACGCAGTTCGACGTGGTCAACCCGGCGATGAAGCCAGGCATGCCGTTGTCGAGAATGTCGAGTTGGGTAAGCAGGGTGGCATTCTGCTCCATGATCCGTGCCAGCCGGTGCATGAGCGCCGTACGCTCGGCCACCGTCATGCGCCCCCACGGCCCTTCGAAGGCGCGGCGCGCGGCGGCCACCGCAAGGTCGACTTCCGCCGCGCCGCCAGTCTGGACGCGGGTGAGTTCGAGGCCGGTCGCCGGGTCGCGACTGACCAATTCTCCGCTGCCCTCTACCCATTCGCCGCCGATCAGCAGGTGATGGGTGGCAGCAAGGAAGGCCTCGGTCTCGGGCGCGATGGCATGACCATCAAAACGAAGCGCGCTCATACCCGAACAGTCCTGCAATCGTAGTTGAACAGACCAAGCGATTCTTCGTCCTTGGTACCTTCGAGGCCGAAGAAGTCGGTATTCTGGCCCTGCATCCGGTCGGCGTTGGCATTGCTTTCGGACTGGATGAAAGTCGCGCGTTCATGGCGCGCGGCTTCGTAACGCTTCAGGCCCTCGCCGATGCTCTCCGACGCCGCCAGCGCGCGGGCGAGAACGATGCCGTCCTCGATGCCGCAAGCCGCGCCATGGCCAAGAAACGGAGTCATCGCATGGGCGGCGTCGCCGATCAGGGTCACGTTGTCGTCTATGATCCAGCCGGGCAGCGCGGTGCGGGCATTGATCGCCCACTTGTACATCGGTTGCTCGCATGCCGCCGCGATGAGCTTCTGGGCATCGTCGCACCAGCCTTCGTAGACCTTGCGGACTTCCTCGGGATCGGCGGGCGTGGTCCAGCCCTCCTCGTTCCAGCCATCCTGACGCGAGAAGAACACCAGGTTCATCGCCGTCGAACCGCGGATGTTGTAGCGCGTGATCATCGCGCCGGGCCCGATGACGATGCCGGGAAAGTCGGAAAGATCCTGTAATTCCGGCGTCACCGGCACCAGGCAGCGCCAGGCGACGTGGCCGGTGAAGTGCGGCGGCGCGGTCTCGAAGCGCTCGCGGATCACCGATTTCACACCGTCGGCGCCGACGATGAGGTCGCCCGTGACCGTGGAACCATCGACCAGCGTCACGGTGTTGCCCTCGCTGGAAACCACGCCCGCTCTGGTGCGCAAGTCCACGCCGGCGCGGCGCGCGGCACCAAGCAGCACCTCATGCAGGTCGGCGCGGTGGATCGTCACGTAAGGCGCGCCGTACTTGTCGCGCTGGTCCGAGCGGTCCTTGGCGACGATCGTGCGCCCGTCCTGCCAATGCTGGATGCGCTGGCAGCTGGGCTCCACGCCGGCGCTCGCCGCTTCCTCGCAAGCGCCAATGAAATCGAGACCTTTCATGGCATTCGGGGAAAGCGTAACGCCCGCCCCGATCTCGCCGAACTCGCGCGCGCTTTCGAGCAGGGTGACCTTGAAGCCCTCCTGCGCGAGCGCGGCGGCCGCGGTCATGCCCGCAATGCCGCCGCCCACTACGACGATCGTCTCGGGCCTGGTGGTTTCCCGGCGCACCACCATCAGCCTTTCGGCTCGAGCTGGCCGGGAATGTGGCTCTCATGGTTCTGAAGATACCACTCGGCAATCTCCTCGCGGGTGGCCCACCAGACGCCCGGGAGCGACTTTGCGTGCTCGATGAACTCACGCAGCGCGCGCACCCGGTGGGCGCGGCCCGAGACGTGCGGGTGCAGGCCCACGTTCATGATCCGCCCGGTCTTGGCGCCCTCGGCATAGAGCACGTCGAGTTCCTCGATCAGCGCATCGCGGAACTGGTCGGTAGTGAAGTTCTTGCGGGTGATGAAGGTGAAGTCGTTGATCTCGTTGGAATAAGGGACCGAGACGATGGGGCCGTTAGGCGTGCGCAGCAGGAACGGCTGGTCATCGTTCATGATGTCGCAGTAGAACGTGCAGCCCTGCTCGGCGAGAATGTCGGCAGTCTGCATCGTGCCGCGCAGGCTGGAGGAGAGCCAGCCCTTCGACTTGCGCCCGGTGTACTTCTCGAACTGTTCAAGGCTGCGCAGGACGATGTCGCGCTCCTTTTCGGGGTGATGCGCGAAGTTGGTCAGCAGTTCACCCTGCTCCCAGTTGTGGGTCAGCAGTTCCCAGCCGCGTTCGAGCACGGCATCGGTCATCGCCTTGCGTCGCTCGAAAGTCACGGCGTTGGTCGTGCAGCTTGCCGGTACGCCCAATTCATCGAAAAGGTCGAAAAGGCGCCAGATGCCGACGCGTTGGCCGTATTCACGCCAGGTGAAGTTCGGAAAATCCGGCGTATTGCCTGGCAAAACGTCGGGCAGGATCGCCGGGCCGCCCGCGTAATAGGGCTTGTCGGTATCCTTGGTGAGATCCCAGGTTTCCAGGTTGAATGTCAGGATCAGAGCGACCCTCGCGCCGTTCGGCCATTTGAGGGACTGGCGCTGCGGAAGGGGAACGTAATCGTATTCCATGGGACAATTCTCGCTTGCGACTTGTTACAGGACCCGAACCATAGCCCAGGCATCCTTCCCCACCCCCGCGCCGCGAATCTCCGACTTGCGATCAATCACTTGTCGGGTTCGGTGAAACCAGGGACGGCACTTCATGGCATTCACATACCAAGGACTTCAAGAGCGACACGCTCGGACGATTCCAGCGCCCCTTCGAGCCCGCGCGCGCCGGTTGCCGTGTGTTCCCCGCAGAAGAACAGGTTGCCGGCGGGTTTTGCCATCTGATCCATCCACGCGACCTGCCCCGGCGCGATGTAGGAAAAATCGCCTATGTTGAACTTCTCCTGCGACCAGCTGAAATACGAATGCGCGGCGAGCTTTCCCTTCGCGGCGGGCCTCAATGCCTCGATCCGGGCGATGACCATCGCTTTGACCGCCTCGGTGCCCATGCGGTCCCAATAATTTGCAAGGTTGGCGCGGGCCTGGACAATGAAGCCGGTGACTTGCTGTGGATCTTCGCCGTAACGCTGGGGGATGACGTTGCCGAGCACACCATCGGTCCACATGCCCGGTGAGAGCCCGTCCTGTTCCCAGAACGCAGTCTCCGCCGTAACAAAGACCATCGAGATCGGCTGATAGCCAAGCTGCGCCACCGCCTGCGCCTGAATGCCGGACAGGCCGGGCTCGACGATTACGTTGCGCAGCGCCGAGAACGGCAGCGAGCAGATCACCTTGGGCGCCGAGAATGCAGAGCCATCGGCGCAGTGGACGGTCACCTTGCCGCTGTCCTGCCGGATCGCCACGATTTCGCGGCCGAGCAGCAGGTCGCCTTTCATCTGCTTGGCCAGTGCCATCGGCATCAGCAGGTTGCCGCCCTTGACCGCAAAGGACTTCGGCCCCGCAGCGATCTGGGCCTTTACGAAACCGTCGTTGTACTCGCTGAGCAGCGTCGAGACGTCGTAGGCGTTCATGCCGTAATAGGGCGCAATATCGTAAGCGAGGTGGATCGCCTGATCCGACAGTCCCTGCTGACGCAGGAAATCGTGGAGCGAAATGTCGAGCTTCGCATTGACCGGGTCGTGCCACGAGTTCCAGTCCGCCAGCCGGGTCTTCTGTGCGACCAGCATCGGCACCAGTTCGCTGGGAAGCACCGACTTCAACGCCTCGGGGAAAGGATTACCAGGAAACTTCGCCCATTCCTCGCGGGTGAGCGGGGTATCGCCGATATAGAGCAGGCTTGGAGGGCCGATCCGATAGCGCGCGCCCACTTCCTGCATGGCGACGCCCGCGCGCGCCGCGATATCGAGGCCTCGGCCGTAGCCCTCGCCCATCGAATTGAAACCCATCTCGGGATAGCCGGGCTGATCCAGCAGCGTCATGATCCGCCCGCCGACGCGATTGCGGCCTTCGATGACGGTCACCTTGAGGCCCTGTTCTTCCAGCAGCCACGCCGCCTGGAGCCCGGAAATGCCGGCGCCCAAGATCAGCACGTCTGGTTCGCCGGCCCGTGCCGCACCGACCTTCCCGTTCGCCGGCTTCGCGGCGGCCGCCAGCGGCAGGCCGGATGCCATCGCTCCCAAACCGAACGCCGCCGCACCCAGCGTGAACTTGCGCCTGTTGATCACCATGCGTGCCTGCTCCTCTTCGTCATCGGCCGGTCCCAGGGCAAGAAGCCGGAATCGGCCGGATCGGCGAACGCTTCATCGATACAGACGGCCACGAGCCTTCGCGACGGATCGGCAGGGATGCCCATCAGGCGGATAGTCCTGTCCGAAAACGCTCAACGTGTCGGCAGTTCGGGACCCGTGCGTTCCTGCTCGGCCGGATCGGTCTCGACGAGATTGACGAAGACCCCGTCGCAATCTCGAATGCAGACTTCGAGCTGCGCGCGGTGCTCCATCGTGAAAAGACTTGGCTCCGGCGCCCAGATCGCGCCCAGCTGCCGCAGTGCGCTCACGGTCGCGGCGATGTCGGCCACGTAGAATACCAGTGCCACCTCGCCGATTCGCGCCGGACCGCTCGCAAGCGGTACTTCTTCGGCCGCGATACCGTCCGCGAGTTGGAACAGGCCAATCATCCCGAAGTTCGGTCCCGGACGCTTTACGATGCGAATGTCGAAAGGGCGCGGATCGTCGAAGCCAAGGATTGCCATCGCCGAAGGATGATCTAGCCGTCCCTCGAAGTACGTCTCCGTCAGGCCGATCGCGCGGTAGAATCGGGTCGCCCGGTCGAGATCGCGGACGAACAGGGTTGCCCGGATCAGGGCGGAACCGGGATGATCCTGCATGGCCAAAAAACCTCTTTGCTGGCTCCTCCCGGTCTGACAAGGACACGTTCACCGGCACAGCCTCGGCCACGCGCATGGCCGACAGGTGGAGAGGCGGCTTACTCGTGGCTTGAGTCCGGCATCGCCTGCCGCACAGAACGCGCTCCAGGTTGAAGGAGCAGTTTTCGATGGTTCGCCGAATAAGGGGCCGGATCTCCTACTTGCGGGAGGGCGTGGAGACAGGACGCGAATGGTTCGAGCGGATCGCGCATGCCGGCACCGATGCGGTGACCCTGCGGGCGTACTGCGAAATGGACGATGTCGGCCTCACCCGCGACGTCACCTATTTCCTCGACAGCGGCTTGCGACCGCTCGACGCCTTCTGCCGGGTCACCACCCATGGCACAGTAGCCGGGACTGCCCTATTCCTTTGCGATGACACCGCCGTCCACTGCGAAGCGCGCACCAATATGCTTGGGCGCCTCTCCCAGACGTGGCCGTCAAAGGGACCGGCCTCCTATCTCGGCCTTCACCCGCTAGTCGGCGACGCCCTCGTCGCGCCGCGCCGGGGGACCTCGCGGTACGGCGAATTCCTGCCGGTGCAGGGCGTGACCAATTCGATCTCGCCCAATGGCGATCAGGGGCTTCACGCCATGCCGGTGACGATCGAGGCGGCCTGGCTCGGCCGCGAGAACGTGACAGTCCCGGCCGGCACCTTCGACGCGGATCGCTATGCCTTGCGCTGGCATCCCGACTGGCCGCCCGCGTATCTCTGGGTCTGCGGCCCGCAGGCGCTTTTCGTCCAGCTGAGCTGGGACATGGTCGACGCCCGCTACGAACTCGTTGAGCTTTCCCAGCATACCTGACCGCAAGTCACCGGCAGGCGGACAAAGCCCCGCAAGGCGGCAAGGATCTCGCTGGCCTTTGGCAGGCACATGGCGGCAAGACACGGCCTACCCCCAAGAGGTGACGACGCATGACCCCCTGCCAGTTCCCCCCCAAGCCCCTGACCCGGCGCGGCTATGCCGACGGGCCGTTCGGGCAGGTGCATTTTCAGAGCTACGGCGAAGGCATGCCGCTCCTGCTGCTCCACCAGGCACCGATGACATCCTCGCAGTTCGATTACGTCTACGAACCGCTCGCCCGGCGGGGCTTGCGCGCCATCGGCATCGACATGCCCGGCTTCGGCGGTTCCGATCCGACACCGGACACCCCCACCATCGCCGACTATGCGCAAGTGGTGCCGGCCGTGCTCGATGCGCTGGGACTGGAGAAGGCAGCGATCCTGGGCCACCACACCGGCGCTCTGGCCGCGACCGAAGCCGCCGTGCTGTTCCCCTCGCGCGTCAGCGCTCTCGTCATCAACGGTCCTTTGCTGGTCGACGAGGCCGGCCTGCGGGATTTCATGGAAGGTCTGCACAAAAGCGAGAAAGCTTTCCATGCCGAACCGGAAGCCCGCCATATCGTCCATATCTTCAAGGTGCGCGACTGGATGGCAAAAGGCGCGATCCCGCCGGAGCGCCTCACCGACTATGCGGTACAGGCGCTGGCCGGCCGGGGTGCCTATTGGTGGGGGCATCACGCGGCTTTCACATACGATCAGGCCGCGCGACTGCCGCTGGTCACCCAGCCCGCGCTGATCCTAACCAATACCGGCGACGTGATCCACGACCACGCGTCCGCCGCCCATGCCCTTCGCCCGGACTTCGCTTACGCAGCCCTCGAAGGCAGCGGAGTGGATATTGTCGACGAGCAACCGGAGGTCTGGGCCGAGACAGTGGCCGCGTTCCTCACCTCGCTGGAAAATGGTCTCCAGGCGGATAATCCGGCCTGATTTACGGACGCGCGAACCCGCGTTGTTACGAGGGAGCCTGGGTGGTCATACCGCCCCCTGGTGAAAGGACCGAGAAGACGTGCCGTCACTGCGCCGCATTCGCCCCGCCGCTCTTGCAGCGACACTTATTCTCGCGGCGATACGACCTGCCGCCGCTCAGCCCGCCGCGTCTTCTGCGGCGGCCGCGCCGGCCCATCCCTGGCTGACAGTCGCGCAGCTGCGCAAACTCTATTCCGACAATCAGAGCCGCTTCATGACCGTGGGCGGCCTTTCCATCCACTACAAGGACGAAGGCCCGCGCGGCGCGCCGGTGCTGCTCATGGTCCACGGCTCCGAAAGCAGCCTGCGCACCTGGGACCGGATCTCGCAAGCGCTCAAGGCTCGCTACCGTGTGGTACGCTTCGACCTGCCGGGCTACGGCCTCTCGGATGGGGCCACCGATGCGGCGGCAAAGGCGCTCGTTCCCACCGACGTGCCAATCGCGCTGCTGGACAAGCTGGGAATAAACAAGGTCACTTTCGTCGGCGTGTCCAGCGGCGGCACCATGGGCATGTACCTGGCGGCCCGGCGGCCGGATATGGTCGAGCGGCTGATTCTGTCCAACACGCCCTCCGACCCGGTCGACACCAGCCACCTCGTCATGCCCAAGGCCTTTCTCGACGCGCAGGCACGCGCCAAGGAGACCGGCTTTCGGGATCAGGACTTCTGGAACCAGTTCCTGAGCTACTTCGCAGGCGATGCCACCCGCATCTCCGCGCAGACGCGCAAGGAATATTACGACTTCTATCGCCGCGTCCCCGAGAAGAACCTGATTGCGCTCATCGCCCGCATCGGCGACGGCAAGCAGGCCGCGATCGAAATGGCCAAGGTCGACAAGCCGACCTTTCTGATCTGGGGCGGCGCCGATCCGCTGCTGCCGGAATCGGCGGTTACCGCGATTACCCGCTATCTCTCGCACGCGCAGATTTCCAAGGTCCTCATGCCGGACGTCGGCCATTACCCTCCACTGGAAGTGCCGGACCGCTTCGCCCGGCTCATCGCAGCCTACGTTGAGGCTGGAACGCCGAAGCTGGCACAGTAACCGATACGGGTGCGCGAATGGCCGCTGTTCGGAGACTGTGCCGCCGCAGGACCTCTCCGCGCGCCATTCGGCCTAAGCTGTGACCATGACCGCACCGCGCACGCTTTACGAGAAGCTGTGGGACAGCCACGTCGTTGCCGAACTGCCCGGCGGCGACAGCCTGCTCTACATCGACCGCCACATCGTCCACGAAGTTTCCAGCCCGCAGGCTTTCGTCGCCATGCGAGAGAGCGGCCGCAAGCTGCGCCGCCCGGAGACCCATCTAGGGGTCGCCGACCATGCGGTGCCGACACGGACGCGTGGCGGCGAGATTCCCGATCCGCAGGCACGCGCGCAAGTGGCGGAGCTGGAAGACAACGTCGCCGCGTTCGGCGTGCCTTATGCAGACCTTGATGGACCGGAACAGGGCATCGTCCACGTCATCGGTCCGGAAACCGGCTTCACCCTGCCCGGCACCACCGTGGTTTGCGGCGACAGTCACACGACCACCCACGGTGCCTTCGGCGCGCTCGCCTTCGGAATCGGCGCGAGCGAGCAAGGCACGGTCATGGCGGCGCAGGCCCTCCCGCAAGGCAAGGCGCGGACGATGAAAGTCGAACTGGTGGGCGAGCGGCACCCGCTGATCGACGCCAAAGACATCGCGCTCGCGCTGATCGCGAAGATCGGAGCGCACGGGGCGGTCGGCCATGCGGTGGAGTACGTCGGCCCCGCGATCGCCGGCATGGCCATGTCCGAGCGCATGACCTTGTGCAACATGACCATCGAGGCGGGTAGCCGCATGGGACTGGTGGCACCGGACCTCGTTACTTTCGCCTATCTCGAAGGCCGCCGCCTTGCGCCGAAAGGCGACGCCTGGCATGCCGCCACGGCCTATTGGCGCACACTCGCCAGCGATCCGGGCGCGACTTACAACGCAGTTGTCACGCTCGACCTCGCACGGATCGAGCCGCAGGTGAGTTGGGGCACCAGTCCCAACCAGACCCTGCCGATCGGCGCGCGGGTTCCCAGCCCTGCCACCATCGCCGACGCTTCCGAGCGGCGCGAGACCGAAAAGGCGCTTGCCTATATGGGCCTGGAAGCAGGCCAGCCGCTGTCCAGCATCGCCATCGATCATGTCTTCATAGGCTCGTGCACCAATGGCCGCATCGAAGACTTGCGCGCCGCCGCCCGCATTGCGCGGGGCCGCAAGGTTGCCGCCGGCGTGCGCGCCCTCGTCGTGCCCGGCTCCGCCGCCACCCGCGCGCAGGCCGAAGCCGAAGGACTGGACAAGCTGTTCCGCGATGCCGGGTTCGAGTGGCGGTTCGCCGGCTGTTCGATGTGCGTGGCCATGAACGAGGACCGCCTCGCGCCGGGTGAGCGCTGCGCCAGCACTTCCAACCGCAACTTCGAAGGACGGCAGGGCCCTGGCGGACGCACTCACCTGATGAGCCCGGCTATGGCCGCCGCCGCCGCCGTTTCCGGCCATCTTGCCGACGTGAGGGACTTCGCCTGATGCCCCAGCAACCTTTCGCGACCGTCTCGGGCCTCGCCGCCGCGATGCGCGAGGAAAACATCGACACCGACATCATCTTCCCCGCACGCTTCTTGCTGATCACGGCGCGCGCCGGACTCGGCGACTACGCTTTCCATGACCGCCGCTTCGATGCTACCGGTGCACAAGTGCCGGGCTACGTGCTCAATGCCGCGCCCTTCCGGGATGCACCGGTGATTGTGGCAGGCGCCAACTTCGGCTCGGGCTCCAGCCGCGAACAGGCGGTCTGGGCACTGCTGGGGCGCGGCACCCGCGCGGTGATCTCGTCAAGCTTCGGTGAAATCTTCTACTCCAATTGCCTGCGCAACGGCGTGGTCCCGGTCCTGCTGCCCGAAGCGGTTGTCTCCGCCCTGATGGACGCGGCGGAGAGCGGCGCCACCTTCACCGTCGACCTCGAAGCGCAGGAACTGCGCGTCGCGGGGCAGCCGCTCTATAGCTTCGAAGTTCCGCCCGAACGCCGCATGGCGATGCTGAACGGCTGGGACGAGACCGACCAGATCGTCAACCAGTTCGGCGCCGATATCGACGCCTTCGAACAGCGCCAGCGCAGCGCGCAACCGTGGCTTTACCAAGAGGAACCCAATCGATGAGCAGTGATGAAGATCTGCTGGCCAACTACCGCAAGGCCTACGACAATCGGGTGGGCTTCGGATCGCGCCCCGCGCTCATCCTGATCGACTTCTGCCAGGCCTATTTCGAGCCCGGCAATGCGCTCTATTCCGAAGTGGACGCGGCCTTGGAATCGGCCCTGCGCCTGCGCACTGCAGCCCGCGCGGCAGCCGTACCGGTGGTGCTCACCAATGTGGTTTACCATCCCACCGGTTTCGACGGCGGCAGGTTCTACGAGAAGGCCATGCCGCTGAAGAACTTCCTCAAGGGCAGCCCGATGGGCGCCTTTGGGCCGGGGCTTGAACCGTTCGACGACGAACTGGTGGTTTCCAAGCAATACCCCAGCGCCTTCTTCGGCACTTCGCTCGCCTCGACGTTGACGGCAGCGGGGATCGACAGCGTCATCCTGACCGGCCTCACCACCTCCGGCTGCGTCCGGGCAAGCTGTGTCGATGCCATGAGCCACGGTTTCCGCACCGCCGTCGTCGCCGAGGCCTGCGGAGACCGCCATGCCGCCCCGCACGAGGCCAACCTGTTCGACATGAATGCCAAGTATGCCGATGTCGTCAGCGAGGAGGAAGCCCTCGTCTTCATCGACAGCCTGAAAGGCTGAAAGGCTCTCCGCCGGACGGACAGAGCGCTTGCCCGGTCTGCTCGCGCGGGGATGATTGCGCTTAGCGTCGGGCCATGACCGAACTCTTTTGCAAGACAGGCCGCCTTGCCGGCCGCACCGCCCTCGTCACCGGCGCCGGACTTGGCATCGGCCGCGCCTGCGCCATCCGCTTCGCCCAGGAAGGCGCCCGGCTTGTCCTCACCGACATCGACGCCGACCGCCTCGCCCAGACTCGCGCCATGATCGCGCCCGAGTGCGAGGCCCTGCTTCATCCCGCCGACGTGACGGACGAAGCCGCCGTCACCACGCTCGCCGCTGCGGCCCATGCCTTCGGGCCGGCAGAGATTCTCGTCAACAATGTGGGCGGCGGGCGGCCGGGGCGGATATGGGCGCTTTCGGTCGACGACTGGGATCACACCATGCGCCTCAGCCTGCGATCGATGTTCCTGTGCACCCGCGCTTTCCTTCCCGGCATGATCGAGCGCGGCTATGGGCGCATCGCCTGCCTCTCGTCCGGCGCGCGCAACGGCACGGTGTGGAACGCACTGCACATGGGCGCCTGCGCCTATTCCACCGCCAAAGCCGGCGTCATAGGCTTCGTGCGCGATCTTGCCATCGAACTGGGTGACAGCGGCGTCACCATCAATGCAGTCGCGCCCGGCCCCATCGATACCGAACTGGCCGGCCCCTTCCTGCGCGGCATGGAGGCGCAAGCCCTTGATTACAGTCCATTTCGTACGGTTCCCATGCGCCGTTTAGGCACTGTGGACGAGGTGGCCGGGGCCTTGCTCTACCTTTGTTCGGACGAGGCCAGCTACGTCACCGGCACCACGCTCGACGTAGCGGGCGGCCGCTGAGGCCCGCCCTCCCACATCCGACAGGCGAACATGCATCAGATTCGGCGTCATTCTGACGAGACTCAAGTAAATCTATCACTGACAAAAAAGTCGAACCCGCCCAAGCGGATCAAAACAAATAAACAAGGGACGAGAATTTTACGGCAAATCCGCCAAACGAAGGTTATGCCCACCGAATACCCAGAATACATAATCAATAAATAAAAACTAAAATCAAAACGATATCGACATCTCCGTAGGATGAGACGCATACGCGCCTTCCCGATGCCTAAAAAAGAACCGTTCAAGCAGCAGGGACTCAATTTGAAGCGACGCGCGACGCGTGTCCTTCGATCAGCATTGAGGGAAAACATGACTGGCAATTCTTCAACGATCCGTCTCGCTTCCACGCTTTCCACCATGGCGCTCGTCGCGGGCATGACCTGGGCGACTCCGGCCTTGGCCGAAGCGCCCGAAGGCGCCGGCGGCGACATCATCGTCACCGCCCGCAAGACCGGCGAGGACATCCTCAAGGTTCCCGTCACGGTGACCGCGATCACTTCGGAGACTCTCGATGCCAAGGGCATCGTCTCGGTGACCGACATGGCCGCCTCGACCCCCGGCATCAACGTCAATAACAGCTCGTCCGGCCACGCCGACCGCTCGTTCCAACAGGTCGTGATGCGCGGCATGACGCCATCGACGACGCTGGCCACCACGACTTCGATGTTCATCGACGGTGTCGCCGTCTCCTCACCCTCGCAGCTCAGCGCGATCAGCGATCCCGAGCGCGTCGAAATCATCAAGGGCCCACAGAGCGCCTACTTCGGCCGCAACACCTTCGCCGGCGCGATCAACGTCGTGACCAAGGTGCCCGGCAACGAGTGGGGCGGCGAAATGCTTGGCATGCTCGGCACGCGCCACAACTGGCGTCTGCGCGGATCGATCGAAGGGCCGATCATCGAAGACCTGATCTCGTTCCGAGTAAGCGGCGAGAAATATTCCAAGAACGGCTCGTGGAAAAATCAGGACGGCGTAACGCTGGGTGACCAGTCGACCAAGAGCGGTTCGATCCTCTTTGCGATAACTCCGTCGCCGGACATCACGATCAAGCTGTTCGGCATGCTGAGCGAGGACAAGGACGGCCCGGCCGCCCAGACCCGCCTCTATGCTTATGACGTGAAGGCAGCCGATGGGTCCACCGTCGTGCAAAGCCAGTCGAACTGCACGTTTACCGGCGACACCCGCGGCGTGCTCAACCCCGCTACCGGCCTGCCCGCCGGAGCGCCGGTGCAGAACCCGTACTTCTGCGGCACCATCCCGACCATGGCCAACCCGGTCACAGCAAACGTCACCAACACCGACTTCATTCGCCAGTTCCTCAACATCGGCACCAACCGCATCGTCAATCCGTCCGAAGGCGTCCAGGGCTACGGCCTGCTCCGCCGCACCAAGCATGCCCATGCCACGCTGGACTGGGACATCACGGATGGCCTGACCGCCTCGGCGCTCGCCGGCTACAACCGCGAAGTCTGGACCACCCTGATCGATCTGGACGGATACGACGGCAGAGCGCTGACCGGCGCTTACGGCCAGGGCTACTTCGACTATCCCTACCTGATCGAACGTAAGATCGACGACTTTTCCGTCGAAGGGCGCCTGTCCTACACCTCGGGTCGGTTCCGCGGCGTCGCGGGCGTGAGCTACCTCAGCGCCGACCAGCTCCAGGGCCTGGGTGGCGGTACCGGGGCTCTTACTGCGGCAAGTCTGTCGCCGGGTGGCCTCAGCCGCAACAAGACCACCGGGTTCTTCTTTGGTGCGACCTACGACCTGACCGACACGATCTCGGCCAGCTTCGAAGGCCGCTATCAGATCGACCAGTTACAGGCTTTCGCCCGCCCTGCCGGTTTGAACGTGCTTTCCAGCGCCTTCATCCCTTCGGGCTTCTATACCGGCGGCACCCTGGTCGCGGGCGCGAAGTACAAGAACTTCACTCCGCGCGCGATCGTCAATTGGCAGATCAATCCCGACACGATGGTCTATGCATCGTGGGCCAAGGGCGTGAACCCGGCGCAGTTCAACACCAACATCCTGTCGCAGGCCGCATCCGTTCAGCAGGCTGCGGCCGATGCCGGTGGGCAGCTGGCTATCGAGCCGGAAAAGATCACGAACTACGAGATCGGTCTCAAAGGCCGCATCGGATCGACCGTGCGCTACTCCTTCGCTGCCTACTATGCCCAGTGGCGCAACCAGATCAACTCGACCATCATCGTTGCACCCGATGCGACGCAACCAACGGGCTTCAGCTTCGTCACCGCTTCGATGAATGCGGGTTCGGTGAATCTGCGTGGTATCGAGGGTGAAGTGTCCTGGCGCCCGACCGATTTCGTAACGATCGACGCCGCCGGTGCGATCAACGACTCGGACATCAGGTCGTTCGCCAGTTCCACCGTCAGCTCTCTGTCCGGCATCTACGACTATTCCGGCAAGGAGATGAAAAATACCTCCAAGTACTCAGCCAATGTCGGCATCCAGGTCGGTACCGAAATCTCCGGGTGGGACGAAGGTAGCTGGTTCGTCCGAGGCGACTGGAACTTCAAGTCAGGCGTCTGGTCGAACGAGGCGAACCTGGCGCGCACGCCCGACCTTCACCTGTTCAACGGTCGCGCGGGCATCAAGCACGGCAACATCTCGCTCGAGGTGTTCGTGAACAACATTTTCAACAACAAGACACCCCTCACGGTTTCGGACAACTACGTCCTCTCGCCCGGCTTCCCTTACTCGGCGCGGACCTCGGCTCTGATGCTGGGTCTGGGTGAGCTGCGAACCGCAGGCGTGCAGGCCAAGATCAGGTTCTGATCCCGAAAAGGGCTGGATAAAAGGAGAAAGAGCCGGGTGCGAAAGCACCCGGCTCTTTCTCGTTCTTACCACTGTGCAAACAACCGGTGGTGATTGTGCAATCCCGGTTCAGGCCGGCGGGGGAGGATCGATCGCATCGGCCGCCGAATTGGCGCGGGCAGAGGCCTTGACCCGGTCGATCAGCCCAATCAGCCGGGCGGCGTCGTGGCCGGTCGGGCAGCGATGGCTTTCCCCGCGCACGGCCCGCACGAATTCGACGAGCTGATCCGTGAAATAGTGCCCCAGCGCCCGCCCGCCCATCGCGCGCGGATTGACCAATACGCCTGCCGGCGGGGTCACGAACACCTCCCCGTTCCAGCTCAGGATCTCGCCGTGCTCGATCTCCAGCACGCCCTTGTCGAAATGGAGCACCTTGCGGTCGAGCACCGAAGGCTGGTTATAGGAAATGTAGATGCTCGCCATACGGCGGCCAGGATAGGCCATGAGGATCATCGCCTCGTCCTCGCCCTGCCAGCTGGACTGGTGACGCGCAGCCTCGGCATGGACGCGCACGGGATCGTCGTCCCCCATGACTAGCTGAACGAAGTCGAGCGAATGCGGCGCGAAGAGCGAAAGGATCAAGCCTTCCTCGGGCTTGCGCTCGGCCCACCAGGGCGCCTGCGGGCCGTCCCACTTCACGCAGGAAGACACTTCCACGGCGCGCAGGCGGCCGAAGCACTCGCGGTTGTCGGCGATGTGGCGAACGGCCGCGTTATGGCGGAAGGTATGCCCGGCTGCCAGCACCAACCCCCGCGCCTCGGCCTCGCGCGCCAGCATGGCGGCCTCGTCGCCGGTTTCGGCCACGGGCTTTTCGACAAGGACATGGCGCCCTGCCCGCAGCGCCGCCAGCGACTGCTCGGCATGGAGCGCGTTGGGTGTGGCGATCAGCACCGCGTCCACCTCAGGCAATGCCAACGCCTGCTCCAGAGAGCGGAGCGCCTGTGCGCCAAGCGGGGCGGCAGCGACCTGCGCGGCGGCAAGATCGGCATCGACTGTTGCGACAAGGCGAAGCTGCCCCGGCAGCGCAGCGACAGCGGCAAGATGTGCGCTGGAAATGCGACCGCAGCCGATCACGGCGATCCCCAGCGGGGGGAGGTCTCGGGCTGAATTCGTCAGGTCGGTCATGCACGCTTTCCGTCGTTTTTCGATGATCCCGCCAGGAGTGCGCCGCAGCTGTCACGATGACACGGGTTGCGCGCATCTGTCCGGAGGCCGGATAAGAAAGCGGCCGGCGGGTCATCCCCACCGGCCGCTTTACCTGCTCGAACGGTCCCGCGCGAACGCCTAGCTTCCCCGCACCAACGCCTTGGGTGCCGGTGGCGGCTTGGGGGGCGTCCAGCCTGCCGGAACCGGCGCGGGCTTCTCTTCACGGGCGTAGTTTTCGAGGCTCGACAGCGAAGGGCCGTAGTCCTCTGTCGGGGCATGGAGCCACTTCTCGTCCATCGCACGAGCGGCCGCCACGAGATCGGCGGGGAGGCCCTTCACACCGTCCTCGATGGTCTGGAAATGGGTGAAGTAATCGACGTGGCCTTCGGCCTGGCCCATCAGCATCCACGGCAGCCAAGGCGTGATGCGGCTCCAGGCGCCGATGTGCGGAATATGGGTGAGGCGCGGATTTTCAACGTCCTCGCGCTTCACCGTATAGATAAAGTGCTCGGACACGCGGTTCATCGGCCCGGAGGATTCGCGCACCCATTTCGCCGGATCGAGCGCATTGGGATATTGCATGTCGATGTCGGTGCGCAGGATCAGCGTGCCGTTGGGGCCTTCTTGCCAGTCTTGCAGGAAAGGCTTGCGCGGCGGCTTATCCTTGTTGAGACCGCCATAGGACGGGGGCTCGGGCGCCCACTGGCCGATCGTGAAGTTGAACGGATCGTTGGCGATCGGCACGACCTTGACTGTCTCGCCGGTATAGGGATTGTTCCAGGTCTTGAGAATTTCCCCGGTTTCCAGATCGCGGTAGAACACGATCTCGCGCAGCATGCGGCGGTAGGAACCATCCTCGAGGCGCTTGGTGCGCGTAAAGCTGAAGCCTTCGACGCCGAAAAGCTGTCGCACCGGCTCATTCGGGCGCACGCCATAGGCCTTGCCCTTCAGCCAGCCGCACTTTTCCTTGGTCGGATCGATGTCGGCGTCGATGCGGACGTAGACGTCGCGGTTCCACTCGGGGTCCTTGAAATCGATTTTGGTCTTGAACGCCGGTGTGGCAGCGCTCGAAGCGGCCGCGGCCTGGGCCAGCGAGGGCACGGCCGCCATGCCGGCCGCGAGTCCCGCAAGCCCCAGGCTTTCGCGGCGGGAGAACTTCATGTCGTCCATTCGATGGTCCCCTGTTGGATTCGAATATCCCGGTCGATCCGGCTGATCGGTTTTTTGCGCTTTCGAAAGCCGGCGGCATCGCGATAGGGTGCGATGTTCGCCACGCGGATAGCCGGCGGCGCCCGAGTGCCTTCGAGGTCTAGACGCCGCAGAAACAAACCCGCGCACAGGATCAAGCCGGAGTTGCACCCATGCTCAACACTTTCCAGCAATCGGCGCATGCCGCCTTGCCCAAGGCCACGGCGGACGAAGCCTCACGACAGGAATTCGCCAAAAGCTTCAAGGGCTTCATTCAGTCGGGCCTGCTGCCCGGCCTCAGCCCGGTCTTTCAGACCCGAGTCTCGCAGACCTTCGAGAAACAGCACGGCCGCGCCCCTGCCGACCGCCGCGACATTCGCACCGGCATGGTGGGCGACCTCTACTTCCAGCACTATGCCGCCGCAAACCGGATCGCGCAGGAATTGCTGTGGGAATCGGTGAACGGTTCGGTGGACCGCCAACTTCCCGAGCTGCTCGAAAAGGCGAAGGAACTTTCGGCATCCACCCCGGCAAAGCTCCAGATTCCCGACGATTTTGTCCCGCCCCGCTATGTCACCGCGCTCGACATCCACTGCATGCCCGGCGGCTACTGTTCGGAAGTCTGCGCGCAGGACATTTCGGTGGGCGCGCTCTACGACCGGGGCGTCTACCTCTATGCGATGGGCTATACCGGCCCCGACAACGATGACATGGGCCGCTCGGTGGTCAACTACCTCAAGCGCAACAGGCCTGATTTCAAGCCCCGCCGCATCCTCGACATGGGCTGTACGGTCGGCCACTCGACCCTGCCTTACAAGGAACTGTTCCCCGAGGCCGAAGTCTGGGGCATCGACGTCGGCGCGCCGGTTGTGCGCTATGCCCATGCCCGCGCCGCCGCGATGGGACAGGAAGTCAACTTCGCGCAGATGAGCGCCGAGCAGACCACCTTCCCCGACGGCCACTTCGACCTCGTCGTCAGCCATATCCTGCTGCACGAGACCAGCGGCAAGGCCATGCCCAAGATCTTCCAGGAAGCGCACCGCGTGCTCGCTCCGGGCGGGTTGATGATCCACGCGGACCTTCCTCCCTTCGACCTCATGGACCCGTTCACCCAGTTTATTCTCGATAACGAGACCTGGTACAACAACGAGCCGTTCTGGGGCGCGATGCGCGATATGGACCAGATCGCGCTGGCCGAGAAGGCCGGGTTCGACCGCGCAGACGTGCGTTTCGATACCGCGCCGATGGCCGTGATGGAGTTCGCGGCCGCCGCCGAGGGCTACAGCCAAGAAGCCTCCGAGCATGTTGCCGAGCGCGACTTTACCGCCGGCGAATTCGCGCCCGGCGGTGGCTGGGAAGTTCTCATTGCCCGCAAGCCCGAAGCAAAGGCCCTCGCCGCGTGAACGACATGACCATGACTGAAGATACCACCGCCGAACGGCCGCACGTCATCCGCCACGCCACGGGCAAGCGCCCGCAGTTCTACGACACGCCCGGCCTGGATGCGGCCATGTCGATGATAATGGTGCTCGCCAACGAGATGTGCGTCCTGCGTGACCGGCTGGATTCTGCCGAGCGTGTCGCCAAGGCCTCTGGGCTTGACCTCACCGCCGGGATCGAGGCGCTCCAGTTTGACCAGGACGCCCTGGAAGAGCGCGAGCAGCGCCGCCAGGACTTCCTCCAGCGGCTGTTCTATCTTCAGCTCAAGGATGCCGACGAAGCGGCCAAGGCCCAGACCGAGGCCGCCTACAACCAGACCATTGCCGATATCGCGCAGCAGTAGGACGCTCTCGGGAAAAGAAAAAAGCCGCCGATGCCTCACGCCTCGGCGGCTTTTTCGCGCCTCTCGTTTGCCTCAATCCGCCAGTCGCCGCAGTTCCGGGCCGATTTCGGTGCCGATACGGTGTGTGTCTGCCAGCCAGTCGAACCCGGTGACGAGGAAATTGTCGATCCCCACTTCGCGGTAGCGCATCAGGGCCCTCACCAGGGCTCCGGGCGATCCGACAAGGCACATGACCTGAAGGCGGCCTTGCGTCGCTTTGGTGAGCCCGGTCCACAGGCATGGGTCCAGCGCGGCATCGTCCGCCTCCACCGCGCGCTCCGCCGCATCCTGTGCCGCCCGGCCAAGATCGCGTCCCAGCGCCCCGAACTCGGCTTGCCGCGCCTCGACGCCGCGCATCAGGTCGCGGGCGCGATCCCATGCCGCCTCGTCGCTGTCCGCCACCACCAGCCGCATCGACATCGAGAAACGCGGATCGCGGCCGTGGACCGCCGCCTCCCGCTTTACCTTGCCGACCAGTTCGCCGACTTGCGCCACGCTGCCCGGCCCGAGCGCGTAGACATCTGCCAGTTCGGCGCCGTAGCGCAGGCCCAGTTCCGAAGTTCCGGCCCAGAACACCGGTACGCCGCCGTTCACCGGGCGCACTTCGCTGCCGGCCTGCTCAAACTGATACCAGTCTCCCTCATGATCGAGGGGGTGCTCTCCTGCCCACATCCGGCGCATGACCTGCACGTATTCGCGGCTGCGGTTATAGCGCTCCTGCTTGGAGTGGTAATCGCCGTCACAGCGGGTTTCGATGTCGGAAAAAGCGGTGATGATGTGGACGCCCGCCCTTCCGCCGGAGAATTGATCAAGCGTCGCGAAGGCGCGTGCGGCCATGGTCGGGGCGATGAAACCGGGACGATGCGCGACCATCAGGTTGAGGCGGCTTGTCGCCGCCGCCACCCATGTCGCGGTGACGAGGCTATCGGCCGACTTCGCGTTCTGGCCGATCAGTACCCGGTCGTAGCCCGCCTGCTCATAGGCGCGCGCGCATTGGGCAACGAAGGCAGGGTCGTAAACAGCGGGTTCGACGCTCGCCTCGGAGCCCCGGTAGGGCGAGACGAGGCCGACGAGTTCGATGGGTTTGCGTGACATGGCTTGGTTTCCCGGAATGGGGCCTGAAGTTCAGGCTTGCGAATCCTGCCCGTTCTCCAACGCCTGAAGCTGCGCGGGATCGAGGCGGTAGAAACACAGGGCGACGATGGCACAGAGCATGGCCGCCGCGGGGATCGCGGATTCGCAGAGCATGATTGCCAGGATCGCCCGCTCGCCCTGCACGGCCGCCTGTCCGCTGGCCGAAGGAACGTAGCCCATCGCCCCCAGGAACACCCCCATCGCAGCCAGCGCCGCGGCTGAGGAGAGCTTGTCGAACAGCGTCGTGAAGCCCGCGAAGGCGCCCTCGCGCCGCTCGCCGCTCTGCACGTAGTCATAGCGCACGGCGTCGGACAGCAGGGCATAGGCGCATAGGATCATGCCCCCGCCCGCAAAGCCGCTGACAAGGCCGCGCGCGGAGACCAGCACCATGCTTTCGCCCGGCGCGGCGGCGAGCCAGCTCAATTGCACCAGTCCGAACAGTGCCAGCGAGGCCATGTAGCAGGCCTTCTTGCCGACCCGGCCGGAAAGCCAGACCCACACGGTCATGCCCAGCACCATCATCACGGTGGCCATCATGAAGTAAGTACCCAGCACTTCATCGCCCAGCCCGAGCACGACTCGGGTGAAATAGGCAAGCGCAGCCGATCCGATCGCGGTGCCGAACAGCAGGAAGACATGGGCGATGGCCAGAATGCGGAAAGGTCGGTTGTCCCAGGCGAGCCTGACCTGCCGGCCGAGCGCGACCAGCGGATTGCGGCGCACGATCCCAGTGGCGGCGCGTGGCTGCGTCCGCGGGGCGTCACGCAGCAGGCGAACCGCCACCACGGTTGCCAGCAGGACCACCAGTCCCACGACCATCGCCAGCAGCAGATGCCCGCCGCGCGTCGGCCCGGTCAGGCCGAGCAGCCACGCGGGAAGCGTCGATCCGATCAGGGTGCCGATGGCATTGCCGTAAGTGCGCCAAGCCATGAGCCGTGTGCGTTCGTGCGGGTCGGAGGAGCTTTCCACCACCATCGCAAAGCCCGGGATCGTCAGCAGGGTGTAGCCGGTGGCGTGGATCGCCAACGCCAGCGTGACGAAGACTTGCGCCAGCAGGATAGAGCCCATGTCCGGCGCCCCGAACAGCAGCGCGAGGCCCAGCGGCATGGCGATGCCGCCTGCGAAGAGGAACGGCAGGCGGCGCCCCCAGGGCGTCACCGCGCGGTCGCTCCAGGCACCGACCGCCGGATCGAGGAAACCGTCGTAGATCTTGACCAGCGCGAAGATGAGGCCCGCCGCCCCTGCCGAGATGGCAAGGCTGTCGGTCATGAAGCGCAGGCCCAGCACGGTGACGACGTTCTGCCCCGCGGCATGTGCCAGCGGGATCATGAGGGAGCCGAACCGGATGCGCCATGTCCTCGAGCCTTCTGGCTTGGAACCGGCAGGCGGAGCTATGGTCTGCGGTATATCGATGGCGCGCGAGATCGTTCCCGCGCCGGTTGGTTCGCTGGTCAAGCCTGCTGCCTCCTGCCGTGCATCCCAGTCGATGCCGTCCCTTGCGAAAGTGCCTGCGGGCAGCCGCCCGCCGCGCCGTTTCTGCGCAGTCTCCGCAGAGCGGAGAGCCGCGCGGGATCACCCTTCGACGAGTGTCACGCTGACCTCGGCAATGCCATCGCGCAGCTTCTTCACCTCGGCGTATTCGGCCGATTCCCAGAAGGCCATGGCGGTTGCGGCATCGGGCCACTCCATGACGACCCCGCCGCCGCCCTCATGGCCCTGGCCTTCGAGCACCCGCCCGTTCCGTCCGCGCAGCACTTAGCGCGCGCCCCATTCCTCGGCGAGCCGGGCAACTGCCGGAGAATAACCCGACATGAAGGCCTCGCGGTCGTGGACTTTCGTAGTGATGACGAACCAGGCAGGCATGTTCTGTCTCCAAAATGGGAACCGGACCGGAAGGTCCGGTTCCACGCCGGTCAGCGGATCAGAGCCGCGTCCTCCAGGCTCTGGAACATCGCCTGGCGCATGAGGTAGGCACGGCGGCGTTTGTCGTCCTGCTTGATCGCCAGGAACTCGCGCCGGCGCGCATCGTGTGCCGATCCGCCGCCGCCGCTGATAAAGGCCATGTTCTGTTTGGTCTGGGCCTGGGTGAAGCTATGCGTCACTTCGCGGCGCTGGCGGTCGTAGAGCGCCAGGTTGGGCTCGATCGCCGCCTGTCCCATGAGCACCGGCAACAGCTTCTCGAACAAGTTGAAGGCATCGTGGATGCCCGAATTCATGCCGAAACCGCCGAGCGGATTGTTGAGATGGGCAGCGTCGCCCACCAGCATGACGCGGCCCTCGCGGAACGACTGGGCCACGCGCTGATGGACCCGGTAAAGCGTGCGGTGATGCGTGACGACCGAGGCGCCGTCGCCCATGAGACGGTCGAAGATCGCCGTCTTGTTGGCTTCGGAAGTCAGTTCCGCCTCGTCCACCGCGCCGTTCACCGGCACCAGCACGCGCCAGACGGACGGCACCTTCAGCAGCACCAGCCATTCCTGCGGGTCGGAAACGTAGTTCACCAGCGAAAGGTTGGGAAAGAACTGGCAAAGGTCGGTTTCGGTCGAAAGGGTCAAAAACCGCTCGGGATAAGTGAACCCGTCGAATTCGGTGCCGAGCCACTTGCGCACGATCGAATTCGCGCCGTCCGCGCCGATCAGGAAGTCGGCGCGGATGCGTTCGATCCCCATCATCGTCTCGACGGCAAGGTCCACGCCGCTTTCGTCCTGCACGAACGAAAGCAGGCGATTGCCGAAGCGAACATCGGCATTGGCGTGATTGTCCAGCCCCGATGCCAGCGCACGGGAAAGGTGATACTGCTCGCACTGGATGCGGAAAGGATAGCGGGTGACGTCGTGCAACTCGCTGAGATCGAACTCGATCACTTCGCCCGAAGCGCGGTCGCGCCACTGGTACACCGGAGCCTTGAGGCCGGTTTCCAGCAGCATCGGCGTGATGCCGATATCGTCCAGCATTTCGAGCGTCGGCGGGTGGAAGGTCGAGGCGCGCAAATCCTGCGCACAGTCCTGTCCGGCTTCGAGCAGGATCACCGAGATACCCTGCTGCGCCAACAACGTCGCCATGACCGTGCCGACAGGGCCGGCACCGGCAATCGCTACCTGGCAACGATCTTTCACTGACATTTGCGATGAAACTCCATTCAACGGGACCGACAGGCCTAAAAGCTGCCGTCCGGGCTTGCGGCGCCGACCGTGACTCTATCCGAGGCGCGGTGAGCGGGATCGGGGCTGCGATGTTTGGGGGCGTTTGGGCGGCCCCGTTCAGGCCTTCGCGGCCGGAACGGGAGCAGGCGTGACCTTGTCCAGCCAACGCTTGAGGTCGCGGGTGAACTTCTCCGGGTTCTCCCACATCGGGAAATGGCCGAGGTCGGGATATTCGATCAGTTCGACGGGCGCATGCGTGAAGCGGGCGACCGAGGCCTTGGCCCCTTGCGAGATCACGTCGTCATAGCTGCACCATTGCAGCAGCACCGGCACGCGCACCGTTTCCGCCACTGCTCCGACGTCCGAAGTCTTGAATGCCTTGACGTTGGCCTGGATGTACTGCGCCTGGCGGCCCAGCGCGCCGGGCTGGTTGTTCATGTCGTAAATCTGATCGACCATGCGATCGGTCGGCACGAAGCCGGGAGGCGTTGTGTCCTCCAGCATCAGCTTCCAGAACCAGTGCGAGCGCCAATTTGGCAGCACTGCCTTGTGGAACGAGAGCATCCACGCCAGGCGCGGATCGACCTTGCGGGTCTGGCTTGGCCGTTCGAGAGGCAGCATCGAGAACGCCATGGCCGTGGCGTGTCCCGGATAGGCACGGTTGTACTCGAGCGCGACGTTCGATCCGTTGGACGTCGCGACGACCGCGAAGCGGTTATGGCCGAGCTGTTTCATCAGCCCGTCCATCAGCTGAGCGGAGCGCGGCGTGGAATAGACGCCCGAAGGATCGGGGCCGGTCAGCCCGTAAGGCGACCAGTCGAAGCGGACCACCCGGTAGCTGTCCTTGAGCCGCTCGGCGACGCCGTCCCATTCGTGGAGGTTGACGATCGAACCGTGCAGCAGGACCACGACCGGCGCTCCCACCGGGCCTTCCTCGCGTACGTGCACCCGCACACCGTCCACGATGACGAAACGCGAGGGGCCGTCGGCCCAGCGCTTTTCAAGTTCCGCCCGGTCGCTCTCACCGGCCCCTGCCCGCAAGGCCAGTACGCTTCCACCGCCAACCAGCACCACCGCGCCAAGCGCACCCAGAAGGATATGGCGTTTTTTCATGCCGTCACCGGCTCTCGCGCGGGCAGGCCCAGCGTCTCGCGCAAGGTGCTGCCGGGATATTCAGTGCGCAGACGCCCGCGCTGCTGGAGCAGCGGCACCACTTGTTCCACGAAGTCCTCAAGCCCGCCCGGCATGTAGCTGGGCTGAAGGGTGAAACCGTCGCAGGCACCGGCATCGCGCCAGGCGATCATCATGTCCGCCATCTGCTCGGGCGTACCGAGGAACACGTTATGGCCGCGCGGATGGCGCATGAAATTGGCCGCGAAAGTGCCAAGCGGGGTGCCCTTTTCCTGGGCCGGCGTGATGGCGCGGGCGATGTCGGCCTTGGGCAGGATCGTTCGGTCGAGGATCGTGTCCACCGGGATCGCGCCGGCAGGGTCGAAGGCGGTCAGGTCGCAGCCCAACGATTCCGAGAGATATTCGATGGCCAGTGCATCGTCGGCAAGGTCGAGGATGGCGAGATGGGTGGCGCGCGCCTCTTCCTCGGTGCCGCCGAGCACACAGGACAGGCCCGGCATGATCCGCACGCCGTCGGGATCGCGGCCCACAGCGGCGATGCGGGTGCGCAAGTCGCTACGGAAATCCACGCCCGCCTCGATATTGGCGGCCGGACAGAAGATCGCCTCGGCCGTGCGCGCCGCGAAATCGCGCCCGTCGGGCGACTGGCCCGCCTGGACGAGGACCGGGCGCCCCTGGGGGAGCAGCGGCCCTTCGCGGTCCATCGCCGACCAGAGTTCGCAGGCCTTGGCGACGACTTCCTTGGCGTGGCGATAACGTTCGTCCTTCGGCGGGAGGTCGTCTTCGCCGAAGTTGGGGGCGGTGTCGGGGTGCGCGGTGGTGACGATGTTCCAGCCCGCACGGCCGCCGGAAATACGCTCCATCGTACCGAAGCGCTCGGCGAGCATTTGCGGGGTGTTATATGTCGTCGAAACCGTGGCGACGAGGCCGACGTGCTTCGTCACCGCCGCCATCGCGGTCAGCAGGCTGACGGGATCGAGCGTCGGCATCGCCATGCGCTCCGGCGTGCGACCACCCGCCCCGCGCGACTGGAGCTGATCGCCGAAGACGATCGCGTCGAACATGCCCTGTTCGGCGAGTTTCGCGACGCGGGCGTAGTAATCCATCGAAAACACGCCCGCCGGGTTCGCGCGTTCATGCATCCATCCGCTCGGGAAGAAGCCGATGCCCTGAAGGAAGGCCCAGAGGTGAATTTGCTTGTCCATCATGCGTTCTCCGGGATCACGGCGCCGCCGGGCTGGTTGGATGCGGTGGAAGGGATCGGCAGGCCAAGCCGCGCACGCAGGTCGCCGCTCTCGGCCGACCGCGCCGAAACGAGAGCGCCGAAACGCGCGCCGATCAGGGGAAGCTGCGACAGGGCCTCGGTCAGGGTGAAGTGCAGGCCGTCGATCTCACCGGCCTCGAAACGGGCTACGGTTTCGGCAAGATCGGCATCCGGCGCGACCTTGAGCAAGCGCTTGCTTGCCGACGGCACTGCCTGGCCATCGGCAAACAGCGCGATATCGGCATCCGCCACGGCGAGGGGGGCGTCTCCGTCCACCACCAGCAGCGGATGGCCAAGCGGCGGGCGCATGGCGTTGACGGGACCGACCACCTTGAAGAACGCGCCTTCGTAGTTCGAGACACTGACTTTCGAGGCATCGAGATAGCGTCCGCTTGCCTTGTCGAGGATCAGTGTATCGCTGCCCCAACCATCCCATAGCGCGCGGGCGGCGCCGACCATGTCCTCACCCATGCCTTGCGGCGCGCCTTCGGATACCACCGACCAGCCGGTGCGGCCCGCGCTCAGGAAATCGATGGCCGAAAGCGCCCGGGCAACGTGGAAGGGGTGCGCGTTCGACGCCGGAACCGTGGCGACGAGGCCGAGCCGTGAGGTCAGCGGCGCCGCCCATGCCAGCAGCACTTGCGCATCGAAGGGACGCGCGCCGGAGCGGCCCATGACCAGCAGGTCGAGACCGGCCGCTTCGGCCGCGCGCAGGATCGGCGCGGCGCTTTCGGGAACGGCGAAGGCGGCCTCGGCGATCGAGGCGGAGAGGATGAAAGGTCTGGTCATACGATGATCACCGGTTCATGAAGGGGATGGATGGGTTCGCAGCCGGTCTCGGTAATGCGCACGAGGTCTTCGCAATGGGCCGAGCCGCCGATGCCGGTATCCAGCGTCGGGCAGTCGACCGAAAGGATCATGCCCGGCTCCAGCACGATGTCCGGCTTTCGCCAGAAACCGCCGTGGACTTCGCCCGGCTCGTCGGTATGGGCCAGGCCTACGCTGTGCGGACCGAAGCCTATGACAGCCTCGTATCCGGCCTTGCGGATGGCCGCCTCGCCCAGCATCGCAATCTCGGAATAGCGCAGGCCCGGCCGCAGCTTCTCACGCACCGCCTGCCAGCCGAAGGCGGCCGCTTGAGCCGCGCGGGCAGCGGCGCGGGTCGGCTCGCCGACGAAAACGGTGCGGGCGAAATCGCCGTGATAGCCAAGGTACTGGCTCACCCCGTCAAGCATCAGCGTCTGCCCATCCGCCACTTCGATCCGCGACAGGTCCGAGGAGACGCGGTCGACATTGAGGAAGACCGCCGTATTGCCGCGTGCGGCGGTTTCCATGCGAAACAGGGCTTGCAACTCGGCATGGCTGGCGCCGGCACGGATCGCGCGGCCCACGGCATTGAGGGCATCGACATTGGACTTCGCCGCGCGCACCATCAGAGCGTGCTCCAGGGGCGATTTCACGAGCCGGATCTCGCGCAGGATATTGTCGGCCTGCACCATTTTTCCGGGATGCTCGCGGCGCAGGGCGACTTCGGCGATGACCCCGTGGTCATAGCCGATCCGTCCCTGCCACAAGCCAAGACCGCGCATGGCCACAGCGATAGCCGCCCCGGCATCCCCGCGCGCCGTCATGGCCCCGGCCTCACGCGCGGAAATTGCCTCGCGATGAGCCTCTGCGGCAGTCGGCGGACTGCTGGTTCGGCGCGGCAGAACGGGCGTGTCCGGCACTTGCACCGGGGTGTCGTCGCCCGCGTCTCCGAGCGCGTCGTAGAGCCAGACGGCCACGTCGCTGCGGAAGCGTCCATCGGCCCAGCTATAGTGATGGAGGAAGCGACTGGTGACGAGGCCCCACTGTCCGGGCCGCTCCCGCGCTAGCAGTGCAAAAGTCCCCGGAGGCTGTCCGGGCCGGGTCCGTCCAATCTGCGGCCAGTGCCCCAAAGCATGGAACACGTTCACCGGATCGCCCAGCACCAGGCCCGTCAGATCGTGCCGTTCCATCACGGCGATCGCACGGGCCAGATTGATCGGCCCCTCGCACTCGAGCGCCGTCAGAAGCGCGCCGTCGTCAGGAAGGAAGGATGTGTCCATGACGGCGATTATGAACCCCGCCGCCGGGCAATCCGGGGTGGGGGGATAAAACTATTCGCCTGCCGATCAAGTTTGCATGGAGGGGCGGCGGGTGTCCGGCCTGCGATAGCCTCGGCCCCCATGAACGAACCCGAGATTCCCGATACCCTTAAGATCGAGCGCGCCTTCGTCCGGCTCGATGAGGGTCAGGTTCACTTGCGCCGCCTGCCGGCGGCCGACGCCGCGCACCGGCCCTTGCTCCTGCTTCATGCCTCGCCCGCGTCGTCATGGTTCATGCAGGACCTGATGACGGCCCTTCGCGCGGCGGGATTCCTTGGCGAGATCGTCGCGCCGGATACGCTCGGCAACGGCGATTCCGCCGCCCCCGGGCCTGCCGAACCCGACATCGCCTATTTCGCGGATTCCATGGACCGCCTCTGCAACGCGCTGGGCTTCGGGGCGGTCGATGCCTACGGCACCCACACCGGCGCCCGCATCGCCTGCGAGCTTGCCGCAGGCTATCCCGCCCGCGTGCACCGCCTCGTACTGGACGGCATTACCGAATACGAGGACGAGCTGCGCGAAGCGGTAATCGCCAATTACGCCCCGGTGGTCGAGCCGGACGAGTATGGCCGCCACCTGGTATGGGCGTTCAACTTCTGCCGCGACCAGGCACTGTTCTTCCCGCATTTCATGAAAGACGCCGAGCACCGGCTTTCCGTGCCGATGCCGCCGCCGCAGGTGTTGCACCGGATCACGCTGGACGTGCTCAAGGCGCTCGACACTTATCCCAAGCCCTACATCGCCGCGTTCCGCTACCGCGCGTTCGAGCGCATGGCCCTCATCACCGCGCCCACGCTGCTGCTCAGGCCCGAGACCGAACTCGCCCTGCTCAATGCCTCGGTGAAGACCGCGCTCGGCCTGCTGGCCAACGGGCACGAGGCGGCTACCGGCGGATCGCCCGCAGCCAAGGCCGCCGCCATGGCCAAGTTCCTCAAAAGGCAGATTGCATGAAAATGTCGGTTTCGAAGGATAGCCGGGCCGATGTCCGGTTGAGCGTCAGGACCTGCCTCGGCTTCGGGATCGGCACGGTGGGTGTGTCAATCATGCTCAACACCGTCACGACATATTTCCCAGCGCTGATGTCCACCGTGCTGGGCCAGTCGCCCGAGATCGCCGGTTACCTGCTGATGATCTCCAAGCTGGCCGACGCGGTGATAGACGTCGCCATCGGCAGCCTGTCCGACCGAGCCCGCACCCGCTGGGGCCGGCGCAAGCCGTTCCTCATGGGAGGAGCGCTGCTTTCGGCCGTCTCGTTCGTGATGCTGTTCGCGCCGCCGGTCCTGTCCGAAGGAGCGCTGCTGCTGTGGATGATCGCGGGGCTGGTGATCTACTCCACCGCCTATTCGCTGTTCAACGTTCCCTACATGGCTCTGCCCGCCGAACTGACCGACGGCTTCCACGAACGCACGCGCCTGATTTCGTTCCGCACCGTGTTCGTCTCGATCGGCCAGCTCCTGGCGATGGCGGGCACCGCGTGGCTGATCCAGAGCGGCGGCGCTGGCCGTTCCGGCTTCGCCACCATGGGCGTGGTCATGGCGCTCATCATCGGCGGATCAATGACGGCGACGGCACTCGCCGTCCCGGTGAACCACGGCACCGCGCCGGGTTCCGGCAAGCACCTGCCCGGTCCGGCGCAGCTTCGCGCAATCGCCCGCAACCGGCCCTTCATGATGCTGCTCGGCGCCAAGGTGTTCCAGTTCCTGTCCTTCGCCTCGGTTGCCTCAACGATGCTGCTGTTCATGCTCAACGTCGTGGGCGTGGGCTACAGCGGCCAGATCGCCTTTGCCGTGACCCAGAACGTCGTCACCGCGCTGGTCATGCCGCTGTGGGTCTGGACCGGAAAGCGCTTCGGCAAGCGCCGCACGTATCTGGCGGGCGTCGTGCTGTTCTGCACGACCACGCTGAGCTGGCTCTTGGCCGACCACTCGATCACCACCACCGGTATCGTGCTGCGCGGCATTGGCGGCGGCCTTGGCTCGGGTGCGATCATCCTGATGTCGATCTCGATGCTGGGCGACACCCAGGCCTATGACCGCCTGCTGACCGGCGAGGCGCGCGAGGGGCTGCTCTCCAGCGCCATCGCCGTGATCGAGAAAGTCAGCTTCGCGCTCGGCGTCGCGGTGCTGGGCGTGTTTCTTCACGCGCTGGGCTACGTGCCTACCACCGGCGGCGCCATCGTTGCCCAGCCCGCCAGCGCCATGCTGGCGCTGAAGCTTGGATTCTCGGTGATCCCGGCGGTCATGTTCGCAATCAACGGCCTGTTCCTGTGGGCCTACGACCTTGACGAGGACAAGCTCGCCGCCGCCCGCCTGGAAACCGCCGAAGGCCTTGGGAACGCAGCGGCATGAACCGATCCCCGAACAGCGGAGATTCCGCTTTGGACGCGCAAGGTGTGCAAAGCAGCGAGCATTCTGCCTTCATGACCGATACGCCCTCGATCCGCCGCGCCTATACCACCTGCCGCTACGGCCAGATGCACTACCGCACCGCCGGATCTGCACAGGCCGGACGCACGCCTATCGTGCTACTGCACCAGAACCCTTCGTCCTCCTACGAGTACGAGGCCCTGATCCGCGAATTGGCGACCGACCGTCTCGTCGTCTCCCTCGACACGCCGGGCTACGGCATGTCCGACGCGCCGCCCGCGCCGCCGGGGATGGCCGGCTATGCCGCCGCCTTCTCGGACGCGCTCGACGCGCTTGATGCCGAGGGCGTGCTGACCGGCAAGGTCGATCTCTACGGCTTCCACACCGGCACGCTGCTGTCCTGCGAACTGGCCATCGCCCGTCCAGACAAGGTCCGCGCGCTCGGGCTGACCGGCATTCCGATGTTCGATCCAGCCACGCTTGCGGCCAAGCTTGAAGAGGCGCGCAATTTCCCGGAGCCGGACGAAAGCGGCGAAGTGATCCTTGGCCTGCTCGGCAGGCTCTGGAGCTACATCGTCACCAACCGCAACCCTGCGCAGCCGCTCGAAAAGGCGGTGTGGAACTTCGCCGACAAGTCGCGCGTGCTCCACCGCTTTACCTGGGCCTACAGCGGCGTCTGGTCGTGGGATTTCTCGCGCCTCGGCCTCGTCACCCAACCCGCCGTGCTGGTGCAGACGGCGGAAGACCTTCTCGAAGTGTCCCTCCAGGCCGCCGCGCACATGCCGGACTGCCGCACGGTCCAGCTTCTCGATCTCAACAAAGACATTTTCGATCTTGCCTCGGAGCGTATTGCCCATGAATTGCGTGACTTCCTTGACCGCCTCTGACCTACCGGTAGCCGAGGTTTCGCACTCGGTCCTCCATCCCGAGTTCATCGCCGCCGAAGTGGCGCGCCGCTATCCCGTCAAGGGCGAGCTTACCTGTTTCCTGCTCTACCGGGGCATGAACGACGTCTACCTCGTGCAGGACGAGGAAGCTAAGTACGCCCTGCGCGTCTGGCGCAAGACCTACCGCGATGTTGACGACGTAGCCTACGAACTCGATTTCCTCGACTACCTGCGTGAACAGGGCTTCCCCGCCTCGGTCGGTGTGCCGCAGCATGACGGCAAGCTCTATTTCAAGGTGCTCTCCCCCGAAGGCGAACGCGCCATTGCGCTCTACGACTGGGCGCCGGGCGTGAAGTTCGGCGACCGCCTGTCCGAGGAAACCGCCTTCCGCATCGGCGCCGCCATGGCCCGGATGCACCTGCTCGGCAATGCCTGGGCTGGGCCGGACCACCGGTTCTCGACCGAGACGGCCAAGGACTACAACATCTGCATGCCGGCGCTTATCGACTTCGTCTACGACCGACCGGACGACTTGCGCGACTATCCAGTGATCGCCGCCAACCTCGACAAGCGGCTCGACGAACTTGCCGCCTCCGGAAAAGTACCGCTGGGCGTGTGCCATCGCGATTTCCACCCCAGCAACGTCCACGTCGCCGAGGACGGCGGCATCACCCTGCTGGACTTCGACGCCGCGGGCGAAGACTTCCTCATGCAGGACGTGCAGAACTTCGTCTGGGGCAACCTGTTCTACGGCTTCGATCCGAAGATCGGCGAGGCTTTCGAGGACGGCTACCAGTCGGTGCGGCCCTTCACCAGCGAAGAGACCGAGAATTCCGAGCTGTTCCTGATGGCGAAGGCCCTTCGCCTGATCGCGGGCATGGCCCATAGCTCGACGGCGGTAGGGCGCGGTACCCTGCGCTTCCGCAATCTCGACTGGCTGGGCGACTATGTGAAGACCCGCGCCCGCGCCTGCGGCCTGCTCTAACCATGAACGGCCCGATCGCGCTCGACAGGGCGGAGGCTGCGGCGATGTCATCGTCCGGCCCCCGCCCGGTGGCGGAAGGTTCGTGGCCGGGCGGCAAGTCCGCCTGGGTCATGGTCTTCATGCTGTTTCTGGCAGGGGTCCTCTCGGTCATCGACCGGGCGGCGCTCAACATCCTGGTCGATCCGGTGCGCGCCGACATCGGTATCGGGGACGAGCAGATCGGGCTGTTGCAAGGCCTCGCCTTCGGGCTGTTCTATGCTTTCATGGGACTGCCGATGGGCCTGCTGGCCGATCGCATCTCTCGCCGCAACCTGATCGTTGCGGGGATCGCGCTGTGGAGCGTGGCGACGATCGGCAGCGGGCTGGCTCAGACTTTCGGCTCGCTGTTCACCGCCCGCCTGCTGGTGGGTCTGGGTGAGGCCGCGCTGGGACCGGCCGCGATCTCGCTGATCGCGGACCTGTTCTCACCGGCGCGGCGCGGACGGCCGATCTCGTTCTACATGATGGGACAGGGGCTCGCGAACGGCGTGGCCATCTCGCTTACCGGCCTGCTGGTGACGGCCGCCGGTGCAGGCGCTTTCCTCGGCCTGCCGCTGATCGGCCACCTCGTGCCATGGCGGATCGTTTTCGTGGTGTTCGGCGCCAGCGGACTGTTGGTCGCCCTGGCCCTGCTTGCCTTCACGCGCGAGCCCGCCCGGCAGGTCCAGGCCGCTGCCGGAGCCGTGCCGCGCATGCCCGGCGCAGCGGAAGCGGCCTATTTCTGGCGCAATCGCAGCGTGCTCCTGCCGCTCTACTTCGGCTTCGCAACCTGCTTCACGGTGGCCTACGGCGGTTCCGCCTGGGCGCCGACGATGCTTCTGCGCGGCTACGGCGCCGATGCCGCCTTCCTCGGCAAGTGGCTTGGGCCGCTTTCGATCCTGTTCTCCGCCATCGGCCCGCTGATCGGCGGGACCATGCTGGACCGCTCGATGCGCTCGGGCCGGACGATGGCGCGCTTCGCGATCCTGGCGTTCGCGCCTTTGTTCGCCCTGCCCTCGGTCCTGGCTGTGCTGGCGGGCGAACTTCACCTGGCGACAGTGCTGGTGGCCTCGTCGAATGCCGTGTTCTCGGTGATCGGCACGGTCATGTTCGCTACCTTGCAATCCCTCGTCCCTCCCCGCATGCGCGGCTGCGCGATATCGCTCACTCTCGTGCTCAACACCATCATCGGCGCAAGCATCGGCCCGCTTATGGTTGCCAGCGTGACCGAGCGCGTGTTGCACGACCCGGCGCAAGTGGGCTGGTCGATTGCCATGGTCTGCACGCCGTTCCTGCTGCTGGGCGCCGCGCTCTACGCCGGAGCCGGGCGCGCGATGCGCCGCGCCGCCGCGCGGGGTGACAACGAATGCGCCGGCCTCCTGTCCAGCGGCGCCAACTGATCCAAACACACATTCCGCAGGCCGGGCGCGATCGCCCGGCCATGGCGAAGTACCTCGGGGGAAACAGGGATGACGGTCGGTCGAATTCTCAAGGCGGCGGGAGGCGCGGTCCTCGCTCTGGTCGTGCTACTTGCGCTCGTGCTGCTGACGATGCGGCTGGGGTGGTGGAACCCGTCCTACGAAAGCGTGAAGGCCGCGCAGGCCACGGCGCCCTCGACGTTCGAACGCATCGGCACTGCCAATCTCCACATCCGCGACGAAGGTCCGCGCGACGGCCCGGTCGTGGTGATGCTCCACAGCTCGATGACGAACCTGCGCGAATGGGACGGCTGGACCGAGGCGCTCAAGGACAAGTACCGGGTGATCCGATTCGACTGGCCGCCCTACGGCCTCTCTACGGACAGCGCCCCCTCCACCGGGATGCCCGGCGTTGTGACGCTGCTGGAAAAGCTGGTGGAGAAGAAGCGTGTCACGCGCTTCGCCCTTGTCGGCACATCGAGCGGAGCCACCGTCTCGACGCTCTACGCTGCGAAGTATCCGCAGAAAGTCACGGCGCTGGCGCTCTCGGCTCTGCCGCTGAAAGCCCCGCCGCCCAGCGATTTCAGCCGCCTGATGTGGGCGATGGTCTGGACCCACGAGACGCTGGTGCCCAATTACTACCCACGCTTCTACTATCGCCGCGCACTTTCCGAACTCTACGGAAAACCCGAACGCCTCACGGACGCAACGGTGGACTGGTACTACCAAACCAACACCCTGCCAGGCGGCTTCGCCCGTGTGAAGGACTACTACGAAACCAACAAGAAGGCGGTCTGGGCCAAGGGCGCGGGCGACGACGCCGCGCGCGTCAAGGCGCCGATCCTGCTGCAATGGGGAGACGCCGATCCGGTGCTACCGAAATACCTCGCCGCCGATGCGGTGAAGGAGTTCTCCGGCACGAAAGTGGACGTGCTCCACTATCCCGATCTCGGCCACTACCCGATGCTCGAACTGCCTTGGGAAACCGCGAAGGACCTGCGCGCCTGGCTCGACCGGACGGTGACCCAATGAGCGGGCCCGATCGGACCGTGCCCGATCTGGCCGGCACCTGGGCACTCCACGGCGCCGCACTCGGTCCCGACGGCGATACGCTTTACGAATGGGACGGCAGGATGACGCTCGTTCCCGGCGGGGATGCCTTCGCCGTCGCCATCGAGACTTGCGGCTTCAAGACCTCCCGCTCGGTGAGCTTCGCCGAGAAGCTCACACCCCTACCCTCCGGCGAGTGGCAACTGCGCTACGGTTACGAAGCCGACCCGGAGCATTTCGCCACCGAAAGCCATACCTTCTTTGGCCTTTCACAGCTCACCTTCGCACCGGACCTTGCAAGCGCGCGGGGCAGTTCGTGCAACTACAACGGCCGATACGTCATCATGGAGCTCCAGGCCAGGCGGGAGGAACGGACATGAGGCCGCCTCTATTCAGGCTGTCGCGTATCTGCGGGCTGTCGCTGGCCGCCCTGGCGCTGTCCCCCGCCGCCGCGCAGACCGAGCCTCCCGGACTCGACGACGACGCCCTGCGCATCCGTTATGCGCTGCCCGGCTCGCAGTTCGCCGAGATCGACGGGGAAAGCGTTCATTACGTCGTGGAGGGCAAGGGTCCGGCGATCGTCCTGATCCACGGCTCCTACGCCAGCCTGCGCCAGTGGGACGATTGGGCCGCGAAGCTCTCGCGCCATTACCGGGTGATCCGGTACGACCAGTCTCCGGCCGGACTTTCGGGCCCCAGCCCCGCCGGCGACTACACGATCGAGCACCGCATACGCGTGATCGACGGACTGATGGAGCGGCTCAAGATAGACCACTTCGTAATGGTCGCGACGTCCAGCGGCGGACTGCCCGCCGCCGCCTATGCCGCCGCCCGACCAAAGCGGGTGCAGGCGCTGGTGCTGAACAACATCGCGGCAGGGCCGGTGAAGTTCGACCTCGACGGCCTGCCCCCCGCGCTCAAGGCCGCGCTGGCCGAGGACCGGCTGCATCCCGGCTGGCATGCACCGGAATACTGGCGGCAGATCCTGCTCGCCAACGTCGTCGATCCCGCGCGCATCACTCCCGCGCTAGTGGCGCAATGGACCGATCTCAACAGCCGTCCCTTGCGTGATCCCGCCATCGGCAAGGCGGTGGCAGCGTCCACCTCCTTCGCGAGAACACCGGACGACTTGCGCCGGATCACCGCGCCCACGCTGCTGCTCTGGTCCGCCGACGACCACGAAACCACGCTGGAGCGGGACGGAAAGCAAGCGCTCGCGCAGCTTGGCAGCACCGACAAGTCGCTCGAAGTCGTCGACAGCTGCGGCCACATGATGCCGTTCGACTGCCCGGACCGGGCTCTCGAACGCATGATGCCCTTCCTCCGCCGCACCGCCAGGTGATAGGAGAAGGCCGCGCCCCCGTGAAAGGGCGCGGCCTGCAATACCTCAGTTCAAAGGCGCCGGTCAGGCCAGCACGGGTTCCGCCGCCGCAAGTTCGGCATCGCGCTCGGCCACTTTCGCGCGCAGCAGCGGGATAAGATCGCGCCCGATGGCGATCACGTCTTCCACCGGATCGAAACCGCGCAGGATGAACGCCGAAACCCCGGCATCGTAATAGTCCATCAGCGCGTCGGCGAGCTGGGCAGGCGTGCCGACCAACGTGCCCGAATTGCTCTGCCCGCCGCGAAGCTGGTTGATACCGTTCCAGAAGCACTTCTCCAACCTGTCGCCGCGTGCGGCGAGTTCGGCGGTGCGCTTGAATCCGTCGGCCTTCACTGCGGCAGTGTTCGGCGCCAGCTTGCCCATGTTGGCGGCCACCGCATCGCGGATCGCGTCGGCGCGCGCCCAGGCCGCTCCCTCGCTATCGGCGATGACGATGCGGATCGACATCAGGAAGCGCGGGAAGCGGCCATGCGGCGCGGCGGCCTCGCGCACCTTGGCGACCACTTCGGTCATCCCTGCCACCGTATCGGAGAGGGTGGCGAAAGTATCGCAGTACTCGCCCGCCACTTCGAGCGCCGCCGGGCTCATGCCGCCGAAATAGACCGGCACCGTGCCCTGCGTCGGCTTGATCGCGGCAAAACCGCCATTGAAGCGAAACCACTTGCCCTCGTGATCGACCGGCTTTTCACTGGTCCATATCCGGCGCAGCACCGAGATATATTCTTTCGCGCGGTCGTAGCGCTCCACCTTGGTCCGGTAGTCACCGTCAGCCTGCGTTTCCTCGTCGCTGGCGGCGGTGATGATATGGACGCCGACGCGGCCCGGCATCAATCGGTCGAGCGTCGCCAGCATGCGCGCGGCCATCGTCGGCGGAATGAAGCCCGGCCGGTGCGCAAGCATGACGCCGAGCCGGGTCGTGTTTGCGGCGACATATCCGGCGATGGTGAAGTTGTCGGGCATGATCGCGGCATTTGCGACCAACACCTTGTCATAGCCCCATGCGTCATGGAGCCGCGCCATTCGCGCGATGCCTTCGGGATCGAAAGTCTCGAAGCAAACGGGATGGGTTTCGCTCGAAATGTTGTGGTTGAGCAGACCGTTGATCTCGACCGGCATGAGGCTCGAGGCCCTCCCTGATAGTGCTGAAGGCCGAAGTCTATGCCCGGCTGTATCGGCCGAAAGTCGCCGTTTTTCGTTATCCGGCAGGTGGCACGAAGCTGCCGCCCCACCTGCCGGAAAAGGTCACTTCGTGGCCGAGCAAGCGTACCAGCTGCCGATCATCGCCCTGCCCTCGGGATGGCCTTCGGTGAAGAAGTCCGCCCGATCTGGCTTGAGGAAGAACGTGCCCTTGCGGTAACCGACCAGCACGTCCGCGGCATCGAACCCAGCGTCCAGGGCAACCTTCAGCCAGTCGGTACGAGCAAGTGACGTCATGAAAGGTTCGTTGTTGTAGTGGCTTTCGAAGTCGCAGCGCATCTGGTCCCAGAGCGACAGATGCTCATGGCGCGGCGGCACGTCCACGTGGCACATGATCCCGCCCTTGCGCAGCAGGCGGTGGCTCTCCTTGAAGATGCCACGCATGCCCTTGGCCGAGGTCTCGTGGAGCACGGCGGAGGAGCAGACGAGATCGAAGCTCTCATCCTCGAAGTCGGTATGCTCGGCGTCCTGCTGGCTGAAGTGGATCGCCGTGCCCATCGCCTCGGCGCGGGCATGGCCGTAGCGCAGCATCGGCGCGCCCACGTCGAGCGCATAGACTTCCGCGTCTGGGAAAGCCTGCGCGATCGCCACGGTCGAGTGGCCAACCGAGCAGCCGAGGTCGAGGATGCGCCGGGGCTTGAAGTCCGGATAGAAATCCAGGACATGGCTGGCGAGCGTGTGTCCGCGCCCGTCGTTCTTCCAGCCGCCGTTGAGGTTGCGCAGGTACGTGGAAGCGAAGCGGTCGTAGAGCGCGCCGGCGCGGAAATCACCGTCTGCGGTATCGACCGTGTAGCTGCCCGGCATGCGGTGATGATCGAACGACGAGATGTAGCGCGGAATGGCAAGGTCCGGATTCAGGCGCAGGCTGCCCTTGGGGTCTGCCACTTGCGCCTCGACCTTTGCCGAAAGCTCGTCGAACTGGCGGTCGATCGCACCGTCGAGCGAAAGCCAGATGCGGTCCTGGTAGAACAGCGAGAGCGTCAGCCAGTACTGGTGCAGCGGATGGGCTTCCAGTGCTCCGCGAACCTGGGTGCTGGAGGTCGGCTTGCTGCCGGTCTTCTTCTCGATCTCGGGGACGATCACTTCGTCCAGCAGCCGACGGTCGAGCGGGTCCATGTTCTGGCTGGTCCAGGCGCGCATGGCGAGGAAGTGGTCCTCCATCGCCTGCTCGTCATGGTTGGACTGCGGCATGACCGCATGACCGAAATGTTCCTGGCGGTACTGTTCCATGTCTTCGGGCTCCCGTTCCGGGTCAAAGTTTCTGGTTTATCGCATTTTCCAAAGCATCAGGTGATTCCACCTGATTGGAAAACGCTCTAATCGCGGGTCACGGCGTCGAGGACGCCTTCATAGTCGTGCTGGTCGGACAGTGCCTCTGGCATCAGCTTGTCGCGGGCAGTGCCCAGCACGCGTTCGTAGATCCCTTGCCGATAGGCGCCGCGATAAGCGCGCGCCTCGGCGTCCGGGGCGAATGTGTCGATGTCAGCAGGGCCGTGCAAGCCCGCAGCCTTCAGCAGGCGCTCGTTCGCGTCGAGCCGGTCCTTGAGCACGACCACCTCGCCCAGCAGAGCAAGCACTAGCCCCGCGAGGGCGTCTACCGTCTCGCTTTCGAAAACCACCGGCTGGCTGCCCTTCGACCGCGCCTTGCGGTCGAGGTTCATGCGCTCTGCCATCGTCACGTCACTCCATCAGTTCGAAACGGAACACCTTGCCGGTGCGGGCAACGATGTCCTTCTTGTCGAGATCGGGGCCATGGGCCTCTTCGGTCGCGGCGTCCTTTGCCTTGAGGTCGTAGCCGGTCTGGCTGGAGAGGATCACGACGAGGTCGGTCCCGTCTTCCACCGCGAAGGGAAACTCGTGCCAGGTGCCAAGGTGCATGGCGAATCCCGCCGTCCCGTCGAAATGGAAGGCGCGGACTTGCGAAAGGTCGGGCAGCTCGCCATCGCTCGGCGGTGCCATGACCGCCACGAAAGGTTTGCCGCCAAGCGGTAGGAAAGCCTGCGTATGCTGGAAGTGGCGCTCCATGTAGCGCACTTCGCCGGGGCGCCGATCCATCTGCGCCAGCGTGACTTCCACCGGATGTTCGCAGAGGAAGCGGGCCGGATAACTCATTTTCACCGCGCCCTTGTAGAAATCGACCGAAACCGGCTTTACCGGCGCATCCCGGCCGATCACCGCGCCGAACAGCGCCAGCGCCTCGGGCGTGGCGGGTTCGACCGCAAGCTCGATCACGGTGCATTCCCGCGTGGATAAGCCGGTTTGCGTGGTCATGGATCCCTCTGAAGCCGTTGCCCGCCAGATCATGCATGCCGGAAAGGGGATTCGAGCGGGGATCGAACTGTTTGATCGCTGGCCGGATAGCCGCAGGGTGGATAGGCTGATGCCGGGAGGTCGCGGCGCTGGCGGGAATGGTCAAGCCTAGCGGCCTATATGGAAAATTCGGGTATTCTGATGAGCAGCGCGATTGTCGAGGAACAAGTGGTTTCGGCCTTGGTGAAGGCACTGGGAGCCGATGCCGTGATCCATGAGGGCGAAGCGCTCGCCTACTTCTCGAACGACGTCTATCGCGGCGGTGCCGCGCCCAAGGCGATTGTCCGCCCGGCCGATGTGAAAGCGCTTCAGGAGACCGTGCGCATCTGTGCGGCAGCCGGGATCGCCATGGTCCCGCGCGGCGGCGGCGCGTCCTATACCGATGCCTATCTCCTGCCCGAAGGCGGCCATGTCCTGATCGACACCGGCGCGCTCGACACGATCGAGATCGACGAACGCAACGCCGTGGTCACGGTCGGTGCGGGGGTCACTTGGATGGTTCTCAAGACCGCGCTTGACGCCAAGGGTCTGCGCACGCCGTTCTGGGGGCCGTTTTCCGGCATCGCCGCCACCGTGGGCGGCAGCATGAGCCAGAACACGCTGAGCCACGGCAGCACTGCGCACGGCATCTCGGCGCAGTCGGTCCTGTCGATGGACGTGGTGTTGGCGAGCGGGGAAATGCTCTCGACCAGCGCCAGTTCTGCCATGCGCTTTTACGGGCCGGACCTCTCCGGCCTGTTCACGGGCGACTGCGGGATTTTCGGCATCAAGGCGCGCATTCGCCTGCCGCTGCTGCCGGTCCTGCCCCATTTCGAATGCCTGAGCTTCGCGTTCGAAAGCTTCGCAGACTATCACGCCGCCTCGCGCGAGGCGGCCATGGCACGGCTGGACGATTCCCACTTCGGTCTCGATCTTGCCCTGTCACAAGGGCAGATCGGCCGCCAGGAAGGCATGGGCGCGCGCTTGAAGATCGCCGCCGAAGTGATGCGCAAGGCGCCGGACAAGATGAAGGGTCTTGCCCAGCTCCTGCGCATGGCGCTGGCGGGCGAAAACCCGATGCGCGCGGGCGCCTACATGTGCCACTTCATCATCGAGGGGTTCGACGCCGATGAGGCGGCGCACAAGGCGAAGATCCTGCGCCGGATGCTGGCCCGGCACGGCCGCGAAATCGCCAATTCGATCCCGACTTTCGTTCACTCGGTGCCCTTCGCGCCGCTGTTCAACGTGCTCGGCCCGGGCGGGGAGCGCTGGGTGCCGATCCACGGCGTGCTCGCCCACGACCAGGCCGTACCGTTCGACGCCGCCTTCAAGGAACTGATCGCCAGACGCAAGGCGGAAATGGACCGCCTCGGCGTCTGGACCGGCACGATGTTCTCCCCGGTCGGCGCCACCGGCTTTCTGTACGAAGTGGCGCTGTACTGGCCGGACGACCGCACCGCCTATCACCGCACGGTATTGGGCGAGGAATACCTCTCCCAGCAACCGCAGTTCCCCGCCGACGCGGAATCGCGCGCCTATGCGGACGATCTCAAGCAGGCGATCGTTGCGCTGATGCAGGAATACGGCGCCGGGCACTTCCAGCTCGGCCGGGCCTATCCCTATCGTCAGCGGCTGTCTCCCCAGGCGCTCTCCCTATTGGGCGCGGTAAAGCGGGAACTCGATCCGAAGGGATTGATGAACCCCGGCGCGCTGGGGTTCTGAAAGCACAAAAAACGCCCCGGAAAGCGCGTTCCGGGGCGTTCAGGGAATGGGGAAGAGCCTCAGCGCTTCATGAGGCGCGCCGGCAGGGCTTGCGTCACCAGCCTGTCCAGACGGCGGCGTGCCCTTGCACTTCCCGCGCCGAAGCCTTCGAGAAGCAGCGCGGCACGCTCGGCCGCCAGCTTCAGGGCCGCCAGTTGCGGCGGTCCCGGCTGCGAGAAATCGCAGATAGCGCCGCCGAAGTAGTGGTTCGCCCCTTCGAGCACGAGGCCATAACGATCGCCCCCCGCCGCGGCGGCAGTGAACGGCGCGAGGTGGCCCTTCCAGCCATCGGCGGCCATCCCCGGCATAAGGTCCAGCGTACCTGTCTGGATCAGCGCCGGCACCGACAGCGCGCCATACCCCGCCTCGGTCACGAGGACCGGGATCGGCGGCGGAGGCGAGAAGGCGATCACCGCCCTTGCAAGGCGCGGCACCAGCGGCGCTTCCAGCCCTTCCGGCAGGACCGGCTGCGCACCGCCCAGCATCGTCGCGACAAGGCCGCCGTAGGAATGTCCCGCCGCCACGAACGGCGCATCGCCGATATGGGAAACGAGAGCGCGCATGTCCTCGATACGCGCCTTCCAGCTTGCAAGTCCCTGATACTGCGCGGTTTGCGGGTGCTCGCGCGAATCCACGTGAAGCGGTGCGAGCACCCGCCACCCTGCTGCGACCCAGGGCCCTATGATTGGATCATAGTATGCAGGGGCCGATCCCGCCCCGTGCGAGAACAGGATCACCCCGCGCGGGCTGCCCTGCGGCCGCCATTCGGTGATGGAAACCGCGCGGCCTTCCGGCGTCTTCAGCTCGATGACCGCAGGCTGCGGCATCGGCTTTGGCGGGGAGGCCGCCAGCGCGCGTCCGGCCACGGCCAGTCCGGCCGCCGCGACGGAACCCACCAGCAGCGACCGGCGCGACACCGCAAGGCCCGTCTCCACGATCCGCTTCACGGTCAGGGCGCCGGCTTCTTGAGGTAGGCGATCACGGCCTTGCGGTCTTCCGGCTTGGGAAGCCCGGCGAAGACCATCGAGGTGCCGGGAACCACGCTGGCCGGACGGGTCAGCCACTTGTCGAGCGTGGCATCGTTCCAGGTCACGCCGGACTTGGTCATGGCCGCCGAGTAACGGAAACCCTTCACCGCGCCGGACTTCTTGCCGACCACGCCCGACAGATTGGGACCCACCTTGTTCGCGCCGCCGGCATTCACGGTGTGGCAGGCCATGCAGCGCATGAAGATGCGCTTGCCGGCTGCCGCGTCAGTGGCCGGCGGCGCGGCCGAAACGCTTGCCGGAATCGCCGCCATGGCAGCGAAGGCGGCCGCGGCCAGTGCCGGAAGGATGATCTGTCTGGTCATTTCTAACTGCCTACCCTTTGGAATGCGTCATTGTCGCTCCGGCCGGGATGCCCGGACGCCTTCTCTGCTTGGAAGGCTGCCCATCGGGTCCGCCGGGGCCCGTTCTTTCCAGTCATCCTCGAACCTAGGTCGTAAACGCGAACTCTGCCCGATCCACGCCGCCGACTATCCGCCTTGCGGACAGGCCGTTCAGCGATGCGCCTTGAGCCAGGCCGAGGCGCGAAGGGCCGCATTGGCGCGGATATCCGCATAGAACAGTGCGAAATCGTAATAGTGAAGGCTTCCGCCCGCCATCGGCCTGATATCGAGACCCGACGCCAGATAGGTCACGGCAAGCCCCCGCACGCACCGCACGGCTACCGCGCCGGGCCGCAGCGGCTTCATCGCCCCGAAACCGGGCTCGCCCGGAACCGCGCCGCGTGCCTGGGCTGAAAGCGCGGCGGGGCGGGACCGGTCGAAAGTCACCGGGTTGATGCAAAGCGGGCGCTTGCCCGGAACGTCGCCATATCTGTCGACGAAGGCCTTTTCGTAAGCAGCGACGATAGGCGCAAGGTTCGCGCCCGCGGCAACCGCGTTCCATTGCAACGCGCATCCGGTCTGCGCGGGTCTATCACAAACGGGGACGTGCCTGTACCGCAGGCCGAACTCGCCTTCCGAAAGGTTGATGCCCACGATGTAGGCCGCCACCATGCGCTGCTGCAGCGGCGTCCCGTCGATCCGCCGTTCCAGGAGGTCCGCGATGTGCTTGGCGCCCTGGCTGTGCCCAGCGATGATGAAGGGCCGCCCCTTGCTGACATGGGCGAGGAACCAGTCGAAAGCGCGCTCTACGTCGGAATAGGCAAGGGCGAAGGCAGCATCCCGGTGGGCGGGCTCCATCAGCGCCTTGTAGCTGGCCGCCCGGTATCGCGGCGCCCAGATCCGGCAGCAGGCCCCGAACGCGCTGGCTTGCCGGGCAACCGCGCTCTCGTCCGTCCAGGTGCTGGCGGCGGCGTCGGCAGGATCCTGGTTCCACGCGGTCTGGCTGCGCAAGGTGGTGGGATGGACATAGAAGACATCCACCCCCGGGGACTGCGCGGCGGGCGCAGCGCCCTCGGGCAAGGCCGCCGGGCCGGGACCGGCAGGGCCGGCGGCCCAGGCCCCGGCGACAGCGTAATCAGGTGCGGTCGGCGCAAGTGCGGCAATGTCATCCTGCGGTGCGGCCCGGGCCGGGCCGGACCAGCACATCAGCACCACCATGAGGCCTGCTGCGGTTTTTGCCGCCGACTTTGCTGCCAGCTTTCCCCTCGGCGCTGCCGCCCGGCCGCGCTCACGCATCGGCGGGCAGCCGGTAGCGCGAGAACACCAGAAGGCTGACGAGCTGGGTTCCCGCCGGGATCAGGCTGTAGAGCAGGACGATGCCGGTGATCGCATGGGGCGTCTGCGTCACCGCTCCGCCGGTCGATGAGACGAAGCCGAACGCACTCATCACAAGGCCCGCGACGACCGGGCCCAGCGCGAAGGAGAGCTTTTCCATGGCGCTGAACAGTCCGGCGAAGACGCCTTCGTTGGCAATGCCCTTGCGGCGGCGTTCATAATCGATCGTATCGGTGAGCATCGAGAGCGAGAGCATGACGAATGCCGAGTTCACCACGCCGATAACCGCGCCGCGCACCAGCACCAGAACGTGCTGCGTGCCCAGCGCGCCGACGCCGGGAATGTTCACCAGGACATCGGTGGCCGGGTGGACGAAGAACCAGGTTACCGTCACCATCGCCCATGCGGCGGAAGCGACGATGTAAGTGCGCTCCTTGCCCCAGCGGCGCGACAGCGCGAGCCAGAACGGCTGCGCGAGAATGCCCGCGATCGCCATGACGAGGATGAACAGTGGCACGATCCAGATCGCCTGGATCGCATAGAGATAGATGAAGCCGATCACGGTATAGCCCGAAGCCTGCCCGATATTCTGGATCAGACAGGTTGCCAGCAGCACCAGATAGGGGCGGTTACCCTTGATCGCGCCAAGCTGGCTCAAGAGGCTGCCGGGCGCGGCATCGTCGCGGATCATCGGCACGCGGGCGAGACCCAGCGCGGTCACCAGCATCGTGCCGAGGCATACAGCGCCCAGCACCAGCGCCATGACCGTCCAGCCATGCGCGCCGCCGCCCAGCGCATAGATCAGCGGCTGCGCCACGCCTACGCCTACCAGAACGCCGAGCGTCGAGAAGATCATGCGCCATACCATGATGCGGGTGCGCTCGTGCGGATCGTGCGACAGCGCCGCCGCAATCGCGAGATAGGGCACGGAGAACATCGAGAAGGCAGTGGACGCGAGGAAGAACAGGAAGCAGGTGATCGCCGCCGAGAGCAGCGGGCTGGAACTCTCGGTCAGCGTGAACAGCGCCACGAAGCCAAGGCTTGTAAGAACCGCTCCGGCGACGAGGAAGGGTGCGCGCCCGTGCTTCCCGCGGAGCCGGTCCGACCAGGCACCAACCAGCGGATCGCAGACGATCAGCCAGAGCTTGGGGATAAGCACGACCAGCCCCGCCAGCCAGGCCTCGACGCCGAGCATGGTGGTTAGGAACAGCGGCAGCAGCACCGCCGGAGTATCGCGGAAAATCTGTGCCCCCAGCTGGCCTGTGCCATAGCGCAGCAGGACGGAGGTGCTGACCCTGTCGTCTTGCCCCGCGGATGCCTGCGGGAGGATTGTCTGCTCGATCGTGGTGGCCATGCGCTTCCCGAATCTTGATATTGCTGCACTGCAGCATGCGACGGAGCGCTGGCTCCGTCCATGGGATATTGATGCCATTGAGCTTTGTCGCATCGCGGCAATTGCGCGGTTTATCCACCAGACGGACGTAGCGGTCCGCTGCGTGGACACCCTTCGGCGGCGAGCCATGGTGGCAGCGAGGCCCCGAACTTCTTGGCGATCGACCCTCTCCTGGAGACCTTTCACGATGATTTCCCGCCTGCTCGCCTGTGCAGCCGTCTCACTGGTTATTGCCGCGCCCGCACCCGCAACCGAACGCGACAGCCGCGCCATCGACCTTGCGGCCGCACAGAAGCGCGCGGGCGAAACGGTCTCCCGGATGTCCGCGCAGGAAAAGGTGGTCATCACGCACGGCATCATGCCCCTGCCCGGCGGCGGCCCGAAAGTGGATATCCCGTCCGAAGCGATCATCGGCGCGGGCTACATTCCCGGCGTCGACCGGCTCGGCATTCCGCACTTGCGGGAAACCGATGCCAGCCTCGGCGTGAGCTGGGTGATGGGCGCGCGCAAGGACTGGTCCACCGCCCTGCCCTCGGCCGTGGCGCAGGCGGCAAGCTGGAACCCTGCACTGGTCGAGCGCGGCGGCGCGATGATCGGCTCGGAAGCGCGGGCCAAGGGCTTCAACGTCCTCCTTGCAGGCGGCGTGAACCTTGCCCGCGATCCGCGCAACGGCCGGACTTTCGAATACTTCTCGGAAGACCCGCTGCTGTCCGGCGTGCTGGCGGGCGCGGCGATCCGGGGCGTGCAATCCAACCATATCATCTCCACCATCAAGCACTTCGCGCTCAATGGCCAGGAAACCGGCCGCAAGTATGTGGACGTGAAGATCACGCCCGCCGCCGCGCATGAAAGCGACCTGCTGGCCTTCCAGATCGGCATCGAGCTGGGCCAGCCGGGTTCGGTCATGTGCGCATACAACCGCGTTCACGGGGCGCAGGCCTGCTCCAGCGATTGGCTGCTCAACAAGGTGCTCAAGCAGGAATGGGGCTATAAGGGCTTCGTCATGTCGGACTGGGGGGCCGTGCCCTCGATCGACGCGGCGATGAACGGGCTCGACCAGCAGTCGGGCGACCAACTCGATCCAGGCGTGTTCTTTGGCGCGAAGCTGGCCGAAAAGGCCGCATCCGAGCCGGCATGGGCCGCACGGCTCGACGATATGAACACCCGCATCCTGACCGCCGTCTACGCCACCGGGCTGGACAGCCATCCCGCCGAGCCCGGCGGCGCGATAGATTGGGCCGCTCATGCCGCGATTGCCGAGGACGTGGCGAAGCAGGGCATCGTCCTGCTGAAAAACGAAGGCCATGTGCTGCCGCTGGCCAGGAACGCAAAGTCCATCGCGGTCATCGGCGGCTATGCCGACGGCGGCGTGCTTTCGGGCGCCGGGTCGAGCCAGGTCATGGGCGAAGGCGGCCCTGCCGTGAAGCTGCCCGTGGCGGGTTCCGGCGTATGGGCCGGGTTCATCTCGGAATCCTACCATCGCTCCAGCCCAATGGCGGCGATCAAGGCGCAGGCGCCGGCCGCCACCGTGCTCTACCGCCAGGGCCAATTTATCAAGGATGCGGCCGAACTTGCCGCTCGCTCGGAAGTGGCCATCGTGTTCGCCACCCAGTGGATGACCGAAGGGCTGGACGTGCCGGACCTGTCGCTGCCGCGCGGGCAGGATACGCTGATCGAGGCGGTCGCCGCCGCCAATCCGAATACCATCGTCGTGCTCGAAACCGGCGGCCCGGTGAAGATGCCCTGGCTGGGCAAGGTCAGGGGCGTAATCGAGGCGTGGTATCCCGGCGCGCGCGGCGGCGAGGCGATCGCTTCGGTGCTGTTCGGCGAAACCAACCCCTCGGGCCGCCTGCCGATCACTTTCCCGGCCGACGAGAGCCAGCTTCCCCGCCCCCGCCTGGACGGCAGCGACTGGGTGGAGCCGGACTTCGGCGGCAATCCCAAGGGAGGCAAGGACAAGCTGTCCGCAGACTACGACATCGAAGGTTCGGACCTCGGCTATCGCTGGTTCGCGCGCAAGGCGGCCAGGCCGCTGTTCCCCTTCGGCCACGGCCTCAGCTACACCGCGTTCGCGCAAAGCAAGCCGGTGATCAAGGGTTCCGCCGCGCGCGTCACCGTGACCAACACCGGCGCGCGGGCCGGTGCGGACGTGGTCCAGCTCTACCTGACCGCCCGCGCGGGAGAGACAAAACGCCGCCTCGTCGGCTTCGGCCGCGTGGAACTGGCGCCGGGCGCCTCGAGCGAAATGGCGATGACAATCGACCCGCGCCTGCTGGCGGACTGGAAGGATGGAAGTTGGACGATCCCGGCCGGCCGTTACGCTTTCGCGGTAGGCACCGATGCCGAACATCTGGGCGCGCCGGTCACCGTGACGATGAAGGCGCGCCGCTGGAAGGACTGAAGGTTTGGGCTCCGGCGAGCAAGGGCGCGTCCGAACCTGCCTTCAGCGGAACAGGCGCGGCGCGAAATCGGCGAGATAGCGCCGCCAGTTCACCCATTCGTGGCCGCCGCCGGTTTCGTGATAAACATGCGCGATGGAGTAGCGATTGAGCAGCGCGCGCGTGGGCGCGACCGTCTCGTGAAGGAAATCCTCCCTGCCCATCGCGAAGTAGACGAGCTTCAGTTCCTTCGCGCTACGCTTCAGTTCGGCATCGTATTTCGCGGCGTAAGTCTCCACGCCGTTGAAGGCGTTGCCCTTGCTCAGTCCCATCGAGAATATGCCGATCCAGCAGAACTGGTCCGGGTGCGTCAGCCCGTTTCGCAAGGTATGCGATCCGCCCATAGACAGGCCCGCCATAGCCCTTGCCTCGGGCCGGGCGTCGCTGCGGTAACCGGCATCGACATAGGGGATCAGGTCGCCGATCAGGTCGGCGCCGAAATCGGGGTTGTCGAGCGTCATCACCCCTTCGCGCAGCGGGGTGTGGCCGTCCGGCATGACGACGATCATCGGCACGACTTTTCCAGCGGCGATCAGGTTGTCCAGGATGGCATTGGCCCGTCCCACGCTGGTCCAGCTGTCGTCACTGTCTCCCGCGCCGTGCACGAGATAGAGCACCGGATACTTGCGACCGTCCTTCATGTAGCCGGGCGGCGTATAGACATGGGCGCGGCGAGCGATGCCCAGCGACTTCGACCAGTATTCGATCGTCGATACCGCGCCATGCGCGACTTGCGGGTTCCACGTCTGGAAATCGCCTTCGGGGCCGCGCACCTCGAATGTCGAATTGATGCCCTTGAGCTCCTCGGCGAAGGTCTTGCCGAGCGGATCGACGGTCTTAACTCCGTCCACGCGGAAGGCGAAGCGATAAGTGTCCGCCGGCACCGACCGGGGGGTGGTGACGGCCCAGAGACCGGTCGCATCCTTCGCCATGGCAAGACCCTGCGGGGTACCGGCGGGGAAGCCCATGGGAATGACCGTCGCGATATCGTTGCTGGTCAGCAGCACTTCCGATGCGTTCGGCGCGCAGAGGCGGAAGGTCACGCGCCGGTCGGGAAGCTGCTCCACCGACTTGTAGGGCGCGGGGCCGGAGTAGAACGGGCGCATCACGCAAGTGGAGGGATCGAGCTTGGGCGACTGCATCTGCGCCGTTGCCGGCAGCGCCGCCGCGATGGCGGATAGGGCCGCCAGCAGCGCGGCGGAGGAGGCTATCTTGCGGCGAACCATGCAGAAATCCTTTCGCGGACACAGCGAGCGCTGCTGCCGCGAAAGGTCGTTGTTGCCGGTGCCGGAACGAACGCCGCCATCGCGTCTATCCGACTGGCGGACCCGCCCGCTCCGTCATCCACGCCACCGCCATGGGCGGCGGTTCACTTGCGTGCTTCGCCCTGCTTGCCCAGCCGCGCCGCCACGCACTGGCCGGCGGGCATGCCATCGGGGCAGCTCTCGGCCTTGGGCACGAGAGCGCTGTCCTTCGGCAGACGGACGGTGAGGATGCGCACCGGCTCGGTGCCGATCATGCGCGAGGTATGGCCGCGCCCGGTCACGTCGTCCGCCAGGACGATGTCGCCCTTGGAAAGGATGTGCTTCGAACCGTCACCCAGCCCCACTTCGAGCTGGCCTGACAGGACGATCAGGAAACGCGGGGTGGAAACGCCGTGGAAATCGATGAAGCCGCCGGGCAGCGTATCGCCGATCTCGACATCGGTGGCGCGCAGGCGCGACTGCACCGAACGCCCGTCGCCCCCGCCGGTGAGCGGAAGGTCGATGATCTCCAGATGGGATTCGCCGTCCTCTCCGCCGTACATGTGCATCATGCGCATGGCCTTGCCGGTGGGCGACAGCGGGGTGACGGGCGCCGGATCGGCCAGCGCGGGCGCCGCAAGGGCCAGCCCGGCGGCGAACGGAACAAACGGTTTCATGCGCCTTGTTCTCCTTCAGGCACTGACGCGGGAACCGGCGGCGGCGAGGTCGGCCCCGGACTTCTCGTCATGGCGGGCGGCCAGTTCGCGCAGGCGCGGGATCAGTTCGCGCCCGTGGACCGCGATATCGCCCAGCAGGTCGAATCCGCGCAACAGGAAGCCGCCGATGCCCATGGCATAATAATCCATCAACGCATCCGCCACCTGCTCGGCCGTGCCGACCAGCGCGGGCGGCAGCATCGGCGTCGAGAAATCGATCGAGGCGCGGGTGATCCCGGTCCAGAGGCGCTTATCGATCAGTTCGCTGCCACCGGCGAGCGCCTCCAGGTCCTCGCGCCCCGAGCCGCCGCGCGTCGTGGCCAGCCTGGGGTCGAGCCGCATGGCCGTGCCGGTCGCCTCGCCCTTTCCGGCATCGGCATCGGAGATTTTCGCCTGCTGCATCGCCGCAGTGTCGCGAAGCTGCTCGACCACGGCGCGGGCGGCCTGCCATGCCTGTTCCTCGGTATCGCCAAGGATGATCCGCGCCGATGTCTGGAGGCGCAGGGGACGGCCGGTCGCCGCCCAGGCCGCCTTGACCTGCGCCGCCGTCTCTTCCATCTGCGCCAGCGGCTTGAGACCGCCGATCGCGTAGACATCCGCCACTTGCGCGCCCACTTCCAGCGCCAGCGGAGAAGCTCCGCCCCAGTAGACCGGGATGGCGCCCGCTTCCGGCCTGATTTCCGCCAGCGCCCGGTCGAACCGGTACCAGTCGCCCGCATGGCTCACCGGCTCGCGCGCGGCCCAGACCCGGCGCATGATCTCCACATATTCGCCGCTGCGTCGGTAGCGCTCGTCCTTGGTGTGGTAATCGCCGTCGCAGGCCAGTTCCAGGTCGTTGGCACCGGTGATGACATGGACCCCGGCGCGCCCGCCGCTCAGCCGGTCGAGCGTGGCGAACATGCGCGCGGCCATGGTCGGCGCGATGAAGCCTGGCCGATGCGCCACCATGAAGGATAGCCGCCGGGTGATCGCGGCCGCGTAACTGGCGATGGCGAAAGGGTCCGGCGCGTAGGAGTTCTGGAGGATCAGCACACGGTCGAAGCCGTTCTCGTCGAAAGCGCGGGCCAGAGTGCCGATCGTCTCCACATCGAAGCTCGGCCCGCCCGGCGGCGACACTTCCGAGGCATTGCGGTGGAGCAGGACTCCCAGGATTTCAAGCGACATGACGGCCCTCCCCAAGGCCGGGCCACGATGCGTGCCGGCTTCAAATCTGACCCCGAAAAACTGGCAGGTGACCGAGAGGCGAATAATCCAAGAAATCTATTACCCTGCGAGAGAAGCTTGATCGAACCTCCCCGGGCAACGGCAACCAGGAGGCCCCCTGCCGATGAACATCGTCAAGCTCGAACGCATGATCGCCGTCTACGAGGCAGGCAGTTTCCGCAAGGCAGCGCGCCGTTTCGGCATGTCGCAGCCCGCGCTCACCTGGAGCATCCGGCAATTGGAGGAAAGCCTCGGCCTCTCGCTGTTCGTGCGCGGTCCCTCCGGCATCCGCCCGACGGAAGCCTGCGAGACGCTGATCGTGCGCGCGCGCCTGATCGTCAGCGAACATGCCCGCCTGCTCGCCGAAGTGGAGCGCAAGAACCGCCAGCAGGTGATCGTGATCGGCGTCCACCCGGTGCTGCTCAACAGCCAGTTCGCCCACACCATCGCCGCTTTTCGCGAACGCGAGCCCGCCGTTACCCTGCGCGTGGTGGAAGCCTATAGCGCCGACCTCATCGCCCGCCTGCAACGCGGCGAACTGGACCTGGCCTTCTCCGCCGCCCCGCCCGAGGACGAGGACGCCGACGAAATCGCCTTCGAGCCGCTGCTGCGCCAGTATTACTCGATCTTCGCCCGCCCCGATCACGCGATCTTCGAACAGATCGAAAGCGGCGGCCCGATCACCGAACATGCCTGGGCGCAGGCAGACGCCCCCAATGTCGGCGCGCGGCAGGTGACCGCCAGCAGTGGCGATCGCAACAATACCAACATGGTGCTGGAACTGCTCGCACGCTTCGGGATGAGGGAGAACATGGTGGCGATCCGCTCCGCCTCGATGCACCTGATCCGCCGGATGGTCATGGACGGGGGCCTGCTGGGCATGGTGCCGGAAAGCCAGTTCGCCACCGAACTGCAGGGCGGCACCGTGCGCCAGGTGCCCGGCTCCAACATCGAGGGGCCGCCGCTCGGCCTTTTGTGGATCGACGGCTGCTACGAGACGCTGGCGGTGCGGCGGCTGAAGTCGCTGCTGCGCACGATGCAGGTTCCCGACCATCCCAAGGCGCTGCCCGCCCCGAAGATCGCGGCATGATGGCCGCTGCTGCCCGGGTGATAGAGGCGCTCTATCACAGGTCAAAATTAGTTCTCTGTTCCGCCTCGCCAAGCCCAAGCAACATGCCGCCACTGGCTGCGCTGGGTTCCAGTCGCTCACCGTGGCCCCTTTTTTCCTCACAGCGAGTCCGGCGATGAACAAGCATCCCCTCAACCCCGTCACGCCCGAGCACATCGAGACCTATCGCCGCGACGGCGTGGTCTGCCTGCGCCAGATGTTCGACGCGGAATGGATCGAGCGTCTCCAGCAGGCCGCGCTCGAAGTATCCGCCGATCCCGCCGCACACGGTCTTACCGGCCCCTCGCACGGCGCCATGGTCTCGGTTTCGCACCTCTGGCACAAGCCGGGCATATTCCGCGACTTCGCCTTCAACTCGCCCGCGGGCGAGATCGTCGGCCGCGTGATCGAGGCGGACAACGTGCAGATGTTCCACGATCACCTGTTCCGCAAGCCGCCGCAATCGCCCGCGATCATGCAGTGGCATGCCGATCACCTCTGGCCCTTCACCGGCACCATGATCCCCAACCTGTGGGTCGCGCTGTCGCCGGTGAACGAGGAAAACGGCCGGATCGAATTCGTCGCGGGCTATCACCGCTTCTGCATCGACACCGGCTCGCGCTTCGGCCCCGCCGGAGACGGCACCTTCCGCTTCCCCGACTTCGAAGCAGAGCGCGACAATCCGGATTTCCCGTTCCGCTTCGTCACCTGGGATCTCCAGCCGGGCGACGCCGTGCTGTTCCATGTCGATATCCCGCACTATTCCAAGGGCAACGATTCCGACACGCTCGCGCGCACCGGCCTTGCCATGCGAATGATCGGCGACGACTGCTACTGGTGCCCGCGCGAAGGGCTGATGCCGGTCCACGGCATGGACCTGATGAGCCAGCCCGACGGCGTTCACCCCGAACCCGGCGAACTGCTGCCACTGATCTGGCATCGCCCCGACGACGAACCGCGCGCCTTCGCCCCGCGCCCCGCCCAAGCGGCGCGGGCAGCATGACCTTCGATCCCGGCAAGCGGGAATTCCTTGGCGGCGCGGCGCTTCTCGCGATGCTGGGAATTTCCGGCCCGGCGGTGGCGGGCAGCGCTCCCGGCATCCGGGTAGAGCCGATCCAGGGCCCGAACCTGCCGATGGAATTTCCCGGCAGCGGCGGCACGGTTCCCTGGCTGAAGCGGGTCTTTCACCTCTATTCCGGCCCTGACGGGCTGACCCGGGCCGAACAACTCGAAGTGGTCGAGCCGCGCGGCCAGGCCATCGCCACGCTGCTGCGCCGCACCGCCGCGCGCGTCACCCTGGGCGGATCGCAACCCGGCGCCGGTTTCGGCTTCCACGTCGCCAGCCAGCCGACCCTGCTGATCCCGATCTTCGGGTCGATGATGATAGGCCTTCATGACGGCACCGAATACGAACTGCGCCACGGCGACCTCGCCTATGCCGAGGACTGCACCGGCAAAGGCCACATCTCGAAAGCCGGGCCGGAAGGCTCGTTCATGGTCGCGGTGCAGCTTCCCGGTGAAGGCTGCCCCCTGTCCGGCAGTTCCGACATGACGAAGGTCTGGTCCGACCAAGCCCGCTGAGCCCATAGCCCCCCTCGCTGCAAGGAACACGCGTGAAGAAGACTGCATATCTCGGCTGGGCGATCGGCTCCTTCACGTCCTCGGCGCTGGTCAGCGCCGTGGGCCTGCTGCACTTGCGGTTCATGACGGATTCGCTCGGCCTTGCCATCGGGCTGGCCGGAATGCTGACCGTCCTTGCCAAGATATACGATGCCGCCTGCGACCCGCTGATGGGCCACATCGGCGACCGCACGCACACCCGTTTCGGCAAGTACCGCCCCTATCTGCTGGGCGGCGGGCTGATGGCCGGGCTTTCCATGATCATGCTGTTCAACGTGCCTGCGGCGCTTTCGGGCACCGGCCTCTGGGTCTGGGTGGGGATGACGCTGCTGTTCTTCTCCACCGCCTATACCTTGTTCCGCATTCCCTATCTGGCGCTGGGGCGGGCGATCACGTCGAACTTTCAGGAACGCTCGAAGCTGATGACCTTCAGCGTCTACGGATCCTCGCTCGGCAACATGGCCGCGACCGCCGCCGCGCCGTTCCTGCTTTCGCGCATCGGCAGCGACCGTGCCGGGCACGGCATGGTGGCGATCGTGCTGGGCGTGCTCATCGCCCTTGGCGGGGCGGCTTCCTTCGCACTGCTGCGCGAAGGCGAAGCGGCGGAAAGCGCGCCATCCGGCGATGGCTCCCTGCGCGAGGCGGTGGGTGCCCTGCGCCGCAACCGGCCGTTCCTCTGCCTGATCGGCTTCAAGCTCGTGCTGTTCTCGGGCCTTACCGTCCACATGGCGGCGATCCCCTTCTACACGCGCCACGTGCTGGGCGTGGCCGACAGCACGCTGGGCTCGATCTTCCTCATGCAGACGCTGGCGATGATGGGCTCGCAGTACCTCTGGGTAAGGCTTGCCGCGCGCCACGGCCGCCGCAACGCGCTGCTCGGCGCCAGTGCGCTCTGCGCGCTCGCCTATTTCAGCTGGCTATTCGTTCCCGCCGCCCGGCCCGAACCCTTCGTCCATCTCTGCGCGCTGGTTTCCGGCATCGCCACCGGCGGCATCTTCCTCGGTCTCTACACCGTGCTGACCGACACGATGGACTATTCGCGGCAGGTACAGGGAGACAGCCGCGCCGGGATGCTCGCAGGCGTCTTCGTCATGGTGGAGAAGGGCACGGCCGCCTTCGGAACTTTCGTGTTCAGCATGACCATGACCTGGGTCGGGTTCGTGTCCTCCACCGGCAACGGCGCGGATGCGCAGCCTCCCAGCGTGCGGCTCGGGATCATCGTGGCGCTCTCCGTCGTGCCCTCGCTCGCCGCGGTGGCCGCGGGCCTCATCATGCTGCGCTACCGGCTTCCGGGCCAGGCCGCGCCAGAACACGCTGCGCAGGCTTCTGAAACAGCCGAAGGAATTGCCTTGAACGCCACTGCCGCCTGACGGGAAAAAGCCAGTTCCAACCCCCTGCAGGGCGGGCGCTTCCAGCGTCTCGCCCCGCAGTCATCTTCACGATATTTTCTTTATCCGTCCATCGGATAGGGGAAATACTTCAGAAAAATACTCACCCGACTGCGACAGCATGTCCCTTCAAGAACAAATAACATGAGGGAAAGCGTCCATGACCGGTAAGTTGAAAAGAACAGCATTGACGACCAGCCTGATCGCCACTGCCGCCATGCTGGCGACGGCCCCGGCGCAGGCCCAGCAGGCCGGCGACGCGGAAGGCGGCAATACCATCGTCGTCACCGCCAAGAACCGCAAGGAAAGCCTTCAGGACGTGCCGCTGGCGATCACCGCGCTGAGCGACCAGGATCTCGCCGGTGCCCAGATCCGCGACGCGCGAGACCTCCAGAAGATCACGCCGAACCTGAGCCTTTTCGCCGGCTCGGGCCGCAACGATCCCTCGGCCTACTCGCTGCGCGGCCTGGCCCCCAATACTTCGGACGAACGCTACCAGGGCATCTCGATCTTCATCGACGGCGTCGCCCTGTCCGGGCAGCTCGCCTCGCTCGATCTGGAGAACCTCCAGCGCGTGGAGATCATCAAGGGCCCGCAAAGCGCCACCTTCGGCCGCGCCACCTACAGCGGCGCGATCAACTACGTCACCGCCGATCCCTCGGGCGATGCCGTGACCGGCTTCGTCAAGGCGCGCGGCAGCCTCACCAACAAGGCGCCGGACGCCAGCTACTACTTCGGCGGCACCGTTACCGCGCCGATAGTGAAGGATGCGCTGTGGTTCTCTGTTTCCGGCTCGCTGATGCAGAACGGCGCCTTCGCGAAGTCGGTTGATGACGGCACCGCGATCGGGCGCGAACGCACGCTGTTCTTCAAGCCGGACGAAAGCTTCTCGATCAAGCTGCGCGGCATGTACCAGCACGACCGCGATTCCCCGCCCGCACAAGTGGTGCAGCACCCGCGCGAATGGCTGGCAGCCGGCGTCGCGGTGGCGCCTTTCGCGCGCGGCAACGGCGCGTTCTTCCCCGCCTACCTGCCGGACGGCGACCTCGACACCATCGGCACGCAGGGCGCCACCGGCTACGGACGCGACCGCTACTTCGCCAGCGCCGTCGTCACCAAGACCTTCGGCGATTATGAACTGAGCTACCGCGGCGGCTATTTCCGGGAATCGCGCTGGGCCAATGTCGCCACCGTTCCCCGCGCGGTGCAGCCCGGACAGGACCCGGTGTTCGGCGACCTGATAACCGATGGCACGGTAACCGTGCGCAGTTCGGTGCTGGGCACCTTCCCCTCGACCGAGACTTTCGAGAACACCAGCCACCAGCTCATGCTGCTCTCCCCCGGAAGCAAACCGTTCCGCTGGCGGGCGGGGCTCTATTATTTCTGGGAGAACGATCTCTCCGCCTTCTCCGGCTACGGCACCACCGCCAACCCCAAGGGCGTGACCCGTAACGACCACCTTACCAACATGGCGGTGCTTGGCGGGTTCGACTGGGACGTCACCGACGCGCTGACGCTGAGCGGCGAAGGGCGCTACGCCCGCGAGAAGGTGTCCTCCCCCGCCTGCCCCACTTGCGTGTTCTACCCCACCTCTGTCGATTACAACAACGTCTCTGAGGACTTCAGCCCGCGTATCACCCTGAGCTACAAGGTGACGGGTGAGAGCATGATCTATGCGCTGTTTTCCAAGGGTGTGAAAAGCGCACGGTACAGCTTTGTGAATGTCGGCGGAAACTATGTCGGACTCGCCGCGGACCCGGAGAAGCTGTTCAACTACGAGATCGGCAGCAAGAACACCTTCTTCGGCGGCCACCTGACCCTCAACCTCGCCGCGTTCTATGACGAAGTGAAGGACCAGCAGCTCGTCTCCACGCAGGAGCGCACGGTCAACGGCAACATCGTCAACATCGCCACGGTGGGCAACGTCGGCGCCTCGAAAATCCTCGGTTTCGAAGGCGAGGCGAACCTCCGGATAACCCCGCGCCTGACGCTGCGCGGCTCGGTCGGCTATGCCCACCAGGAGTTCACGACCAAGACCCCGCTCATCATCAGCACCAGCTCGACTTACGGGTTCCCCGCCAGCGCGGACAATTCGATCGTGCTCGACGGGCTCACCCAGGCCAATGTGCCGGACTGGAACGGCTTCATCGGCGGAGAATACAAGTTGCCGGAAATGGGCGGTTTTTCGCCCACCTTCCGTCTGGACGGCGCCTATCGCGGCAGCTGGTACGCCAATCTCGCCAACACCGTGAAGGGCCGCTCGGCCTGGACCGTGGACGCGCGGATCAACTTCGCCAGCGATGCCATCGACTTCTCGCTCTTCGGCCGCAACATCCTCAACAACCAGCGCCCGACCGGCTCAGGCCTCGCCGGCGCCACCGCGACCTGCATCTTCGTGGAACGCGACACCGCCACTTATGGCTCCAACCAGCAATGCCTCTACGCCTCGGTCCCCCGTCCGGCCGAATGGGGCATGGAAGCCACCCTGCGCTTCTGATCCCTCTGGCAAGAAAAAGGCCCGGCAGGCACAACGCCTGCCGGGCCTTTTCCCGTTCGTCACGCGCGAAAATCAGGCCTGCGCGCCGATCTCCACGGCAACGCGTTCACCGCTTTCCATCGCCGATTCCATGCCGAAATCGAGCCGCCGCGTATGCTCGCCCGCAAAGTGCATGACCTGCCAGGGATCGGTCATCGTCCGGGCAAAGCCGTTGACCTGGCCCGGTGCCAGGCTGAACCCGCAGCCGAGCTGGTTCGGATCGCGCATCCAGTCCTTGTAGGTGGCCAGCCGCAGAAGTCCTTTCGCAGCTGGGCGGAGGCGGACGATCTCGTTCTGGATGAAGGCTTCCGCCTCGGCATGTTCCATTTTCGCGATGGCCTGCGCGACAAGGCCGACCATGACCACCATCGCCCGGTGGCGGCCCTCGCCGGTGTGATTGTCGATCGCCCAGAACATCCCGATTGGACCATCGGTGGAGAACGAGGGCGGCATTCCGTCTTCCTTCCAGAACGGCTTCTCGGCCATCAGGTACATGCGGGCGGTGTTGGCATAGGGCATCGCCGAAATCGCCTGCCTTTGCAGGGGATTGTCCCTGCCCGCGACGATTTCGACACGGCGCAGCACCGAGAAGGGAACGGCGGAAATCACGAATTTTGCCGAAACCGCGCTGCCGTCCGCACAAGTCACGGTGGCGCCGCTATCCGTCATCTCGATCCGCGCCACCTTGCGTCCGAGGCGGATGGCGTCACCCAGCTTCGCCGCCATGGCCAGCGGCAGCTGCTGGCAGCCGCCGACGATGTTGTTGGTGGAGGCGAGGCCGTCGATCATGTTGTGGTCGTTGGCCTCGCCGAAGGGATGGTCCCGCGCGTGCTGGACCGGCGACTGGCCCGTCCGGCGATCGACGCCTCCGCGCGTCTCCTCCTGCCACATGCGCAGCATCGAGGTTTCGTCGATGCCGATACCGGGCGCCGAGAACGCCGCGAGTTCGATCGCCGCCTCGCTGTAGCCGTTGCGCTTCATCAGTTCGCGCAGGGAGATGTCGTACCCGGAAAAGCGCGGGTCCAGCCAGTCGTCCACTTCCTTGAGCGGGTTGAATTTCGCAGTGACGGCCTGCCCCATCAGGATCGGGTTGATCTTGCGCTCATCGCCGACGGTGCGGTTGAGCGGGTTCGATTCCCACGTCTTCGGGTCGATCCAGGTGTCCTTGATATGACCGCCGAACGAAAGCAGGTCGCGGTCTTCCGAAACGAGCTTGAGCCCGTAGCGCTGGCAGGCGTCCAGCACGCGGGCATAGCTGCGGCCGATCTGGCTGGCGCCGACGTCGATGGGGCCGTCCACGGTCTGCACGGTCTGCACGCGCCCGCCAACCCGGTCGGACGCTTCGAGGATGAGCACGCGCATCCCGAGATCGCGCAGGAGCTCGGCCGAATGCAGGCCGGAAAGGCCCGCGCCGATGATTACGACATCGGCCTTCTCCGCGGCGAAGGCCATGCGCGGCAGTGCAAAGGTGGCGGCGCCAAGCGCGCCCGCGCCCAGAATCTTGCGGCGAGTGAACATGAGAACTGTCTCCAGTCTGAAAGGGAAGTTTGAAACGGCCGTTCCCGGACGGGCCAGCCATCCGGGAACGGCGGCCTGTCATCAGAAGCCCAGCTTGAGCTGCACGCCTGCGGTGCGCAGGTCGGGCAGGCCGACGAGCACGGCGTTGTAGCGCGCCAGCGAATAGCCGGGCGCAATCGCCCAGTTATCGTCGATGCTGGTATAGGCCTTGTTGTTGAAGACGTTGCTCACGAACAGCTCTATCGAGGCCTTCCCGCGCGAAAGGCCGGTGCGCAGGTTCACCAGGTGGCGGTCCTGCGTCTTGATGAGGTTCGCCTGGTCGGACCAGACGCCCGACTTGAAGCTGTAGTCCGCCCGCGCGAACCAGCCATCGTCGATCCCGCGCAAGTCCCCGCCGAATTGCACGCCCAGGTTCGCAGACCACTTGGAAGTACGCGCCATTTCCTTGCCGCTGAAGTCGGTGATCCCGGAATAGGCGGTTACGGAAGTATTGACGAAGCTGTTGATGTCCGTGCCCGTATAGGCGCCCGCCGCATCGATGGTGACGAGATCGCCCAGCCGCAGGTGCGTTTCCGCCTCAAGCCCGTAGAGATCGGTGGAGCCGGAGTTGGCAACGCCGGTGAACAGGGTGCCGTCATCCAGCAGGAACGAATAGGACGTGATCTGCTTGCGCCACTTCGCGTAATATCCGGCCGCCGTATAAGTCAGCCGGCCGTTCAGCGCCTTGCCCTTTACCCCCAGTTCGTAGTTGGTCAGCTTCTCCGGCTGCACCGTAAGCGGTACGCCCTGCTGCGCCGCCAGCTCCCGATCGCCCGAATCCGTCGTCGAGGCCAATAGGAAGGCGTTGAACTGCGACGGGTTCACCCCGCGCGAATAGGAGGCGTAGACCATAAGGTCCGGGTCGATCTGGAAGTTGGCGATCACGCGCGGCGTGAAGTTGCGGAACTTGTCCGAAGCCAGCTTGCTACCCGCCGCATAAGTGCCCGCCGGGACATAGATGGAATCGGCGATGGTCAGGTTGTTGTTGGCGTAAGTTGCGATCCGGTCGATCTGGTAGCGGCCTTCCGCGCTTACCGAGAAGCGATCGGTGATGTCGTAAGTGAGGCCCGCGAAGAAGCCCAGGGTCTTGCTCTCGTTGCGTCCGGTGGTGCCGGGGCGGCCGCCGTAGATCGGCGTGCCGCTGCCCACCCGGTTCCACGCTTCGAGATAGCTCGCCCCGGCCACGCCGTGGACGGCGCCGAAATCGTAGTTCACCCGGCCCTCCGCCGAGTAGTCGTGCATCTCCCGCTCGATCAGGTAGGGGAAGTCGTAATAGGCGGTGTTCCAGTAACTCGTGCCGGTGAAGGCCGAACTGTCGAACCCGTCCAGGTCGACCAGGGTGCTCCATTTCTCCTCGTTGTGCCCGGCCAGCAGCGAGAGCGAGAAATTGTCGTCGATCTCGTAGTCGGCGGTAAGGTGCGCGTGGATGGAATTGCGCAGCAGACCATAGTGATCGACCGTCTTGTCGCTTGAAAGCAGGCGGCCGGCAGGATTGTCGAGCCAGTTCTTGAGCTGGCTGGTGAAGCTGGTGTTGGCGCTCACCCGATTGACGAGGCCCGGCGCGGTGCCGCAGATGAAGGCATAGCCGCCCGGCGTCGTGCAATTGCTCTGGCTGCTCTGGATCACGGTGCCGCCCGGCGTCTTGATGTCCGTCGCCACGAGCCGCGTCTGCGCCGAGGGGCCGTCCTCGTCGCGCGTCCACATGCCGAACGCCTTGACGGTGAGCCGGTCGCTCGGCTTGGCGACGAGCAGGAGGCTGGCGCTGCGCGTCGATTCATCGCCCAGCGTGCCGCCGTCATAGCTGTTCTTCCACGATCCGCCCTTGTCGAACGCATCGCCGGTTATCCGGAACGTCAGCATGTCGCCGATGATCGGGCCTTCGACCGAGCCGCGCAGGCGCCAGTTGTCACGCGTGCCGATCATGCCAGTCAGTTGGCCGTGCCACTCGCCGCCCGGCTCCTTGTTCACGAAGTTGATCGCCCCGGCAAAGGTATTGCGGCCGAAATAGGCGCTCTGCGGCCCCTTGAGGATCTCGATCCGCTCGGGATCGCTGATCGAGGTGAACGGCGAAGGCGAGGCAACCGGAACCCCGTCGATGAACATCGAGGTCGTCGTCGCATTGGTCGTCACCGGCGTGAAACCGCGCAGCGAGATCTGCTGGAAGGAACGGTCGGCATGGCCGGAAGAGCTGTTGTTGATGTTGATGCCCGGCGTCGAACTCGCCAGCGACTGCATCGAGACGATGCCCTTGGCCTCCAGCGTTTCCGAAGTCATCGCGGTCACCGTGACCGGCGTCTTCAGCAGGCTCTCCTCCCGTTTGCGGGCGGTGACGACGATGTCGCCGGGAGCCATTCCCCCGGCGCCCGAGGTGGCCTGCGCCGGTGCGGACTGCCCGGATGCCGTCTGGGCGAAGGCCGGGACCGCCCAACATGCGAGCGAAGTGGAAAACGCCGTCGTGAACCGTAGAATGCGACTGTTTCTGATCATGGTAGCCCCTCGATGTTGTCCGGACCGCGCGATTTCACGTCGCGTACCCGAAGAAGTTCCCTGTCGAACATCGACATGCGGGAGGGACTGACCGGAACAGGTCAGGAGCTTCGTTCCAGACGAACTTCCATCGAAAAATGAACGGAACCGCTGGGAGGCAACCCTCCTTGGCATGTCCCAGTCTTTAAAGGTCGGAGTACTTGCGTATCCGGCTGCGGTGTGAACCGCTTCGCAAGCTGCTTCGTCGTGGTGATCGAGCGCTTGTCCATTCCCTTGAGTTTTACTTTTCCACAGTCGGACCGGCGCGGATTCTGCACCCTGTTCGCCTGTCGGATGAGGGGGCGAAAAAATTTGTCCTACCACGAACTCATGCGCGGATCGTCATGGACCTTGACGATCAATCGCGACATTCAGGTGCTGCACCGCTTCATGTCCGACCATCGGTGATCCGCATGGATAGCGATCGTCGCAGGGCATTCCTGCTGCATCCCCGCCGCGTCGGGATTTGCAGGAAGGCACGCAGGCAGGGAAACGCCCGCTCGCAGCCCGGGAAGTCAGGTGCCGCACCAAGCCGACGCAGAGCGGTCCGGTGACGAAAAGCAAGGTTCAGGGTTCAAATCGGAGTTTTTCAAATGAAGAAGTCTGTCATGCGGGTGCTGCTAGTCGCAACGGCACTCACCACGCTTCCTGCCATATCCATGGCGCAGCAGGCACCGCAAGCAGGGTCGGAACATGACGCCCCCCAACAGGGCTTCGGAGACATCGTGGTCAGCGCCCAGCGTATCGACCAGCGGCTCCAAGACGTTCCGGTCTCGGTAACCGCCATCACCGCCGAGGAGATCGAGACGCGCCAGGTGCTCTCCCCCACCGATATTGGCCGACTCGCCCCCAACGTGAACCTGAGTTCGGTGACTGGCGGCAGCGCCGGCCTCACTGCCTATATCCGCGGCGGCGGCGTGACGGACGGCGGCTACATCATGTCGGAACCGGAAGTCGCACTCTACGTCAACGACGTCTACAATGCCCGCATGCAGGCCGCCCTTCTGGACTTTGCCGAGATCGAGCGGATCGAGGTGCTGCGCGGCCCGCAAGGCGTGCTATATGGCCGCAATGCGGCGGCGGGTGCGATCAACATCATTACCAAGCAGCCAGCCGATACACTCACCGGCAACGTGCAGCTCGGTTACGGCACCTGGAACGAGCGGCGGCTGAAGGGTTACCTGTCGGTCCCGATCAGCGAAGACCGCAAGTGGGCGTTCTCGCTCAACGGCATCGTTCGCGCCCGCGACGGCGGACGCCAGTACAATGCCACGCTGGACCGCAAGGTGGGCAAGGAAGACTTCCAGGGCGGCCAGTTTGACCTCGCCTACAAGGGCGACGCGGTTAAGGGACGCCTCAACCTGTTCTACGTCCACCTCAACAGCGATGGACAATGGGCAAGCAACACGACCACCAACGCTAATGGTGCCACGATCCCGCTTTCGGGCTCCTACCGCACCGTGCTGTCGCCCTTCCCATCCTATACCACGGTTACGCAGAAGGGCGGATCGCTGCGTCTTTCCGCCGACTATCCGGGCGGGACGCTCACCTCGATCACAGCCTATTCAAGGCTCAAGGACAACTGGGGCGAAGATTTTTCCGGCGGCGTCTATCCGTCCATGATCGGCTCTACCGGTGACACGCCGCTTGCCCTGTTCGTTCGCGAGAGCAGTTCCAAATCGTGGCAGGCCAGCCAGGAAACCCAATTCGCCGGTACACTGGCGAACGATTTCGTGAATTACGTCGTCGGGCTCTACTATTTCCATGAGCAGGGCGATCAGGACATGGCCTCGACGATCTTCTTCGCCTCGTCGACAACCCAGTTCCACGCCCAAACAAACGCCTGGGCCGGCTACGGCCAGTTCACTTTCAACGTGAACGAAAAGCTTTCGTTGGTCGCGGGCGGACGCTATACCATGGAGGACAAGAGCCTCGATGCAACGCTGGCCGGAGAGCCGGCAGTAAGCCGCGATCACTACGAGAAGTTCACGCCCAAGTTCGGCGTCAACTTCAAGCCATCGCACGACGTCCTGCTTTACGCGTCCTATACGGTTGGTTTCAAGTCAGGCGGATACAACGGCCTTGCCTCGACGGCGGAACAACTCGCCATGGCCTACAAGCCGGAAACCACCAAGGCCTGGGAAGTCGGCGTAAAGGCCGACATCGGCCGAACCCTGCGCGGCTCGCTCGCCGGTTTCGTGAACAAGATCGTCGACCGGCAGGAAACCGTAAATCTCAACGACGGCGGCTTCCTGGTCGAGAATTACAACGTGCGCATCGCGGGCATCGAAGGCGAACTGGCCTGGCGTCCTGTCCACGGCCTGCAGATCTGGGGCAACGGCTCGGTCAACTGGGGCAAGTATCTGTCGACCGATTCCAGCGTAGGCTCGCTGATCGGCAAGGATCCTCCGTCGCTGCCCAGGTACCAGGGTACGATCGGCGTGGACTACTCGTTGCCGGTGGGTTCCGGAACCGCAAAAATCGGCGCCGACGCCGCCTTCCGCGACCAGTACTTCTCGACCCCGGACAATCTCGAAGTCGGCCACGTCAAGGCGACGCAGCTGTTCAACGCCTATGCCGGATATGACATCGGGCCGTGGAACTTCCAGATCGCCGGAAAGAACCTGCTCAACCAGACCTACTGGACGACCGGTTTTGGTTTTTCCGTGGTCAATCCGCGCATAATGGCCAACCCGCGCACGGTGCTCGGTACGGTCAAGTATAGCTTCTGAAATGACGGCAGCTCTGCCGGTTTGCACACGCGGAGCAAGCCGGCTGAGCTGGAAATGCCGAATTCACGCCAGGGATAACCGAAAAGATGAGCGCGCGCTTTGAGGGACTTAACGTCGTTGTGACCGGGGGATCGGGCGGCATCGGAGCCACCATTGTTTCGGCTTTCGCGGAGGAAGGCGCCCGCGTGGTGAACGCCGATCTCCATGCCCGGAATGACGAGCCGAACGACAACGACCTAGTGCTGGAACGCTGCCTCGACGTAACCGACGAAAACTCCTGGGTCGACCTGCTCAACTTCGTGGACACGCGCCTCGGCGGGCTCGACATTCTGATCAACAATGCCGGTATCTACGTACCCAACATCGCGTTTGAGGACATGCGTCTCGACGTCTGGCAGCGCCACTTCGCGGTCAACTCCGACGGAACCTTCCTCGGCTGCAAACATGCAATCTTGCGGATGAAAGCGAAATCTGCGGGATCGATCGTCAACATTGGATCGGGCATGTCGATCACCGCGAACCCCTCCGGCGCGGCCTACAGTGCCTCCAAGGCCGCCGCCCTGATGACCACGCGCACCGCCGCCCGCGCCGCCGGTCGTTACGGTATCCGGGTCAACGCCGTGCTGCCGGGTGCGGTCCCGACCGACATGCTCATGGGCAACCTGCAGGCAAGCGAAAGCGAAGATGGCTTTCTGAAGCGGATGGAGAGTTTCAGCTCACTGGGTCTGCTCGCCAGCCCGCAGGATATTGCCCGCGCCGTACTCTTTCTCGCAGACCCCGCCAATCGTTCGCTGAGCGGAGTTCACCTGCCCGTGGATGGCGGCAATATTCCCGGAGCCTGAAGCGCGTCCGACTGGCGGACAGTGCGCTCACCCGGCTCCAGACACGCAATCGATCGGATAGGCGCACGGACAAGTCCCGAACGCAAAAGGATTCGCCATGGCTTTCACCGATTTCCTCTGGCAGCAGTGCTACATCGACGGCCAGTGGTGCGATGCCGACAGCGGAGCCACGTTCGAAGTGACCGATCCCGGCAGCGGCGCGGTGCTGGGGACGGTGCCGAAGATGGGCGCGGACGAAACCAATCGCGCCATCGATGCCGCCGAACGCGCGCTTCCCGCCTGGCGCGCCAAGACGGCCGGCGAACGCGCGAAACTGATGCGCAAACTGTTCGACCTGATGATCGCGCATCAGGACGATCTCGGCGAACTGCTCACCCGAGAACAGGGCAAGCCGCTGACCGAAGGGCGCGGCGAAATCGCCTATGGCGCCAGCTTCATCGAATGGTTCGCCGAAGAGGCCAAACGCGCCTATGGCGACACCATCCCCGGCCATGCCGCCGACCGCCGCATCGTCGTCATCAAGCAGGGCGTCGGCGTCGTCGCCGCGATCACGCCCTGGAACTTCCCCAATGCGATGATCACCCGCAAGCTGGGACCGGCGCTGGCGGCGGGCTGCACGATCGTCATCAAGCCCGCTTCGGCCACGCCCTATTCGGCGCTCGCCATCGCGCATCTCTGCGAACTGGCGGGGATTCCGGCGGGCGTCGTCAATGTCGTGACCGGCAGCGCCGGGCAGATCGGCTCCGCGCTGACGGCCAGCCCCAAGGTCGCCAAGCTGACGTTCACCGGCTCCACCGAGATCGGCCGCGACCTGTTGCGCGAATGTGCCGGGACGATCAAGAAGACCTCGATGGAACTGGGCGGCAACGCACCCTTCCTCGTCTTCGACGATGCCGATGTCGATGCCGCGATCGACGGCGCGATGATCTCCAAGTTCCGCAACGGCGGGCAGACTTGCGTGTGCACCAACCGCTTCTATGTGCAGGACGGCGTCTACGACGAATTCGTGGAGAAGCTGGCCAGCCGCGTCTCGGCCATGAAAGTCGGCTACGGTCTGGACGAAGGCACCGAAGTCGGCCCGCTGATCGACGAGAAGGCGGTCGAGAAAGTGGAGGAGCATCTGGAGGATGCGCTTGCGGGCGGCGCGAAAGTCCTCGCAGGCGGCCAGCGCAACGCGCGCGGCGGTTCGTTCTTCAACCCCACCGTGGTTTCAGGCGTTAAGCCGGACATGAAACTGGCGCGCGAGGAAACTTTCGGGCCGCTCGCGGGCGTGATCCGCTTCACCGACGAGGTCGACGCCATCCGCATGGCCAACGATACCGAATTCGGCCTGGCCAGCTACTTCTATGCCAGCGACCTCAGCCGCGTCTGGCGCGTGGCCGAGGCATTGGAGGCAGGAATGGTCGGCATCAACACCGGGCTGATCTCCACCGAAGTGGCGCCGTTCGGCGGCGTCAAGCAGTCCGGCCTCGGCCGCGAGGGATCGCACTACGGCCTCGATGACTACATGGAGGTGAAGTACCTCTGCATGGGTATCAAGCCGGCCTGACCGACCGCACCGATGCAAAAAGGGCAGGAAGCCATCGCGGCTCCCTGCCCTTTTTCAGGCGCCGACCGTTCGGTCAGTCGAGCACGGTCTTTTCATCCGCCGGATCGGTGTGGAACTCCACCCACACGCCGTTGATGATGCCGAAGCCGACGGCCAGGCCGACGCCGAGTATCCATGTGAAATACCACATTGTCGTTTCCTCAGTAGAAATCGGGGTTGAGGTTCACGTCGCGCGTCGTGATCCGCCCGAACATCACCTTGTAGGCCCAGGCCGTGTAGGCCAGCACGATCGGCAGCAGGATCACCGTCACCAGCAGCATGATGAACAGCGTCGTGTGGCTGGACGAGGCGTTCCACACGAGCAGGCTGGAGCGCGCGTCGATCGAGCTGGGCAGGATGAAGGGGAACATCGACAGGCCGACCGAGGCGATGATGCCGAGGTTCGCCATGGAGGAGCCTGCAAAGACCAGCACGTCCTTGCGTCCGCGAATGCCGATCAGTGCCACCAGCGGTCCGGCAAGGCCGAGCAACGGGGCAAGGATCATCCAGGGATGCGCGCCGTAGTTGGCGAGCCACGCCCCGGCCGCGTGGACCGTCTCGGTCATGCGCGGGTTGGACGGACCTGCCGCCTCCGCGACGCCGATCACCCGGTAGCCGATATCGCCCATCGCCAGCCAGACGCCGCCCAGTGCGTAGAGCACGAAAGCGATAAGCGCGGCGATCTGGCCGTAGCGCTGGGCGCGGTCGCGCACCGGGCCGTCCTCCAGCTTGAGCGTCAGCCAGCCCGCGCCGTGCAGCACCAGCATCGCCACCGAGACGAGGCCGCCGAGCAGGGCGAAGGGGTTGAACAGGCCGAGCAGCGTGCCTTCGTAGAAGCTGCGCATGTCGCTATCGAGCCGGAAGGGTACGCCCTGAAGGACATTGCCGACCGCCACACCGAAGACCAGCGCCGGTACGAAGCCGCCAACGAACAGCGCCCAGTCCCAGCGCGAGCGCCAAGCGGGGTCGGGCTTCTTCGAGCGGTACTTGAAGCCGACGGGGCGCAGGATGAAGGCGGAGAGCACCAGGAACATCGCGAGATAGAAGCCCGAGAAGCTCACCGCATAGACGAAAGGCCAGGCCGCGAAGATCGCGCCGCCGCCGAGGATGAACCAGACCTGGTTGCCTTCCCAGGTCGGGCCGATGGCGTTGATGACCATGCGGCGCTCGGCATCGGTGCGGCCCACGAAGGGCAGGAGCGCGGCCGAGCCGAGGTCGAAACCGTCGGTCAGCGCGAAGCCGATGAGCAGGACGCCCATCAGCGTCCACCAGATCAGCCGCATCGTTTCGTAGTCGAAGGGTATGGACATTGTGGCCTCCGTCTTACTCGGCCGGGATGGCGGTGAAGGTCGTGGCGGGGGGGCGCTCGGGCGTGGATTCGCCGTCGCTGCCTTCGTAGACCTCGGGTCCGTGGCGGATGGTGGAGAGCATCAGCTTCACCTCGATCACCGCCATCACGCCGTAGAGCGCGGTGAAGCCGAAGATCGTCGCCCAGATCTGGGTCGTCGTCAGGCTCGATGCCCCGAGGAACGTCGGCAGCACCCCGTCCACCGCCCAGGGCTGGCGCCCCAGTTCGGCAACGAGCCAGCCGATCTCGATCGCCAGCCACGGCAGCGGCATGGCGAGGATGGCGGCGCGCAGGAACCACTTGCGGTCGAACCGGCGGCGCACCGAGAAGGCGAAAGCGGTCGCGAAGAACAGGATGAAGAAGAAGCCCAGCCCCGCCATGATGCGGAACATGAAGAACAGCGCCGGTACGTTGGGCACGGTGCTCCAGGCCGCCTTGGCGATCGTCGCATCGTCGGCCATGCGCGGGTCTGCGACGAAGCGCTTGAGCAGCAGGGCATAGCCGAGGTCGCTCTTGTGACGCTCCCAGGCCTCGCGCGCGGTCAGGTCGTTACGGTTCACCTTGAGCTTTTCCACCGCGTCATAGGCGATCACGCCCTGACGGATGCGGTAGTCGGCGCGTTCCACCAGCGGCAGGATACCGGCCACTTCGCCCGAGAGGCTGCGCGTCGCGATCAGGCCCAGCACGTAGGGCACCTTGATCTCGTAGGCGGTTTCATGCGCGGAGTTGGAGGGGATGCCGAAGAGCGTCAGCCCGGCGGGCGCCTTTTCGGTTTCCCACATGCCTTCCATCGCGGCCAGCTTCATTTGCTGGTTATCGGTGAGGGCATAGCCGCTCTCGTCCCCCAGCACGACGACCGAGAGCGAGGAGGCAAGGCCGAAAGCCGCCGCCACGGTGAAGCTGCGCTTGGCCAGTTCGATATGGCGACCGCGCAGCAGGTAGTAGCAGGACACGCCCAGCACGAAGACGCTGGCGCAGACATAGCCCGCGCTCACGGTGTGGACGAACTTGGCCTGGGCCACCGGGTTGAAGAGCACGTCCTTGAAGTTCGAGACTTCCATGCGCATCGTCTCGGGATTGAAGACAGCGCCCGTGGGGTGCTGCATCCAGCCGTTGGCGATGAGAATCCACAGCGCCGAGAGGTTAGAGCCGACCGCGACCATGATCGTCGTCAGCAGGTGGCCACGCTTGGAAAGGCGGTCCCAGCCGAAGAACATCAGGCCGACGAACGTGGCTTCGAGGAAGAAGGCCATCAGGCCCTCGATCGCCAGCGGAGCACCGAAGATGTCCCCCACGTAGTGCGAGTAATAAGCCCAGTTGGTGCCGAACTCGAACTCCATGGTGAGGCCGGTGGCCACGCCGAGCACGAAATTGATTCCGAAGAGCTTGCCCCAGAACCGCGTCACGTCCCGCCAGATGGGACGGTCGGTTATGACATAAACACTTTCCGTAATTACTAGAATAAAGGAAAGGCCCAATGTCAGGGGAACGAAGAGAAAATGGTACAGTGCCGTCAAGGCGAACTGTAGCCGTGATAGTTCCACCACTGCCATGTCGATCATGTCGAATCCCGCTGTTTTTAGCGGCTTGAGGCAGAAAGAAAGCGATTGCCCCAAGCTGGTTGGTTTCGTAGGGTCGCGTTAGGCTTCGTTCGGAAAGCTGTCAAACTTTACTTACATGGTTTACTTAATTTGATCTATGTCAAATTTGCCCGCGTCTTGATACCCGGCGCCTGGCTTGTCGATATTACCGGTGCGGCGCTCTTCTCGTGGGGGGCGGCGACAGGTGTCGGCGCAGTCGCGGAGGGCGGAGCGCCTGCGCTTCCTGCGGCGTGGATTCTCGGCGGCGTAGTGCTGCGCGCTTTCGCGACCTGCACGGTCGACCGGATCGCCGTGGCAGCGGCGCAGGCAGCAAGCGCCACGCGGCGGGCCGGGCTGTGGCAGAGACTTCTGGGCGGACGGCTGGCGAGACTGATCTCCTCAGGCGAAAGCGCAAATCTGGCGCTGGACCATAACACGGCGATAGAGAATCGCGACGTCCGGTTTTCTCCCATCCGAATCAACGCCGTGATCGGCCCGCTGGTGGTGGCCGCGATTGTCGCTCCGGCGAGCTGGGTGGCGGCGGCGATCATGGTGGGGACGCTGATACCCTTCACGCTCGGGATGATCCTGGCCGGAACCGCCTCCCGCCGCGCCGCCGAGCGACAACTCGCCGCGCTGGGCGCGCTGTCCGGCCTCTTCGTGGACCGCGTGACCCATCTGCCGCTGATCCGCCATTTCGGCGCCGAAGCGCGCATCGGCCGCCAGGTCCGCACCGCCACCGGGGAAGTGGCCCGCCGCACGGTCTCGGTGCTGCGCACGGCCTTCCTGTCCAATGCGGTGCTGGAATTCTTCTCGGCCCTCTCGATCGCGCTGGTAGCGGTCTACTGCGGCTTCTCGCTGCTCGGCCTGCTGCCGTTTCCGGCGCCCGAGAAGCTGACGCTGGTCCCGGCCTTCTTCGTGCTCGCCATGGCCCCGGAATTCTACTTGCCGATGCGCCGCCTCGCCGCCGCCTATCACGAGAAGCAGCTTGGCGAAGCCGCGGAGCAGGCCCTCGCCCCCTTCGCGGAATCGGCTACCCCCCTCAAGGCCCGGAAGGCCGCCCCCTTCGACGGCCTCCATGTCGAGCATCTCGCCCTCGCCTTCCCCGGTCTTTCGGTAGGCCCGCTCCATTTCGAACTCGAACCGGCGGACCTCGTGGCCCTGTCCGGCCCGACCGGCAGCGGCAAGACGAGCACGCTGGCCGCCATCGCCGGGCAACTCGTGCCGACGCTGGGCCACATCGCCATGCGCTCCGGCCTGCCGCTCGCGCCCGAGGCCGTGGCCTGGGCCGCGCAGCGTCCGCTGCTGGTGACGGGGACGCTCGGCCACAACCTCGCACTCGCCGCACCGCAGGCCACCGAGGCCGAAGTGCTTGCCGTCGCGGAAAAGGTAGGTCTCGGTGACGTGCTGGCGCGGCGCGGCGGCCTCGCCATGGCCGTCGACCACGCCGGTTCCGGCCTTTCGGGCGGCGAGCGCCGACGCATCGGCCTTGCCCGTGCGATCCTTTCCGCCCGCCCGCTGATCCTCTGCGACGAACCCACCGCCGACCTCGACGCAGCTTCCGCCGCCATGATCGTCGCCCTGCTCCGCGAACTCTCTGCCGAGCGCTGCATTCTCGTCGCCACCCACGACGCCGCCCTGATCCGCGCCGCCCGCCGGGAGATCGCGCTGTGAATTCCGCCAAGCGCCCCCACCTTCTCGCAACCGCCGGTCTCGCCCGCCGCCGCCTGTTCTTCGCCAGCCTTTGCGCGGGTCTCGCCGCGGTAGCCGCGATCGGGCTGCTGGCAGTGTCCGGCTGGTTCCTGACCGCCGCCGCGCTTGCCGGTTCCGCGGGTGTCGCCACTGCCATGGCCTTCAACTACCTGATCCCCAGCGCGGCGATCCGGCTGCTGGCGATCGTCCGCACCCTCTCGCGCTACGGCGAGCGCCTGCTCTCCCACAAAGTCGCGCTGGAAGGCATGGCGGACCTGCGCGGCACCCTGTTCGACAAGCTGGCCGCGCAGGACAGCCGCCACGCCCCCGACACCTCGCCCGGCGAAGCCAGCACCCGGCTGATCGACGACGTGGAAGCGCTGGAGGACCTGGTGATCCGCCAGCCCGCACGCCACGCGGCCATCGTCTCGGCCCTCGTCAGCCTCGCGCTCGTCGCTTTCGGCGGCTACCCGGCACTGCTGTTCCTCGCGGCAATGGTGGCGGGCCTGCCGGTGCTGTTCCGCCGCCTCTTGCAGCGCCTGACCCGCGCGCCCGCCGAAGCCGCCGCCACGGCGCTGGGAGACTTGCGCATCCGCTACATCGAACTCGCCGGTTCGCGCGCGGAGATCGCCGCCTATGGCCTCGCCGACCGCGCGCTCGCCGAACTCGAACCGATCGCCGCACGCCTCGACAAGGCCCGCGCTGGGCTGTTCCGCGCCGAGGCGATGCAAGGCGCGCTGCTTTCGGTCTATGGCGGCGTAGCGGTGGCGGGCGTCCTGCTGCTGGCCCGCGAATCGGCGCCGATGGTGGCGCTGGCCATGCTCGCGACGGTTTCGGCGGTGGAGGCGATGGGCGGCCTGTCGCGCAGCCTGCTGCGCCGCGCCTCGCTGGAAGCGGGAATGCGGCGGATCGCCACTCTGAATGCTCTCTCTGCCGAACTTCAGGAACCCGTCACCGCCGCAGGTGCCCCGCTCACGCTCGGCGCGCGGCAGTTCCGGCCCGGTGCGCGCCTCGCGATCACCGGGGCGTCAGGCTCGGGCAAGACCCGCGTGCTGCTGGCGCTCGCCGGAATCCAGCAGCCGGTCGCAGAGATCGGCATCGACAATGAGCCGCTCGAAGCGATCCCCGGCTGGCGCCTCAACAGCCAGTTCGCGCTCTCCCCGCAGGACGCGCCGATGCTGATCGGCACCGTGGCCGACAACTTGCGCCTCGCCCGCCCCGGCGTGACCGAGGCGGAAATGTGGGACGCGCTGGAAGTCGCCCAACTCGACCGGCGCATTCGCCGCAGCGAACAGGGCCTCGACACCCCGGTCAGCGAAGGCGGCGGTATTCTCTCCGGCGGCGAGCGCAAGCGGCTGTCGCTGGCCCGCGCCCTGCTGAGCGGGCGCCCCTGGTTGCTGCTGGACGAACCCAGCGAAGGTCTGGATGCCGCCACCGAAGCCGCGCTCGTGGAAAGCCTGAAGCGCTGGCTCGACGACACCGGCACCGGTCTCGTGCTGGTCTCGCATCGCAAGGCGCCTCTGACGCTCTGCGCGGAAGCACTGGAAGTCTCCGAACTGCTCTGAGACGTCAGCGAAACACGCGGGCGAAGCGCGCCGCGCCGCCCTGCGGTGTGCGCGCCTTAGAGGGTGCGGCGGACTTGGCACTGCCTTCCGCCTCGCCGCCGAGTACAGTCAGGGCCTGCGCGATCTCCGCCATCCGCGCGCCGTCGACCTGATAGAACACCTGCTTGCCGTTACGCTGCGAGAGCACGAGTTCCGCCTTGCGCAGGATCGAAAGCTGCTGTGATAGCCCCGGCTGGCCGATGCCCGTAGCTTCCTCGATCTCTCCCACCGCAAGCGGACGCGCGCGAACCGCGTGGAGGATTTGCAGGCGCACCGGATGGCCCAGCGCCCTCAACAGTTCAGCCGTGGCTTCAAACTCGGCAGCGAGGTGGGATTGCGGCATATCAGCCCTGCTCCCCGTCCGCCGCGCCGAGCGGCGCATGGAACCACCCCAGCGGATCGCCGCAGGCCAATGCCGCCTCGGCGGTCTCGTCCGGCTGGCGCAGCAGCGGCGCGCCCGCCTGCCAGTCCGCCGGAGCCAGCCCCGAGCCGTCCCGCACCGCGCGCAGGGCGTGCAGGATGCGCAGCAGTTCCGGGATCGAGCGGCCCACGGTCAGGGGATAGCTGTTGGTCGCCTGGATCACCCCGTCGGGATCGATGAAATAGGTCATTCGCACGGCCCCGCTGTCATGCGCGTCGCTGCCGACCATGCCGTAAGCCCGCGCGATCTCCATCGTCGGATCCTCGATGATGGGAAATGGCACGGTGACGCCGATACTGTCGCGAATCAGGCGAATCCACGCGAGGTGGGAATAGAGACTGTCGACCGAGAGCCCCACGAGCCGGCATCCCAGCGCCGCGAAATCATCGGCGGCGCGGGCGAGCGCCACGACCTCGCTGGTGCAGACCGGGGTGAAGTCCGCCGGATGGGAGAACAGGATCAGCCACTGCCCGCGATAATCGTCGAGGTCGAACGGCCCCTGCGTGCTGCGGGCCACGAACCGCAGCACCACATCGCCAATCCGCAGGGGCTGCAAGGCCGCCGCGTTTCCGTTCTCACCTTGGTCGATCGTCATCGCGCGACAGTTACAAGATTATTCCCAATCGTAAACTCTCGCCGTCCTCATGGCCTGTCGGTAACGCGGATACCCCAATGCGCCAGCCATCCGGGTAATTGCCCTGCTCCGGCCTTCGTCGCAAACAGCGGCTATGGAGTATACCGGCCTCGCCAAGCCGCCCGACGGCGCGCTCGTGCATCCCAGCCGGGAGCACCACCTGGACGCCGTGCGCGCGGTGCTGATGCTGCTGGGCATTCCCTTTCACGCCACCCACCCGTTCCGGGACGACGGCCAGACGTGGATGGTAATGTCGGCGGATCGCTCGCTGGCGCTTACCCATGTCATGGAATTCCTGCACTTGTTCCGGATGCAGGGGTTCTTCCTGATCGCCGGTTACTTCACGGCGATGCTGCTGCTGAAGCGGAGCGTCGGCGCCTATCTGGAAAGCCGCCTGACCCGGCTCGTTCCGCCGCTGGTGGTAGGCCTGCTGGTGATCGTGCCGCTGATGAACCTCGCCGCCGACCTGCATAATGCCTCCAGTGCACGTGCCGGTTTCGGCCTGTGGCTTGGCGAAAGCCTGACCTTGGGGCGGGAGACGACCGGCCACTTATGGTTCGTGATCGTGCTCATCTACTTCAGCGCCGTCGCGGCGCTGGTCTGCCTCTCGCCGAAAGTGCGGACGTTCCGCCTGAACCTGCCCGACCATACCGCCTCCCGGCTGTTCCTCCCGGCCATGCTGGTCATCGGTCTCGGCATCGGCGTCTACGAAGTCGCCCTGCTGAAAGTGAACCCGCTGATCCCGGAGCTGCTCAAGAACCCGGTGTCGCTCGGCTTCGCGCTCGAATACGCGCCCTATTTCGCGATCGGTGCGCTGCTCAACCGGGTCCCGGCGATGAACCGCCGCTTCAACCGGTTCTCCTGGCTGGTGGCGCTCGTCGCGATCGGCCTCGCGCTGGTGGCGGTGGGTGCCGGGGAACTGCCGAAATATACCCGCCCGGTCCTCAAGGCCGTGGCCGCCGTCGGCCTGACGCAGAGCATCGTTTCCGCCGCAGGCACCCTGTTCCGGACGGAATCGCGCCGGGTCCGCGAACTGGTGGAGGCGTCCTTCGTCATATACCTGCTCCACCTGCCGATCATCGTGGCGACCTTCGGCGTCGTGGAGGCGATCCCCGCGCCCTACTTCATGCGCTACTGCGTGATGATCGCGGTCGCCTTCATCCTGTCGTTCCTGGGATGGCTGATCGTGAAGCGCAGCGCCTGGCTGCTCTTCTTCATGAGCGGCGTGCGGACCAGACCCCGCCCCGGATAAGACGATGCCCCGGCGAAGATCTTCCTTCGCCGGGGCATCGCTTCGGACCGACAGACTTACTCGCCAGACTTACTCACTGGCGTTGCTGCCAAGGTTCACGCCGAGATTCGCGGAACCGCTTGCCCCGTTCCGCGAGGCCGAACCACTGCCCGAACCCGTTGCACCGGCGCTGTGCCCGCCCGCGCTTGCGGCACCCGAGCCATTGCCCGAGGCTGCGGCCGAGCTGGCGGACAGGCTGCCCGCCGTCTCGCGCGCCTTGTCGCCCAGCCCTTGCGCCTTTTCGGTGGCGGCACTGCGAGCGGCTTGGGCGCCGTCGCTGGCGGTGCTCGTCAGCCCGGAAACCGCACCTGTCGCACCGGCAAGACCGGCCGCGCCGGTCAGGCTCCCCGATCCTGCTGCCGAGCCACCATTGCCCGATCCGGACAGCGCGCCCGCTCCCGAAGCACTGCCCGCCGCGCTCGACAGCGTGGAACGGGTCGAATCGACCAGCCCACCGGCCCGCGAACCCGCACCGCTGGCCGCTGCCGTAACACCCGAGGCATCCGGAGCCTGCGGTGCCTTCACCGACTTGCTGGCCCGTCCGCTGCCACCGGCCCGCGAGGAAACGTTCCGGCTCGCCCGCGAGGCGCTGATATCGCCCGCGCCGCTGCCCATGCCGTCGATCGAGCTGCCGACGCCGCCGAGCGTCCCGCCCAAAGAGCCCCCGAGCGAGCCGCCCAGCGAACCACCAAGGCCGCCCCCGCCGAGAAGCTGGGCATGGGCCGCAGGCGAGACGGCGACGAGGGCGAGAGTGGCGATTGCGGTCCCGAGAGTGAGCTTGTTCATGATTCTGCTCCTTCCTTGTTCTTCACACCCATCCGGTGTGTCTGTTGGAAGGAACGGATGCCCCTCGGGCTTTCATCCGTGAGAGGCGTGAATTTTTTCGCCTGCCCCGTTCACAGCCCGCTGCGGCAGATGCTACAAAGCACCCCGCGCCCGGTCCGGCGGGTGCCCTTGACCGCTTCTGAATCCACGGCTTTCAGCGCTTTCACGCCGCTTCCCAGCCGGGCCTGCCACGCCGCGATCCGCGCGGCGGCGAGCGGTGCCGCATAGGAAGTCCCCCGCAGCGAAACCCGTCCGCGTCCGGGAACGAGCGCCGAGATATCCGCACCCGGCGCGGCATAGTCGAGATGCGCCGCCTGCCCCGCCTCGATCAGAACGCGTCCCGCGCGGTCGACCCCGGTCACCGCCACGACGCCGGGATAGGATGCCGGAAAGGCAGGCGGCGCCGCCGCCCCGTCGTTGCCCACCGCCGCGACGATCACCATGCCCTTGCCCTGCGCCCCCGTCACCGCGCGCGCCAGCAGGGGATTGGACGGCCCGACGAGGCTGATGGAGACCACCGGCACCCCCTGCCCCTGCATCCAGCCGAGCGCTCTCGCGATCGTCAGCGCGCTCCCCCCTGCCGGATCGGAGCCGTAGACATCCGCGCCATAGATCTTCGCCGTCCCCGCCCCTGCCAGCAGCGAGGCAATGGCAGCGGCATGATCGCTTGCCTTCGGCGCGCCGGACGCGAAGCCGCGCTGCGCCGCCAGGCGGGAGGACGCCGCGATGCCGCCATCGATGACGCCGACGGTGCCGCCATGGGGCAGAGTCTCCGGCTTGCCTGCTCCGCCCGGCCGCGCTGCCGCACCGGACGGAAAATGAAGCTGGTCGGCCGAAATCTCGCGGCCGGGCAGCGCCTTTCGCAAGTCCTGCACCGCTTTCGCCAGCGGCATCCCCTCCGGCGTGCCAAGCCGCGCATAAGCGAGGCCCAGCGCCTCGATCTCGGCCTGCTCCAGAACCCTGTAGCCCTTGCCCCGCGCGGTCTCTAGTGCGGCAGGATCGGGGTCCAGCAGAAGCACTTCGCCGCGCACGGCGGGCTGATGGTCATCGTCCCATTCGACCCGGTCGCCATGGCCGGAGACGAAACCGCCGATCCGCCGAAGCCGCTCGCGCGCCATCGAGCGGGCATCGCGTACCACCTCACCCAATGGCTCACCCACTTGCGAGGCGGTATCCCGCACCGTTTCGCCGAGCGCCCGGCCCGCGCGGCCCACCGTGTCCAGCGGATCGACCGGCAGCAGCTGCGCCCGCAAAGGCGCCGCAACCAGCATCGCCGCAGCGAACCCCAGGATCGCGACTGTTCTCATCAGCTTGTCCATCGTGAAAAATCGTAGCACTCAGGGATGAAACGCCAAGGCTCATGCGTTTCATCCCTCAGGCAAGATATTCGATGAGCACAGACCGCTTCTTCCAAGAGCTGACCGCCCTGCTGCCGCGCCTGCGGCGGTTCGCGCGCGGCCTCGCTCGCGATGCGGCCGATGCCGACGACTTGTGCCAGCAGACCGTCGAGCGCGCGCTCAAGTCCCGCCAGCAATGGCAGGAAGGGACGCGCCTCGACGCATGGGTTTACAGGATCATGAGAAACCAGTGGATCGACGAGACGAGGGCAAGGAAGCGGCGCGCGCAGACGTTCGTCCATGAGGAGGAAGGCGCCGGTGTCGGCATGCCCGGAGACCGCGATGCCGAGAATCTCGTCGAACTCGGCAATGTCGGCCGCGCGCTGGCACGGCTCCCCGAGGAACAGCGCGAGGCGGTGATGCTCGTGCTTGTCGAGGGCTTTGCCTACAAGGAAGCCGCCGAGATCATCGGCATCCCGCAGGGAACCCTGACCTCGCGCCTCGGCCGGGGCCGCGAGGCGCTGCTGCGCGAACTGGGAGAAGCCGCGTGATCGTGACCGACGAGGAACTGATGGCCTTTGCGGACGGCGAGCTTGCCGAGACCGATGCCGCGCGCGTCGCCGCCGCCGTCGCGGCCGATCCCGCTCTCGCGGGGAAGCTGGAGGCGCAGCGGCGCCTGCGCGCCCTGCTGCGCGGCACTTTCGATCCGGTCGCAGCCGAGCCGGTCCCGGAAGACCTGACCCTGCTGATCGCGGCAGCCGCCGCGCAGGAGGCGGAAGAGGACATGACCGATGCCCGTCCGCCCTCCGAACGCTTTACCGGAAAGCCGCAGGTCATCGACCTCGCCGAAGTTCGCAAACGGCGAAAGGCCGAAGCGCCGGTGAAGCGTAGCCGACCGCGGCACCTGCGGCGCTGGAGCATCGGCCTTGCCGTCGCGGCCACGCTGGTCCTCGGTCTCATGATCGGCCCGCAGCTTGAACGCGGCAACGTGACGGAGCGGAACGGCGCCCTGCTGGCCTCCGGCGATCTCGCCAAAGGACTGGAGGCCCGCCTCGCTTCCGCCCCTGACGGAGACTTGCGCATCCTCGCCAGCTTCCGCCGCCGGGACGGCGACTATTGCCGGGTCTATGCCGCCACGGCCTCCGCCGGGATCGCCTGCAAGGATTCGGGCCGATGGGTCCTCGAACATGTCGTTGCGGGAGACGGCAAGGCAGGCGCGGACTACCGCCAGGCCGGTTCCAGGCAGGCCGACCTGATGGCAAAAGCGCAGGACATGGCGGCCGGCGATCCGCTCGATGCCGCGCAGGAACGCGAAGCCGCAGCCGGAGGATGGCGGAAGTAGGCCAAGGGCAGACACCGGATGACAGTCCGGGTCGTCCCCGCTATGAGCGCGCTTCCGCCCGCTGAACGATGGTCGAACGGTGCTGGGCTCATGAATCCGGGTTGCACGGCAGAACAGTGACTATCGACGGAATGACATTCGCGGCGCTGCCGCTCGGCGCCATCCTGCTCGAAGGACTCGTGCGTCCACGGCGCGGCAACTTCCCGCTTGCGATCGGACGGAGCCTTCCCGGTACCTGGCTCCTGCTATGGATGATGATGGCGCTGGCGGGTCTCTTCCTTCTGGTCTGCGGTAATGTTCCCGTCTCCGTCTGCCTCGCGCTCGGCATGCTCGCCCTGCTGACGGTGGCCTCCAATGCCAAGCATGCGATGCTCGGCGAACCACTGCTCTTTTCCGATCTCGCCCTCATCGGGGCGATATTCCGCCATCCGCAGTTCTATCTGTCGGCGGTCGCCGTCTGGCAGCGGACCGTGGCCGGGATCATTGCCCTCCTCCTCCTGGCGCTCCTCGCCCGGCTGTTCGTCCCGGCGGTTCAGCCGCACCTGATCGGATTGGGCACACTGGCTGCGAGTCTCGCGATTCTCGTGCTCTCGCTGAAGACTGCGCCCATCCGCCGTCTGGCAACGGAGCCGGCGGCCCATGCCGACGTGCAGCGTCATGGCCTGCTGCCGACACTGCTGCTGTACTGGCTGCGCTGGCGCGAAAGCGAAGCCCCGGCGCCTTGCGTCGCGCCGCGCCGGTCCCCGATCGCGCAGGCACCGGAACTCCTCGTCATCATCCAGTGCGAGAGTTTCGCCGATCCGGTCGAACTCTTTTCGGACCCGGACCTAGCCCTGCCCGGCCTTACCGCCGCGCGGAAGCACGCCTGGCAGTCCGGGCGGCTCCAGGTCAGCGGCTTCGGCGCCTATACGATGCGCACGGAATACGGGGTCCTGTTCGGCCTCGACGAGGATGAACTCGGCTTTCGGCGCTACGACCCGTTCCTGACGGCTCTGGACGACGTGTCCCATGCCCTGCCTGCCCGCCTGAAACCGGCCGGTTGGCGCAGTCTGTTCGCGCATCCGCATGACATGCGCTTCTATGGCCGGGACCGGATCATGCCCGCCGCCGGTTTCGCCCGCCTCGTCGGCGAGGATCGCTTCGAGGCGCCCGCCCCCGGCCAGGGCCGTTATGTCACCGATGCGGCAATGACCGACGAGATCGTCGCGCTCGCGGCGGCAGCGGCTGGGCCGACCATGATCTATGCGGTCACGATCGAGAACCACGGCCCCTGGGCGCCCGACGAACATTCCAGCGGCGATCTCAAGCAAAGCTATCTCCGGCTCGCGCGCAACAGCGATGCGATGCTGTCCTCGCTGGTCGAGCGACTGGGCGCGCTCGAACGCCCCGCCCTGCTCGTGTTCTTCGGCGATCATCGCCCCAGCATTCCCGGCGCGACGGCGCCCGGCGGAGACCGGCACACCCCCTACGTGATGATTCGCCTCGACTCCTCCGGCGCGATCGTCCGCGGCGAGGATCGACACGCGGACCTGACCCCCGCAGGCCTGCATCATGCCATCCTCGGCGCCGCCCTCGGCGACGTTGCGTCCGAACAAAGCCCCTCCTGACAGGCCTATCGCGGCGGCGCGAGCGACAGCAGCAGGCGGTCGCGCAGAAAACGCGGCAGGAGGCGGTCGAACAGCCGCAACGCCGCGAAGGGCCAGGGCAGGATCACATGCCCCTTGCCGCTAGCGACCGCCGCGGCAATCCGGGCGGCAACATCATCCGGCTTCAGCATAAGCGGTTTCGGCCCCGGAACCTGCCGTCCTGCGGCGGTGTCTATGAACCCCGGAGAAACCAGCGTCACCGTGACCCCGTGCTCGCGCACGCCAAGTCGCAGCGCTTCGGCGAATCGCGCAAGGCCTGCCTTCGAGCCGGAATAGGCCGCCGCGAAAGGCAGGGCGTGAAATGCCGCAGCAGAGCCGATCAGGACGATGGAGCCGGATTTCCGTTCCGCCATCCGCTTCGCAAGAGCGGCCGCCATGGCTGCGGGCGCTGCGAAATTGACGATGCCCAGCTTGGCCACAAGCGCGGGATCCTCCACTTTGTCGCCCTCGGCCCGGACGTCTCCAAGACCCGATGCCAGTAGCGCCAGATCGATCGGCCCCGCCGCATCCTCGGCTTCGATGGCCAGAACCGCGCCCGTAACATCGGAGATATCCAGCGATCGCACTTCGACGCAGGCCCCTCTGGTTCGGCAGATTTCGGCCAAAGCGGAGAGACGCGCCAAATCTCTGCCCCAGAGGGCAAGCATAACACCCGGAGCGGCGTATTGCCGGGCCAAGGCCCCCCCGAGTCCGCCCGAGGCGCCGGTAATGAGAATTCTTTTTTTGGGGGAACCGGTGTTCATGCCGCTGCATCCGTTTAATCGACCGCGATTGTCAACATCTCAGCGTATTAGGGGACTATTGACTTGACACTTACCGACGCCTGATGTTCGAGATCGACCCAATGCCCGCGCTAAATCCTAGTCCGCAACGTGTTCGTTTGTTCAAGAGCGAGAAGCTCGAACGGCTTACGTTGATCTCTCCCCGTGTTTTCGCGGCCGCTTGGGCTGTGCTGCTTCCGGCCATCGCCTGGGCAGGCTGGGGGACGGTCGGCCCGCTCGCGGGCACGGGCTTGGTCCTGGCAGGGCTTGGGGTGTGGAGCCTCTTCGAATACGTGATGCACCGCTACATGTTCCATCTGGAATCCGATGTCCCGGTGTTGAAATGGTTCGTGTTCCTGATGCACGGCAACCATCACGACGCCCCGAACGATTCCTTGCGCAGCCTCATGCCACTCGGTGCCAGCGTGCCGATCGCTCTCGCGGTCTGGGGAGTTCTCGTCCTGCTGTTCGCGGACGCGGGAACCTGGCTGTTTCTGGGCTTCATGATCGGATACGTCATCTACGACGTGGTCCACTACGCCTGTCATCATTGGTCGATGAAGGGTCGGCTCGGCTCGGCGCTGAAACGCCACCACATGCGCCACCACTATGTCGACGAGAGCGGCAACTACTCGATCTCGGCCATTTTCTGGGACGATGTGTTCGGCAGCAAGATTCGCTCGCTGAAGCGGTAAACGATCAAGATATGACCGGAGGCTTCACTCAAGGTGTATACAAGCGCACTTTGAGGCACGCCTGCGTTGTCCTGGAAGAAGTATAAGGAGCAGTTTCTTGAACTGGCAACAGACCCTCAACTCACGCGGTTGGAAGGTTCCCTTCGTCAACAAGTCGCTGTTTCAGATCGGCAAGGAACTTCGCCCCAAGATCGACCGCGTCATCATGCGGAATTCGCGGATTCCCGACGCCGCGGTCCAGGACAAGTCCTTCTTCCCCTGGATGGCCGAGCTTGAGAGCCAATGGGAAACCATTCGCGACGAAGCCGTGCGCATCCGGACGGAAGACATTCCTTCGCTGGGAGACCTCTCCTTCGACCATGGCCGGATCGCGGCGGATCGCCGCTGGCGCGCCTTCTTCCTGAAGGGCTACGGCTATCGCCTTCAGAAAAACGCCTCGCGCGCGCCGTTCACGGCTGCCGCCATCGAGAAGATTCCAGGACTGGTGACGGCCAACTTCTCCGTCCTCGAAGCCGGCGGCCACATTCCGCGCCACTGGGGCATGACCAAGGGCATGCTCACCTACCACCTCGCCCTGAAAGCCCCCAAGGAGCGGGAAAAGTGCCGGATGCACGTCGAGGGTGACGACAAGCTGCACGTCCTGACCTGGGAACCCGGCCAGTCCTTCCTGTTCGACGACATGTTCAACCACGAAGTCTGGAACGAGACGGACGAGGACCGCTATATCCTGCTCATCCAGATCAAGCGCCCCTGCCGCTGGCTGGGCACCCTGATCCAGAACACCTTCCTGTTCGGCGTGCGCCATTCGCGCTTCGTGAAGGACATAACCAAGGCTATCGAGCGCGCCGGCAACAACCCGGCCCCCCGGCCAAACGAAGCTTGATCGCACGCCCGGACGCTGCCGTGACATGCCCCGGCGGTCCTGCCGTGCGGCGTAAAAATGATCGACGTAGAATTCCATTCTGACATCGATCATTTTCGCCGCTCTTCAGGAAAAGCGCGCCTTAGGGATCCCGGAACATCGGCGCGGCTCCCCCCGCTCCGTCAGAACGCCAGCCTGACACCTGCCGTGCCCTTGAGGCTGTAACTGTCTCCGAACTGCCGCAGCGACGCGCCACCCGAGGCCTGGGCGTAGAGCGACAGCCTGTCGGTCAGACCCAGCGTACCGCCCAGCGCCACTTCGCCCCAGAGCCGGTCGTCCGCCTTGGCGATGCCGGTTCCGGAGACGTCGACGCGGGTGCCGTCCAGCCATTCGTAGGACAAGTTGACCAGCGCATAGACGTGGCTGCTGCGCGCCGTACCGCCGGTTTCCCAGTTCGCGCGGTGGTCGATCGAGATCCCCCAGCGCGACTTCAGGCTGTCACCCCGATCCGACGAGACCCGGGCGCCCGAGGGATCGCTGAAGCTGTCGAACGACACGTTCTGATAGGTCATCTGGATCTGCGGCGTGAGCGTCAGGCCCTTGCCGATCACCGAGCTTTTCCCGACTTCGAGGCTGAAGGCCTGGCCCTTGCCGTGGTTGTCGTCCACCAGGGTGCCGAGCGAGACGGACTTCAGCTTGCCGTCGAACCAGCTGAACTGGGCCTGCCCGTCTGCATAGAAGCCGTCCGCCGCAAACCAGGTCAGGGTTGCGCCGAGGCCGTAGCCATGGGTGTCGATCGTGCCGCTGCCGAACCGCGAGCGGACGGAAGCGTCGGCCTCGCCGTAATGGGCGGTGAGGCCCGCGACGAAGACCGAATCCTTGCTCTCGCTCAGCGCGTGGTCGAAGCCGATCTGCCCCTTCCAGCTGTCGATGCTGGTATTTGCACCAGTCGTCGAAAGGCGGCCGCTCGGGCGCAGGCGGGTGCTTTCCATCCGGCCCCAGATGCCGGTCGGAACCCCGGCCGGAGACTGTGCCCACTGGCGATTGCCCACGCGCTCCTGCATCGTTGCGACACCGTTCAGCGCCTGGAGCGTCTGGCCATAGCTCTCGTAGATGGGCACGCCCGGCTGATAGAGCGGCCCCTGCGGGTTTCCGGCACTATCGAGCAGGGCCGAGCGGAGATACCAGTCGCCGTCGGCCGGGGTCGAAGTCCCGCCCTGATAGAGGCGGTATCCGTAGGCCCCGGCGATCACCGCCTGTTCGCCCTCGAACACATAGTCGCCCTTGAGCGTGAAGGTCCCGGCAGAGGTGCCCGCGACATCGACGATCCTGATGCCCTCGACCGTCTGCGCGCCAAGGCCGCCGCGATTGACGACGTTCACTTGCGTCGTGCCGGAAGTTGCGCCGTTCACCACGAGGAGATCGCTGCGCGAGGCATCGCCGCCGAGTTCTGCCTCAATTTCCAGCACGCCGCCCGCGCCCTGGTAGTCGCCGTCGACCGTGAACGTGCCGATCGAGGTGCCCGGCGCCACCACGCCGCCTGTGCGGTTGATAAGCGCTGCGGCGCGGCCCTGTCCTTCGAGACGCCCGCCCGATTGCACATCGACGGTGCCGCCGAGCACGCCGTCAAGCGCCAGCGTACCGGCAGAGACCGTCGTGAGGCTCGTGTAGCCGCTGCTGTCGCCCGAGACGGACAGAGTACCCGCGCCCGCCTTGGTGAGCGCTCCGGTGCCCGAGAACAGGCCCGCGAAGGTGAAGATGCTGTCCGCTGCCGTGGCGATCGTGCCGCCACCGGAGAGGATCACCTCGCGCTGGCTGGTCAGATCGGCGCCGGTCGCGAGCGTGCCGCCGTCCAGCGTCACCGCACCGGTCGCCGCACCGAGGTTGGCATCGGCGGAGACCTGCACGGTGCCGCCGTTGATCAGCGTGCCGCCGGTATAGGCATTGGCGCCGTTCAGGACGAGCGTACCGGCATCCGTCTTCACCAGTTGCGTATCGCCGGTCAGCATTGCGTCGATCGTCGCGGTGAAGGCGGCTCCGCCGGTGCTGCCGTCGCCGACGCGGATGGTCGCGGTCGGGCCGGTAAGTTCGAGAGCGTCGCCGGTGATCGTGTAGCCGGTGGCCGCGAACTGCATGCCGCTGGCGGAGACCGGCCCCAGGCTGTCGTCCACGGTGACATTGCCCGGATTGCCCGCGAAGACCGCGAAACCGCCGTCCTGATAGGCTGCATTTACGCTGCCCGAGGCATCGGTCCAATTGTCGTTGCCGCCGCCGTTCTGCCAGAGGCCGTTGCCGCCGTTCACCGCGCCATTGTTCTTCGGCCCGGCCGCGCCGTCCCAGAAGTTGAGCGTCAGTCCGGCGGTGTTGACCAGATTGACCTGTCCGGTGATCGAGGTCTGCACCGTCACCTCGCTACCCAGTGGCATGCCGCCGAGCGTCAGGCCATTGTCGGTGAGCACCCCGGCGTAGTTGAACACCCGGTAGACACCGACATTGAACGCCCCGCCCGCAGGCACGGTCACATCGAGCGTGCCATCGAAGGTAAGGTCGCCGCCGACATCGACGAGATCGTTGAGCCCGCCGCCCGCGACATTGGCCTCCCCGAACTCGAAGGCAAGCCGCGTGCCGGACGAGAGCGAGAGGCTGCCGCCGATCGTCAGCGTGCCCGCTGCGCCTGCCCCCGGCGTGAGCGTGGCGCCGTCGGCCAGCGCCACATCGCCGCCGATCGTGCCACTGCCGCCGAGCATGGCGCCCGAGGCCACCGTGGTAAGGCCCGTCGTTGCGGCATAGTCGCCGTTCACCAGCAAGGTGCCGGACTGCACCGTCGTTCCGCCGCCATGGCTGCCGGTGCCGCCGAGAACCAGCGTGCCGGTGCCACTCTTGACGAGGCTACCGTTCCCGGACGTGGTGCCGGTCAGCGTCAGCGCCGTGCCCGCGTCGGTGAGCAGCGTGCCGGTGCCGACCAGATCGACGGTCCGCGCCGAAGTCAGGTCGAGCGTGGTGTTGAGCGTGCCGCCGTCGAAGCTCAGCCCGCCAGCAGCGCCCCCGAGATTGGCGTCGCTGGCGATGCGCAAGGTGCCGCCTTCGATGGCCGTGCCGCCGGTGTAAGTGTTGGCGCCGTCCAGCACGAGCGTGCCGCCGTCGGTCTTGACCAGGGTGGCCGTGCCGGTGAGGACGTTGGCGATGGTGGCGGTGTAGCCCGCACCGGCTGCCGTGCCGTCGCCGACGCGGAGGATCGCCTGCGCGCCGGTCAGGGTCAGCGCGTCGCCGGCCAGCGTATAGCCGTCCACCGCGAACTGCATGCCCGCGCTCTGAACCGCACCGCCGCTGTTGTCGACGCTGACCACGCCGGGCGCTCCGGCGAAGATCGCGAAGCTGTTCTGCGCATAGTCGGCATTCACCTGGCCGGCGGATTCGGTCCAGTTGGTGCTGCCGCCTGCGAGGCGCCAGATGCCGTTGCCGCCGTCGATGGCGCCGTTGTTCTTGGGACCGGCCTGTCCGTCCCAGAAGCTGAGGTCGAGCCCGGCGGTGTTCACCAGATTGACCTGTCCGGCAATCGCGGTCTGCACCGAGACTTCGCTGCCGAGAGGCATCGTACCGAGCGTCAGCCCGTTGTCGGTCAGGGTGCCGCCATAGTTGAACACCCGGTAGACGCCGCCGCCGAAGCTGCCGCCCGCCGAAACCGAGACATTGAGCGTGCCGTCGAGCACCAAGTCGCCGCCGACATTGACGAGATCGTTGAGCGCACCGCCCGCGACATTGGCCTCGCCGAACTCGAAGGCCAGCGTGGAGCCGCTGCCGAGCGCGAGGTCGCCGTTGATCGTCAGCGTACCGGGGCTATTGCCCGGTGCCAGGGTGCCGCCGTCGGCCACCACGACATCGCCGCCGATGATGCCGTGACCGCCGAGCGTCGCGCCGGCCGCCACGTCGACGAGGCCGGTCGCCGCCGACTGGTCGCCGTTGACGAAGAGGCTGCCCGCGCGAACGATGGTCTGGCCGGTGTAGTTCGAGGTGTCGTTGAGCGCGAGATTGCCCGCACCGTCCTTGATCAGGTCCCCCGATCCCGTGACCGAGCCGTTCAGCGCCAGGGTCGTGCCGGCATCGGTCAGGATGGTGCCCCGGCCGATCATCTCGACATCGCGGGCTGAGGCGATGCTGGCCGTGCTGTGCAGCGTGCCGCCGTCGAAGCTGATACCGCCGGTCGCAGCGCCCAGATTTGCGTCGCTCGAAATCCGCAGCGTGCCGACCTGGACCAGCGTGCCTCCGGTATAAGTGTTCGCGCCGTTCAGCACGAGCGTACCGAGATCGGTCTTCACCAGCTGGGTATTGCCGGTCAGCGCGCTGTCGACCGTGGCGGTGTAGCCGAGGCCTGCCGCCGTGCCGTCGCCGACGCGGACCACCGACTGCGGGCCGACCAGAGCAAGTGAGTCGCCGCCGATCGTGTAGCCGTCGCTGGCGAATTGCATGCCGAGCGCCGTCACCGCGCCGAGGCTGTCGTCTACCGTGACCGTGCCCGGCGCGGCCGAGAATATCGCGAAGGCGCCGTCGCTGAAGGCTGCGTTGATCGCCCCGGTGATCTCGCTCCAGTTGTTGTTGCCGGTGCCGTTCTGCCAAACGCCGTCGCCGCCATCGACGATGCCGTTCGCCTTGGGTCCGGCGGCGCCGTCCCAGAAGTTCAGCGTAGTGCCAGTGGCATTGATCAGGTTGACCTGACCCGCCACCGAAGTCTGCACTTGTGCGAGCGTACCCGCAGGCAGCGCTCCGAGGTCGAGGCCGTTGTCGGTCAGCGTGCCGCCATAGCTGATCACCCGGTAGAGGCCGACATCGAAGCTTCCGCCGGTCGAGACGGCAACGTCGATGGTGCCGTCCAGCACCAGATCGCCGCCGACCTCCGTGAGATCGTTGAGCGGGCCGCCGACCACATCAGACTGGCCGAAGTCGTAGACGAGCTTCGTGCCGGAGGAGAGGCCGAGGCTGCCGTTGATGGTGAGCATGCCCGGTCCGGTCGCATCGCCGGGGGCAAGGATCGCGCCGTCCGCCAGCGCCACGTTACCGCCGATCGTGCCGATGCCGCCGAGCGTCGCGCCGCCGGCAACCGTGGTCAGGCCGGTGGCGGCGGTCTGGTCGCCGTTCACCAGCAGGGTTCCGGCGGCGACTTCGGTCATGCCCTTGTAGCTGTTGGACCCGGTCAGGATCGTCGTGCCCGAGCCGACCTGACGGATGCCGCCCGTGCCGGAAATCAGGCCCGCGAACAGCACTTCGTCCGCGCGGTTGAACGCGAAGGTCGCGTTCGTCACGACATCGCCCAGAATGCTGCCGGTGGTCCCGCCGTTGCCGAGCTGGAGCGTGCCCGCATCGATCAGCGTGCCGCCGGTATAGGTGTTATCCGCCGTGAGGCTGGTCGTGCCGGAGCCGAGCTGGTCGAGCCTGCCGCTGCCGGAAACCGTGCCGCCGAACTCGCTCGCGTCCGAGCGGTCGAATGCGAGGACACCATGGTTCAGCACATCGCCGAGAAGGCTGCCCGTCGTGCCGCCGTCACCCAGGCGCAGCGTGCCCTGCGCGATCGTGGTGCCGCCCGTATAGGCATTGGCGGCGGCCAGCACGAGCGTGCCCGCGCCATCCTTGGTGAGCGCGCCGGAACCCGAGACGTCGCCGTTCAGCGTCAGGGTGGCGCCTGCATCGGTGAGAATGCTGCCCGCCGCTGCCAGCGTCACTGCGCGGCCCGAGGCGAAGCTGGCGCTAATGCCGAGCGCGCCGCCGTTCAGGGTCAAGCCGCCTGCCGCGTCGCCGAGGTTAGCGTCGGCGGAAACGCGCAACACGCCGCCGTTCACCAGCGTCCCGCCGGTGTAGCTGTTGACCCCGCCGAGCGTCAGCGTTCCAAGGTCGGTCTTGACCAGCTGCACGCCGTTGCCGTTGAGCGCGGCACCGATCGTCGCGCCATAGCCCGCGCCTGCCGCCGTGCCGTCGCCGACGCGGATAACCGACTGGGCATTGACCAGCGTTATCGCATCGCCAGTGATCACATAGCCGTCGCTGGCGAACTGCATGCCGCCCGCGCGCACGGCGCCGAGGCTGTCGTCCACCATGACCGTGCCCGGCGCGGCGGAGAAGATCGCCACGGCATCGTCGCTGAAGGCGGCGTTCACGGTCCCGGTCGGATCGGTCCAGTTGTCATTGCCGCTGCTGTTCTGCCAGATGCCGCTGCCGCCGTTGACGGCCGCATCGAACTTCGGCCCGGCTGCGCCGTCCCAGAAGTTCAGCGTCACGCCATTGGCGTTGATCAGGTTGACCTGTCCTGCAATCGAGGTCTGCACCGAGAGATCGGCGGCATCGATGCCCGCAGGCAGAGTGCCGATGGAAAGACCACCGTCCGTCAGCGTGCCCGCATAGTTGAACACGCGGTAGAGGCCGATATCGAAGCTGCCGCCCGGCGAGACCGCCACGTTGAGCGTGCCGTCCAGCTTTAGATCGCCGCCGACATTGACGACATCGTTGAGCGCATCGCCCGGCGCGTTCGCCCGGCCGAACTCGAAGTTCATCACCGCGTTCGCCGCGAGGTCGAGATTGCCGCCGATGGTCAGCGCGCCGACATCGTTGCTGCCCGGCGCCAGAACCGCGCCGTCCGCAATCGCGACATTACCGCCGATCATGCCGCTGCCGCCCAGCGTGCCTGCCGACACCGTGGTCAGGCTCGCGGCATCGCCCAACGTACCGTCTACCAGCAGCGTGCCGCCGGACACGGTGGTCAGGCCGCTGAAGGCACTGCTGTCGCCGGTCAGGCGGGTGAGCCCGGCCAACTGGTTGATCGCCCCGCTGCCCGAAATGGCGCTGGCAAAGCCATAGTCGGCCTCGGTGTGGTTGAAGTTGAGACGGCCCGAGCCGGGGCCGAAGGCAATCGCCGCATCGACGAAACCAGCCGCCGCCGCAGGCCCGCCTTCGATCCCGCCGATATTCACGACGCCGCTCGTTCCGGCATCGTCGTCGGCGATGACGATGCCGCCAGTGGCCGTGACGCGCCCGCCGTCGGCGATGGTCAGAACACCTCTGCCGGGGACGTTCGACATAGACCCGACGACCAGTCCCTGCGTGGTCGAAAGCGTGGAACCCGTCCCGGATACCAGGGCGCTGGCATCGACGGTGCCGATCTGTACGGAATCGAAGCTAGCGGCGCCGCCATCGAGGATCGAGAATTGTCCGGTGCGCTGTACCAATACACCGCCGCTCCAGCTGGAACCGGCACCGGTGACGGTGACGACGGGCGCGACCGTATTGCCTGCGAGAGCGCCGATCGCGTTCAGCATGCCCGATTGCAACGTGCCGCCGTCGCTGATCGTCACCATGGCGGTGTTGTTGGCGGCAAGGCTGGCGATGTTCAGCGAACCGCTCAGATCGACCAGTGAACCGGCGCCGGAAATGGTGAGCTGCGCGTTCGTCGGCGCTCCGGTGGCCCGCAGTGCCAGGTTGGTTCCGGTCAGCGTGCCGCCGTTTTCGACGTTGATAATGGCGTCAAAAGTGGCCGAGACGGCATTGATCGCGCCGGTCGCGAACGTCGAACCCGCGCCCGCTACGGTCAGCGTACCGCGGTTGATGATGGTCGAGCCGCCGGAGGTGACGGTGTTGCCGCTGGCGATGCTGAGTTCGCTCTGGTCGACGATGCTGGTGCTGCCGCTCCAGCTGCTGTCGCCGGTCAGGCTCACGATCCCGCTGCGCGTCGTAACCGATCCGGTGCCGGTGATCGCGCCGTCGTAAGTGTAGCCGTCGGAGCGGTTGAAATTGAGCGCGCCGTTGTTGACGATGTCGCCGCCGATCGAGCCGCTGGTGCCACCGTCGCCGATGCTGAGCGCGCCTGCGAGGATCGACGTGCCGCCGGTGTGGGTGGCGTCGCCGGTCAGGGTCAGCGCCCCGCCGCCCTGCTTGACGAGCGATCCGGTGCCGCTGATGTCTCCGGCAAAGCCGGTCGTATCGGAACGGTTGAACTGCAACTGGCCGTTGTTGACGACATCGCCCGCCAGCGTGCCGCTCGTCCCGCCGTTGCCGACGCTGAGCACGCCTGCCGAAATCATGGTTCCGGCGCTATAGGCATGGTCGCCGGTCAGGGTCAGGGCGCCGGTGTTCTGCTTGGTCAGCGCCTCGAACCCGGCAATCTGGCCGCCGTCCAGCGTGCGGGCCACTGCATTGGCGACGATCAGCGAGTCCGTGCCGGTCCCGCCGTCGATCGTGCCGAGGATCACCCCGCCGTCGTTCAGGGTCAGCCGGTCGTTGCCTGCACCGAGGGTCAGAACGCCGCTGCCGGTGTCGATCAGGCCTGCCAGCACCACAGCATCGGCGCCGTCGCCGAGATCGCCGTTCGCGCGCAGGACGCCGCCGATGTTCACGGTGATCGTGCTCGCGCCGCCATCGCCGGTCAGGGCCGAAGTCGTGCCCGCTGCCGCGCCTTCCACCGTGCCGTTCACGGTCAGCGCGCCGTCGCCGTTCATCGCCAGCGCCGCCGTTTGCAGCGTGCCGTTGACCTGCAAGGTGCCGCGATCGACCCGCGCCGCGCCGATGCTGTTGACGGCGGTCAGTACCGTGGTGCCGCTGCCGATCTGCGCGATCGCGCCGGGGCCGCTGATCGTGCCGGTGAAGTTGAAGGCGTCGCTGCGGTTGAACGACAGGGTCGAGCTGGCCTGGGTGACGTTGACATTGCCGGTGCCCGCGTTGCCGCTGGTGCCGCCGTTGCCGATCACGAGGTTGCCGTCGTTGATCACCGTGCTGCCGGTGAAAGTATTGTTGCCGGTCAGGATCCAGGTGCCGCTGCCGTTCTTGGCCAGCGAGGTGACATTGGCGCCCTGGTTGCCGATCGTGGCGCCCATGACGTTGTCGCCGCTATTGGTGCCGCCCAGCGAGACCACCCGCGCGCCGTTGCCGGTATAGGACACTGCGCCGGTATTGCCGAACACCACCGCGCCGGTGCCGACCGATTCGATGGCGGTCGTGCCGACGCCGAGGGTGAACTGGCGGTCGGTCGTATCGCCGCTGCCGGTGTAGCGCAGCGTGGCGCCGGTGCCGATCACGAGGTTGGCCGCCGCGCTCGACGACTGGCCGATGCTGCTGGCAAGGCCGCCATTGGCCAGCTTGTCCACACCCAGCACGCCGCCGGTGATCGAGGTGACGCCGGTATAAGTATTGGCCTGATTGGTCAGGATCCAGGTGCCGACGCCGGTCTTCGACAGGCCGGTCCTGCCGGTGCCGTTGTCCGTGATGCGGCCCGCCAGACGGTTGTCTAAGGTGCTGGTGCCGGTCAGCGTCACCGACTGCGCGGTGTTGGGAGTGACGAAGGCGATGGAGCCGGTATTCGTGAAGACGAGCGCCCCGGTACCCGAGGCATCGAGCGCGCTTGTCGCGCCCAGCGTGAAGAGACGGTCGGTGCTGTCGCCCGCGCCGAGATAGCGCAGCGTACCGCCGCTCAGCACCAGATTGCCCGCGCCGCTGCCCGATGCGCCGATCGAGCTGTTCGCGCCTCCGTTCGCGAGGCACGTCACCTGAAGCACGCCTTGGCGTATCGTCGTGGTGCCGCTGTAGCTGCTGTCGCAGCCGCTCAGTATCTGCACGGCGCTGCCGTTCTTGACCAGATTGCCGGAGCCGACGATCGCCCCGGCGAACGTATTGTTGCCGGTATTCGAAACCGTCAGCGTCGCATTGGCATCGCCCAGGTCGATGGTGCCGCCAGTGGTGCCGCCGCCCTGAAGCTGGAGGAAGGCGGCGTCGAACCCGTTGAGATCGAACACCGCGCTTGCCACGTTGCCGACCACGAGGATGCCGGTGCCCTGGTCGAAGCTTCCCGCTGCGCCTGCCACGAGCCGACCGGCTTCGACGGCGGTCTGGCCGACGTAGCTGTTGTCGCCGCTCAGGACCAGCGTGCCCTCGCCCCGCTTGACGAGGGCGCCCGTGCCGACGGCAGCGCCGGTGAAAGTCAGCGTCGTCGCAGCGTCGGCCACCTGGATCACGCCCTGACCGCTCGCCAGGGTGAAGCCGCGATCCGTGACCTGATCGGTCGCCACGGCTGTATAATTAAGGACGGCGCTGTTCTGGATCACCAGATTGGCGGCGTCGCTGCTCGAAGCGCCTATCCCGCTGCTTTCGCCGCCGTTGCGGATGCAGTCGGTGGAGAGCAAGGAACCGCCGAGCGCGCCGGTCAGCGTCGTGCCGCCGGTATAGCTGTTGCCGCAGCCGGTCATGATTTGCGTGCCGTTGGCATGGGTCACGCTGCCCGCGCCGCTGATCGCGCCGAAGAAGCCGGGATCGCCGCTATTGGCGCCGCCGATGGTCAGGACGGTGCCCGTGAGCGTGCCCAGCGTCACATTGCCGCCGCCGTTGAGCGCGCCGATCTGGTTGTTGTTGTCGGCAAGGTCGAGCGTGCCGCCCGCGTTCACCGTCATCACCGAGCTGACGGCGCCGAACACGCCCGTCGTGCTGCCCGAGACGAGGGCCGCTCCGGCGCGCAGCGTGCCCGCATTGACGACGGTGATGCCAGAATAGCTGTTGGTGCCGGTCAGCACGAGCGTACCGTCGCCGTACTTCTCCAGCCTGCCCGCGCCGACGATGGTGCCGCCGATGGTGAGGTCGGTCGCCGCATTGCTGACATCGATGCGCCCGGCGCCGCTCTCGATGGTGAGACCGCGATCGATCGCCACGGTGCCGCCGGTATATTGCAGCGTGCCGCCGTTCAGCAGCACGAGATTGGCGGAATCGCTGCCCGACTTGCCGATGCTGCTGACCTGGCCACCGTCGGCCAGCGTCGAGGCGCTGAGCAGGCCGTTTTCGATGCGGGTCACGCCGATGTAGTCGTTGGCGGCATTGGCCAGCGTCAGCGTGCCGCCGCCGGTCTTAGTAAGTCCCGCATCGTCCGGGCTGGTGACGAGGCCGGTGAAGGTGAGGTTCGCCGCGCCCGCCACGTCGAATATCCGCGAGGCGCCCCCGTTGACCAGCGTGAAACCGCGGTCGGTGGTCGCGGTGCCGCCGATATAGCTCAGCGTGCCGCTTTCCAGCACGAGGTTCGCGGCATCGGCTGAGGAGGCGCCGATGGCGCTGGCCGCGCCGCCGTTGCCGATGCTGGCGACGGTCAACGTGCCGCCGCTCAGCGTGGTGGCGCCGGTGTAGCTGTTGGCGGTGTTGTTCAGCGTGACCCGGCCCGTACCGGCCTTGGTGACGCCCACCGCGCCGCCGTTGTCGACGACTTGCGAAGTGATCAGGAAGTTGCCGCTGCCGTTATGCAGGAAGCCGAGCGTGCCGCCGCCGACCGCGCCGGTCAGAGAACCGCCGGTGATCTGCTTGCCGGTGGCGCCGGTCGAAGCGGCGACGATGATGGTGCCGTCGACACCCAGCGTCTGCCCCGCGCCGATCGTGACGACGGAACTCTGCGCGGCGGTATATTGCAGGCCGCCAAGCTGCTGGCTGCCCGTCACCGTACCGGAATAGGCGGTATTGGCCGCGCCGCCCGCGTCGCTGACGACTTCGCCGCTCAGCCAGGTGGCGGCATCATCCTTGTTCACATAGGCGGTGAAAGCGCCGATCACGCCGCCCGAGACCTGGGCGTAGTCCTTGCCGTTGATCGTCGCCCAGCCCAACGTGCCGTCCGGATTGGCGGCAGTGAGGCTGCCCGAGGTGGGCAGCGTGAAGTCCATCAGCCCGCCCGTGTTGTCCAGCGTGCCGAGGTCGAGGTTCATCGTGCCCCCGGTGCCGGAAGTCACGACGATCTTGTTGGTGCCCGCCGTGACGTTCAGCCCGGTGAACGACTGGCTGTTCGTCTCCCCGGCGGCGCCGGTAACGGTGAGCGTGCCGCCCGCCATCGTCAGCGTCGAGGCGGGGGAGAGGATGTCGTCGGTCGGGGCCGTGGCCGCCGAGAAGTCCAGCGCGATCGTGCCGCCCTGGATCGTCGTGCCGCCGGTATAGGTGCTCTGGCCGGTCAGCGTCAGCGTGCTCGTACCGCGCTTCAGCAGGCTGCCGGAGCCGGTGATGCTGCCGCCGTAGGTCGAGTTGTTGGCAGTGGCGAGGCCGCTGATAGTAAGCGTGGACGCACCGCTGAGCGCAACGCTGCCGCCGGTGCCGGAAAGCTGCGTCGCGCTCAGGTCGTAGCCGCCCAGATCGAGCGTGCCGCCGTTGACGGCGATCGTCGTCACCGTGCCGAAAGCGCTGCTGCTGCCCGCCTGAAGCGTGCCGCCATCGACCGCGATGGCCCCCGTCCGCGTATTCGCGCCGGTCAGGCGCCACAGGCTGCTGCCGGTGCTGCCGAGCGCGCCGGTTCCCGAGATCACCCCGGAAAAAGTGTTCGTCCCGGCATAGCTGCCGCCGAAAGTCAGCACGTCGGAGGCGATGCCCCCAGCCAGGAAGGATGCGGGGCCGCTCAGCGAGAGCGCGCCCGTGCCGCTGTTCCAGATGTTCGTCGCGCCATCGGTCAGCACGGTGCGATCGCTGCTGCCGCCCGTGCCGGTATAGTTGAGCGTGCCCGCGCTCAGGTTGATCTGCGTTCCCGCGCCCAGCGCGCTGGCGACACCGCCGTCGGCCAGCGAGGCGACATCGATCTGCCCGGTCTGGAGCGTGGCGATACCGGTGAAGGTATTGAGGCCGCTGACCGTGATCAATCGCCCGGCGGCGGCGGAGAAGAGCACCGCATCGCCGCTGAGCACGCCGCTCAGATCGAAGTCGGCCTGTTCCGCAACGAACCGCGCGGCGCCGGTGATGGCGAAATCGCCGGACAGCGTCAGCGTGCCCGAACCGCTGTTGATGAACGTGCCGGTGCTGTTGGCGTTGAAGACCCAATTGCGGTTCGATGTGTCGCCATCGCCCACGTAGTTGAGATTGTCGGTGTACTGGCTGCTCTGGTTCCAGACGATCGTGCCGTTGGCCACCGTCGTCGGCGCGCCCAACGAACTCGCCTCGCCGAGATTGCCGATCGAGGTGAACGCGGTGCTGCAAACGCCGTTGCAGGCACTGAAGCGGGTCACGCCGTCATAACTATTGGCATCGTTGCTCATCGTGACGCCGGTGGCCACGTTCACATTGCCGGTGCCGCTGATAAGCGCGGAGCCGACCCCCGCGCCGCTGAGGTTGAGCGTGCCGCCGGTGCCGATCGCGATCGAACGGTTCGTCGTGCCCGAGGCAAGGCCGAAGCCGACGGTCGCTCCGGCCGCCGTCGTGATCGCGTTGGACGCCGCGCCCAGCGCCGCATCGCTGGCGGCAGTCAGCGTGCCCGCGTTGATCGCGATGCCGCCGCTGAACGTGTTTGTGCCGCCCAGGGTCAGCGCCGCGTTGCCCGCTTTGACGAGCCCCGCCGTGCCCGCGAGCACCGAGTTGATCGTGGCGGCGGTCGTAGTCGTGATCGTCGGATTTGCACCGGCAAGGGTCAGCGTGTTGCCGCTCAGCACCCAGCCGCCGACCGACTGGAACGTGAGGTTATGTGCGGTGATCGGCTGCGTCAGCGTGACGGTGCCCGAGGTGCTGGAAACACCGGCTGCGGAGACGCCGAAGATCGCATTGTCCGGATTGGCGACGTTGTTGTTCCACGCCACGAAAGGCCCGAGCACGTCGCTGTTCGACTGGCTCCAGAGCGCGCCGGTGACATTCCAGTTGCCGCTGCCGCCGCTGCCCACCGCCGATGCGTTCGCATCCCAGTAGAGATCGTCGGCACGGGCGGGCGAGGACAGCGCGAGGAACGCCACGGCGGTCAGCGAGGAGCCTCCAAGGAAACGCTTCGCCCACTGCCCGCGAGCGACCTTGCCCGCGCCATATTCGTTCCTCGATGCCATGATGACCCTCTGCTCCAGACGTGACAAATCGCCGCCGGACCAGTGCGACCCGCGGACAAACAGCTTGAATTTATTGAAAAGAAAGGTGTCAGTTACGCCGCATGGCGACACAGACACACATTTATCGGCCCGTTACTGGCGCTCTTTACTTGCGACGGCATTTGACTTCCTTCCTGCAACCCTGCCGTCCCCGAGCAGCCTGCACTGCCGGTTCCTGCACTGTCGGATCGCCCTTGCCGTCGGTTTGCCCTGTCCTTTCCGGACAGCCTCACCTTTCGATCGCACCGCGCATCCCTGCAATGTCGCATCTGTGTAGTAGTAGACGCTACATTACAATTTTGTTCCAATATCTGCGTATTTAGCGAAATCAAGTCGGTATAAAACGCAATTTTACAATTGTTATCAAAGTGACTCGATGATTACCTCGGCCTTTACCAATGAAGGCGAGGAAGAACCGAGAAAAGTACGGAAGGCAGCAGTCGAAGCTCCGAACGAAAATTGATTCAGCCGAACCTGACTCCCTACGCCTTCGATCATGACCCATGGTCAGGCCGAGGGGAAAGCCCGCGCCTGACGACCTCATGCAGCTTGGCCAATATCCCGGAAATCACTCGCCGCAGATAATTGAGCGATGAATATTTTTACGACTTCGCCTTGACACGAAAGAATTGAACACCGATCATGGCGTTCTGTTTCGCCCGGCCTTTTCAAGGCTTGACCGGCCGATCCGCCTTGCCGGGATCATCACCCTGCCCTGCCAGTCGGTATCGACCGCCAAGATGGAGAATATCGTCGTGACTTCATTCCCTTCGTGGTTCGCGCCGGCAGCGACCGTGGCACTGGCGGCATTGTCGGCCGCACTCCCGCAGGCTGCCCTTGCCGCACCGGGAAGCGGCCCTTCCTTCGATTGCCGGCGCGCCTCCTCGCAGGCGGAGAAGACCATCTGCGCCAGCCCGGCCCTTGCCTCGCTCGACCGTCAGATCGCCGCCCGCTACGCCGTGCTGCTCAAGCAGATGGACAAGCCATCGGCCGACAAGCTGCGAGCGGATCAGAAGTGGTTCATCAGCTCGCGAGACGGCGCCTATCTGGATCGGAAATTCGACGATCTGGGGCTGGCCTTGCGCAGCCGCCTCGCCTTCCTCAACGCGATTCGACCGGAATCGACAGCGGGACTGGTCGGAAAATGGCGCAACCTCTCCGGCGAGATCGTCATCTCCCGCAGCGCATCCGGCGCCCTGACCTTCGAGGCCAATGCCGCCGAGCCGACCGGCGGCTACTGGGTGTGCCAGGCAACCGGCACGATAGCGGCCGCCGGAGCGGGTCTCTGGCAGGCCCATGTCACCGATCCGACCGACGCAAGGTTCGGCATCGAGCATCGGGGAACCAGCCTCATCGTCAGCGAACCCGGTGCCGTCGAGTATTGCGGATTGAACGGCGGTCTCGCGGGCGGCTTTTTCCCGGTCGGGAAATGACCTGACGAGGCCCGGCTGCGGGCGATGATCGCCGCAAAGGTGGATGGCCGATCCTGCCGGCGGTTCACCGCCCCCCGCGCGCCTTCGGCGACAGCCTGTAGGTAAACGAGAGAAAACCGCTGGGCAGGGTCCGGTGCTTCAGAGGACTGGACGCGGTCCGTCCAAGCAGCGTGGTGACGCCCAGGGAACCGCTGATGCCGATGCGATCGTCGAGCCGGTAGATCGTCGTCAGCAATGCCGAGGTATCCTTGAACCCGGCCTTGCCGCGCCAGGCCGTCAGGGGAAGTTGAATACTGTTTCCGATGGACGGCCTTGCCCGGCGCCAAGCGCGATGATCCTGCGGCCCAGCAGGACCGCAACCCCGCCCAGCAGCATCCCGGCCACGATATGCGCGGTGAAATCCATCGCCGAGAGTTCGACCGGGTGGCAGAACGCCAGCAGGCCGAACGAAAAGAACGCGCTTCCCATACCGGCGAGGGTCAACGACCGGACCGGTTTCAGCGAACGCGTGCGCCTGAGGGCAAGGATGCCGACAAGGACCATGGGCAGCCCGGCCGTCACGACGAACGTGAAGCAATAGCTGCCCTCACCCAGCACGCCGCGCGGATCGCCCGAGAGGGAAATGCTGAACACGGCCAGCGCGAGCCATGTCGCCACGCCCCCGGCGATCCAGCCTTTCCCCCGGACCCTGCCGCCGGGGATGCTGACCGACAGGGCCGCGATGAAAGCGGCGACACCGAGCGTGAGTGAAACCACGATATTGGCAGCGGCGACAAAAGCCAGCGGGTCGGCCCAATCCGTGCTCGCACGGTGAACCAGGTTGGTTGCGAGATAACCCAGTCCCAGCGCGAGCGGCGCCCAGAACAGCGCCCGCACCCTCGCAGGCGAGACGCGCCGGACCGGTCCGGCCTCGGCGCTGAGAGCATCGATGAGCGTTGCATGATCAGCCATGTGTCTGCTTTCCATGTTCGCGCAGCTTAAGGATCGCGCGGTGCAGCAGGGACTTCACCGCCGATACCGAAAGCCGGCTTTCCTGCGCCGCTGCATCGAGCGACATTTCCCGCAGCTTCACCATTTCCACCATCTCGCGTTGTCTCTCGGGCAGGACGCCCAGCAATCCGGCGAGGTCTGCCCCGGCGTCGAAGCTTTCGAAAGCGGCCGAGGCGCGGGCATCGACCGCCTCGCCCAGCGCGGCCTCGTCGCTCACCTCCCGCCTGCGGGAACGGCCCTGCCGCCGCAGGGTGTCGATCGCGCGGGCCGATGCGATCGCGGAAACCCACGGCAGCAGCGGCAACGCGGGGTCGTAAGTATGCCGGAGCCGGTGCACGGCAATCAGCACGTCCTGCACGACATCCTCGACCAGGGTCTCGTCGAAGACCCGGCGGCGCACGCGAAGGCGGATCGCGGGAACCATGGCGCGCAGCACCAGCCGGTAGGCGCGCTGATCGCCATCCTGCGCCAGCCGCATAAGGGCGGGCCAATCGTCTTCGAGGGGCAGGTCGTCCGGCACGCGCTGGCTACGAGGCGCCTGCCGCCGGGAATCGGGGTTTCACCATCGCCTTCATCCCTTCCTGCCCGAAGCCGCCTCAAGCGCCTGCACGGCCGTCTTCGTATCGAGGACCTGCGGCAGTATCACCGGATCGCCCCCTCCCGCCGGATAGACGAGGTAGAGCGGCAGGCCCGATCGTCCGAGTTCCATCATAGCCTGCTCGATCCGCGCGTCATAGTTCGTCGAGTCTGCCACCATGTAGGTCGTTCCGGTCCGCGCGACGGCGGCCTTGAACGCGGCGGTGGATAGGACGGCCTTCTCATTCACCTTGCAGGTCAGGCACCACTCCGCCGAGAAATCCACGAAAACGGGATGTCCGGCGGCGCGTTCCCCGGCGACGCGCTCGGGCGACCAGGCCATGGACCGAATCTCCGCCGAAGCGGCCTGCGCCGCATCAGGCTTCGCCATCGTCAGGAAGCCGTTACCGGGCCAGAGACCGAGCACGATGGCAAGCACACCGGAAGCCGCCACGACATGGAGCGCGCTTGAGGGCCGCCCTGCCATGCGCTGCCGCTGCGCCATGCCGAAGATCCAGCCGGCAAAGGCCAGGATCAGCGCGCAGCCGAGCATCATGGCAAGGCCGGCACTGCCCGTCTGCTGGGCAAGCACCCAGAGCAGCCAGGCTGCGGCAGCCAGCATCGGGAACGCCAGCGCATGCTTGAGCGTCGTCATCCAGGCGCCCGGACGCGGCAGACGACTGGCCAGTGCCGGACTGAACGAGAGCAGCGTGAAGGGCGCCGCCACCCCGGCGCTCAGCGCCGCGAAGATGGCAAGAGCGGCCAGCGGCGGCTGCACCAGCGCATAGCCGATCGCGCCCGCCATGAACGGCCCGGCGCAGGGAGTCGCGACGACCACGGCAAGCGCGCCGGTCAAGGCCGCGCCCAGCAGCCCTTCCCTGCCGTCCAGCTTCTGGCCCACGCGCTGGAGACCAAGGCCGAACTCGAAGACACCGAACAGGTTCAGCGCCGAGCCCAGCAGCACGAGCACCAGCACGGCCACCACGAGCGGGGATTGAAGCTGGAAGCCCCAGCCCACCGCCTGTCCCCCGGCCCGCAAGGCGATCAGCGTCCCCGCCAGCGCCAGCATCGCCAGCAGGGTGCCCGCGAAGAAGGCAGCCCCTTCCCGGCGCATGCGACCGGGATCGCCGCCCTGCCGCGCAAGCCCGAAGGCCTTGAGCGAGATGATCGGAAAGACGCACGGCATGAGATTCAGGATCACGCCGCCGAGAAAGGCGGAAAGGATGGCGACAAGCATGGCGGGGCCTCGCGGACGACAGGGAGCAGGCGATAAAAGGAAGCGGCGGCGGGATCAGCCGTGCTTTGCCTTCCAGGCGCGGACGGCAGCCATGGTCTTCTGGATGTGCGCCTGCGGATTGCCGTCGGTATAGCTCATCAGGATCGTGCCGTTCGGCGCGATGACGAAGGAGGTACGGTCGGAAATCGCCTGCTTCGTGCCCTTCATCACGGTATCGAACCTGGCCGCGACCTTGGCGCCCGGATCCGCGGCGACCGCGAACTTGTCCCGGCATTCCGACTTCGAGAATTCGGCGACCCGCTCGACGTTTCCGGCGGTCACGCCGATGACGCTGGCGCCCATCTTGTTGAAACCATCGGTGGCTTCGGCGAAGAGATGCGCCTCCACCGTGCATCCGGACGTGAAGGCGGCCGGGAAGAAGTAAAGGACGACCGGGCCCTTCCTCAGCGCCTTGGCAAGCGACAGGTCGAAGGGCTTGCCGCCGCGCGCTGCATGCAAGGTGAAATCGGGCGCCTTGGCGCCTTGCGGAAGGGCTGCGAAGCTCGGTGTCGGCGCCGCTGCCATCAGCATGCCGAGGGCGAGCGAAAGGACTGCGTTCTTCGGGTTCTTCATCTGCAATGCTCCGATGCGTTGGTGATCGAGGGCACGCCTTCAGGCCGCCTCCTACCCCTGTTCGCTGGAGCGCCGCCAAAAGTTGCGGCGGTGTCGTTTCGATCGCGAAATTTTTTTCCGGCCCTTACGAATTCCCGTTCGTGCGGAGATCCAACCGAGGATGCAAATCGATCGGAGTGCGCCCGCGGAAATGGCGCACCCCGATCCTTACCGTTCCGGAAGACAGTAGACTGCCGGGATCGTCGATCAGAACCGCACGGTCAGCATCGTCTGGACGAACAGGTTATCGCCATATCCCGCGCGGCGCAGGACTTCCCCGGCCTCGACGTAGTTCACGTATCCGGCCAGCGCCACATGCGGGTTCAGCGCCCAGTTCGCCTTGATCCGGGCGATGTTGGCGACATGGCGCCCGGCCACGTTCTGCGTCCCGGCATAGACCTGCGAATTGCCGCGATAGACCGCGTCGCTTTCGTTGGGCCGCCAGTAGAAGCCCGCCTCTCCGGTCAGCTGGAGATTCTTCGTGACCGGCACCGCCAGGGTCGGGGCGACACCCATCATATTGACCGCGCCGATGTAGTTGTCGTCGCTGAAGATGACGGTGGCATTGTAGAGGAAGTTGAACGAGCCGACCTTCCCGGTCCTGTCGAACGTACCGCCGCCCGAAGCATAGTCGGCGTGGAACCCCAGCCGCGGCGCCGCCGCGCCCTTGCCCAGCGCGACCGACTGGTTGGTGCTCACGGCCCAGGCATCGACCTTGCGCACGCCGAAGCGGCCGTCCTGCTTCATCGCCGTCCAGTCGAACGCCACCGGCCCCAGATGACCCCAGAACCGCGCCCCATAAGTCTCGCGCCGATCCTTGCCGGACAGGCGGCCGAGCGTGCGGTCGTCATCCTCGAAGTGGTAGTAGAACGGATCGAAATAGACCGCCGACCCGGCCTTGGGACCGCCGCCCGAGACCAGTACGCTGGAATAGATGCCGCTGAGCTGCTCGCCGTTGCCGATCCTGTCGTCCAACCAGCCGGTGCCTTGTTCGGTCGGCTCGAAATGGAAGGCGCTGAAGCGGAAGCGGCTCCAGTCCATCGACAGCCGCGCGCCGTTCATCGAGACGCGGACGTTCGGGTTCTCGCGCGGGCTGACGATGAAGCGCGGACCGTCGAAGAACTCCTGCCGCCCCACCGTCAGGCGCGCCACGCCGCCTGCGACCGGCGCACGGACTTCGGCGAAGAGTTGCTGGACGATCAGGTCGTTCTGCTGGATCGGGATATGCTTATTCTCGTTCTTCCCGAAAATCCGCCCCGACGCCAGTTCGCCGTAGAACCGCACCGCCGGGCCGATCCGCAGGTCGGCACCGATGGTTGTACGCGACAGCACTTCTACACGGTCGGTCGTGTCGTTGAGCAAGGGCCGGGTGGAGAGGCTGACACTGCTGCGCTGGTCGCCGTTCAGCGTCAGCGAAACATCGCCGTCCCTATCCAGCGGAATGAACTTGAGCGGCGAGGCCCAGTCGCGCTTCGCTTTCGGGTTGCGGAGGAACCGCCAATCCTCGCCGCCGCGCAGCATCATGTAGTTCGGGCCCGTCCTCGGCCCTTGTCCATCGGCTTCGGCCGGATAGGAGGACTTGAGCGGGTCGGCGGGTACGGGGGCGGGCCGCGGCGCCGGGGCGGCCGGCTGCGTGGACGCCGGCTGCACGTCATCGCCCGCGGCTGCAAAAGCGCAGCCCGGCATGAGCAGTCCGATCGTCACGCATCCGGCGAGGCCCCGATCGCGCAGCGGAAAGATCCGGTTGCGCATCGTCATCCTCTCGCCGTTTACCCGAGCGGGATTTCCATGAGATCGCGGCCTACCACGATCTCGCCCTTGTAGTGCTTGGCCACTTCCTCGCGCCACATGGCATCGGTGATCCAGTCCATGTCGCCCGGTACGAAATGGCTGAGCACCAGCTTCTTCGCCCGCGCCCGCGTGGCGATCTGCCCGACCTGCTCAGCCGTCGTATGGCTTTCGATCAGGTGATTGCGGAAAGCCGGCGTGCCGTTGGCCCTCTGGACGAGACGGTCGACGCCGGGAACGTAGAGCACCTCGTGCACCAGCACGTCGACATCCCGCGCGAAATCCGCCAGCGCCGGATTATAGGCGGTATCGCCCGAATAGACGACGCTGCCGTAAGGCGTCTCGAAACGATAGGCCAGGTTCTCGATCGGGGGATGCGGCGTGGTGAACGCCGAGACCTTCACGCCGCCTTCCGCCATGACCGTCCCCTGCTTCGCCGCGAAGTCGTGCGCGCGCAGCAGGGTGGCAGGATCGACCTTGCCTTCATCGACCATGCGGGTGGCGATGTCCATGCGGTTGAGCCGCCAGAAATCGGCGGCCATCGCCTCGATCCCGACCGGGCCATAGGCATCCACCGGTCTGCGCAGCGCGCCCGCCGCCCACATGTTGTAGACGAGGTTGCCGAATTCCAGCTCATGGTCGGAATGCATGTGCGAGATGAAGATCGCGCGGATATCGGCAAGGTTAAGGCCCGCCTTCACGATCTGCGCCGTCACGCCCATGCCGGTGTCGATGACATAGACCTTGCCGTCCACCACCAGCGCATTGGCCGGATTGGAGCGGGTGCCGCCGACACGCGGCCCGCCCTTGGTGCCGAGCAGCACGAGCTTGGCGCCCCTGTTGGCAGTAGGGTTGGCGGCTGGGTTCGAAGCCGGTTTAGGCCCCGGTGCCTGTGCGAGAAGGGAGGACGCCGAACCGGCCAATATGCCGCCGGCAGCGGTCGTCATGGCCGCCTGCAGGAGTGCGCGGCGATTGAACGTAGACTTGTGCGACTCGAAAATCATCGAATTCCTCTCAACCTGCGTATCCAGCCCTGATCGAGCTTGTTGCGGGCCGCCTAACATCGCCGGCATGCTCCGGTCAATAAGAATCAGAATCGCATTCTGTTTAGTAGCGATAGACAACGTGCGCGCTATCGGCGATGCCCATGCTCATGATGGATACGGGCCGTATAATCGACATCGAGGGCGATCTGGCGAGAGTGGGCGTCGTGCCCGCAACGCAGGCGCGAAGCCGCGCCTTGCGGGACAGCCTGATCCGCGAAGCCCTTGCCATGGCCCGCCGCAAACCTTTCGACGAAGCCGGCATCATCGACATCTGCACGGCCGTCGGATGTTCCACCGGCGCGTTCTATGCGCGCTTTCCCGACAAGATAACGCTGTTCAAGGCGGTCATGGTCTTCGCTGCGGCCGAATCCGGACCGATGCTCGAACGCATCGTTCGCCAGGAAGCCTTCGACGACATCCTGCCGAAACTGGTGAATGCGCAAGTCGAACGCTATCGGCGCCACGACACGTTCTTTCGCTCCGCCTTCAAGGTCAGCCTCGATTCGGAACAGGCCTGGGAACCCTTCCGCCGCAACGCCTACAATCTCGCGAGCGCCTATATCGAGCGCGTCCTCGAACGCCCGGACATCGATCGAAGCCAGGTAAGCGCCGAGAAAGTGCGCTTCGGATTTCAGGTGATGTACGGGGTGCTCAACAATACGCTCAGCAATCGCCCCGGTCCCTATGTCCTGGAGAGCGAGGAATTTCCGGCCCTGCTCCAGCATGCCATGGTGGCGACAATGGCCTTGCCCATCGCCGGGCATCAAGCGGAACGCGTGTGAGCCCGCATTCGCGCAGGCATTCGGATATTCCCTTTCCCGACGTTCCGGGTCTGGAGGCCTTTCGCGGCCTGATGCTTGGTGAATGCGACGGAACATTGGGCACCCTCACCCGCGTGATGCTCAGCATGCTCGGCCTCAGCCTTGAACAGACGATGGCCTGGATGGTGCAAAACCGGCCCTCGCTGGAGGAATTGCAGGACTGGATCGTCGAGGTCGCGGGAATGCCGCACCCGGAGGCGCTGGCCCGCTACACCGCCTGGACCGAGGACCGTCCTGCTCCTGCCACGGCGCAAGAGCGCTTCGCTGCCATCGATGCCATGCCACCGGTTCTGGACGAACGCGAACTCGCGCGGTGGGAACGCGATGGCTACGCCGTGCTGAGCGATGCCATCGCCCCTGCCGAAATCGAGGCCCTGACCGGATTGGTATGGCAACGGGCGCAGGCACGGCCGGACGTACCCGCCACGTGGTACGCCCCGCGCCCGCAAGGAATCATGCTCCAGCATTTCCAGAGCCCGCAGCAGGATGCCGCCCGGCACGGCAAGCGGGTGCATAAGGCTTTCGCGCAGCTATGGGGCACCGCCGACCTCTGGCCCAGCATCGACCGGATCGGCTTCAGTCCCCCCGTCACGCCGGAGGCTCCCTTCCGGGCGACCCCGTTGCACTGGGATTGCAGCCTGCACCGCCCGGTGCCTTTCGGCCTGTTCGGTGTGCTCTACCTGACCGACACCGGGCCGGACCAAGGCGCCTTTCGCCTGGTGCCGGGCTTCCACCATCGCCTCGATGCCTGGCTGGACGGCCTTGGAAATCGCGATCCGCGCGGGGTCGATCTCGATGGCGAGGCTGTGCCGATAGCAGGAGGGGCAGGCGATCTCGTCATCTGTCGCCACGATCTCCCTCACGGTGCCAGTCCCAATCGCTCGGATCGACCGCGCCTGGTGCAGTATCTCTCGATGTTCCCGGCCTGGCAGCAAGAGCAGGATGTCTGGCTTTGAAGCCGGGCTATGCCCGCAGCGAACCACCGTTTCGTGCAGGTACGCCTATCGGTTCAAGCATCCGACCATCACTGCCGAGAGACCCGATCCGGATGATTCGCCTGCGATCGCAAGGGCCATCAGCCCATGAGGACTGAAGGTCCATAAGGGCGCCGACCCAAGGCCGAAACGGCATGGACCATATCCGGAATCACCCGGACCGTGTGTCACGCAAGAAATCGCAGAAAACGACCATTCACGTGCCTTCAAAGGCAGGAATGATAGACTGGAGCGGGTAGCGGGAATCGAACCCGCATAGCCAGCTTGGAAGGCTGGAGCTTTACCACTAAGCTATACCCGCCCATCGAAGGGCTGTGCCCGATCAGGGCACTGTGTCCAGCGTCGTGGCAGCCGCTTGCCACGAGAGGACAGCCCTCGTCAACGCCTTCCTTGTGGCTTGGCCGCGATAAGACGTGGAAACTGCTTCAATGACCGGGATAATCGAGCAGGGCATGGGGGATGATGCCCGCTGCGTGGAGGCGTTCGGCGCCGCCGAGATCGGGCAGGTCGATGGCGAAAAGCGCGTGTTCGACTGTCGCGCCGGCCCGGCGTAGCAATTCGGCGGCGGCGAGCGCGGTGCCGCCGGTCGCCAGCAAGTCGTCGATCAGGATGACCCGATGCCCCTCGCCCACGGCCTCGGGGTCCACTTCCAGCGTGTCCGTGCCATATTCCAGGGCATAGTCGATGGCGATCACCGGGACCGGCAGCTTGCCGGGCTTGCGGATCGAGACGAAGCCCAGTCCCAGCCGCGCCGCGATCGCCGCGCCGAAGATGAAGCCGCGCGCCTCGACCCCGGCTATGGTATCGGCACCCGAGGCCTTCACCGTTTCCGCCATCAGATCGACCGCCGCCGCGAAGCCGGGGCCGTTGCCGACCAGCGTGGTCACGTCGCGGAAAAGGATACCGGGTTTGGGGAAGTCCGGCACGGTGCGCACCAGCGCCTTGATTTCGTCGAGGGTCATGGTCGCCGTCCTTACGGCGTCGAACCCCCAAACGAAAGGGCCTGCGCCATCCCGTGATGGCGCAGGCCCTTCGCCCGCTTCCGGAAAGGAAGCCTCAGTGCTTCTTGCCGGCCCAGATGTTGCGGTACGACATATAGCCCAGGATCGTCGCGAAGAGCAGGAAGCCCAGCACCGGCCAGCCGGTCTGCTTGCGCTTTTCGAGCTTGGGTTCGGCGGTCCAGATCAGGAAGGCCGAGACGTCTTTCGACATCTGGTCGACCGTCGCCTTGGTGCCGTCTCCGTAAGTCACCTGGCCCTCGCCGGTCAGTGGCGGCGGCATCGCGAGGTTGAGGTTCGCGAAGTACGGGTTGTAGTGCAGGCCGTCCGGCGTCTTCGAATCCGGGAACTTCTTCAGCAGCGCGGCGGGCTGGTCCTGATAGCCGGTCAGCAGCGAGTAGACGTAGGCCGGGCCGTCATGACGCGCCTTGGTGATCAGCGAGAGGTCGGGCGGAGTGCCCTGGCCGCCGTACAGCACCGGCGGGAAGTAGTCGGTCGCCACGCCTTCGCGGGTTTCCACTTCGCCCGTGGCGTTGTTGTAGACCGGAACCTGGAAGCCCTTGGCGATCGCCTTCACTTCGGCGTCGTTGTAGCCCAGCGCCGCAAGGTCGCGGAAGGCGACGTGGCGCAGGGCGTGGCAGGCGGCGCAGACCTCCTTGTAGACCTGGAAGCCGCGCTGGAGCTGCTGGCGGTCGAACTTGCCGAAGGCGCCGTCGCTGGCGAAGCTCACTTCCTTGGGGTGGAGGTGGAATTCATGCTCGGCGGTTGCGGCGGGCGGCTCGGTGATCTGCTGGTAGGCCCCTTTGCCAAAGGACCAAGCCAGCGCCACCGTGAAGAACAGCCCGACGAGGATCGAGAGAATGCGTGCCATGTCTTTCGTCTTTCGTTCCAGCTGTTGTCAGGCGACCGTCGCCGAAGGCGCGGGGGCGAGCTTGGCCGCCTCATCCTCGCCGAGCACGGATTCGGTGATGGAGAAGGGCAGCGGGTCGGGCTTCTCGATCGCCGAAACGATCGGGATGACGATCAGGAAGTGCGCGAAGTAGTAGAGCGCCGCGATCTGGCTGAGCATCACGTAAGGCTCCTCCGCCGGCGCGCCGCCGCAATAGAACAGCACCGCCATGGCCGGGATCAGGCCGAAGAAGAAGAACTTCTTGTAGAGCGGGCGGTACGAACCCGAGCGGACCGGCGAACGGTCGAGCCAGGGCAGGAAGAACCACACGAGGATCGCTCCGAACATCGCCAGCACGCCCATCAGCTTGGCCGGGATGAAGAAGAAGTCCTGGGTGAAGGCGCGCAGGATCGCGTAGAACGGCCAGAAGTACCATTCGGGCACGATGTGCGCAGGCGTGCTCATCGGGTTGGCCGGAATGTAGTTGTCCGGGTGGCCCAGTGCGTTCGGGAAGAAGAACAGCGCGGTGCAGAACAGGATCGCGAAGACGCCGATCGCCCAGCCGTCCTTGGCGACATAGTAGGGGTAGAACGGAACGGTGTCGCTCTCGCTCTTCACCTCGACGCCGGTGGGGTTCGACGAGCCCGGAATGTGCAGCGCCCAGATGTGCAGGATCACCACGCCGACGATCACGAAGGGCAGCAGATAGTGCAGCGAGAAGAAGCGGTTGAGCGCGGCGTTATCCGGCGCGAAACCGCCGAGCAGCCACTGCTGGAGCGGCTCGCCCACGAAGGGGATCGCGCCGAACAGGCCGGTGATGACCTTGGCCCCCCAGAAGCTCATCTGGCCCCAGGGCAGGACGTAGCCCATGAAGGCGGTGGCCATCATCAGCAGGAAGATCACCACGCCGAGCAGCCAGACCATCTCGCGCGGGGCCTTGTACGAGCCGTAGAAGAAGCCGCGGAAGATATGGACGTAGATGACGACGAAGAACGCCGAGGCACCGTTGGCGTGCGCGTAGCGCATCATCCAGCCCCAGTTCACGTCGCGCACGGTCTGTTCGACGGTGTCGAAGGCGACTTGCGTATTGGCCGCATAGTGCATCGCCATGACGATGCCGGTGACGATCTGCAGAACGAGGCAGAGCGCCGCGAGGAAACCGAAGTTCCAGAAATAGTTCAGGTTGCGCGGAACCGGATAACCGCCACCGACCGAGTTGTAGACGAGGCGCGGCAGAGGCAGCCTGTCGTCCATCCACTGCATGAAGGGGTGGCTCGGCTTGTATTCCTTGGCCCAGGGAAAGCTCATGTTCTTGATCCTCTCTCTTGGCCTCAACCGATCTTTACGACCGTGTCGGTGGTGAAGGCGTATTCCGGAACCTCCAGGTTCTTCGGCGCGGGGCCTTTGCGGATACGAGCTGCCGTGTCGTAGGAAGAGCCATGGCAGGGGCAGAAGTAGCCGCCGAACTCGCCCTTCGGCTCACCCTCCCCGGCACCGAGCGGAACGCAGCCCAGATGGGTGCAGACGCCCATGGTGATCAGCCAGTTCTCCTTGCCTTCCTTGGTGCGTTCCTCAAGCGTCTGCGGATCGCGGAGCGAGGAGACGTCCACCTTGTTGGCTTCGGCGATCTCGTGCGGCGTCAGATTGCGCACGAAGACCGGCTGCTTGCGGAAGATCGCCTTGATGGCCTGACCGGGCTGGATCGAGGAAATGTCGATCTCGGTCGATGACGCCGCGAGAACGTCCGCCGATGCGGACATCTGGCTGACCAGCGGGACGACGATGCCCACGCCGGCGACACCCGCCGCGCTTACCGCGGCGATATTGATGAAATCGCGCCGCCGCACGCCATCTGCTTCTGCCATGATTGCCCTTGCCTTGTTATTGACAACCTACTCCCGGGATTCCGGTAGCAAGCCCAGATTCCTGACCAATTCTATTTTTTGTCTGGTATCCCCGTAACGGCCCCCCGTTGACGGTTAGTTGCCTCGGGCGCGACCCGAAGCGAATACCGACTTTGAGGTTCTGATATACAGGGAAGCCTGCCCTGCCAACCGTGTTTTTGGTCGGGCAAGGCAGGAGGGTCGTCAAGGAATTCAAGGTATAACCGCTCGGCGGATAGGCCGGACGGACCTTTTTCAGCCCGCCGCGATCAGGGAAATCTGGCGCCCGTAGGCAGCCTCGGCGCGGTGGGTGGCGCGGCGATAGGAATAGAACCGCTCGGGCGCCGCATAAGTATCGAGGCCGAGGCGCTCCACCCCGGCGATCCCCGCCGCTTCCAGCCGCGCAGCGACGTAGAGTTCCAAATCGAACTGCCAGTGCCCCGCGCGACCTTCCATGAAGAACCGCGCGTTTGCGCCGTTTTCGGTGAGGAAGCGGTCGCGGAAACCGTGGTCCACCTCGTAGGATTCCCTCGCGATGCAAGGGCCGACGGCAGCGACGATGCGCGATCGCTCGGCTCCCAGCGATATCATCTGCGCGATGGTGCTGTCAGTCACGCCGCCGATAGCGCCCTTCCACCCGGCATGGGCGGCGCCGACGACGCCCGCCTCGCGATCTGCCAGCAGCACCGGCGCACAGTCGGCGGTGACGACGCCGATCAGCACGTCGGGCCGGTCGGTGACGAGAGCGTCGGCATGGGGGCGATCGGCATCGCTCCACATGTCGGCGCCGAGAACCACGCAATCGGGCGAATGGACCTGATAGACCGAGACCAGCGGTGCCCCCGGCAGCACGGCGTCGGCGGCACGGCGGCGGTTTTCCGCCACCGCCGCCGGTTCGTCGCCGGAGCCGAGGCCGACGTTGAGACCCTCGACCTCGCCACTGCTGACTCCGCCGCGACGGCCGAGGAAGCCATGCGGCAGGCCTTCCAGCAAGCGGGCGCGGTTGACCTCAACGGGTTCAGCCCCGAATTCAGCCAAGACTCTTGCTCACCTGCTCCCGCACGTCGCGCGAGAGGTTGGGTTCGGCGGCGATCTTCTCCAGTTCGGCGCGCATCATCGCGGCGCGAACCGGCTCGATCCGCCGCCAGCGGCCAAGCTGCGGCACGAAGCGCGCGGTGGTCTGCGGATTGATCGGGTCGAGCTTGCGGATCAGTTCGCCGATCATCCGGTAGCCCGCACCGCTGGCGTCGTGAAACGCCTTGGGGTTCACCGCCGCCGTCATGTAGAGCGCGCGGGCGCGGTTGGGGTTGTTCAGCGTGAACTCCGGATGGCGCGACAGCGCCTCGATATGCTCCAGCACTTGCGGGTGGAACGACCCCGCCTGGAGCGCGAACCACTTGTCGATGACGAGGGCATTGCCCTGGTAGCGCCGCAGGAAGTCGGCCAGTGCTTCCTCGCGCTCGGGGCCTTCGAGGTTGCAGAGCACGGTGAGCGCCGACTGGCGGTCGGTCATGTTGTCCGCCACGCGGTATTGCGCGAGGGCGCGGCGGGCGCCCTCGGCGGCATTGCCCGCGGCAATCAGCACGAGTGCTTGGCCCTTGGTCTTGCGAGCGCCGCGCGCGGCGGCATCGCGGCCATAAGCCACGGCGGAGACGCGGTCGTGAAGAACGCCCAGCGCGTCCGCAAGTTCGCCGCCGAGCCAGGCCTTGAGCGCCTCGCGTTCCTCGTGGATCGCAGCCGGATCAGCCACCAGCACCTGCTCGGCCAGATAGGCAACGCCCGGCAGGACCATGAGTTCGCCGCGCATCAGGTCGTCGAGCGCTTCGTCCGCCAGCACGGCGGCGAAAGCCTCGCCGATCGCCCGGCGGCCCTCGGCGCGCGCGGCATCCGACAGCCCGCCGCCGACAGCCGCCACGAGATGCTGGACGACGAGGCTCTGCATCGCCTCGTAACGGGCGAAGGGATCGTCGTCATGGGCGGCGAGGAACACGAGGTCCTCGTTCGAACGCTCCATGTCGATGGCGACCGGAGCCGAGAACCCGCGGTTGATCGAGACCACCGGTGGACGCGCGAAGCCCTCGAAGGTGAAGTTCTGGCTGCCCTTGTCGAACACGATCAGCTGCTCGCCCGCATGACGACCACTGTCGCGATCGTAGAGCGCGACACGCAGCGGGATCGGCACCGGCTGCTTTTCGGGTTGGCCGGGCGTGACCGGGACCGTCTGGGTCAGTGTCAGCGTGGCGGTCTCGCCCTGATGCGCCAGTTCCACGGCGACCTGCGGGGTGCCCGCCTGCGAGTACCAGAGGCGGAACTGCGTGAGGTCCAGCCCGGTGCCGTCCTCGATCGCCTTGACGAAATCCTCGCAAGTCGCGGCCTCGCCGTCGTGGCGGTCGAAATAGAGGTCGGTGCCTGCCCGGAACTTCTCGGTTCCCGCCATGGTCCGCATCATGCGGATCACTTCGGCGCCCTTGTTGTAGACGGTGGCGGTGTAGAAGTTGCTGATCTCCTGATAGGAATCAGGCCGGATCGGATGGGCGAGCGGCCCCGAATCCTCGGGGAACTGGGCCGAGCGCAGGACCCGCACGTCCTCGATGCGCTTCACCGCCTCGCTGCCCATGTCGGCGCTGAACAGCTGGTCGCGCAGGACGGTGAAGCCTTCCTTGAGCGAAAGCTGGAACCAGTCGCGGCAGGTCACGCGGTTGCCCGACCAGTTGTGGAAATATTCGTGGCCGATCACGCTCTCGATGCCGTCGTAATCGGCATCGGTGGCGGTTTCCGGCTCGGCGAGGACGTAGCGGGTGTTGAAGACGTTGAGGCCCTTGTTCTCCATCGCCCCCATGTTGAAGTCGGACACGGCGACGACGTTGAACAGGTCGAGGTCGTATTCGCGCCCGAAAGTGTCCTCGTCCCACTTCATCGAGTGGATCAGCGAATCCATCGCGTGGCTGGTGCGCTGCTCGTCCCCGGCGCGGACCCAGATGTTGAGGTCGACCTTGCGGCCCGAGCGCGTGGTGAACGCGGCATGGTTGGCCACGAGATCGCCCGCCACCAGCGCGAAGAGGTAGCTCGGCTTGGGCCAGGGATCGTGCCATTCAGCCCAGTGGGAGCCGTCCTCGCCCTCTCCGGTCGCGGTGCAGTTGCCGTTGGAGAGCAGGATCGGGAAACGGGCCTTGTCGCCCGCCATGCGCACCGAATAAGTCGAGAGCACGTCCGGGCGGTCCGGGAAGAAGGTGATGCGGCGGAAGCCTTCGGCCTCGCACTGGGTGCAGAGCATACCGTTCGAGGCATAGAGACCCATGAGCTGGCTGTTCGCCGCCGGGTTCACGGCAGTCTCGATCTCGACTTCGTGGGCATCGCCGGTCAGTTCGACGAGCAGATCGGCGCCTTCCATGCGCCAGTCGTTCACCGCCTCGCCATCGACGCGGATCGCCAGCGGGGTGAGCTGGTCGCCGTTCAGCCGCAGCGTGGAGAGACCGTTTCCGGCAGCATTGCGGCGCACCGAAAGCGTGGCCGTGACATGGGTCTCGTCCACGCCCAGCCGGAAGTCGAGCGCGATCTGCGGCACCAGCCAGACCGGCGGCTGATAGTCCTCGCGGCGGATGACCGGCGGCGCGTGCGGTGCGGGGGCGCCATCGGCGATCTGCGCTTCGGTGTCGGGCGAGGCGGGGGTGCTGGCAATGTCCATGCCGCTAAATTAGAGCCTTGTCCCTCGAATGCCAGACTTGGCGCGACGAATTCACAGCCGAATCGCGAGGAAAGCCCGATGTCCGTCCGCACACCCAAACGCCTGTTCATCTTCGGGCTGGGCTATACTGCGAAAGTGATCGCCCGGCAGGCCGTGGCGCGCGGCTGGGAAGTGCTCTCCACCGGCAGCGACGGCACGCTCTCGTTCGAGGACGAGGGCAATGTGCGCCTCGCGCTGGCCGATGCCGATCATGTGCTTTCCTCGGTCCCGCCGGGCAAGGAAGGCCGGGGCGAGCCGCTCGACCCGGTGCTGGAGCGCTACGGCGACGGGCTGAAGGGCATGCCGCTGTCCTACCTTTCCTCCACCGGAGTCTACGGCGATACCGGCGGTGCCTGGGTGGACGAGAGTTCTCCGGTCGGATCGGGTCGCCGCGCCGCAAGGGCGGAAGCTGACGGCGAGTGGCTCAAGCTGGGCGCGCGGGTCTATCGGCTGCCCGGCATCTACGGCCCCGGCCGTTCGGTGCTGGACCGGGTACTGGACGGGCGGGCGCATCGCATCGCCCTGCCCGAGCAAGTGTTCAGCCGCGCGCATGTCGAGGATATTGCCGCCGGCGTGATCGCCGGGCTGGATGCGCCGGGCGGCGCCTACAACCTCGCGGACGACCTGCCCTGCGGTCAGAACACGCTGGTCGAGGAGGCCTGCCGCCTGCTCGGCCTGCCGCTGCCGCCGCTCCAGTCGATCGAGGAGGCCCGGCTTTCCGCCATGGCGCGCGGGTTCTATGCCGAGAACCGCCGGGTGGCGAACGGCAAGGCCCGTCGCGCGCTCGGCTGGCGTCCGCGCTTCCCGACTTACCGTGAGGGACTACGCGCCCTCAGCGCCACCACCAGCCCGACCGTCGCCAGCCCCGCTCCGGCCAGCGCCAGCAGCGACCAGCGATAGCCCTCGAACACGGTCGAGATCAGCATCGCGATGATGATGACCATGACCCCGTTGTAGGCCGCCTTGCCCGCGCCGAGCTGGCGGATCAGCGTGTAGTAGAGCGGGAACGTCACCACCGAGCCGAGGATCGCGAGGTAGGCGGTGCCCAGCCAGTACATCCCGTCGCGGGGAATTACCGGCGGTCCGGACGTCGCCCAGGCCACGGCGACATCGGCGAGCGTACCATAGAGCATGGCCCAGGCCAGCAGGCTGACCATCGGCAGCGCCTTGCCGGTCTCGTTGGCCTGAATAACGTTGGAGACCGAAGCGCAGATCATCGCGATCAGCGCGAAGACCGTGCCCAGCAGGACCTTGCCGCCCAGCGACGCCTCATGCGCCTCGTGGAGGAGCAACAGGGCGAGACCGGCAATGGCAATCGCACTGCCGATCGCGAAACGCCAGGTGATCGGCTGGCCCAGCAGCAGCCGCGCCAGCACCGCATTGGGCACCAGCAGCAGACCGATCATCACCGCGACGATGCCCGAGGTCAGGTGCATCTCGGCGCGGTAGACGAAGTTGTAGTTGCCGCAGAACTGCGCCACGCCCACCGCCAGCGCCAGCCACTGGCCCGCCGCGCCGAGCCTCAGGCTTTTCCGCATCACCACCGCGACGAGGAACATCGCCGGGGTCGCCAACACGAAGCGCCAGGCAACCGACCAGCTTGCCGGCACCTCGCCGATCTGGCCGGTGATGACGAACCAGGTCGATCCCCAGATCAGCGCGACCAGCAGGAACGGCAGCGCGACGGCAGGCGTCAGGAAGCCCGGCGCCGGAGCGGGACTTTCGCTCACAGTCCGGAAATCGCGCGGGCGAGCGCCGAAACGTGATCCTCGCGCGAATCCCAGGCGGTGACGAGGCGCGCGGCATCGTCGCCCCAGTCGTAGAATTCGAAACCCTGTTCGCGCAGCGCCAGCCGCTCGGCGGCGGTGGAACTGAGGAATATCTCGTTCGCCTCGACCGGATGGAGCAGGCGGTCCTTCGCTGCCTGCGCGATCTCGGCGGCGGCGGCATTGGCAGCGCGGGCATTGTCCAGCCAGAGATCGCCCTCCAGCATCGCGAGAATCTGCGCGGCGAGGTAGCGGCCCTTCGATTGCAGGTGCCCGGCCCGCTTGCGGCGGAAGCGGACCTTGTCGGCCATGGCCGGATCGAAGAACACGATCGCCTCCGCGCTCATCCCGCCGTTCTTGACCATGCCGAAGCTCAGCGCATCGATATCGCCCGCCGCCTGCGCCGCCGCCCCTGCCACATCGCCGCCCAGAAACGCCGCCGCATTGGCGAAACGCGCGCCGTCCATGTGCAGGCCGAGGTGCTTTTCCCTGGCGAAGCGGGCGAGCGCGGCCAGTTCCTCGGGCCGGTAGACGCGCCCATACTCGCTCGCCTGGGTGATCGAGATCGCATGGGGCTGGACCTGATGGACGCCGTCGCGGATCGGATCGATCATCCGCGCGACCGCCTCCGGGGTGATCTTGGCGCCCTCGCCGTCGGCCAGCAGCAGCTTGGCGCCGTGGAGGTAGAAGCCCGGCGCGCCGCCCTCGTCCATCTCAATATGCGCCTCGCGGTGGCAGATCACCGCGCCGTGCGGCTCGACCATGGCCGAGAGGGCGAGGCAGTTCGCCGCTGTCCCCGTCGCCACCCAAAGCGCCGCGCAGTCGCGCCCGAACAGCGCGGAGAAGCGGTCGTCGAGCGAACGGCTCAGCGCATCGCCGTCATAAGGCGAATCGGGCGCGTCGGCGGCCTTCATGGCGTCCCATACCTTCGGATGGACCCTGGCAGCGTTGTCGGAGAGGAATTTCATGACCATATGCACTGCGAGCGGACATAGGCGCCGTCAAGCAGGAGCCGCCAAGAAGGAGATTGGCCCATGGTCGGCGTGACCATCACCAAGCACGAGACCGCCACCGGCGGCGAATACCAGGCCCACCTCGCCGACAGCGACGTGACCGGCCACCTGACCTGGCAGGCCCGCGACGGCGTGCATTATGCCGACCACACGCTCGTCCCCACCGAGATCGGCAATCGCGGCGTCGCGGCGCGGCTGGTCGAAGCCATGGTCGCCGACGCGCGGGAAAACGACTTCAAGATCGCGCCGCTGTGCAGCTACGTCGTCGCCGCGTTCAGGCGCCACCCGGAATGGGACGACGTGAAGGCCTGAATCTTCTCAACCGAACCCGCGCTGCAACCAGTCCTGTGCCAGTCCGGCCAGGAAGGCGGCGCCGCGCGGCAGGGCCTTTTCGTCGACCATCATCTTCGTCGAGTGAATGCCGCAGCAGTGCTTCCAGTCGGCGCCGTCTTCCGCAACGCCGAGGAAGAACATCGCGCCGGGCACCTTTTCGAGCACATAGGCGAAGTCCTCCGCGCCCATGATCGGGTCCTTGAGGCGCTGGAACGCCGCCTCGTCGTAGAGCCCCCGAGCCACGCGCTCGCCGAAGTCCACCGCGCGCGGATCGCAGACCGTCACCGGGAAGCCTTCGAGGATCATCACTTCGCCCTTGAGGCCATGCGCCCCCGCAATCCCGGCGACGAGCACCGGCAGTTCCTCCTTGAGCCGCGCGCGATTGGCCGCCGACAGGGTGCGCATCGTGCCGGTGAGGCGGGCGGTGTCGGGGATCACATTGTGCGCGCTCCCCGCTTCGACTTTGGCGATCGTCACCACCACCGGGTCGAACACGCTGTAGCGGCGCGCGACCATCGTCTGGATGGCCATGACGATCTCGCAGGCGACCGGCACCGGATCGACCGTATCGTGCGGCATCGAGGCATGGCCGCCGCGCCCGGTCACGACGATGCGCAGCTCGTCAGCCGCCGCCATCAGCGGCCCGGCCCGGCCGCCGATCACTCCGTGCGGCGCATTGGGCATGATGTGGAGCGCGAAGGCGGCACCCGGCAACGGGCGGTCGAAGCCCTCGCCGCCGAGCAATCCGTCCTCAAGCATGAAGCGGGCGCCGTGATGGCCTTCCTCGCCCGGCTGGAACATGAAGCGCACTTCGCCGCTGAAGCTCTCCGCCCGGCTCGCGAGGATCTCCGCCGCCCCTGCCAGCATGGCGACATGGGTATCGTGCCCGCAGGCGTGCATCGCGCCGGGGACGGTCGAGGCGAAAGCCAGCCCGGTTTCCTCGGGCATCGGCAGGGCGTCGGTATCGCCGCGCAGCAGCACGCTGCCCCCCTCGCCCGCACCGCCTTTCAGCGTGGCGATCAGGCCGGTGGTCGAGGGCCCCTCGCGCCATTCGAGCGGCAGATGGGCCAGAGCCGCGCGAATCTTGTCGCGCGTCTTCGGGTTGAGGAGGCCGATCTCGGGTTCGGCATGAATGGCGCGGCGCAGCGCGACGATGCGGTCGGCGAGGCCGTGGGCCTGCTCGATCAGGGTCTCGGTAGAGGACATACCGGCATGATAGCCCTCGGAGTCTGTTTGGAAAATGCCCATTCGGGCATTTTCGTAGCGGCACCGGCCCTCTCCCCCACCCGACCTCCCACGAGTGTATCCTGATGGGAGGTCGGGTGGGGGAGAGGGCCGGTGCCGCCAAAATTCGCCTTCAGCGAATTTTCAAACAAACTTCAGCTGGCCGAGTCCGCCACCGGCAGATCGTCTTCCGGATCGGGCGTGATGCTGATCTCGTTGCGGTCGATTTGCTGGAGCGTGCGCCAGGCCATCAGGCCCATGGCCAGGTAGGACACCGCGCCGCCCAGCGCCACGGCCCAGGCCGCACCGCTCGGGCCGACCGGCAGCAGGAACACCAGCCCGATCGCCAGCGCGACCAGCGCGATCAGCCGCGCGATCAGCGAATGGCGCGCGCGCCCGGTGGCGTGGAGCACCGGCTCGAACGCGACGCTGGCAAGGTCGAAGCTCGCCGCCAGAGTCAGTGGCACGAGGATCGCCGCGCCCTGTTCAAAATCGTCGCCGCCGATGAATTCGAGCATCTGCTTGCCCAGCAGTACCGCCACCGTGATGACAACGATTCCGGCGAGACCGGCGATCTTGCTGGTCTGGAGGGCCAGCTTGCGGAACTCCGCCGCTTCCGATGCGACCCGCGCGCGGGCCACTTCGGCATAGACCGAGCGGGTCAGCAGCGAGGACAGCTTGCTCAAGGCCTGCGAAAGCTGGGAGGCGAGGCGGTAGAGACCCGCCGCCTTGGTGCCGACCCAGGCGCCGACGATCAGCAGCGGCCCGTTCCGCATCGCCGCATCGATCGTGGAGGCCACGTACGTCTGCGTGAAGAAACGGGTGACGCCGGGGTTTTCCTCGATCGCCTTGCGCCAGTTGCGCAAGTTCGAGAGGTTCACCGCCTCCGGACAAAGCCGCCGCGCCATGATCCAGTAGAGCAGGGCTTCAAGGATATCGATCGCCGCCCAGGCGAACAGGAAGCGGCCGACGCTCGGCCCGGTCAGCCAGATGACGAGCGAGGCGGCAAGGCGGCCGCTCGGCACGATCGCCTCGACATAGACCGCCATGTCGAAGCGGTTGAGCGCGCGCACGATTCCCGTCGGCGCCGAGACCAGCGCCCAGAGCGAACCCACGCAGAACCAGAAAGCCACGTCCACGAAGTGCGGATTGAGTTCGAGCTTATGGGCGAACCCGTAGATCAGTACCGCCGCCAGCCCGCAGCCGATCACCGCGCCCACCGCGTCCAGCAAGCCGCAGAGCATGCCGAGACGGCCAAGCTTGCCCCAGTCCTTCTGGTGGACATGCTCGCTACCGTAGCGCACCACGACGCGCCAGGTCTGGAAGCTGGCGAGCGCAATCAGCGCCTGCGCCGTCCCGAAGATCAGCGAGAAGTGGCCGAAATCCTTGAGGCCCAGCGAGCGCGTCTGGATGGCGAGATAGGCCAGGCCGCAGACGGCGCCGAAACCCTTGCCACCCAGCAGCCAGGCCGTGTTCTGAATGATCCGCCCTAGCGGAGACTTGCTCTCGCGGCGGTTAAATTTGGCGGACATTGCGGCTGCATTGAACGAGGGGGAAGGGACTTGCAAGCTGTGCAGATGGCGAATGTCCCCATGCTGAACAGTTCTGTCCCCGGCCGATTTGTCGCAGCCGCGCGTCGGCAACCGACGGGCCACCTTGCGGTCGCACCTTTTCCTTTTGCCCGGCATTCCCTAGATGCGGGGCGACCTCCCCCTTATCGTGAAGCACGAAATCCATGATCGAACACGCCATTCTTCTCAGCGCCGGCCAAGGCTCGCGCCTGCTTCCGCTCACCGCCGAGCGGCCCAAGTGCCTGATCGACTTCTCCGGCAAGTCGCTGATCGAATGGCAGATCGAGATGCTGGCGCGCGGCGGCGTGAAGCGGATCGACGTCGTCACCGGCTTCATGACCGACATGCTGGAAGAGCACCTCAGCGCGATTCACGATCCTCGCGTCGAGATCAACATCCGTTTCAACCCTTTCTTCAAGGTGGCTGACAACCTCGGCTCCTGCTGGATCGCGCGCGAAGCGATGCGCGGGGACTTCCTGATCCTCAACGGCGACACGCTCGTTTCCGAGGATATCGTCCGCAAGGTCCAGCAGGGCGCGACCGATGCGGAGGGCAAGACCTGGCCGATCACCGTCACCGTGGACGTGAAGGCGGAAGGCTATGACAGCGACGACATGAAAGTGGAGCGCGAGGCGGACGGCCGCCTCGTCCATATCGGCAAGACTCTGACGGCGGCGCAGTCCAACGCCGAATCGATCGGCTTCCTCGCCTTCCGCAGCGAAGGGGCGGACCTGTTCCGCGAGACCGTGCGCCAGGCGATGCGCACCCCCGAGGGCGTCCAGCACTGGTATCTGAAGGTGATCGATTCGATCGCGCCGACCGGCAAAGTCGGCACCGTCTCGATCGAGGGGCTGGACTGGGCGGAAGTGGACTTCCTCAACGACATCGAGATCGCGACGAAGCTGACCGACACCTGGTGAGAGAACTTACGCCGTCCGGACTGACCCCGGACGGCTGGGGCCATGCCAAGGGGCTTCGACAGGCTCAGCCTGAGCGGGTGTCGGGCACATTGCTTTCAAAACCGCTCAGGCTGAGCCTGTCGAAGCCCCCTCGGCCAAGCGCCACGTATCAGGCAAACGCGCCTTTCAACCACGCCACCAGCCCGGCCAGCGCCTCACCCTCCAACGCCACCGCGTGCCCGAGATCGGGCACCTTGGGCCAGCCGCAGTCGACGAACTCGCGCCCCTGCCACTCGCGCGCGCCTTCGTAACGAGGGATGACGTGGAAGTGGACGTGAGGGTCCACCATCATCAGCATCAGGTAATTGAGCCGCGCATAGCCGACCGCGCCCGTCAACGCCGCCTCGATCGCGGCGGTGACGGCCTTCAGCTCGGCATGAGCCTCCAAGGGAAGGTCGCCAAAGGCCGTCGCATCGGACTTGGCAGCCAAGACCAGCGAACCCAGCGTCGGCTGTGCGGGCCGGGCGAGCACCACCCAATGCGCAAATTCCGCGACGAGCGTATGCGGATAACCGAATTTCTCGATCGTCGCGTTCATCACCATTTCTCCTTCAGGCGTCCGAGAGCCACGAGGTGATCGTACCGCCCTGTGCGCGGACGATCCATGCCTGAACCAGCCGCACCGCATGGATGAGGCAGGAAATCGCCGTCCACCAGGCCACCGCGATGAGGCCGAGGTCGGGGCGCGCGAACAGCATGGCCACGAACAGGATCACCATGTTCGGATTGCGGCGCGCGGTGATGAGGCGGAACTGGCTGTCGAACTTGCGCCAGACGTGGATATGCATCAAGCCGTTCTGCTTCATGAACAGACCCTCGATCAGGCGCTGCACGATATAGCCGCCCTGGATCGCGCCCTGCACCCACCAGAACGTGGTCTGGTCATAGGCGAGGCCCCATGTCGCAAGGCCCGTGGCCCAGAACCACCACCAGAACGGCGGATGGACAAGGTCCATGCCGTGATCGGCGACATTGCCCCATTCCGACGAGGTGATCGTGCAGCGCGCCAGCTTGCCGTCCACGGTGTCGAGCACCATGAAGACCAGACCCAGCGCCATGCCCAGCCAGTAATGGCCGTAGGCGAAAAGCACGGTGGCGGCGACGCAGAACACCGCGCCCACGGCGGTCACCATGTTCGGAGTGATATGCAGCTTCGCGCAGATCCGCGTCAGCACCAGCGCCCATTCGGGCCAGAGGTACTTGGTCAGCACGTCGGTCACGCCCTTGTAGGCACCGAAATAGCTCGCGCGCTCGATGGTGCGGACACTTTGCGGCGTCAGTGCCATAAGGAACGGCGTCTCGCGCTTGCGCAGCTGCTTGTTTTCAATCGTAGGGCCGCTCTCGTAGGCGACGACATCAAGACCGGTGCTGCCTGAAAGCGGCGTTCCGGCGTTCATCGCCTCGGCGATTCGGGCGGCCTGCGCGCCATCTGCCGCATGGGCCAGAGCGGGGATGCCGCCCATCGTCAGGACCATGCCGGGATGCGATGTGACGTATTTGAACCAGGCCGGATCCCACGCGAACGCGGCGTTGGAAAGGATGGCAGGGCCTTGGGCCGCGATCGCGGCGCCTTCCACATCGGCAGGGGCACCATTGGCGCGGGCGATCCGCGCCACGCGCTCGGCCATCGTCAAACCCCAGAGCTTGACCGGGTTAGCGCCGAGAGTGACCACGGGGGGGAGCTTGTCTTGTTCGACCATGATTCGGGCCGTAATCCGTCCCCTTCCCCGAGGCAACTTCGTCACTTGCGGAAAGTGCTATCGTTTTTGACGGTCTTGCAAGTGGCGTAAAAGCGCCATACAACTGTAACCTTAATGTGTCAGTGAATGTTTCCTGATGATTTTCCCGCGCGGCATCCCTAAATAGGGCCCGTGTACGGAACCATTTACGAATTCGAAACGCTGCCGACCTTCGGTGAGCAAGGCAAGCGCAAGGCCACCGGCCCTGTGCGCGTGGCCCGTCGTGGCCGTGCCGTTCCCCTCGTCGGCATCATCCGCAATCCGCGCAGCCATCGCAACAAGGGCCATGCGCCCGAGATGGCGGATTGCTCCAACATCCTGACCGAAACCCCGCGCACCCGGGCCGAACTGTTCGGTGTACTCGACGGCTTTGCACGTCGCGGCATCGATTATCTGGTGGTCGACGGCGGCGACGGCACGGTCCGCGACGTGCTGACTTGCGGCGCCGAGATCTTCGGCGAAGAATGGCCCGCTTTCATCGTCCTGCCCAAGGGCAAGACCAACGCGCTCGCCATCGACATCGGCCTGCCGACCCACTGGTCGCTGGCCGAGGCGCTGGCCGCCGCGCACAAGGGCAAGACCGTGACCCGCCGCCCCTTGCGCGTTTCCTCGCAGGACGGCAGCAGCGGCCATATCATGGGCTTCATCCTCGGCACCGGCGCTTTCGCGCTGGCCACCGAGGCGGGCCAGGAAGCGCATCGTCGCGGCGCCTTCAACAGTTTCGCCGTGGGCCTCAGCGTACTCTGGGCCATCTTCCAGACCCTGTTCGGCCGGGTCGGCAATCCCTGGCGCTCGTGCACGCCGATGCGCCTGATCGACCGGCACACCGGCCGCGACCTGCCCTATGCAGGCCCCGGCCGCGCCGACGAGCGCTTCATGGCCGTCGCCACCACGTTCGAGAAGTTCCCGCTCGGCGCCCGCCCCTTCGGCCGCGACGTCGCGCCGGGGATGAAGCTCGGCGTGATCGACTGGCCGGTGCGCTGGATCGTCGCGCTGCTGCCCGCGATCCTGTTCGGCCTGACCGGCAAGTTCCTCGAACGCCGCGGCACCCATCGCCTGAGCGCCAGCGCGGTCGACCTCGAACTGGGCGGCTCGTTCATCCTCGACGGCGAGGCTTTCCCCGGCGGCAACTATGTCCTCGAAGAAGGCCCTCAGCTGACCTTCGTAGTCCCCTGAGGTTTCCCTGAATTTTCGGACCATGGCACCGGCGCGCTTGCTTTCGCGCGGCCGGTGCCCGAGCATGACTCTATGACCCAAGATCTGGAAGGGCGCGTAAGCCAGGCGCTTCAGCGCCCCGTCGTGCCCGAAGTCCGCGCTTTCGCGGAGCGGCTGGCGCTGGCTGCCGGAAACGCCGTGGCGGTGCTGTTCTACGGCTCGAACTTGCGCACCGGCTCGCTGGAGGGCGTGCTGGACTTCTACGTCCTCACCGAAGGCCCGCAAGTCGAGAAGATCTGGCCGCGCGTCAGCTATCACGAATGGACCCACGAAGGCGTGCCCCTGCGCGCCAAAGTCGCAACGATGGCGCTGGAGACCTTCCGCGCCGCTGCCGCCGGCGAACTGCTCGACACCACGATCTGGGCGCGATTCGTCCAGCCGAGCGGTCTGGCCTGGCAGCGGGACGCAGCCGCGCTCGCCCCCGTCACCACCGCGGTTTCCGGCGCGGCCCGCACCGCCGCGCGCCTCGCCGTCGCGCTCGGTGCCGAGACCGGCACTGCCGAGGACTACTGGCGCGCCTTGTTCCGCGCGACTTACGCCGCCGAGTTCCGGGTGGAGAAAGCCGGACGCGAGGATTCGATCCTCTCCGTGAACCGCGAGCATTTCGACGGCCTGCTGCCGCTCGCCCTCGCCGCCGACGATATCCGCTTCGAACGCCTGCCGAACGGTGCGCTGCGCCCGCAGCTTTCCGCGCGCGACCGCAACCGCACGCTGGACTGGTGGAAGCGCCGCCAGCGGCTCGGCAAGCCCTACAACGTGCTGCGCCTGCTCAAGGCCTCGACCACGTTCGAAGGCGCCGCGCGCTATGCCGCCTGGAAGATCGAGCGCCACACCGGGGTGCCGGTGGCGATCACCCCTTGGCGCGAGCGCCATCCGGTGCTTTCCGCGCCCGGTGTGCTCTGGCACGTCTGGCGCGCGAAAAAGGCCATGGAGCGGAAGCCCGCATGACTTCTCCGACACCCTCGGCCCTGATTCTCGCAGGCTCGCGCCCCGGTGCCCCCGATCCCGTCGCTGCCGCGGAAGGCCTCACCCACAAGGCGCTGGTCGAACTGGAGGGCAAGCCGATGCTTGCCCATGTCGTGGAGGCCCTGCGCGATGCCGGAATCGCGCGGCTTGCGGTCGTCGCCAGTGATCCGGCGGTCGTCGCGCTGGCCGATCTGATCGGCTGCGAGACCGTTCCCGCCGAGGCCGGTCCCAGCGCCAGCGTCGCGGCGGGCTTTGCCCTGCTCGGCGCGCCGATGCTGGTCACGACCTCCGACCACGCCCTGCTGCGCGGCCAGTGGGTGCGCGATTTCCTGAGCGATACGCCCGAGGATGCCGACGTTTCCGTACTGCTGGCCCGCCGCGAGGCGATCGAGACGGCCATGCCGGGATCGCGGCGCACTTACTTGCGCTTTGCCGACGGCCACTGGTCCGGCTGCAACCTGTTCCTGCTGAAGACCCCCCGCGCCGAAGCGGCGATCGAGACCTGGAAGCTGGTCGAAGCCGACCGCAAGCGGCCCTGGCGCATCGCCGCGCGGCTCGGCCTCGGCATGCTGGCGAGCTATGCGCTCGGGCGCCTTACGCTCTCCTCGGCGCTGGCAAGGCTGGGCGCGAAGATCGGTGTCGCCGCCCGCCTCGTCGCCGCACGAGACGGGCTGGCGGCAGTCGATGTGGACAAGCCCTCCGATCTCGTGGACGCCCGCACGATTCTGGCAGAGCGACGCGAGAACCCGCCCGAGACATGACGGCACGCCCGGCAGAAAACCGGGCGGTCCGACCTACATGTATCGCATCTGGATGCGGATCGACTTCACTTCCTTGCCCACCGGCACCCCGACCTTGGTGTAGCTCGGCTTGCCGAGGTTGAAGATGTTGATCGAGGGGTTGTTCGACATCGCCCCGCCGTCCGAACCGAGATCGGTCTTGCCGTTCCCGTTGACGTCGTGGCGGACGGCGATACCGTAAGTGCCCGAGGTTGGAACCGGCACGCAGAAGGTCATCGTCCCGGCCTTGGCAGGCGCCTCGATCCGCTTCAGCCACTTGCCCTTGGCCAGCCATTCCGCCGAAGTGGCGCGGTACGACTGGACGCGCATGCGCCCTTCGGACGACTTGATCCCGTCCACGGTAACCATGATCGCCGGGCCGCCGCCGGAACGGCACTGGCTCATGTCGTTGCGGATTTCCTCGCGATATTCAGCGGCTGCCGGGGCCGCGACCGCCAGAGCGGCAAGCCCGGTTGCGACCACTGCAGACACCTTGGGGAACTTCAACATCATCTCCGGTTCCATCATGCGGACACGGGCGACAGGCCCATGAAATATCTGGCGCCGCACTGCCATCGAGGCCGTGAATGCACTCTGAATTGGCAATTCACAATGGCTCAAGGGCAGGCCCGGTCACTGTCCTTCGCCGGAACTAAGGGAGTTCCTCCATATGGCGTGTGGAAAACGGCGCTGCCGCGCTTGTAGCCCCAATATCTGGTGTCCTATCCTGCGCATCGAGGAGTACCGTTCTTTACCATGACCACGCCGCTGATCTCGCCCTCCATCCTGTCCGCCGACTTTGCCCGCCTGGGTGAGGAAGTCCGCGCGATCGACGAAGCCGGAGCCGACTGGATCCACGTCGACGTCATGGACGGCCACTTCGTGCCCAACATCACCATTGGCCCGGCCGTGGTGAAGGCGCTGCGCCCGCATTCGGCCAAAGTCTTCGACGTCCACCTGATGATCTCTCCGGTCGACGCCTATCTCGAAGCTTTCGCCGAGGCCGGCGCGGACTACATCACCGTTCATCCCGAGGCCGGTCCCCACGTCCACCGCACGGTGCAGACGATCCGCAATCTCGGCAAGAAGGCGGGCATCTCGCTCAACCCGGCCACCCCGGCCAAGATGCTGGACTACCTGATCGACGAGATCGACCTGGTCCTGATCATGAGCGTGAACCCCGGTTTCGGCGGCCAGAGCTTCATTTCCAGCCAGCTTCGCAAGATCGAGGCGGTGCGTAAGATGATCGACAAGTCCGGCCGCGACATCCGCCTCGAAGTGGACGGCGGCGTCGACGCCAAGACCGCGCCGCTCTGCGTGGCGGCGGGCGCCGACGTGCTGGTGGCCGGTTCCGCGACCTTCCGCGGCGGGCCTTCGCAATACGCCGCCAATATCCGCGCCCTGAAGGGGCTCGCCTGAAACGAGAGGGCCTGAAACGATGAAGCTGGACGCCCATCCGCGTTTCCCGATCGGGAACCCCGGCGGGCATCCGGCGATTGCTGCGGAGGATGAATCACCGAACGGGAGCGAGGAGGCTACCTTGAATCAGAGCGTTAGCGGATCTTCGGCCCTCCAGAGCGCAGCCGTTCGCGAGACCGAACCCGATGCGACCGACATCACCGCTTTCGCGCCCGATCTCCATGATGCTGATTTCCTGCCACCGCGCGCGGAGCCGCAAGTCGAGATCGCCCAGATCGACGGCGGCCGCGCGCTGGCCCTCGCCGATTTCTCCGCCCCTTCGGTCGGCGCGGGCGAGCGGCTGATCCGCTTCGCCTACCGGCTCGGCATTCCCGGCTCGATGCTGTCCGCGCCGATGGGCAAGAAGGCCCGCACCCGCCTGCTCGCCACGGTGAACAACACCCTGCCCGGCCATGCCGCCGCCGGAACCGCGCTGCGCGCCGGGCACTTCCTGATCCACGGCGCCAAGACCCCGATCGCCCAGGTCGACTATGCCGGGCCTTCCCGCGTGACTCCGCCTCTGGAACGCGTGGTCCACAGCTTCTCCTGGCTCACCGACCTCGAAGCCTGCGCCCCGCGCGAGCAGGGCATCGGCGTCGCCGAGCGCATCCTCACCGCCTGGCTCCAGGCCAATCCCAAGCCCCCCGCCAAGCCCGGCAAGGGTCCGGCATGGGATGTAGGCAATACCGGCGCGCGGCTGATGAACTGGCTGGCCCATGCCCCGCTGATCCTCTCGGGCGAAAAGGCGCTGCGCAACCGCACCCTCGCTCACATTTCCGAAACCGCCCGCTGGCTGGACCGCCATGTCGGCCGCGCCGAGGACGAACTGGCCGCCATGGCCGGATGGAGCGCGATCGTCGCCGCCGGACTGCTGCTGCCCGAAGGCCGCCCGCGCCGCCTCTATGGCGAGGCCGGACTGATCAAGGCGCTGGGCGAACTGATCGGCGACGACGGCGGCGTGCTTTCGCGCAGCCCGCTCGCGCAGATGGAAGCGATTGCGCTGCTGGTGCGGCTGCGCAACTGCTACCACGCCACCCGCCGCGACGCCCCCAAGGCGGTCGAGCGGGTGATCGAACTGCTGGTCCCGCCCCTGCTTGCCCTGACTCACGGCGACGGCTCGCTGGGTTCCTGGCAAGGCGGCTGGGCCGTCGACGGCGAGGATGTCGAGGCGCTCGTCAAGGCGACCGGCGTGCGCACCCGCCCGCTGCGCGACGTGCGCCAGTGGGGCTACCAGCGCGTGCTCTCGCACAAGACGATACTCCAGTTCGACACCGCCCCGCCGCCGCTGCCCGCCCATGCCCGCCATGGCTGCGCCTCCACGCTGGCCTTCGAGATGTCGCATTCCGGGCACCGGCTGGTGGTCAATTGCGGCGGCTCGGCCAGCGGCGGCGGCCTCGTGCCCGTCCGCCTCGAACAGGGACTGCGCGCCACCGCTGCCCATTCGACCCTGACGCTGGACGATGCCAATTCCACCGCCGTCCTCATCAACGGCGCGATCGGCGGAGGCGTCAGCGAAGTCGATATCGACCGCAAGACGCTGGTGCAGGAAAATGGCGGCAACGCCACCCGGATCGAGGCCAGCCACAACGGCTACGAGGCGCGCTACGGCCTCACTCACCGCCGCATCCTGATCCTGCGCGACGACGGCAGCGAACTGCGCGGCGAGGACGTGCTGATCCCCGCCGGGCGCAAGGGCCATCGCGGCAAGGTCGGCTTCGCCATCCGCTTCCACCTCGGCACCGATGTGGAAGTGCTGCTCACCGAGGACGGACAGGGCGCGGGCATGGCCCTGCCCGACGGCAGCCTCTGGCAGTTCCGCAGCAGCGCAGGCGAAGTGACGCTGGAGGATTCGCTCTGGGTGGACGGACAGGGCCGCCCGCAGGCGACACAGCAGCTGGTGATCCAGGGACTCGTCTCGCGCGGAGGCGGTAATTTCGGGTGGCTTATCAAGAAAATGGGGTGAAATGCCGAGACGAGCCCCATGGCTTGTGGCACCCTGACCTTGCGGCCTTCACGCTGCCGACCTAGAGGGCGCGGAAATTCCCTCTCCGCACGTTCCAGAACGAGGCCGTTTTCATGACCGATACCGTCCAGATCCGCCGCGCATTGCTTTCGGTTTCCGACAAGACCGGCCTCGCCGATCTGGGCAAGGCCCTTGCCGCGCGCGGCGTCGAACTGGTCTCGACCGGCGGCACCGCCAAGGCGCTGCGCGATGCCGGTCTTGAGGTGAAGGACATCTCGGACCTCACCGATTTCCCCGAAATGATGGACGGCCGCGTCAAGACGCTGCACCCCAAGGTCCACGGCGGGTTGCTGGCGGTGCGCGACAACCCGGAACACGCCAAGGCCATGGCCGATCACGCCATCGGCGCGATCGACCTCGTCGTCGTCAATCTCTATCCCTTCGAAGCGACCGTCGCCAAGGGCGCCGACCGGGACGAGATCATCGAGAACATCGACATCGGCGGCCCGTCGATGGTGCGTTCGGCGGCGAAGAACCACGCCTTCGTCGCCATCGTCACCGATCCCAAGGACTATGCGGGTCTGCTCTCCGAACTGGAGACCACCGACGGCGGCACCACTCTCGCCTTCCGCAAGCTGCTGGCCGCGCGCGCCTATGCGCAGACCGCCGCTTACGATTCGATGATCTCGCAGTGGTTCGCTTTCGCCGATCAGGGCCTTGAGTTCCCCGAGATGCTCAGCGTCAACGGTCGTCTGGCCACCACCCTGCGCTATGGCGAAAACCCGCACCAGAAGGCCGCGCTCTACACCCCGGTCGGCCCGTTCACCAAGGGTCTGGCCCAAGGCGAGCAGGTGCAGGGCAAGGAGCTGTCCTACAACAACTACAACGACGCCGACGCCGCCTTCGAACTCGCTGCCGAGTTCAAGGGACAGGACCCGGCCGTGGTCATCGTCAAGCACGCCAACCCCTGCGGCGTGGCGCAAGGCTCCAGCCTGCTCGAAGCCTGGCAGGGTGCGCTGGCCTGTGACGACGTTTCGGCCTTCGGCGGCATCGTTGCGGTGAACACCACGCTCGACGGCCCGACCGCCGAAGCGATCTGCCAGATCTTCACTGAAGTCGTCGTCGCCCCCGATGCCGACGAGGAAGCCCGCGCCTTCTTCGCCAAGAAGAAGAACCTGCGCCTGCTGCTGACCGGCAGCCTGCCCGATCCGCGCCGCCCCGGCCTGACCGTGAAGCCGATCACCGGCGGTCTGCTCGTTCAAGGCCGCGATGCCGGTGCCATCGGTCTCGACGATCTAAAGGTCGTGACCAAGCGCGCACCGACCGAGCAGGAACTGAAGGACTGCCTGTTCGCCTGGACCGTGGCCCGCCACGTCAAGTCCAACGCGATCGTCTATGCCAAGGACGGCGTTACCGCCGGCATCGGCGCCGGCCAGATGAACCGCCGCGATTCCTCGCGCATCGCCGCGATGAAGGCCGCCGAAGCCGCCGAAAAGTTCGGCTGGGCGCAGGCGCGCACGGTCGGCTCGGCTGTCGCTTCGGACGCGTTCTTCCCCTTCGCCGACGGTCTGCTGGCCGCTGCCGAAGCGGGCGCGACGGCAGTGATCCAGCCGGGCGGCTCGATCCGTGACGACGAAGTCATCGCCGCCGCCGACGAGGCCGGTCTGGCCATGGTCTTCACCGGCATGCGCCACTTCAAGCACTGAGGCCCATAGCCTTTTGCAACCAGACCCGACGAAGCGAAGGAGACGGATATGTGGCTGATGTGGCTGGGACCGCTCGTCACCGTCGCCTTCCTCGTCGGGTTGGCCACGGCGGCGGTGCTGGTGCGCCTCGGCCGCATCCGCAAGCCGCATCATGTGATCGGCGCGCTGGCGCTTCCCTTCGGATGCGCGGCGCTGCCGGTGGCCGGTCTCGCGGTCGTCTCGGTCGCCTCGGCCTTGCTGGCGGGCACGACTCATTGACCGAATTGTGACGGTTCCATCGCTCCATCGCTGAGAATCAACGCTTCGTCGCAGAATGGGGCGCGGTTCGTCGCCATTCACTGGACGGCAAGGCGATTCGCTCCAAGTGAGCGCCACGCAATCGTACCACACCAACAGAGCTGATTTTCGTCATGGGACTCTTCAAGGCCGACTTCTACCGCTTCTTCGCTCTCGGCTTCGCCGGTGGTGCGCTGCTGGTGCTCGGCGTGATGGGTATCGGCGCGCATTCGATCGGCAATGGCATCGTGCCGCCTGCCGAGGCTGCCGCGCAGATCGACTGACGCCAGCTTTCAATTGCGCGCGGAGCCGCCAATCCCCATATGGGCGGCATGGCTAATGCGCATCATCATCACGAGCATTCCGGCGACAACCTGATCGAGGCTGCCCGCGCCGCTCTTGAAAAGGCTGGCGAGCAATGGACCGAGATGCGCGCCGACGTCTTCGGCGCGCTGGCCGAACGCGACCGTCCGGCCTCTGCCTACGACCTTGCCGAAAGCGTCTCGGCCTTGCGCGGCAAGCGCGTGGCGCCCAACAGCGTCTACCGCATTCTCGACCTCTTCGTGCGCACCAACCTCGCCCGCCGGGTGGAGAGCGCCAATGCCTATCTCGCCAACAGCCACCCCGGCTGCCAGCATGACTGCATCTTCCTGATCTGCGACGTCTGCGGCCAAGCCGTCCATATCGACGACGACAAGCTGACCGGCGCCCTCATCGCCGCTGCCAAGCAGGCCGGATTCGCCGGTGTCCGTCCGGTGGTGGAACTGCGCGGCACTTGCGCGACCTGTAGCTGAGTAAAGGATCAGCGGCCCAGCCCTCTCGTCACGCACAAAAAAGCGGGAATGGCGGCAAAGACAGCGCAAAGCCATCCCAGCCGGCCGCCCCTTCCATTCCCGGCTTATTTTCCCATGCAGTTCCGACGCTTATCGCTCATCGAAGCGATCGAAACGTCGCACCTGAGCCACGGGTCCCACGTTTTTCCTGTCCTTTCGGACCGCACCCGCATATTGCCCACTGCTTAATTCGACACCAGAACACGTAAAGTGTACAAGCAGACCATGACAGCCAACCCGGCCACGCCGCTCCTCGACACCGTCGACACCCCTGACGATCTCCGCAAGCTGAAGCCTGCCGATCTGCGTCAACTGGCCGACGAACTCCGCACCGAGATGATTTCCGCCGTCGGCCAGACCGGCGGCCACCTCGGCTCGGGCCTCGGCGTCGTCGAACTGACCGTCGCGCTTCACTACGTGTTCGACACCCCGGCAGACCGGCTGATCTGGGACGTGGGCCATCAGGCCTATCCCCACAAGATCCTCACCGGCCGCCGCGACCGTATCCGCACTCTGCGTCAGGGCGGCGGGCTTTCCGGCTTCACCAAGCGTTCGGAAAGCGAATACGACCCCTTTGGCACCGCCCATAGCTCCACCTCGATCTCGGCGGCGCTCGGTTTCGCTGTCGCCAACAAGATCAAGGGCCAGCCGGGTCGCGGCATCGCCGTGATCGGCGACGGCGCGATGAGCGCGGGCATGGCCTACGAGGCGATGAACAACGCCGCGGACGCCGGAAACCGCCTGATCGTCGTCCTCAACGACAACGACATGTCGATCGCCCCGCCGGTGGGCGGCCTTTCCGCCTATCTCGCGCGTCTGGTCTCCTCGGGCCGCTTCCTCGGCCTGCGCGATCTCGCCCGCAAGTTCGCCCGCCGCCTGCCGCGCCCGCTCCACGCCGCCGCCCGCAAGACCGACGAATTCGCGCGCGGCATGGCCATGGGCGGCACCCTGTTCGAGGAACTCGGCTTCTACTACGTCGGCCCGATCGACGGCCATGACCTCGACGCGCTGGTCCCCGTGCTCGAAAACGTGCGCGATGCCGCCGAAGGCCCGATCCTGGTTCATGTCGTGACCCAGAAGGGCAAGGGCTACGCGCCTGCCGAGGAAGCCGCCGACAAATACCATGGCGTCCAGAAGTTCAACGTCGTCACCGGCGAGCAGGCCAAGGCCCCCGCCGGACCGCCCAGCTACACCGGCGTCTTCGCCAAGGCGCTGGTCGCCGAAGCGGAGAAGGACGACCGCATCTGCGCCATCACCGCCGCCATGCCCTCGGGCACCGGGCTGGACCGATTCGCGCAGCTTTTCCCCAATCGCAGCTTCGACGTCGGCATTGCCGAGCAGCATGCGGTGACTTTCGCAGCAGGGCTTGCCGCGCAGGGTATGCGTCCGTTCTGCGCGATCTACTCTACTTTCCTCCAGCGCGCCTTCGATCAGGTCGTCCATGACGTAGCGATCCAGAACCTGCCGGTGCGCTTCGCCATCGACCGCGCCGGTCTGGTCGGCGCCGATGGCGCCACCCACGCCGGTTCGTTCGACGTGACCTATCTGGCCACCCTGCCCAACCTGGTGGTCATGGCCGCCGCCGACGAGGCGGAACTGGTCCACATGGTCCACACCGCCGCCCAGTACGACGACGGCCCGATCGCCTTCCGCTATCCGCGCGGCAACGGCGTGGGCCTGGACCTGCCGGAAGTCCCGCAGCTGCTGGAGATCGGCAAGGGCCGGATCGTCCGTGAAGGCACCAAGGTCGCCCTGCTCTCGCTCGGCACCCGCCTCGGCGAGGCGCTCAAGGCTGCCGACGTGCTGGAGGCCAAGGGCCTGTCCACCACCGTCGCCGACCTGCGTTTCGCCAAGCCGCTCGACACCGACCTGATCCGCAAGCTGATGCTGAGTCACGAAGTCGTCGTCACTGTCGAGGAAGGCGCGATCGGCGGCCTCGGCGCCCATGTCCTGACGATGGCCAGCGACGAGGGCCTGACCGACGCGGGCCTCAAGATCCGCACCATGCGCCTGCCGGACGTGTTCCAGGATCACGACAAGCCCGAGGCGCAGTACGACGAAGCCGGCCTCAATGCCCCGCAGATCGTCGATACCGTGCTCAAGGCCCTGCGCCACAACAGCGCCGGGGTAAACGAGGCGCGGGCCTGAGGCTCCCGCTTCAGGCGGGCCGCTGCGTGCGGCCCGCTGTTCGGTTCAGGCCTGCGCGGCCTCGAAGGCATCCATCGTCAGTTCCAGCGAGCGGACTTGCGCATCGGGATCGAAGATCGCGCCCGAGACGATCAGTTCGTCCGCCTGCGTGCGGGCGATGAAGGACTGAATCTCATCCCGCACCCGCGCAGGCGTGCCGATCGCGCTGACCGAGCGGACCTGCTCCAGCATCGCCCGCGCGGCACCCGGAAGACCCGCGCGATAGTCGCGGATCGGCGGCGGCAGGCGGCCGGGGCTGCCGGTGCGCAAGGCCACGAAACTCTGGTCGGTGGAGGAGGCGAGATAGCGGGCTTCCTCGTCGCTATCCGCCGCGACGACGTTGATCGCCGCCATGAAGTGCGGCTTGTCCAGCACTTTGCCCGGCTCGAACCGCTCGCGATAGATACGCGCGGCCTCGTCGAGCTGGGCGGGCGCGAAGTGCGAGGCGAAAGCATAGGGCAGGCCGAGCATCGCGGCGAGCTGGGCGCCGAACAGGCTCGATCCGAGAATCCACATCTGCACATCGGCGCCGTCCGCCTGGGGCGAAGACACGCCGCCCACCGCCTGACCGGCGAAACGCGCCTGAAGCTCGACGACATCCTGCGGGAATCGCTCCGAAGCGCCGACGATATCCTTGCGCAGGGCATTGGCGAGACGGCCATCGGCCCCCGCCGCCCGGCCGAGGCCGAGATCGACGCGGCCGGGGAACAGTGCCGCCAAGGTGCCGAACTGCTCGGCGATCACGTAAGGGTTGTGGTTGGGCAGCATGATCCCGCCCGAGCCGATGCGGATAGTGGAAGTCGCCGCGCCGATATGCGCGAGGACCACCGAAGTGGCGCCGCCCGCGATCCCGTCCATGCCGTGGTGCTCCGCCACCCAGTAGCGCGCATAACCGGCCTTTTCGGCGACTTGCGCGGTGCGGGCGGAAATGGCGAGCGCTTCGGCGACAGTGCCGCCTTCGCGCACGGAAACGAGATCGAGGACGGAAAATGGGATCATGGCTTCGGCGTTCCTTCCGGCCCGAGCTGGGCGAGATAGTCCTTGGCGGTAACGGCGGCGGGGCTGTCCGGGCTGGTGCTCACCACCGAGTTCCAGCTGCGCCGCGCGGCTTCGTCGCGCCCGCCGAGAATCGCGATGACACCGGCTTCGAGGCCGACTTCGGGGTCTTGCGGGGCCAGCTGGGCGGCCTTCTCGATCTGGGTCTGCGCCTCGATCAGGTTCTTCTGGCGGCGCGCCAGTGTCGCCGAAAGCAACCAGGCCTGGGCATTCGTCGGATCGGCGGTGCGGGCATCGGCCAGCGCCGTGGCCGCCTCGCCGTTCTGGCCGAGCGAGACGAGCGCGCGGGCGCGGTCGAGTGCGATCGAGGCGCCGAGCACGCCGTCGCTCGCCGTCTTGGCCTCGGTGGCGGCAGGGCCGAGCAGCATCAGTGCATCGCCCGCCTTGCCGTCCGCCAGCGCGGCGTTTCCGGCCATGGCGCCTAGCCGGGCGCGGCTGAGGTGGTCGCCCGGATCGGCGGTATCGCGGGCCTGGGTGAAGGCCGTGCGCGCCTCGCCCCAGCGGTCGAGATCGGCCAGCGCCACGCCGAGGCAAAGCCCGGCGCGCACTTTCTCACGCCCCTGCGCGCTCGCCAGCGCCTTGCGGGCGACTTCGGCGGAGCGCTCGGGATCGGATTCGACCGCGAGAAGGCAGCCGTTCTCCGGTCGCAGCGGCAGGGGACCGGCGAACTGCTGCGATTCGGTCCGGCGCTTGCGCGCCTCGTCTTCCTTCTTCTCGACGATCTCACGCGGGAGCGCGGAAGCGTAAGGGCTGGACTGCATCAGCATGAGCGGAAGAAGGAAGAGCATGGGCAGGTGATCCTTGGAAAATCAGGCCACCGGCTCGCGGGCGAGGACCAGTTCCGCAACGCTGCGCAGCAGCAGGTGAATGTCGGAATCGCGCGAGAGGCGGTGGTCACCGTCCTTGATGAGCGTGACCTGCACATCGGCTGAACGCAGGCGTTCGGCCAGTTTCACCGAGATATCCCAGGGCACGTCGTCGTCGCGCTGGCCGTGGAGCAGGCGGACCGGGCCGTCGAAGGCGATTTCCTTTTCCAGCATGCGGTTGGCCTGGCCGTCCGCCCAGAAGCCCGGATGCGTCGGCGTGGGTTCGGGGCCGTAGGGGTTGTCTTCCCAGATCGTCTCGCCGTCGGCGAGCACGTTCTTGTCCATCTGGGCGATGCCCCATTCGGTGAAGTCCGGCGCGGCGGCCACGCCGATCATGCCGCGCACTTTGGCACCCAGCGCTTCGGCCACCAGCAGCATGAGCCAACCGCCCATCGACGAGCCGACCAGCACGACCTGCTCCAGCCCCGCCGCCGCGATCACCGCCAGCACTTCGTCGCGCCAGCGGCTGAGCGTGCCATCCGCGAAGTCACCGGAGCTTTCGCCGCAGCCGGAATAGTCGAGCAGGAGGCAGGGGCGACCGGCGGCCTGTGCCATGTCGAACAGCGCCGTGGCCTTGCTGCCCGCCATGTCGGACATGTAGCCGGGCAGGAACACGATCGTCGCGCCGGTGCCGGGGGTGAAACGATGGGCGATGCGGCGCCCGTCGGGCAGCTCCAGATAACGCGTGTCGGTCATGGCCGCCCATCTGGGGTTCGGGCGCGGCAAGCACAAGTGCCAAGACGGCGCGGATGACAGTTGCGGGAAAGTGGATTCGCAGCTTAAGGCTTTGAAGTCCTATCAGGAAGCCGCCACCAGAATGTCCGCGCAGATCCTCGACTTTCCCACCCGCCCGAGTCGCCTCGCGCTGCGCCTGGAGTGGTTCGCCACCGACCGGTCGGTGCTGCTGGCGATCTGGGCGCTCTATTTCGCGCTGCGGGTGGCGGTTCTGCTGATCGACGTCCATCCCACTTCCGACGCCGAATCCTACTTCGCGCGGGCGGCAGGCCTCGCAAACGGGCTGGGCTACCGGGACAAAGGTCTGGCGACCGCGTTCTGGCCTCCCGGCCTGCCGCTGGCGCTTTCGGTGATGTTCCACCAGTTCGGCGTGTCGCAAGTCTCGCTCGGCCTGTTCAACCTGCTGGCCTCGATGCTGACCGGGCTGCTGACGCTTGCGCTGGGCCGCCACATCTTCGGTAACGAAGCCGCCGCGCGCGGCGGGCTGCTGCTGCTGGCGGTCTATCCCAATGCCATCGGCTACGTCCCACTGGCACTCACCGAAGTCTTCTACACCGCCCTGCTGCTGGCGGGCTGCTGGGCGCTGATGACCCGGACGAACCGCTGGCAACTGGTCGGCGCCGGGCTGATCTTCGGCTTCGCGACACTGGTGAAGGCGCAGACCCTGGTGGTCGTGCCGCTGATCTTCGCGATCGACTGGCTGCGCGCCCGCCCGGTCTGGCAGCGGCTGCCGGGATTGCTGACGGAAGGACTCATCGTCGTCGCCGTCGCGGCGCTGGTGGTCATGCCGTGGACATTGCGCAACCATGCCCAGCTCGGCCACTGGGTCGTGGTCTCGACCAACGGCGGCTATACCCTGCTCACCGGCAACCACGACCCAGTGGCCGAG